>Ga0209373_10000216_pt1 | contig 121704 bp, 109 predicted proteins | sample Higcelweek5metaG_FD_187173 | JGI IMG/M metagenome (GOLD analysis project Ga0209373, IMG submission 187173) | Freshwater pond sediment microbial communities from the University of Edinburgh, under environmental carbon perturbations - High... | ecosystem: Environmental > Aquatic > Freshwater >...
TGCAAAGCACCCGATATCTTATCAATATCTGCTTTATTTTTTGCCTTGTACCGCATACATGTATATGGTTTACTAACCTCTGTCATTCCAAATTTAATTGGATTTGCCTTGGTGGATAGAGTATCTCCTGTTCTAGCTGCTGATAGCTTTGGAATTGCACCCAAATCACCCGCATGAATTTCTTTTACTTCTATTGGCTTATTCCCTTGTAATATAAAGAGCTTAGAAATTTTTTCTTCTATATCCTTATCTTGATTATATAGCACATCATCTGACTTCAAAACACCAGAACAAACTTTAACCAAAGAGTATTTTCCAATAAATGGATCCACAATTGTCTTCCAAATATATGCAGACTTTGGTTTTGCAAAATCATAATTTGCTTGGAATATTTCATTTGTTTTTAAATTCAGTCCTGCTATTTCTCTCATGTCAGGACTTGGAAAATACTTAATGATATCGTCCATTAAAGTAAACATACCTTGGCACAATATGCTTGACCCCATAGAAACAGGTACAATATTGCTCTCTGAAATGCTAACACGTAATGCAGAGCGAATTTCTGCCTCTGAAAAGGTCTCCCCTCCAAAATACCGCTCCATAAAATCTTCACTCGTCTCAGCAACCGCCTCCATCAAAGTATCACGGCATATCTGAAGATTTGGTTCTGAGTAGTCAGGTACATCACATTGCACAACCTGACCTTTATCTGTCCATCTGTTTGCTGTTTCGCTAACCACATTTACATATCCTACAAATTTTTCATTTTCTCGTATGGGCAAATGAAAAGGTGCTATCTTTTTCCCGTACCTTGCTGTTAAATCTTCTACCACCTGACGATAACTTGCATTATCTACATCCATATCCGTAACAAAAAATATTCTCGGCAATTTATATTTCTCGCATAAATCCCATGCTTTTTCAGTTCCTACTTCGATTCCAGACTTACCTGATACTACTATAATAGCTCCTGTAGCTGCTCCTACTGCTTCTTCCGCTTCACCGACAAAATCAAAATATCCCGGCGTATCCAACACATTGATTTTTGTGTCTTCCCATTCGATTGGAATAACAGATGTACCAATCGAAAATTGCCTCTTTTGCTCTTCTTTATCATAATCACTGATTGTATTCCCGTCTGCAATCTTACCCATACGGTTTGTTATCCCTGAAAGATAAGCCATCGCTTCTACCAAACTAGTCTTGCCGGCACTCCCGTGACCTAAAAGCACCACATTACGAATCTTGTCAGTTGTGTAAACATTCATATTTAAGTTCCTCCAATACATTTAGTGTTATTTACTCAGAAAATTAATGAGCCCATGTGAATATTGTAATAAAAATATAGCTAAATTGCAAGCGCTATTATACAATATCAACAATTAAAAATATTCTACACTTTAAAGTGTTAAACTTCGACGTGGTGAAGTGTTGACATTTAAATAAGATAACGCTAAAATGAACTTAAGACAAATATAGAAAGGTGCATCTGCTATGATTATTGTAATGAAATTGGGAGTTTCTCCCGAAAATATAGAAAAAATTGTTAATACTATTCAAGAAAAAGGATTAGAAACACATTTGTCACAAGGAAAAGAAGTTTCTATTATTGGTGTAGTTGGCGATACATCAAAACTTGCATATGATAATCTTGAAATATTTGAGGGCGTAGATAAAATAGTCCCCGTAACAGAGTCCTACAAACTCTCAAATAAAAAATTCCACCCAGAACCATCTATTGTTAAGGTGGGCAATACTTATATTGGTCCAGATAATTTAACCATTATGGCTGGTCCATGTGCAGTTGAGACAGAAGAACAACTGATGTCAATTGCAAAAGAGGTTAAGAAGGCAGGGGCTACAATTGTAAGAGGTGGTGCATATAAACCAAGAACGTCTCCTTATGCCTTTCAAGGTCTTGAGGAAGAAGGATTGAAATTTATGTATACAGCTGGTAAAGAAACCGGTCTCGCAACAATATGTGAAATTGTTAGTCTTGATGCCATCAATGCTGCTGTAAAGTATGTAGATATGCTTCAAATTGGAGCGCGTAATATGCAGAATTTCTATTTATTAAAAGAGGCCGGAAAATCTGGACTTCCTGTTCTGTTAAAGCGAGGACTTTCTGCTACAATAGAGGAATGGTTAAATGCTGCTGAATATATTATTGCGGAGGGCAATCCAAATGTAGTACTATGTGAACGTGGTATTCGTACTTTTGAGACTGCTACTAGAAATACGTTAGATATTAGTGCCGTTCCCGTGCTAAAGTCAAAGACTCACCTTCCAGTGATTGTAGATCCCTCTCATGCAACCGGCGTACGTGCCTATGTTCCTGCGCTTGCGAAATCGGCAATTGCGGCTGGTGCTGATGGGCTAATGATTGAGGTTCACAATGATCCTGCTAATGCTCTTTCTGATGGTCCACAATCTCTCACTTTTGAACAATTTGATACACTATGTGATGAAATAAAACCTTTTTGCAAAATAATGAATAGAAAATTTTCATAAGATTTATTTGATTTTTTGTTCAAAATTTGGAGGTACTGCATGAAACAACTTAAAATTGGATTTATTGGGCTGGGTTTGATTGGTGGTTCTATTGCAATGGCTATTAAGAAAGCTTATCCCGATGTATCTATTTATGCCTTTGACCATGATGTTGATACATTGGTCGCTGCACAAAATGATGGTACGATTGATGTCATATGCTTATCTGTTGACATGTCTTTTTCGGATTGTAATTTTGTTTTTCTTTGCACACCTGTTATAAGCAACACTTCATATCTTAATAAGATAAAATCAATTATATCTGAAGATTGTATTCTGACTGATGTGGGGAGTGTAAAGGGAAATATACATAAACAGGTATCAGAATGCGGCCTTAGTTCTTATTTTATAGGTGGTCACCCCATGGCAGGTTCAGATAAATCTGGATATAAAAATGCTAATCCACGTCTATTTGAAAATGCATATTATATTTTGACGCCTTCTACCGACATTAGTCCAGAAAAGGTAATCTATATGAATGAACTGATTACGGCAATTGGTGCCATTCCGATTATACTAAATGCTTCTACACATGATCATGCAACTGCCGGAATCAGTCATCTGCCACACATTATTGCCTCTTCACTTGTTGACTTTATTAGGACAGAAGACTCTGATGATGAGATTATGCGCACCCTAGCTGCTGGTGGATTTAAAGACATTACCAGAATTGCTTCTTCTTCTCCTGAAATGTGGAGAGATATTTGCTTGACAAACAACCATAACATCAGTGACTTACTTTTTTCCTATATAAAAAAGCTTACTGAAATTCATTCTCATATTACTACTATGGATAAGGATTGGCTTTTTCATTTTTTTGATACAGCTAAAGAATATCGTGATTCTATGCAAGATGCCTCTCTCGGTCCGATAAAGAAATCATATGTCTTATATTGTGACATTCCTGATGAAACAGGTATTATTGCAACAATTGCTTCTCTTCTTGCAAAGCATTCGATTAGTATAAAAAATATTGGTATTATCCATAACCGCGAATTTGAATCTGGTGTTTTAAAAATTGAGTTTTATGAGGAAAGCTCTTCCCTTATTGCGCTTGACATTTTGCGCTCATACAACTATATTATTTACGAAAGAAATTGATTTTAGAAAGGAAACAAATATGATATTCAAAAAAATAGACGGCCTTAAGGGAGAAATTACGGTTCCTGGAGATAAATCCATTACACATAGAGCCATTATGATTGGCGCTATAGCAAATGGTCAGACTGAAATTCGCAATTTTCTATTTGGAGCAGATTGTCTGTCAACAATAGAATGCTTTAAAAAATTAGGTGTACATTTTGATTTTGCGGATGAAACCGCATCTAACATTGTAACTGTTCATGGCGTTGGGTTACATGGGCTTAAAACTCCTTCTAGTGTTTTGGATGTCGGCAATAGTGGTACTACTATGCGTTTGTTATCAGGACTATTGGTTGGGCAGGAATTTGATGTAGAGTTAACTGGAGATGGCTCGATTCAGCGTCGCCCCATGAAACGTATTATTGATCCACTATCTTTAATGGGTGCTGATATATGTAGTATTTTAGATAATGACTGTGCTCCTCTTCGCATTCGTGGTAAACAAATAAATGGCATACAATATGAGAATCAGTTCGGTTCTGCACAAGTAAAATCTGCTATTCTCCTTGCGGGTCTATATGCAGATGGAAAAACATCAGTTACTGAAAAGAATCCAAGCCGTAACCACTCTGAAGTCTTAATTGATTATTTTGGTGGAGAAATTTATATAAAAGATAATACGATTACCATTTGTCCAGAGACGACTCTTTTCGGGCAGAATCTATTTGTTCCAGGAGACATATCTTCTGCTGCATATTTTATAGCAGCGGCCCTAATTGTACCAAATTCGGAGGTTTTGATACGAGATGTTGGTATTAATCCCACACGTGATGGTATCCTTCATGTTGTAAAAGAGATGGGCGGTAATATTGAAATTTCAAACGAAAGATTTGATGGTGAACCTTTTGCAGATATTTTTGTTAAATCCTCTTCTTTACACGGTATCACGATTGAGGGTAGTATTATTCCGTCATTGATTGATGAACTGCCAATTATTGCAGTATTAGCAGCCTATGCAGAGGGTCAGACTATCATTAAAGATGCCGCCGAACTCAAAGTAAAAGAATCTGACCGTCTGGAAGCAATTGCAGATAATCTTTCTTCTATGGGTGTTGATATCACTGCTACCGAAGATGGAATGATAATAAATGGTGGAAATCCAGTAATCGGTGCAGTTGTTGGTTCCAGATTAGATCATCGCATTGCCATGTCTTTTGCTGTTGCCGGTCTCGGTGCAGAAGGTGCAACCGAAATCATTGGCAGTGAATGTGTTAAAATTTCTTATCCCGATTTTTATCGTGATTTACAATCTCTATATATCTAAAATTTTTCAAGAAAAAAAGTAACCACACTTCTGGTTACTTTTTTCTTTTCTATCATTTCTATTTTTTAAGCAATAATGAAGTACCCGTCATTTCTTTTGGTTGTTCTTTTTCCATAATCTGAATCAAAGTCGGAATGATATCTGCGAGACAACCGCCTTCACGTAAAGTATAAGAACTATCATAATTCACCAATATAAATGGTACTGGATTGGTTGTGTGTGCCGTAAACGGTTCACCTGTTTCATAATCTAAAAGTTGTTCTGCATTACCATGATCAGCACATATGAACATGACACCATCTACGGATTTAATGGTTTCTACTACTTTTCCGACACATTCATCTACTACTTCAATTGCCTTAATGGTTGCGCCTTCTACTCCAGTATGTCCGACCATATCTGGATTTGCAAAGTTGACAATAATCATGTCATACTTATCCGAAGAAATTGCTTCCACAAGCTTATCGCATACCTTATAGGCACTCATTTCCGGTTTCAAATCATATGTTGCAACTTCCTTTGGTGAATCTACTAAGATTCTATCTTCCCCACTATTTGGTTTTTCTAATCCACCATTAAAGAAAAATGTTACATGCGCATACTTTTCTGTTTCGGCAATTCTTGCCTGCGTCATACCATTGGCTGCCAACCATTCTCCGAACGTATTGGTTACTGCTATTTTCTCAAATGCTACTTTCTTATTTGCAATTGTAGAATCATAATCAGAAAAACATACATATGTTAATTGTAATCTAGTCGCTCTCTCAAATCCCTTGAAATTATCATCGCAAAATGCTCTCGTAATCTCTCTAGCCCTATCGGGTCTAAAATTGTAAAAAACAACCGAATCATTATCTTGAATCAGTGCGAGCGGTTTCTCATCTTTTGTAACAACAATAGGCTTAACGAACTCATCTGTTTCTCCCCTGTCATAAGATGCCCTGATTCCATCAGGCCCTGTTGCATAGGCTACGCCAATACCCTTTGTAAGTGCATCGTAAGCCAAAGAAATCCTATCATAATTGTTATCTCTATCCATTACATAATAACGCCCCATTACGGAAGCAACCTCGCCAACTCCTAATTTCTTCATTTCAGCTTCCAGCTGCTCAACATACCCAAGTCCCGAAGACGGTGGTGTATCACGCCCATCTAAAAAGCAATGTACATAAACCTTCTTAAGTCCGTGTCTTCTTGCAAGTTCAAGTAATCCATAGATATGTGTATTATGGCTGTGAACACCACCATCAGAAACCAGACCAAACATATGGAATGCAGAGTCATTTTTCTTACAATTTTCAACTGCTTCAAGCAAAGCCTTATTCTCAAAAAAAGTGCCTTCCTTAATCTCCTTCGTTATTCTGGTTAACTCCTGATAAACGATGCGACCTGCGCCCATATTTAAATGTCCAACCTCAGAGTTTCCCATCTGTCCGTCTGGAAGTCCAACTGCCATTCCACTTGCCTGTCCTTCAACAAACGGATATTCCTGCATCAGTGAATCCATAATAGGCGTATTTGCTTCATATATTGCATTACCTGTATGGTTGCTGTTTAATCCATATCCATCAAGAATCATTAATACTACTGGTTTTTTACTCATTTTTATATCCTCACTTTTCTAATCTACAATGGAATTATACACTGTTTGCCTAGTGTTAGCAAGAAAAAGCTCTTTTGTGATAAAGTTTTGTGATAAAGTTTTCACATGAAAATTGACAAAAAAAGTTGGTAACCATATAGAATAGTACCAACTTAAAAAATATTATATTTCATTACAAAATGTCTAGATATTATAATCTGCCATGCTCGGCATCATCAAACAATTCATAAATATTAATCTTACAGGAATCACTCTCCGGCATTCCTACAAATGTTGCACCATATATATAATGCTCACCTTTTTTTTCTTTACGAGTCACATTCACAAATGTATGTATAATTTCTTTTGTCCAAAGAGTAAGCTCTGCTTGATATACCGCATTAAGTTCTAAATCTTCTTCGCATTGAAAGCCAATTCCTCTTTTGGATAAATCAACCACATCTACTCTTACTTTTTCTTGTTTCTTACTATCAAGGCGCTCCATAATCAGCTTTGCCTCTAGATCCAATCTTCTGTCTTTTCTTCTCTCCTGCTCCATAAGTGACCCCTTTCAATCTCGATATATCAAGAAAATAAGCTATCTGCTTCATCCATTAAATTTATAATAATATCATATAATAAAATGCAATTTCTTACAAGACCTATTTTATGAACATCGCATCCCCAAAAGAGAAAAAACGATATCTTTCTCTAATTGCTTCTTCATAAGTCATCATGATAGAATCTTTTCCTGCAAGTGCTGATACAAGCATTAAAAGTGTAGATTCTGGTAAATGAAAATTGGTAAGCAATGCATCTGTCATTTTAAAATGATAACCAGGATAAATAAAAATATCTGTATCACCACTTTTCACTTCCAAAATACCATTACTATTTGTTGCCGACTCAAGAGTCCGGCAACTTGTCGTCCCAACTGCAATCACACGATGCCCACTTTGTTTTGTCTGATTCACTATATCTGCCGTTTCAGCTGGCACTTCATAATACTCTGTATGCATATGATGTTTCGTCACATCCTCTACCTTTACAGGGCGAAATGTTCCAAGACCCACATGCAGTGTAACATAGGCAATGTTCACTCCCATATCCTCGATTTCCTGCATGAGATTTTTTGTAAAATGTAGCCCTGCTGTTGGTGCTGCGGCAGAACCATCATTCTTTGCATAAACTGTCTGGTACCTGTTTTTGTCTTTTAATTCATGTGTAATATAGGGTGGTAATGGCATCTGCCCTAGTTGATCCAGCACCTCTTCGAAAATACCTTTATATTGAAATTGTATCAGGCGGTTTCCCTCTTCAATAATATCTTGTACCTGCCCAATTAGCAGTCCTTCGCCAAATATTATTTTCGTTCCAATCTTTGTCTTTTTGCCAGGCTTAACAAGTGTTTCCCATACATCATTCATTTTGCGCTTTAATAACAGTACTTCAATAATAGCACCTGTCTCCTCGCGCACACCCATCAGACGTGCTGGCAGAACTTTTGTATCATTTAAAACTAGACAATCTCCTTTTACCAAAAAGCTCTTAATATCCCTAAAAGAATGATGTTCTGTTTTGCCTGTCTCCTTATCCAGCACAAGCAGTTTTGAACCCGCTCGATCCATGAGCGGGTCCTGTGCTATTAATTCTTGTGGCAAATCATAATAAAAATCACTAGTCTTCATTAATATCTCCCAATCTATTCCTTTACTGTCTCAATTCAATACCAAGTTCTTCTAGTCCATTCAGTATTTTCTTCATTGCAGCATTTACATCACTATCTTCCAACGTTCTTTCTCTATCTCTAAACACAATAGAATACGCTACGGATTTATATCCAGATTTAATCTGTTCTCCTTCATATAAGTCAAACAAATGATAACTCTCCAGCATCTTACCGCCGCGCTGTGTAATAATGTCCTCAATCTTTCCAACCGGTATTTCTTTAGGAACTACCATACTAATGTCACGATTAACGGCAGGATACTTTGCAATACCCACAAATTTTCTTTCAAAGGTAGCAAATGGAATAATTTCTGGCATATCTAAAACGGCCACATATGCTTTTGTCTTTATATCATAATTTTCACATACTTCTGGGTGTATCTCTCCAAGATATCCCACTTTGATTCCTTCATAAATTATCGTTGCCTGGCTACCCGGATGAAGGAATGGATATAATTTGCCATCACCCTTATGCGGAATATAAATGACTTTTTTGCTCATACCAATACTATCAAAAAATTCTTCAACAACACCTTTTAGCGAGAAGAAATTTCCCTCACCATAAGAGCACAGTGTAAACTGAACCCGTTCATCTGGTAGTTCTGTCATTGGAAGTTGTTTTGGCAAATATATATTACCCAACTCGTATAATTTTACATCTTTATTTCTTCGGTTATAATTAGTCGCAAGTGAGTTTAATATTCCATTTAATGAGATTGTACGCATAACAGAAAACTCTTCTCCAAGTGGATTTGCTATTGTAATTGCTTTTCTTAAAATATCCTCCTCTGGGATCAACAATTTATTAAATACTTTAGGGCTCTCAAAAGAATAGCACATAGCTTGTGAAAAACCACAATACTCTGCAATCTCTCTTGCTTTCTCTTCGATTCTCAATTTGAAAGACATTTTACCAGTTGTAGCCTCACCATTAGGCAATGTTGCACCAATTTTATCATATCCGTATATTCTTGCAATTTCCTCAGCTATATCGGCAATACCCTCGATATCCTGACGGAAAGTAGGTATAATCAGTTCGTCAGTACTGTGATCATATACGATTTCCAATCTCTCAAGAATAGCAATCATCTCCTTTTCATCAATCGCTGTTCCTAATAAATCATTTATTTTTTTTGCGTTCATCTTGATTCTCAGCTTGGTTTTAAGTTCACTGCATATGTCAATTACGCCACTGACAACCTCACCACATCCTAATTCCTGTATCAATTGACAGGCACGATTTATTGCATCTATTGCATTATATGGATCAAGTCCTTTCTCAAAAATACCAGATGCGTCGGTTCTGAGTCCGAGTCTCTTTGCCGACTTTCTAATATTAGCTCCATTAAATGTTGCAGATTCAAATACAACTGTTTTTACACTGTCAGTGATTTTAGAGTTCTGTCCACCCATGATACCTGCAATTCCAATCGGTTTCTCCTCATCACAAATCATCAGCATTTCTGAATCAAGTTTACGAGCTTGCCCATCTAAAGTTTGAAATTCTTCACCTGACGTTGCCCTCTTCACAATTATTTTATGGCCTGCAATCGAATCAAGATCAAACGCATGCATCGGCTGACCATATTCCTGCATAACATAATTTGTTATATCTACCAAATTATTGATTGGCCTAATTCCTGCTGAAGCCAAGCGTCTCTGCATCCACTGCGGTGACGGTTCGATTTTAATATTGGTACATACCCTTGCGCAATACCTGGGGCACAAATCTTTGTCCACTACTTCCACTGCAATATAGTCACTTACTTTTTCACTATTTTCTAGTACTGTGATTTTAGGAGAAATAAATGGCTTCTGAAATGTTACGGCAGCCTCTCTTGCTATTCCAAGAACACTATAACAATCCACCCTGTTTGAAGTAATTTCATATTCGAAAACTGTATCTCGAAGTCCCATTACTTCTATTGCATCTGCACCAATTTCTGTATCATCAGAAAATATATAAATACCTTCCTCGGGTGCCTCAGGATACATTTCACGAGAAGTTCCTAGTTCCTCAACAGAGCACATCATTCCGTAAGATTCCACGCCTCTAAGTTTTCCGCTCTTAATTACAATTCCATTTTCCGGAAGTGGACCTCCATCATGACCACCTGCCACTTTTCCACCATCTATTACAACGGGGACCTTATTACCCACTTTTACATTGGATGCACCTGTCACAATTTGTAAACAGTAACTACCATCCGCGGCTTTTACTGCATCTCCCAAATTTACCTGACATATAATCAATTTGTCGGCATCAGGATGTTTTTCGATTGCTTCTATTTGACCTACATATATTTTATCGAGGTTTTTATCTAATCGCTCAAATGTTTCTACTTTGGTACCAGTCAGTGTCATAGCATCTGTATATTCTTGATTACTACAATCCAAACTAGGTACATATTCCTTTATCCATGATATTGATGTATTCATAATAATCATCCTCTCTCTTCTAGTATCATTTCTAACTGCTTATCATAAAATCATTTTGAAACAAATCTAAAACTGTTTCAAAAACCTAATATCATTCTCATACAATAATCGCATATCATCAATTTCATATTTTAATAATGCAATCCTTTCAAGACCTAATCCAAAAGCAAATCCTGAATATTCTTCTGCATTGATTCCACTCATGCGAAGCACATTTGGATGCACCATGCCACAACCGAGAATTTCTATCCAGCCTGTTCCTTTACAAAATCGACAACCAGACCCACCGCATTTAAAGCACGAAACATCTACTTCAGCACTTGGCTCTGTAAAATTGAAATGATGTGGTCGAAACCTGACTTTTGTACTCTCGCCAAACAATTCTTTTGCAAACTCTGCAAGTGTTCCTTTCAAATCAGCAAAGGTAATATGTTTATCAATCACAAGTCCCTCTATCTGATGAAAAGAAGGGGAATGCGTCGCGTCTACTTCATCAGAGCGAAATACTCGACCGGGTGCTATCATACGGATGGGAAGCTTTCCCTTTTCCATTTCATGTACCTGGGTTCCTGAGGTCTGTGAACGCAGTAGTATATCACTGCTGATGTAAAATGTATCCTGTTCATCCTTTGCTGGATGATCTGCTGGAATATTCAATGCCTCAAAATTATAATAATCGGTTTCAATTTCAGGTCCTTCAACTACCTCATAGCCCATACCGATAAAAATTCTCTCAATCTCTTCCATAACTATAGTATCTGGATGACGATGTCCACGTTCTTTCTTTACTGCTGGAAGTGTTACATCTATCGTCTCCATTTTCATCTGTACCTCACGCACAGCCCGCTCCATCTTTACCCTTGCATCTTCCAGCATCTTTTCAATCACTTCACGCGTTTCGTTTACCATTTGTCCTACTTTTGGTCTTTCTTCTGGCGAAACATCTTTCATACTTTTCAGAACAGATGTCAACTCTCCCTTTTTTCCCAAGAAATTTACTCTGACATCATTTAACTTTTCCAAAGCACCTGCTTCTTTAATTTGTTTAATTGCTTCTTCCTCAATCTTGTGCAATTTGTCTTTCATATATTATATCTCCCTTCTTGATTACAGTATCTATCCTATACTTTATATGGAAATTCTTTGAACAAAAAAGTCCCTTTGATTACTAATCAAAGGGACGAATTGTATTCCGCGATACCACCCACATTCCTTTCTATATCATTCATCTCGAATCATATCATCTACATGCTGATACAAAAGGCTCTCAAATGCGTAACGTGCATTTACGTTTTCTTCTAATTGCATATCTGTTCAAAGAAACTGCTCCAGTGTGAAATTCAAACCATTATCCGAACTTAAGGAAATTTACAGCCGATGATTCCCTCTCTCTGAAAGAAAATAATGTTCTCTAGCATAATTGCCTGCACCTTCATAGCATTTAACATTAACTTATTAAAACTCATTTTAGATAATTCAGCCTAAATTGTCAAGACGATTTTTTCTTTTGTCCTTTTTCTGATTTCTTTCATTTTTTTTTATTCGTTTTCTTTCAACCACAATTTCAAAATATTCTTCAAAATAGGAATTGATTTCTGCCCCAATAAACATGATATACATACACATATATAGCCAAATCATTATAATGACAATTGTCGTTAAACTTCCATACATACTAAATCCATTATATGTATTTATATAAATTGAAAATACCCAGGAAAATAATGTCCAACCAATTCCGGCAAAAACCGCACCTGGAATATGCATATAACTTTTCGACTTACGATTTGGAATATACTTGAAGATAATAATAAACAATATCGTTAATATAATTCCTGTAAATAATATTCTGAAATTAACAAGCACTACAAATGTTGTAGGTACCTTAACAATAAATTTTAACAAAAAAGAATGTATCATCTTTCCGAAGCCAGATAGAATGAGTGATGCAATCATTACAATTGCGAGTACAATAGTATATGCCGCAGCACGAATGCGTAAGAAAAAATAATTCCTGGTTTCATTTATATTATATATTGCGTTTAACCCTCTCGTGATGGATAGAAACCCTTTCGCTGAAGACCATACCACCGCAATTACTGATATAGGCAAAACAGCAATAGATTGTTCATATAACTCATCAATAATATTGACTGCTAAATGATCTATCAAATCTGGTAGTAATTTAATGACTGCTATCAGCACATCTGATTTTGTAAGCGTAGTGTAGGGAATCATCGCCAGAAGAATAATTAAATAGGGAATCAGAGACAAAAAAATAAAAAAAGCAGTTCCTGCTGCGTACGCATTTATATGATCTCTAACGCATGCAACAGAAAATCCTTGGATTCGCTGCAATAAATTACTATTGGACATACGTACAATTAATTTATTCATCTGAAACTCCCATAAGGTGGACCTACAGAATAAATGCTAAAAAGCAGCCAATACGACTGCTTCTTTTAAAACTTAAAATTCTTCCCAGGGTGCCGTTTCTTGTATTTTGACTCCTAGCCTATGCTAGGTGGGTAACCGCAACCGCTCATCTGCCTTCCCCTAGAAATGGGGCCTGACATCCAATCGGCAATGTAGGAATCCCTTTTAAAGTATTGTAGGTTCAAAATTACAAGAGTTATCGAACACCTCAGGAAATCTAACTTAATTATAATCAATTACTTGCTTTTTTGCAAGCTATTTATAGTCTTCGACCGTTTACAATACCCTGTCACACATATCTTTTTGGGGACTGTGGCACTTATAAACAAGCCAATCCATAGTACGGATTGGCTTGTTTTTCTAATCAGAATATTCTGATTTCGTTTCTTATAATGAAGCAGCCTCATCAACAATCTTCTTTAGTGCTTCAAGTGCTTCATCAGGAAGCTTATCATAGCCTTCCTTCTTTGTAGCAAATCCTTCTACAGCCTTAACACGATCCAGCATCCTAGCTTTTAACTGCTCTGCATATTCCTTATCATTAAGATTTGGTGCAAATCCATCCCAATCCATGATTTCAATATCTTCAAAAGGTCCCCATTGTTTAAAGGATGCCTTTCCTTCTACTATTGTTTCTAAAATTCCAAGTGTATCCTTTGGCTGTACTTTCTTGCCCATAAAATCACCTGTGTTTATAATATAGCAATCAACATTTTTCTCTTCCACTAATTTCTTGAATTTTTCATAATCATTCACCAATGGGTAAGTTCTAAATGGATTAGCATATGGCACAATACGAAGTGCATTTAAATCTGTTCCAGCAGCCACACGTTCAGCAGATGATGTCTTTGTTGCTAGCGTTGCTCCCATTACAGATGCAAGCGCTGAACCCTTTAACTTAACTACTGGTGGGATAGTAGAATCCTTCATAATCCAGAAGATTGCATTAACAGGAGAATTAATTTTATCCACTCTGTTTGGTGACCATAATTTTGACTTGATTGCACGTCCATTACCATTTCTGATATCTTCTGTTACTAACTGTATCTTGCCATCTTCATCAAATGTACAAGAACAGTTCTGCGCTGACAATAAATAGGTATTGTCAGAACATCCTGTAGGATAATCTGCCGTTTTATCAAAATATGTAGGCTCTAATGCAACTGATGAGCAAGTTTCAGTATTAATGATAAAAGCATCATCGTGAAGAACTGTAATAGGATATTTTCCGCCATGTTTAGCATGCGTAAGTGTTGATTTACCTGATCCAGAGAGACCAAATACTGAAGCAACATACTTTGAACCGTCTGCTAGCGAATATTCTTTTTGACCACCATGACATGACGCATACCCATTTCTGTTTGCAATTGCCCAAGCCATTGTAAGTGTTCCTTTTTTATGTTCTCCGAAATATTTCATTCCCAAAATTGCCGCACAATTCTGTGCAGTATCAAAATAGCACAATGTAAGTGGATCGCTTAAGCAGCTGTAATCAACATCAGGTGCATCACTTGGTGTCCACTGTGGATCTGAGAAAATATAAATGTCTGCTTCTTTTCCTTCTCCAACAGGAATCGAATCTTTATACATTCTTGCATAATCATCAGACATATACTGAAAATTAAGCATCCAGTTATATAATAAATTTTCTTCACCTTCTGGAATTAGAAGATGTGCTTTCACCATAAACTCAGGATCTAGACCAACAAACACCTCTGCATGGTATAAGTTCTTCCAGCGAGAATTATAGATAGCATCCATAATTACCTTATCCAGCTTTGCGACTTCAACACCTGGTTCGCCTTTAATACGACGTGCTCCTGCATAACGTCCAGTTACCGCACCATCATTAAATAATAGTACTTTGGCTTCTTTTTCAAGACCAAATTCTTCTCCTCTTAAAATAGGCATATCTGTTACAACTGTACCAGGTGAATTTTTCGCTAATTCATAAGCCTCTTTTAAGGTGTTCACCTTAATAACATTGTTTCCATAAAAAGGTGCCTCAATAATTGAACGGGTTTTAGAAAAACCTGGTTTTCCTGCTCCAATTTCTGATATTGGATAATAAGCTTTTGTTGACATATTTCGTCCTCCTTCGTTTTTTATATATTTATCAGCATTCGTCTGATAGACAAATATTGGTAACATATATGATATCTACACATCCAATGGCTATTATCTCAAAACTAATACTAAAAGTCAAGTTGTATCATGCTTATAAAAAACCAGATTAAGTGAAAAAATACACTTAATCTGGTTTCATCATAATTACTATAAAACGCATTTTTGATTATGCGTTTAATCTCTCTTCAAGCGCTTTAAGCTGTTCTTTCAACTCAACTGGAAGCTTATCACCAAAACTCTCATAATGAGCTTTAATTGATTCCACTTCTGCAAGCCATTCATCTTTATTAACTTTCAATAATTCCTGCATATCTGCAGCACTTACATCGAGCCCTTCCACATCAAGAGCATCCTCTGTAGGCATAAAACCAATTGGGGCCTTGACTGCCTTTCCTAAACCTGAGGTGCGCTCAAAAATCCACTTCAACACACGACTGTTCTCGCCAAAACCTGGCCATAACCACTTACCATCTTTGTCTTTGCGGAACCAGTTGACATAAAATATTTTAGGAAGTTTATCTTCAGAAGATTTTTCTCCAACATTGAACCAATGCTGCAAATAATCACATACATTATATCCAAAGAAAGGAAGCATTGCAAATGGATCACGGCGTACCTGTCCGATTTTATTTGAAATAGCTGCTGCTGTAATCTCTGATCCCATAATGGAACCAAGAAATACACCATGCTTCCAATCAAAGCTCTCATGTACAAGTGGAATCGTACTTGGACGACGACCACCAATTAAAATAGCTGAAATCGGTACTCCTGCAGGATCTTCCCATTCTGAAGCGATTGCTGGGCATTGACCTGCTGGTGCGGTAAAACGAGCATTGGGATGAGCCGCTGGTTTTTCTGAATCTGGTGCCCAGTCATTTCCCTGCCAGTCAACCAAATGTGAAGGTGCATCTGTTCCAATACCTTCCCACCAGATATCACCATCATCTGTTAATGCAACATTTGTAAATATGGTATTCTTTTCAGCACTATGCATAGCATTTGGATTAGAATCCATAGAAGTTCCTGGAGCCACTCCGAAAAATCCTGCTTCTGGATTGATAGCATACAAGCGACCATCTGCGCCAAACTTCATCCATGCAATATCATCACCGATCGTCTCAACCTTCCAACCAGGAACTGTTGGCACAAGCATTGCAAGATTAGTCTTTCCGCAAGCACTTGGAAATGCGCCAGTAATATATTTTACTTCCCCATCAGGATTGGTGAGTTTTAAAATCAACATATGCTCAGCCAACCAGCCTTCATCGCGAGCAATTGCAGAGGCAATACGAAGAGCAAAACATTTCTTTCCAAGAAGTGCATTTCCACCATAACCAGAACCATAGGACCAGATTAATCTCTCTTCTGGAAAATGACTAATATATTTCTTTTCAATTGGTGCACATGGCCAAGCAACATCTTCCTCTCCTTCTGCAAGAGGAGCACCAATAGAATGAAGACAAGGAACAAATTCGTCTTCAGCACCAAGTGCCTCAAGAACTGCAGAACCCATACGTGTCATGACGCGCATGTTTACAACTACATATGGACTGTCTGTTAATTCCACTCCGATTTTAGAAATAGGAGAACCGATGGGACCCATTGAAAAAGGAATTACATACATGGTTCTTCCCTTCATACATCCAGTGTAGAGTTCTTTCATTGTCGATTTTAATTCTTCGGGAGCCACCCAGTTATTCGTAGGACCAGCGTCCTCTTTATTTTTTGATGCAATAAATGTTCTGTCTTCAACACGAGCAACATCAGATGGATCACTTCTGAATAAGTAGCATCCCGGACGCTTCTCCTCGTTTAATTTAATTGCGGCTCCTGAGGCAACCATCATATCCAATAGTCTCTGGTTTTCTCCTTCTGAACCGTCGCACCAGTAAATAGAATCTGGCTGACACATATCCGCCATCTCTTTTACCCACTCCTGTAACTTTTTGTTTTCAGTCATAGTAGTTCTCCTTTCGAAATCGTTTATCATTTTTCTATTTTCACAAACTAATCTTATCAGAAAAAAGGCCCATTAACAACACTTTCTTTTCTTGTATTTCTGCTCTTATATCCACAATATGCGGCATTTACTGGATTTATTCATATTTCATGCGTATAATCTGAAAGCCATTTTTTTTCTTCGTCTTCAAGGTACGGACAAAACATTTCAAACACCTTTCTGTGGTAGACATTTAACCACTCTCTCTCTTCCTTTGTCATAAGTTCTGGAATGATTGCATCTAAATCAATCGGTGCATAGGTCAATACTTCAAAGCCAAGAAATCTTCCCCACTCAGTTCTCTCCCTTTCAACACATAATAATTCGTTTTCAATTCTAATACCATATTCTCCTTCTATATAGATACCTGGCTCATCTGTGATCACCATGCCTGGTTCTAAAACCACTTCTGGCAGTGAATCACTTGCCCTCCATCGAAATGCCTGCGGTCCTTCATGAACACACAAAAAACTGCCCACACCGTGACCTGTACTGCATCTATAATCAATTCCAAGTTTCCATATTGGCAAACGTGCTAATATGTCTAAATTACGTCCTGTACATCCATATAAAAAATTTGCATTTAGAAGATTCAACATCCCTTTTACAACAGCTGTATAGTGTTCTTTTTGTTCTCTAGTAATATCACCTAGTGCTATTGTTCTCGTAATATCCGTAGTTGCTCCATAATACTGTCCCCCTGTATCAATTAAAAGCAACCCGCTAGCTGCTATCTTAGCACATTGATTCTCTGTTGGTTTATAGTGCATCATAGCAGCATTTTCATTATATGCAGCTATCGTTGCAAAAGAGGGGTAAAGATATTCGGGATATTCACATCGAAAAGATTCTATCATTTCTACGACATCACATTCTGTAAGCTCTGTTACTGTGTCCTTTGCCAGACACAACATTTTTTTTAGATAATAAATCAATCTTGTGACTGCAATACCATCGAGAATATGCGCTTTTTGGCATTCACTGATTTCTGTTTGATTTTTGATTGCTTTTTGTATCATTTCATGATTTTTTACAAAATCAATCTCATATCCTTCCTGCATTGCATCATACAAAGAAATACTCACTGCACTCTTATCCAAAAGTAATTTACCTGCCCCTTTATGGGCATATATCTTTTCATAGGGTAACAGAGAAATATCTTCTTCCGATAATTCCTTTCGCAAATCTTCATTTACAGCTTCGTCATATAAATACAGCTCTGCTTTTTCTTCAAATACAATTGCATAGGAAAATGCAATTGGATTATATTCCACATCGCTACCCCTAATATTAAAAAGCCACATAATATCCTCTGGCTTCGTAAGCAACATAGCCGTTCCTTGTTTCTTTCTAATACAATTCCGCAATTCGCTCAGCTTTTCAGTCGTACTTCTTCCCGCTATATCTTCCTTGAGCCGATATACATCGTGCGGTATAAGTTCTGGCCTTTCTTTCCATAGCAAAGCGACCAAATCCATCTGATATCTAATCACAACTCCCGTTTTGATTCTACATTTTAGTTGCTCCACAAATTCAACTGCTACGATACGTCCATCAAATGCTATGGTATCTCCGCTTTTAGCTTTAGATGCTATATATTCCCTGACTGATGGCACACCTTCCTCCTGCATACGGAATAGAGTTATTCCACTTCCTGCAAGCTCCTTTTCAGCCTGTATGAAATATCTTCCGTCTGTCCAAAGACCTGCCTCTTCTTGTGAGATCACTATCGTTCCTGATGAACCTGTAAATCCAAAAATATATTCCAATGTCTTGAAAAATTCACATACATACTCTGATTGATGATAATCACTTGTTGGAATAATATAATAGGTTACATTTTCATGCCTCATCAACTCCCGAAACCTTAATAAAACTGTGCTATCTTGCATTCTGCCATCCTACTTTCTTCTTAAAACTGCTATATATTAGTACCCGCTTACTTCCTGTCCCTTTAGTAAGTTTACTGCTGAACTGGTTCCAATTCGACTACATCCTGCAGCGATAAACTTTTCCAAATCTTCTATTGTTTTAACACCACCTGCTGCTTTTATCTTCACATTTGGCCCAATATATTGCTTAAACAATTCTATATCTTCTATCGTTGCCCCGTCTGTTCCAAAGCCAGTTGATGTTTTAATATAATCGGCACCGCCTCCCGTAACTGCTTTACACATTGCAATTTTTTCTTCTTTTGTCAGAAAGCAAGTTTCAATGATGACTTTTAATATCTTATCTCCAACAATCGATTTGAGTGTGGCAATTTCTTGCTCTACTTTTTTATAATCCCCATTCTTGACATCAGATATATTTACTACCATATCAACCTCTTCAGCACCGTCAGCTATCGCCTTTTTTACTTCTTCTTCCTTTGCTTCTGTCACACTGTATCCCAGTGGAAATCCTACTACTGTACATATATTTATTTGTTTACCATACCGTTCCTGTATTCTTTTAACATAAGCAGGTGGCACACATACAGAAGCTGTTTTGTATTCAATGGCTTCATTACATAATATTTGAATCTCTTCCCATGTAGCAAATGGTTTTAATAATGTGTGATCAATATAGCCTAATATCTCTTCTTTTTTCATAGTAATTCTCCTTCTATTTCCTTGTTTCTCTCTCTATTTCTACTACTATATATAATTATAACAAAATCATGCTCATCTGTACATTGCCCAAATAGTAATATATTTGAAGGATACATATTTATTTTCTGCTTGTGCTCAACTTATTATGCATGATAATATAAATAAGATACTTAATACTCGTTGTATATGATTGCATACAATTTTTGTAAAGATGGAGGTAGCATATGGACCACAATATTTATTGCGAAATCACACCCGAAATTATGGCATTATCTGAGCTTAGTCAAAAAGCCAGTGTAATCGATCCGGCATTATATACTAAGTATGAAGTCAAACGCGGGTTGCGTGATATTAATGGTAACGGCGTATTAACAGGTCTTACAAGCATTTCCGATATTCGTACAACAAAAATTGTGAATGGTAAAGCGGTGCCTGCAGAAGGCGAACTCTTTTATCGTGGATATGATGTTAAAGATTTAGTAAATGGCTTTACTGCCGAAAATCGTTTTGGATTTGAAGAAGTGGCTTATCTTTTACTATTTAATTCTTTACCATATCCTCATGAATTAAGCGGTTTCACGGATTTACTTTCTTATTATCGTACTTTACCTACCAGCTTTGTTCGCGATATTATTATGAAAGCCCCTAGTCAGGATATGATGAACACTCTTGCACGAAGCGTTTTGACACTATATTCTTATGACGACTGTGCAGATGATATTTCGATGCCAAATGTATTACGTCAGAGTCTTCAGTTAATCAGCCTATTTCCATTGTTGTCTGTATATGGCTATCAGGCATATAGACATTATCATGATGGCAAAAGTCTTTATATACACTCTCCGCATCCAGAATTATCTACTGCTGAAAATATATTAAGAATTCTGCGACCTAATAAAAAATACACACCTCTTGAAGCAAAGCTTCTTGATGTTGCACTTGTGTTACATATGGAACATGGTGGTGGTAATAATTCTTCTTTTACAACACATGTTGTCTCTTCATCAGGAACAGATACTTATTCTGTTATAGCCTCTGCAATAGGTTCTTTAAAAGGTCCTAAGCACGGTGGTGCTAATATAAAAGTTATAAAGATGTTTGAAGATATGAAAAAAGTTGTTTCTGATTGGACCGATGAGGATGAAGTTGCTTCTTATCTTACTGCTCTTCTTCATAAAGAAGCCTTTGACAAACAAGGCCTTATTTATGGCATGGGACATGCCGTATACTCTTTATCTGATCCACGTAAAGTTATTTTCAAGACCTTTGTTGAAAAACTTTGTATAGAAAAAAACTTAGAAAAAGAATTTGCATTATATTCTCTTGTTGAAAAGCTTTCTCCTGAAGTGATTGCACAGGATCGAAAGATTTATAAAGGTGTGTGTTGTAATGTGGATTTCTACTCTGGTTTTGTTTATGAAATGTTAGATTTACCTCCAGAATTATTTACACCAATATTCGCAATTGCAAGAATTGTAGGTTGGAGTGCTCATAGAATGGAAGAACTTGCTAATGATGGCAAAATAATACGTCCTGCCTATAAACCAATTGGTGTTGATGAAATATATATTCCTTTAAGTCAAAGATAGATTGCATGTTTTATGCATATATTGTAAAATATAGTTATCTATTGAAAGGGGGATAATAGTCTATGATTAATGTAACTGCCAAAGTATTACTTTGTGATGATTCTATACTGGCACGTAAAAGCTTTAAAGAAATATTGAATCAATTAGGATTTGATGATATTATTGAAGTCGCTGATGGACAAACTGTTATAGATACCTATAAAATATTAAAACCTGCTATCGTTTTTTTGGATATTGTTATGCCTGTCAAAGATGGTATTACTGCTGTAAAAGAAATTATTCATTTCGATCCAGATGCATGTATTGTTATGGTATCTTCTGTTGGAACCCAAACGCATTTGAAAGAAGCCATTAAATCTGGTGCAAAGGATTTTATTCAAAAGCCTGTGGATATAGAACAACTTAGACATATTCTCCATAATTGTTTAGGAGGATGACTTTATGAATAGAGAGTCCTTATTATCAAAGATTCCTAATAATCCTGAATTGGATCAGTTGGAACCCTCTTATTTTTTGCTGAAATATATTACCAAATTGCTCCATAACCTGATACTTTTTGTAGAGCCTAGCGTCTCAATCGGTAAGATAACCAATTCTGACTCTTTCACTGGCAGTCAAAATTTTATGCAAAAAATCATTGGGATTCCCTCTGCATATACTGCCGTAGATGGCGAGAAAGAAGCTCTGATTCGATTTGCGGAAAAATATTCCCATATGGGTATCACTGACTATAATGACTTAATGCGTGATGTGATTGTTGATTTTCTTAATTTACACAATGGTTTATTTGTTGTCGATTTATCAAGAGAGGATTCTATAGAACTAAGTCTGGAACCGCCTACAAAAGAAATCAGCCCTTCAGATAAGCATTTGAAGAGCTTGGCACGAATTCCAGTCACTTTTTCATTTGGCGAATTAGTCTTTTCATTGGTCGAACTAGATTGACAGTAATCTAGTTCTATCTTTTTTATACCTTCAGTATTTTTTCTACAACACTCTTCATTTCCACCGTATCACATATCGTATCATGCAATGTGCTGGCGTTACGGATTTCTTCAATGGCTCTTGGCACAGATACACCAGATATTTCACACATCTTATCAATCAGATCAAAATCTTCAACCTGCTTATAACTCGAATCGATTGCCGTCATAACACTTCTTGCGAACTTATATGGACTGGCAGTTGACATAATAACACATTTATGATTATCACCCGTCTGCTTACTATATTTGTCCAATGCTGCCGCTGCAACTGCTGTATGTGTATCCATAATATAGTTAGCGTTCTGATAGGTATTCTTGATTTTTTCAAACACTTCTTCTTCACTCGCATAAACACCGTAGAAATCCTTCAAATTGTTCTTCATTTTATCAGTAATTTGATAACTACCCTTCATACTCAATTCTTCCATTAGTTTTGCACTGATTTCTGCATTTTCATCTGCAATAAAATAAATCAGTCTCTCAAGATTACTGGAGATTAAAATATCCATTGAGGGAGAACTTGTTAATATAAATTCCCTCTTTCTATCATAGCAGCCAGTTTCAAAAAAATCATAAAGAACCTTGTTTTCATTAGACGCACAAATCAGCTTATTAATTGGTATTCCCATTCTCTTTGCATAATATGCAGCAAGAATATTTCCAAAATTACCGGTTGGAACAGCTACATTAATAGTATCCCCTTTATTGATTTCGCCTCTTCCGAGCATACATGCATATGCATATGCATAATATGCCACTTGCGGAATAAGTCTTCCAATATTAATAGAATTTGCCGATGAAAACTGATATCCCTTCTCCGAAATTTCTTCTCCAAATTTCTTGTCAGAAAAAATTTTCTTTACACCTGTTTGACAATCATCAAAATTACCTCTTATTCCGACAACAAAAGTATTATTTCCTTTTTGCGTAAGCATTTGCTTTTCCTGAATGGGGCTTACTCCCCCTTTAGGATAAAATACAATAATTCCTGTTCCAGAAACATCTTTAAATCCTGCCAGCGCTGCCTTACCCGTATCGCCAGAAGTAGCTGTTAAGATAACAATCTTCTTTTCCACATGATTCTTCTTCAGCGATGTTGTTAATAGGTGCGGAAGAATTGATAACGCCATATCCTTAAAAGCAATCGTTGGTCCATGAAATAGCTCAACAAAATACTGTCCATCATGCTTCACAAGTGGTGCAATAATTTCTGTATCAAATTTATCATCATACGCGCACCTAATGCAATCTCTTAATTCTGCTTCGCTAAAATCAGTTAAGAATTCTTTCATTACAAGGTATGCAACTTCCTGATATGACATATCAACAAGTGCTTCCGCCGAAACAGACAGTTGTGGTATTTCAGTAGGCACATATAAACCGCCATCATCCGCTAATCCTTTTATAATTGCCTCTGATGCCGTAACAAAATCAGCATCACCACGTGTACTTTTATATAAGATACTCATTTTATGTTTATCTCCTCTGCTTTTTGCATATAGTATATTGTGGGACGTTCAACATTATCCAAGTTTGATTTGATGATAACCTTTTTTCCCTTTTCTGATAACAAGCGAACCATCCTTATCAAAATCTGTTATTGTATAGATTCTAGCAAAATCGGTTTCCTTTATTTCATTCACCGTAATGCCGCCTTGTTGAATCAAGCGCCTTGCTTCTGAACGTGTTGGAGCAAGCCCTGTCTCGACCATTAATGTAATTAAATCTTTGCCCTCTTTTAAATCCTCTTTTTGATAGATACTCGTTGGCATATCCTCACTTTTACCACCATCTATAAATAACGCCTTTGCTACTTCCTGTGCTTTCTGCGCCTCTTCTTCTCCATGCACTATCTTTGTGATTTCATATGCCAGTACTTCTTTCGCTATATTGATTTCTGCTCCTGGTAATGCACCAAGTCTTCTGACTTCGCTCATCGATAAAAACGTTAATAAACCAAGACATTCTTCTACCTTGACATCTTCAATGTTACGCCAATATTGATAAAACTCATACGGAGATGTCTTTGCAGGGTCAAGCCATACCGCGCCCTTCATCGTCTTACCCATTTTGATGCCTTCAGATGTCGTCAATAATTTGAATGTCAGTCCAAAAGCTGGTTTCTGCTCTTTTTTTCGGATTAATTCAACGCCACCAATAATATTAGACCATTGGTCATTCCCGCCCAGCTCTAAAGTGCATCCATATAATTGATTTAGTTTCCAAAAATCATAAGATTGCATGAGCATATAGTTAAATTCAAAAAAAGTAAGTCCTTTTTCCATTCTTTGTTTATAGCAATCTGCTGCAAGCATTTTATTAACAGAAAAATGAATGGCAATTTCTTTTAAAAACTCTACATAATTCAAATCAAGAAGCCAATCGGCATTATTCGCTATAATAGCACTGTCATTATCAAATTTGATAAACTTTGATAATTGCTTTTGGAAACAATCAGCATTATATTGAATCGTTTCCCTCGTCATAATCGTACGCATGTCAGATTTTCCTGAGGGATCACCTATCATAGTCGTTCCGCCACCTAAAAGTGCAATAGGTCTGTGCCCTGCCCTTTGCATATGCATCATCGCCATGACTGTTAAAAAGTGTCCTGCTGTCAAACTATCTGCTGTTGCATCAAAGCCAATATAAAAAGTGACTTTTTCCTTTCCAAGCAGCTCTCTTATTTCTTCATGTGTTGTCTGCTCTATAAAGCCACGTTCTTCTAATATATCATAAACATTTGTAGACATTCTTATTCTCCCTTCATTCTTTCATCCTTTTCAAAAATCATCTGCGCTATTATATCATTCAATCCATAATATCGTCAAGCAGGTCTTCCCCACCCGCTGCTGTTGTCGCCAGTACATCACAACGCTCATTTTCTGCATGTCCATCGTGACCTTTTACCCAAGTGAAAGTTAAGTTATGTGGTTGCTTTGCTTCTAGCAGACGTTTCCACAAATCAATATTGAGCACTGGTTTTTTACCAGCAGTCTTCCAACCTTTTATGATCCAGGCATCTATCCACTTCTTATTAAATGCATCTGTTACATACTTCGAGTCCGATATTACTTCAACATCGCATGGCTTTGTAAGTGCTTCGAGCCCAATAATTACTGCCATTAATTCCATTCGATTATTCGTTGTTTTTTTATAACCTGCCGAATACTCCCGCTCATGAAGCTGTCCCTTAGCATCTATATATTGTAATACGGTTCCATATCCCCCCGGTCCCTCCGGATTACTTCTTGCTGAACCATCCGTAAATATTCTAACTTTCATACTTTTCTCTCCGCTCATGCGTCTTATACTATTTCTCAAATACTACAATTTTTTTTATAAACTCCAGCTCCCTGTTTCTACAAATCTCGAAGCAATCTCCTCAGCCTCACTAATAATTGCACTATTATAACCTATAACACCAAGTAATTTGATTGCATTACGTGTTGATGATTTTCCTTTATTTAAATGATAATTAAACTTAATATCACTATTTTCTATTTCTTCTTTGAAATGATAGTTTCTATATTGCTGCTCCAGCATATGTGCCAGCTCGATATCATGTGTTGCTGCCATACACATAATATGGCTCTGATTAAGACTTTTCATAATCATCGCTGATGCCGCAATACGCTCTACCGTATTTGTCCCACGCAATACCTCATCTATAAAGCAAAGAATCGGTCTCTGCTTTTCGCTGGCATCCAGAATTCTCTTTAGTGACTTGATTTCAACAATAAAATAGCTCTCATTGCTTTGCAAATCATCTCGTAATGCCATAGAAGTATAGATATGAAACATATTTGCATGATAACTTTCAGCAAGTACCATATACAGTGTTTGCGCAAATATTGCATTAATTGCAACTGTTTTTAAAAATGTTGACTTCCCAGATGCATTAGAACCTGTTATTAATAAACCTCTGTCCTCATTCAGACTATTTGAAACAGGATTTACAATAAGTGGGTGATATATTTTTTCTGCTGCAAAATTTACCAGATTGGAGTCCTTTGAAAATATTGGTTTGCAATAATAAGATACTGCCTTCCGATATGAACCAATGGAAATGCTACTGTCAATGACACCAATTGTATCACGCAGTACATATATTTCATCAAAATTCTCCTGCAATTGTTTTAACATAGCATTGAACTTCGTAATATCTAGATGAAATATCATGCGTACATAATCCCACAGCAAATCTAATGGATTCTCAGACACTCGGCTTCCAGTTGCGAGTATATAGGTATTATGTCTAAAATTTCTAAATGTATTTCTTACTTCCTTCATCTTTGTAGAATATATCATTAATTCTTCATATTTTAGCTTTTCAATTTGCTCTGCTGCTCCGAACATTTTCAGAATATGCGTAAATGTCGTTATATATGGAGAAATAGTACCCTTTCTACGATAATACCAAATAATAGAATATGCTAAAGATGCCAGAAATATGGTAAATCCCCATGCCGGTTCTACGAAAATGTATGCAAACGAAACAATAATCAGAACATCCAAAAAATAGTGAGGTATATTACTCTCACGCTCTAACTCTTTTAATAGCATTAGATAATCTGTTAGAGAACAGCGTTTTACTTTACCTACCCTGTGTAAAATTTTTTGTAAATTCTTACGTTTTTCACTATGATGAATAGTAAAATCAATCAAACGGTCTCTTTCTGCCAAGACGTCTTCATCAAATAAAGGGGTTCGAAGTAAATGATACAGATATTCTTCTCCAGCTGAGGTCTGTGTCTTATTTATCTTTTTAAAACTATCATCCATATTTAGATCATTCCATGTAATATCATCAATATCACCAGGCATTCTCTCTATGCTTTTATGGTAGCTTGAAATCCGCTCCATATCACCTGGCTCATATTCAATATTAGGGAAATGTCCGTAGTCTTCCTCCAGAGAACGAATAAATCTCTTATAATTTTTCTTTTCAGTAATGGTTCCTTTTATAAAAACCACAACTATTCCAATCATAATAATGCCGAGATAAAATATCCATTCCATTTGTTTTGCCCCTATACATCGTATATATATCCATATGGTATCTGTATTGTTTATTGCTTATGAAATCGCAATCTACACTTTTCAAAAATTATCCTTTTAATCTTTTAATAATCTCATTTACCTTTTGATATATTTCTTCAGGATTGACTCCAATATGATATTCATAATTTTCATATAATACTTTGCCATGAATCATAGTCATCTTTATATTTTGCTTGCTACCACTGTAAACAATGTTTTTTGCAATATTATTAAGAGGCTGCATATTAGGTTGATGCAAATCAATCATTATGATATCTGCTAATTTCCCTTCTGCAAGCACATCACATTCTGTTAATCCCATCGCTACAGCGCCTCCAGTGGTCGCCATTTTCAAAACCTGTATGGCATCAACTGCTGAAGCATCTTTTGCCTCTAATTTTGCTAATCCTGTTACAAGAAACATCTCGCGAAACATATCCAAACAATTATTGCTCGCAGGGCCATCTGTCCCTATCGCAATATTCAGACCTGCATCTAAAAATTTCTGTATAGGTGCAACACCACTTGCAAGTTTAGTATTCGAACCCGGATTCGTAACAACAGTCATATTTCTCTTTTTAAAAATTGCTATATCATCATCTGTTAGATATACACAATGATAACCGCCTCCACCATATTCAAACATCCCAAGGGAATCTAAAAATGCTGTTGGTGTCATCCCGTATCTCTCAATACATCCCGCTACTTCTTCCCTTGTCTCAGAGTTATGCGTAAATATGGGTGCTTTGTATTTATGTGCCAAAGCTGATACCTGTTCCAGCAATTCTTTCGAACATGTATATTCTGCATGAAATCCAAGTCTGAAACTTGTTAAAGGACTTGTCCCGTTAAGCTTTAGATAACGTTCTTCTAAAACTGCAAGTGTTGGGCCAAACTTATTGATACCACTAGTTTGTACAACTCGCATTCCGGTATCTTCGCATGCCTTTGCAATCATATCAGGTGACAGATACATATCAAAAATAGCAGTAATACCACTTGTTAAATACTCCATAACCGCAAGTCGTGTTAGTTCGTATACATCCTCGTCACTCATCTTGGCCTCTATCGGAAATACCTGTTTTTCAAGCCACTCGCTTAATGGTAAATCATCTGCAAAAGAACGTAGTGCTGTCATACCTGAATGCGTATGCGCATTTTTAAATCCTGGCATCAATACATTGCCTTTTGCATCAACTTCTCTATCCCATGCGACCTTCTTTATATCACTAACTTCTTTTGCTGCTCCCACATAGGTAATTCTTTCATTCTGTACCCATACTTCTCCTAAAAAAATATCTTTATTCTCTTCCATTGTTAATACTCTTGCATTATAAAATCTAAGATTCATTTTTCCCTCCGGTATGGCTGTTGTTATTTTAGAAGCCCAAATTCTCTGGTCCAAAACTGTATGGCAATAGTTCTTTTAATGTAAATTTCTTATAGTCGCTGGTTGACCTCGCTGTGATCACTTGAAAAACTTCTGGCTCACAAAATTCTCGCATCACTTGCCTACATACCCCACATGGATATGAATAGGTATCTATATTGTCGGCATAGCCAACGATAATAGCAATTGCAACAAACTGTCTCTCGCCTTCACTGATTGCCTTAAAAAAAGCTGTTCTCTCCGCACAATTTGTGGGGCCATATGCTGCATTTTCAATATTACATCCCGTATAAATCTTTCCAGACTTACACAACAAAGCGGCGCCACCTAAAAAATTAGAGTATGGTGCATATGCATATTGGCGTGCTTCTATTGCTTTTTCAATTAATTCCAAATCATTCATAAGTGCCTCCATTATTTAAATGATTAGACAATAGTTTCTCTATTATCTACCTCGCCCCTTGGTCATATGGCACTCCTGATGCACGCGGTGCCTGTGAATTTCTAGATGTAAATACAAGTACAATCAACGTAGCGACATATGGTATCATTTTATAGAAATAACTTGGAATTCCCATATTATTTAGAAGAGGAATTCCAGAATATGCTGCTGAAACTGCCTTAAGACATCCAAAGAATAATGATGCATATAATATCTTCATGGGCTTCCATTGTCCAAAAATCAATACTGCAAGTGCTAAAAATCCATAGCCTGATACTGTAGCATTAAAATTTGTCGATGTTGGAACCACATATACCAATCCGCCCAGTCCTGCCAAAGCGCCTGATATAATAACGCCTGTATACTGCATATGATAGACATTTATGCCTGCTGCATCTGCCGCCTGCGGATGTTCGCCACATGCCCGTAGGCGTAAACCAAATCGTGTCTTATATAATACAATAGTTGAAATTATAAGTATTAAAATTCCTAGAAACGTAGTTAAATAAGTGTTGCGAAATAGCAATCCTCCCAGTAATGGGATGTTAGATAAGAATGGAACCTCCACGATACGAAATGTATTTGCAAATTCCACCTGCTGTACGCCCTGTATAATTCTAGCAATAAATATTGCAAATGCAGGTGCAAACATATTAAGTGCCGTACCACTTATAACCTGATCAGCCTTCATATTGATTGCTGCATAGGCATGTGGCAAAGAAAACAGAGCTCCTGACACCATGGCAATCAGAATAGCCAATACTAATTGTCCTTGCCCACTCAGATAATCCTGCGTCAGATTAAGAAATAGAACGCTAATAAATGCTCCCATGGTCATGATACCTTCCAGCGCCACATTTACAATACCTGCGCGTTCAGAGAACATGCCACCTAGCGCCACGATTAATAAGGGGATTGTAAAAAACATCGTCTGCTGAAAAATGAAGAAAATAACGTCCATTTTATATTTCCCCCTTTCTATGAATATCCTTTTTGTTTTTTGCCTTCTCTTCTTTCAATTCCTGCTTATCAAGTTTATGTGTATTCATTCTAATAATTAAAAGTTTCACCATTAATGCAAATGCGCTGAAGTAAATGATAACCGCTACAATAATATCAATGATCTCCGTAGAAAATTCAAATAACTGCAAATAAAATCCACCAGCCATAAGATAAGCGATAAAAATACCTGCGGCCAATATCGTAAGGGGATTACTCAAGCCCAGAAGCGCTACTGAAATACCCGTAAATCCTTCTGAGGCCAGCACATCAACAATCTCTATATGCTTCCCCGTTCCTGCGAGATACAGCAATCCTCCAGCAAGCCCTGAAATCGCTCCAGAAATCACCATTGATAAAATGATGCCCTTCTTCTCATTAATTCCTGCATATTTACTCGCATCTCGATTATATCCAACCGCTTTTAACTCATATCCAAATGTTGTTTTATTCAATACAAAGTGCATTAATATCACAACTACTATAGCAATAATGATACCACCATTCAAACTTGAACCAACAAATATTTTATCAAGTCCCATCTTTGGAATCTGGGCTGCAACTGCCACATTATTTGACTCATTACGAAGATTATTAAAAAGAGGTGCATAAGCCTTTGTTGTATAATTAACGACATACATCCCAATATAATTCATCATAATAGCTGAAATCACTTCATTCACATTAAACACTGCCTTTAAAAGGCCAGGCACGAAGCCCCATAATGCTCCCAGTATAATAGCTGCCAGTAATGCTACAATCCAATGTATACCGCCTAATGAAGTCCACATAATTCCCACATAGACGGCACCGAATGCTCCTACAATAAATTGACCTGAAGATCCAATGTTAAAAAGTCCCGTTTTAAATGCAAATCCAACAGATAGACCCGTTAGTATAATAGGGGTGGCATAATAGAATACTTGTCCTATTCCTTTGATTCCGTGTGTCATTGCCCCAGTAAGAATTGCCGCAAAACCTGGTAATGCTTGTGTAGGATTAGATAACAATAAGATAATAAATCCAAATAGTAGTCCAATTGCAATTGCAAATGTAGAAGAAGCCAAACCCATATTTGAAGAACGGCGTGTTTTCTTTTTATGATTCATGTTTGCCACCCTCCCTCTTCGAGCCAGCCATATAGAGGCCCAATTCCTGCACTGTAATCTTCTTTGGGTCTAAATTTGCAACAATCTCTCCTTCAAAAATAACTAAAATTCTATCACTCAGGTTCATGACTTCATCAAGTTCTAAAGAAACCACTAAAATAGCAGCTCCATCATCTCTCTGTTTTACTAATTCCTTGTGAATATATTCGATTGCTCCTACGTCTAGCCCACGAACTGGCTGTACTGCAAGTATAATATCCGGTGCCTTATTAAGTTCTCTTGCAACAATAGCCTTTTGCTGATTGCCACCCGACATATCACGTGTCCTGGAATTAGCGCCTTGCCCGCTTCTAATATCATATTTCTCAATCAATTGCTCTGCATACTCATATATCTTATCATTTTTCATAAAACCGTGATTTTGGAAATTCTTTTCAAAATACTGCTGAAGGACTAGATTATATGCAAGATTATAATCTAATACCAAACCATACTTATGCCTATCCTCTGGAATATGAGAAAGACCATGCGTATTTTTATATCGAACAGATTTCTTAGTAACATCTTCTCCATTGATCATAACACAACCACTCTTTATGCCGCCAAGTCCGGTAATCGCATGTATAAGTTCTGTCTGTCCATTGCCATCAATCCCTGCAATACATACAATTTCACCCTTTCTTACTTGAAAACTGGCGTCATTTACAACATTCTTTGTATGACCTTCTCTTGTAGATTTGACAACTAGGTTTTTCACATCCAACACTACATCCGTGGGATGAGCCTCTCCTTTTTCAACAACAAGATTTACTTTACGCCCAACCATCATTTCAGACATTTGTTCTAGATCAACATCTGCGACATCTACCGTTCCTATATACTTCCCGCGGCGCAAAACAGTACATCTATCTGCAACCTGCTTGATTTCATTCAATTTATGTGTAATAAATAATACTGACTTTCCTTCTTTTACAAGACCTTTCATGATTGCCATAAGCTCTACAATCTCTTGCGGCGTTAATACTGCCGTCGGTTCATCAAAGATCAGAATTTCATTATCCCTGTATAACATTTTCAGAATTTCCACTCGTTGCTGCATACCTACAGTAATATCCTCAATTAATGCATCAGGATCAACAAACAGATTATATTTCTCGCTCAGCATGACAATCTTCTCACGCGCTTCATCCATCTTTAGCAAACCATTCTTAACTGTCTCCATACCAAGTACTATATTCTGCAACACAGTAAAATTATGTACCAATTTAAAATGTTGATGTACCATACCAATCCCATACTTGTTAGCATCCAGTGGACTGGTAATTTTGACCTCTTCGCCTTTAATCTTAATCATCCCTTTTTCCGGCTGATATAGCCCAAACAGAACACTCATTAATGTTGATTTGCCTGCTCCATTTTCTCCTAAAAAGGCATGTATTTCCCCTTCCATTATTTGCAAAGTAATATTATCATTTGCAATAATACCTGGAAACTCTTTTGTTATATTTAACATTTCAATAATATACCGCATAAGGACCCCCTATAGTTGGAAATTTAGGGATGCTCGTGAAAGCACCCCTAATATATTGTCCTAAATCAAAATTCATTTCTATTTTACTTTACTATTCTACATAGGTAACTGTTGTCTGGCCTAATGTAAGGTCCGCTGTTGATCCATCATCAGATGAATCAAATACTGTAATAGAACCATCCACTAATTTAGCAAAGATTGCATCGTAATCTGCCTGTGTAAAAGTAGCAAACTTAGATGAAGACATAGGAAGACCAACACCGTTGTTTTCTACAGTGAATACAGATGTTGCGCCACCTGGGAATTTGTCATCATAGAATGCTTTAACACCATCATATACTGCAATTGAAAGCTCTTTCATGGAAGATGTGATAACTGTATCTGATTCAGCACTCTGATCAACGTCAACACCAATAACCTTTGTTCCTGCTTCTTCAGCAGCAGCCATAACTGAATTTCCAACTGCGCCACCACAGCCAAAGATTACTTCTGTACCATTCTGATACCAAGAAGCTGCCATAGCCTGTGCTTCAGGAGTTGCAGCAAATGCACCTGTGTAATTATACATTACTTCTACATCAACGCCCATTTCAGCTGCTGCATAATCAGCACCCTGAATATAACCATATCCATAACGAATAACAGCAGGAACAGCCATTCCGCCCATGAAACCAAGCTTTGTATATCCCTCTTTAACTGCTGCATAGCCGGCAAGGAAACCTGCCTGATCTTCTTTAAAGAGAATTGGCATTACGTTATCGCCTGTTTTATAGGTTGCGTAATCAGCTGTATGAGGCTCTCCATCAAGTAATATGAATTTTACGTCTGGATAAGTATCCTGTGCAATATATACTGGTTCTTCAAATAAAAATCCAGGACATACAACTAGCTTAGCGCCACCCTCAACTGCAAGACCGATTGTCTCAATATAAGAATCTGTTGTAGCTTCTTGTGGCTGGTAGTATTTGTAAGAAATTCCTTTCTCTTCAGCATACTTCTTTAAGCCTTCCCATGCTCCCTGATTAAATGACTTGTCATCAATAGTTCCAAGATCAGTAACAAGTGCTAACTCCGCTTTTCCATCTGCTGTAGCCGAAGTATTCTTCGTACCACATCCAGCAAGAAGCGATGCCACCATTGCTGTGCATAATAAAACACCTAATAGTTTCTTTTTCATTTTTTTCCCTCCTAGAAATAATAGAAATTTTATACCATTTCATAATTAATAAAAATGATATGTTACATATGTAATATTACCACAATATTTGGTGCAATTCAATTGATATTTTGTTTAGAGACTACCAAATATTGTCCGCTTTTCTTATGTTAACTGGACAACATTTTCTCTATTTAAAACAAATAGGATAGGTAAGCCATTCTTACAAAAAAAATCATCCTCCCTAAAAATTTGTGAGGATGATTTTATGTAAATCATTAAATCAGAAAACTTTAAAAAATAGGATTAAAATTGTTTTATCGATTCCGTTAACAGCTTTTTAAACAGTGGGGCAGCATTTTTTGCTGCTTCCTGCACCTCTTCATGTGTTAAAGGATTTGGAGATAATCCAGCTGCCAAATTACATACACAGGATATGCCACATATTTTCATTCCCATGTGATTTGCGGCAATCGCCTCCACGACTGTACTCATGCCGACAGCATCCACATCAAGTTTATGCAATAGCTTTATTTCTGCCGGTGACTCAAAAGAAGGTCCTGTCAGCTGCGCATATATACCATCTTGTAGTTTGATTCCCAGATTTTTGGCACAATTTCTAATTATAGTTTGTAATTCTTTATTATAGACTTCACTCATGTCTGGGAATCTTGTTCCAAGCTCATCAATATTCTTTCCAATTAGCGGATTGGGGGCAAAAATAGCTATATGATCTGTCAGTAACATAAAATCACCTGCTTCAAACTTCTCATTAATTCCTCCAGAAGCATTTGTTAAAAATAGAGTTTTCGCACCCATCATTTTCATTAATCTTGTTGGCAACACTACATCCGCAATAGAATACCCTTCATAATAATGAATACGACCTTTCATACATACAACTGGGACTTCTCCCACATATCCAAATATGAATTCTCCCGCGTGCCCTGGCACTGTTGAAACTGGAAAGCCTTCAATCTCGCTATAGGATAGTGTAGCTTCCACTTTAATATCATTTGCATAATCTCCAAGCCCTGATCCCAAAACAAGTGCAACCTCTGGTTTGAAATCAACCTTTGTTCTGACACTCTCATAGCATTTTAACAGTTTCTCATAAACTTCATCCATTACAATACCTCCAATCTTACTATCAATATTTATATACTATCATAAACACAATCTTCTCTCAATACCATACACTATCTTAACGTTTTTTCTATTATCTTTTCTATTTTTATGAATAATTCGACCAAATTCGGGTCAAAATAAGTATTACTCCATAGTCTGATTCTGTTTATTGCCTCACCATGCGTCAGGGAATTTCCACCATCATTTCTATTTCTGAATTCATCATATGCATTAACAATCGCTAAAATTCTTGCTTCAACTGGAATGTTAGTCGCGATCAGATGATCTGGATACCCCTTGCCATCCCATCGTTCATGATGACTTCTCGACATATTATATGCATAATTTAAAAAACTGTTTTTTGATATGACGGAAATAACTCTATCTATTGCCGATGCACCTAGGACTGTATGACTCTTCAATTCCTCCACTTCCTGCAAGGATAGCTCTGCTACTCCAGTATGTAGGCTCCTGTCAGATATGGCAATCTTACCAATATCATGTATCTTTGAAGCAAAAATAAGCATCTCGGCATCTTCAGCATATACATCAAATTTTCCACTCTTTATAATTTCTGCAAGAAAAACATCCATATACCTTTCCACTCTCCCTGCATGCGTTGCCGTATATGGATCTCTTTTCGCCATCAAATCAACGAACATTTCAACCATTGCATATTGTAGCTCAATAATATTATGCGTCTTTTCCTTCACTGTCTGTGACAAAGCATTATTATAGTTTTGAAGACGCTTATCACTTTCTATGAGATGCATATGAATATCTAATCTTTTTCTTAATAAAGTTGTTGTATATGGTTTTTTTATATAATCAATAGCGCCAAGGAAATAGCCCTCCACCTCAGTTGTCTCATCATCCTGTGCTGTCAGAAAAATAACTGGGATTTTCGCTAATTTGGGATTATTCTTTATTTCACTAATAACATAAAATCCATTTACTTTGGGCATATCTACATCTAGTAATAGTAAATCTGGCAGTTCTGGTATTTCACGTAAAAGCTTAAGTGCAATCTCTCCAGCATTAACTGGTACAATTTCATACAAATCTTCCAATGCTTTCTTTGCCATTATTAAATTGGTCATGTTGTCATCTACAATCATTATTTTATGCACTTTATTTACCTCGATATATGATACATTATTAGATTTATTTGGAAACCATCAAATAATTCATTGCCTGGTTTAGTCCATCTACTGACAATCTATACATATTAAACTGCTGTTTTAAACAATGTTCTGCTTCTCTCCATGGTGCAGGTCCTATTGCCATCTTTGGATTCATCCATACAATCCTCTTATATTTCTTCTTCAACAATTTAAGCCATTGATATCCAGAAAGTCCATTATTCGGGCCACGGTAATTTCCAGTGTCTGAATACAATTCTTCAGGCGCCATCGCTGCATCTCCCACTATTATAACCTTATAATCACTATCCAGATTCTTGAAAAGCCATTCTGTATCAATCCAATCTCCATTTTCACATTCTGGTGTATTATATACCTTACTGTAGATACAATTATGAAAATAGTATGTTTTAACATCTTTATAATGATTAGATTTATGGACGGATTGAAATAATTCATTTAGAAGATTACTATAAGGAATCATTGTCCCACCGGAATCCATAAGCAATAGCAATTTAACAGCATTTTTACGTGGACGGTCAAATACAATTCGCAGATAACCTCCATTATTACATGTTTCATAAACCGTCTGATTTATACTAAGTTCCGTTTTGGGAATATCAAGACGAGTTGAAAACTGGCGCAATCTCCGCAAGGCCATCTGAAACTGACGGTTGTCCAGAATTTTATCGTCTCTGAAATCTCGAAACCTTCTTTCTCCTATCACCTGAAATGCAGATTGATAACCTGTTGTTCCTCCTATTCGTACACCACCAAGGTGTCCACCAAGATTACCAAAAGAAGATTTTCCCCTTGTTCCAATCCATTGACTTCCACCGTTATGTTCCTCATTTTGCTCTCGAAGCCGCTCGTGATATTTTTTGAGCACTTCTTCTTTATCCAAATCAATTGGGAGTGCTTCGCCCTCTAAAAAATTGCGTTCCATCTCATGCTGTAGCGCACTCAATTCTGGCTTATCCAGCCATTTCAGGAACTTATCCACTGCCTCATCTTCCGAAAGCTTAATACCTTTAAAATATTCTTCAAAAATAGCATCAAATTTATCATATTCTGTTTCGCTCTTCGCTAAAATCATGCGTGCAACATAATAGAACTCTGTAAAACTCGAATTACAAAGACCTTTATCAAGCGCCTCTATCAATGCCAGCCATTCGCTCAAAGAAACATCAAAGCCTTTGCTTCTCATAAAGAAAAAGAAATCATTGAACATATATGCCTCTCATCTCCACGCATTATCGCAATCTACTATACTCTATGCTTAAGCGTTTCCATATCTTCATCTTTTTTCAAAAGTACACCGGCAAACGGCAACTCTTTTTTAATAAGTGAAATATCAATTCCACCAAGCTGCAAAGCCTGAACCCAGTCAATCAATTCAGATGTACTCGGTTTTTTACGTATATCGCGTATACTTCTAAGATCGTAAAATGCATCCATTGCGTTCTGTAAAAGATTCTCCTCTACATTTTCATAATGTGTCTTTACAATTTCAGCCATCAATTCTTTATTAGGAAATTCGATATAATGAAAAATACAACGACGCAGAAATGCATCCGGTAGTTCCTTCTCCGCATTTGAAGTAATGATAACGATTGGACGCTTTTTAGCAGAAACAGTTTCCTTTGTTTCATAAATATAGAATTCCATTTGGTCAAGTTCCCACAGTAAATCGTTTGGAAATTCAAGATCAGCTTTATCAATTTCGTCAATCAACAGTACTACCTGTTCCTCAGCTGCAAATGCTTCTCCCAACTTACCCAGTTTTATGTAACGTGCAATATTATCAACACCTTCTTCACCAAATTGCCCATCATACAGTCTCTGAATCGTGTCATATACATACAGTCCATCCTGCGCTTTTGTAGTTGATTTTATATTCCAAATAATTAATTTTTTATTTAAGGAATCTGCGATTGCCTGTGCAAGCATCGTTTTACCCGTGCCTGGTTCCCCTTTAATTAATAATGGCTTTTCAAGAGCGATGGCAACGTTTACTGCTGTCATTAATTCTCGTGAAGCCACATATTTTCCGGTACTTCCAAATCCATTTCCTTCTATGCTCATAGCAAAGCCTCCCGCTTTTATTACCATTCCATGTCAGAATGTTCAATCTTCTTATCTCTGATCATTAAATCTCTAACAGCTTCATCTGCCGGCTTATTCTCAAATAACACTGCATTAACCTGCTCAATAATCGGCATTTCGATATGATATTTTTCGGCAAGTGACACAGCTGCTCTTGTGGAATATACACCTTCCACGACCATCTTGACCTCTTCCATTGCTTCCTGCATCGTGGAACCCTTTCCAATCAATATCCCTGCTCTTCTATTTCTGGAATGCATACTGGCACAAGTCACAATCAAATCGCCGATGCCTGTCAATCCATAAAATGTTTCCGTTTTGCCTCCCATAGCAACACCCAATCTTGTGATTTCAGCTATTCCTCTTGTAATTAGAGCGGCCTTTGTATTATCGCCATATCCGAGTCCGTCAGCAATACCAGCAGCAAGTGCCACTACATTCTTTAGCGCTCCACCAAGTTCAATTCCCAATACATCATTGCTCGTATAAACACGAAATACTTCATTCATAAATATATTCTGCAGAAATTCTGCTGTTTTTTTATCATGCGAGCCTACCACACAAGTAGTAGGAATACCTTTTCCTACTTCTTCAGCATGTGAAGGTCCTGATAAGACTGCAACATTTGCCTGTGGAACTTCCTCTTTTATAATCTGACTCAATGTATATAGCGTATTTTCTTCAACACCCTTTGCCACATCCAGAATGATCTGTTGCTCTTCGACTACAGTCCTCAGCATATGGGCCGTACTTCTAGTAAACGGAGATGGCACTGCAAGCACAAGCAGGTCTCTTCCTTTAACAGCCTCCTCTAAGTTTGTCGTAAAGCGCATATCTTCTGGTAATTTCACACCTGGTAGTTTTTCTTTATGCTCATGCTCTGTATTAAGCATCTTGATTTCGGCTTCGATTGCAGACCAAACAATAATTTCATGCCCATTCTTATATAGTAATAATGCCAGTGCTGTTCCCCAACTCCCAGCGCCCAAAATACTAACTTTGCTCATGGAATACCTCCTATTTGTCTGCTCCATCTACAGCTATTTTCTTTTCCTGGTTTTTTTTTGATAAATATGTTTTTCTTTCAGAATGCGTCAGTAATCGCTTTATATTCTCTTTATGCTTCCAATACGCCATTATTGTAAGGAAAAACCCGACAGCATACATTTCATAAAGAAAGGCAGGTGTCATTCCAAAATGCCCGGTTTCACCAAGCACAATCAGTTCTATCATGAAACCAGCATATACAAGAAGTGAAGCAAGTGACACAAAGTGTGTGATGAAAAATGTGGTAAAAAAAGTAAGCAATCCCAGCACTAAACATAATGGATCAAAAGCAATAATCATTCCACCAGTTGCCGCGATTCCTTTTCCTCCCTTGAACTTCATATAAAATGGAAAATTGTGTCCGATTATAACACCTGCTCCCGTATATATTACAAGTAAAGGCAGGATATCAGCATACTTTTCTCCAAATATTAGTTTCATAATTACGACTGCAATAATACATTTTAATGCATCTCCTGCAAAAACAATCAAACCAGCCTTTGTTCCAAGTGTTCTGAGTACATTTGTAGTGCCAGAATTTTTGCTCCCAACATCTCTTATATCGATTCCGTTTGCTTTTCCGACAAAATAGCCTGTTTGTATCACCCCAAATGCATATCCCAAAACAAGGCAGATAAAACGTTCCATCTTACTTATCCCTTCTTTCCCTAATGATAAATCTAAGAGGTGTTCCCCTAAAACCAAATGTATTCCTAATACGATTTTCAATATATCTCGTATAAGAAAAGTGCATTAATTCCTTATTATTAACAAAAATTACAAAAGTGGGAGGCTTAACTGCTACCTGCGTAATGTAAAACAGTTTTAAACATTTCCCTTTATCTGATGGTGGCTGCTGTAAAGCAACTGCCTCCGACATAATTTCATTTAGCACTCCCGTGCCAATGCGAAGCGCATTATTTTCGATTACAATATCAATCAATTCAAATAGTTTATTCAATCTTTGTCCTGTAACAGCTGAAATAAAAGTGATCTCTGCATATGGCATAAAAGAAAGTACATTTCTGACCTTTTCAGTAAAACGATATATCGTTTTATCATTTTTCTCTATAGCATCCCATTTATTAACTGCAATAATTACACCTTTCCCGCTCTCATGTGCAATTCCTGCGATTTTAGCTTCTTGCTCTGTTACTCCTTCTACCGCATCCACTACAATTATCACAACATCAGCTCTCTCTACTGCACTGATTGTTCTGATAATCATATATTTCTCAAGTTCTTCCTTTACATTCTTTTTACGCCTGAGGCCTGCTGTATCAATTAAAATATATTCTTTTCCATTATATACCACAGGTGTATCCACTGCGTCTCTTGTTGTACCTGCAATATCAGATACAATAACACGATTTTCGCCTAATAGCTTATTAATAATAGATGATTTCCCTACATTTGGTTTTCCTACGATTGCGACTTTCGGTCTATCATCCTCTTCTTCTTCTTCGTTTTCATCAGGAAAATATTTTATGATTTCATCAAGCAAGTCACCAAGTCCTAAAAGATTGCTTGATGAGATGGGGATTGGTGTTCCAATTCCCAAATTATAAAATTCATAAACATCTGCCTCATATTTTTCAAAACTATCCACTTTATTAACAACCAAAATAACAGGCTTAGATGAACGTCGCAATATATCTGCCACTTTCGAATCCGAATCAACTAACCCCTGTTTTACATCCACCATAAATACGATTACATCTGCCGCATCAATAGCCATCTCGGCCTGCTCACGCATCTGCGATAAAATGATATCCTTACTCTCTGGTTCTATTCCTCCCGTATCAATCATCGTAAAATATTTATCCAGCCATGTTATATCTGCATATATTCTATCTCTTGTAATACCGGGAGTATCTTTTACAATACTTATCCTTTCGCCAGCCAGTGCATTAAACAATGTGGATTTTCCCACATTAGGCCTTCCGACTATGGCTACTATCGGCTTACTCATAATATTCTCTCCTATTCATTCCTCTATCAATTTATGGTTACAGTTGCGCAATCTGCTGTCCCTAATATTGCTTTTATAAAATCCCATCCGCTTGATTTTACAATATCTACTTGTACTTGTAAAGCCTTTTCGATGTCCTCAACCGTGATATCATCTAGCAGAACTGACTCTTTACTGCGTAACAGATTGACCGGTAGCAGAAGTCTGTCACCAAGTGATTTCCCTCTTAATTGTGCAATAATATCGGTTCCTGTCAAAAGACCTGACACTGTAATATTTTCGCCAAAAAAATAATTCGTGATTGGATATACATTTATAGTAATATCTTTTCTTAAGGACTCTACATGTGCCGCCATTTGCTTAATATATGGATACGCCAGCAAACCAGTTGCCATAGAAATTTCACTTGGTATAAGTGATTTCGCATTCTCTTCAATGATTTCAATTTCCTGACAAGCGTTCTCAAATTCGTCAAGAAATAGTCGAAGCATACCGACACCATTTTCAAGTTGTAGATAGCCATCATAGTTTTCTGCCATTGGTAATTCCTGGCCTGCCAACAAATACAATTCATCTGATGCATGAACAAAATGATAGCCATGTTCTTCATACATTTTTTCTTGGAAGGAAGCAATCATTTGTAGGATTTGAAGCGCATCCTCCTTCGTAAATGGTAAAAGTGGATACAATCCCTCTCGATATTTTGAGAGTCCCACAGGCACCACTGACACACTTTCCAAATATGGGGCATATTTAGATAAATCCTGCAGACTTCTCTCTAGTTCTTTTCCATCATTAATCCCTTTGCATAATACAATTTGTCCATTCATTATAATTCCTGCTTCAAATAACCTATCCACCTTATTGAGTGCCTCTCCTGCAAAGCGGTTGTTTAGCATCTTGCAACGAAGCTCGTGGTTGGTCGTCTGAAAAGAAACATTAATAGGAGAAAGATGATAATGTATAATCCTTTCGATATCCTTTTCACTCATGTTTGTTAATGTCACATAATTACCTTGTAAGAAAGATAATCTAGAATCATCATCCTTAAAATATAGTGTTTCTCTCATACCTGGCGGCATTTGGTCAATAAAGCAAAAAATACACTTATTACGGCAAGAACGATATTCATCCATTAAACCGCTTTCAAATTCCAGACCTAGGTCCTCATCTGTTTCTTTTTCGATTTCTAACAGCCACTCTTCCTTGTTTGCCTTTTCAATTAGCACCTCAATATACTCGTCCTCAGCTAAATATTGATAATCAAACACATCTTCGAGCTCTATTCCATTAATTGTAAGCAGATAATCACCTGCTTCAATTCCAACTTCTTCTGCTATACTATTTGGCTTAATATTCTTAATACAATGTTTCTTCATATACTTTTCCTTTGTGCTACTTATCCTATATTTTTACAACCCACAACATAACTATTTTATGATTAGTATACCACAAATTCCTTCTTGACGCGACAGATACATAATGGTATATATTATATGGGATTACAAGATTACATATCTAATTGGGAGAATAAAATGCCAAATACTAAATTTCTTAATGGAGTACTTCAGGTAGCTCCGCTAAAAGTAATTGCACTGGAGAGTTGTACTGACTTAGGCCAGCAGGTCAATGAACATCTCGTTAATTTTCGTAGAATAACAAATACTGAATATAGTGATTCCCCTGCATTCATAGGTTATGAACAAGATAATTACCTTTTATCTTCTTCCTGCCCCAGATTCGGAACCGGAGAGGGAAAAGGGCTCATCCATGAATCTATTCGTGGTAAAGATTTGTATATTATGGTCGATGTCTGCAATTATAGTCTCACCTATTGTGTGAACGGTCTTGTAAATCATATGTCCCCAGATAATCATTTCCAGGATTTAAAACGAATTATCGCTGCTGCAATGGGCAAGGCACATCGTGTAAATGTTATTATGCCTTTTTTATATGAGAGCAGGCAGCATAAACGTTATGCCCGTGAATCTCTAGACTGTGCAATTGCTCTACAGGAACTTGCTGAAATGGGTGTTTCTAATATTATTACATTTGATGCACATGACCCCCGGGTACAGGATTCAGTTCCTCTTTGTGGATTTGACAACTTTACACCCCCTTATCAATTTATCCGTTCCTTAATACATTATGAAAAAGATTTGATTATAGACAAAGATCATCTGGTTGTGATCAGCCCTGATGAAGGTGCTATTGACAGAGCCGTATATTTTGCCAATGTACTTGGTGTCAATACTGCTATGTTCTATAAAAGAAGGGACTACTCCAAAGTTGTAAATGGGAAAAATCCTATTGTAGCACATGAATTTCTGGGTGATAATATCGATGGTAAGGATGTTATTATTCTTGATGATATGATTTCTTCTGGTGACAGTATGATTGATACTGCAAAGCAATTGAAACTCATGAATGCAAAGCGTGTATTTATTTGTTGTACTTTCGGCTTATTTACTTCAGGTCTTGAAAATTTTGATAAAGCTTATGAAAAATGTTACTTTGACCGTATCGTAACCACTAATCTTACTTATCACATTCCAGAACTTCGCCAAAAACCCTATTATGTAGAAGCCAATATGAGCAAGTTTCTTGCCTCCATTATTGATTTTATGAATCATGATGCTTCCATGAGCCATGTACTCACAACAACGGAAAAAATACAAAGTATCTTAGCCAAATATAATGCCAGAGAAGAAGAGGATTACTAATCCGCTTCTTCTCTTTATGAATCCCTATTCTGTAAGTGTCAAAAATGCTGCAAGGTTGCCACGCTTACCGTTACTTGCTCTGTGTGAAAATAAAAATTCTGGATTACAGCATGTACATATATCTGTCACTTCAATATTCTCACTTTTTACACCTGCCTCTAACAAAATCAACTCATTTGTTTTCCATAAATCCAACTGGTACTTCTCATTTCCTTTTGGAAATAAAAATTTATCAATATCCTCGTAAGAAAATTTATTCATAAATTCCATGGCTACATCCTGGCTAATCTCATAGCAATCGCCACAAATAGATGGGCCAATTGCTGCCACAACATCTTCCGCCTTTGTACCATATTCTTCCTTCATTTTTTTTATAGTTGCTTCTCCTATTCTGTCAACCGTTCCATGCCAGCCAGAATGAGATAACCCGATTGCTTTATTGACGGGATCAACAAAAAATAAGGGTACACAGTCCGCATAAAATGTCGTTAGTACCAGTCCTGGTACATTGGTGACCATTCCATCTATATCAAAAAAATCCTTCGTTCTGCTTAATCCATTGCCACGATCCTTTTCTGTTATAACACGTACATTTGCTGTATGTGTTTGATCCGAAAACACCATGTCCTTGCAAGATATTTGAAGCGCTTTTGCAATGATACTAAAATTCTCGCGCACTGATGTCTCATCATCCCCACGTGAGAGCCCTAGGTTCATGGAAGCATAAATGCCTTTACTCACGCCCCCCATTCGTGTTGAAAATCCATGGTTGATAAAATTGTATGTCGATAGTATCGGAAACGTCAAATAGACCACACCATTCTGGTTATGAACTTCTAATTTTTCAACAAGCCCTTTTCTTTTAAACTCCAAACCCATTCTTCCCTTTCTGAACATCATATTTCATCCGCCGTAATAAGAAAATGCATTCTGATACCACTCTAGATGCTCTCCTTTAATAGCGACCACGTCAAACCGACAGGCTTGCTCCTCACCGATACCATGACACAGACGATAATAATCTGACACCTTGCATATTGTCCGCTGCTTGGAAAGGGTGACTGCCTCAATTGGCTCTCCCACCTTCCCATTCTTTCGATATTTAACTTCTACAAATAAATAGGTACCTTTATAAAGACCAACAATATCAATCTCTCCGAAACGATTTCTAAAATTACGTTCCAGTATTTTAACATCTTGCTTGATTAAATAAAGTGCTGCCGACTCTTCATGACATGCTCCAACTTCTCTTTTATTCATGCTTTCCCTTTTTATAATAATCTTTCGTTCCCTTTTTATAATAATCTTTCGTTCCCTTTTTATAATAATCTTTCGTTACGCTAACACCTTGCTCCTAATACGCTCCATGTCATCAACAAAAACAAGTATCTCTGCAACGACCTCATACAATTCAGGTGGTATCATATCTCCTATTTCAAGCTTAGATAAGGTATTCGCCAGCTTTGTATCTTTATGTATCGGTACATTTACTTCTTCCGCTTTTTCAATAATTCTCTCTGCAATTTTACCCACGCCTGTTGCAATGACACGAGGTGCCTCATCGCCAGGCTCATATTGCAAAGCAATTGCCTGTTTTAAATGATTTCGTTCTTTCTTTTCATCTGCCATAACTATCTCCTACTTTTAACAAAATACACTTCCACTAATCAGGTGGAATCAGGCTCTTACATCAAATGAGTATTTCAAGACGCTACTCGACGGGACCGTTTCTTCCCCTTTGCCGTGAAGGAACTCTTCCACAATATTTTTTTTAACATTACTCTCTTTTTTTGATACGACTGTTGACATTTGATAGCCTTTTTTATTTAATCGCTCATTGAGAATATGCAAATTATCTTCTATCAAATCCAGTACTTCTTCTTTTTGCAAATAGAAATGTGTATTTACTTTATTCTTTTGCATCGCCACATAAATATCCATTTCTCCCAAATTTTCCATATCAAGATGGAGCAACGCGCTAACATTACCATCCTTACTATTCATCAGATCCTTCTTGTTTGTATATACATACAACTCTCCATGTGCATTTTCCTGATGCATTTTCAATGGTAGCTGCACATATGTCAGAACCTGGTTAAGCTGATTCATAAAGTTTACACTATCTTGCATATTAACTGCGCTTTTCATAAGCGTTGTATCAACTTTCCCAGCATCTTGCATTATCTGTACTAATTTCTGCGTCTGCGCAGAAAGCCTTTGATATAGTTCGTCTACTTTTCCATTTTGCGACACTTCTTCCGGTTTTAAAAACCAGAGTTGTTGTAACTCATCTTTTAAAACACTTTGAAAACCATCATTCTTCATTAATTCTAATAGGCTTTTATCCTGTGATGCATCAGATTGTACAAACAATTGCTTCACAATATCGATGAGCTGATGTGATGTCATCTGTCCACTTATCACTTGTGTTTTACTATCTTGTGGCATTCCAAGACTTTCCAATTTTTCAGCAAGCTTCTCTCTCTCTTCAATTGGTAACTCTTTCAGTAAATTTTCACTGCCTGCGCCACTTCTTAATTGATTTAAAATACTTTCTTTATCTTGACCTGCCATAGAATCCATAGTATCCGGACTGATGCTACTCTCTTCCGGCAAATTAGTAGCATTCCTCTCATTTTGACTTGCCAATAAATACAATAGTTCCTTACCGAAAGCAACTGCTTTTTCAGGATTTCCCTGCGCTGACAAATCACTTGTGACCTCCGGAAGTCTCTCCATAAGTATCTTTAAATCTTTTCCAATCTGGTGCTCAAAACTTTTATAATTTGCAAACTGCTCTATATTACTGCTCGTTATTGGAAGTTCTAATTTTGTCATTTGTACAAGCATTTTGGGATCAGTTTCCTGATTTACACTTAATTGTCGAAACATGCTTTGCAATGCATTCTTATTGATTGGCATGCCTTCTTCCATCATTGTTGATGTCATAGCAACCGTTCTTTCGTTTACTGGAAGATTTGCTGCATCTAACGCTTTTATGACAGCTGGATCCGCACTCATCAGATTCGTATAAAGCGGGCGCAGGTATACCTGTTGATTGTTGTTTGATTTCACTTCAAAATACACACTCTGCCCGAGCATCAGGCTAATATCTCCATCCATTTTAGCAGTAATCGTCTGATTGTTTGCTAATAAAATCAGAATTTCTTTCCCACTGATTTCTGCCACTTCTCCCGAAAATACCTGCCCCACTGCAAAACTCAAAGCTTGCAGATTTGCAGAACTTCCCTGTGCACCAGTCGACGCAATTGCATTCGTGGTGCTCGTTGTAACTACTTGTGTGGAATTAATATTAGACTGTGTATTACCACTCAGATTAAGATTCATATTATATACTCCGTTTGTATTTGTAATGATTTTATCATATACTCCATTTACTCACAAAAGTGTTTAATAAAGCTTCTTCTATGTATCGGTGTCGGCCCTAACTGCCTAAGTGCCTCTATATGTGTAGCAGCACCATATCCTTTGTTCTCTGCAAACCCATATCCCGGGTATACAGCATCATAGTCCACCATTAGTCTATCTCTTGTTACTTTTGCAATGATACTTGCTGCAGCAATGGAAATGCTTTTCGCATCTCCTTTAATAATTGGTACTTGGCGAATGGATACTTTTGGTATTGTAACCGCATCATTTAATAATATATCGGGTTTTATTGACAGATTCTGAATAGCAGTCTGCATTGCTTCATATGTCGCCTGTAATATATTAATTTGATCAATTCTATCGTGGGCTACATAGCCCAGTCCAACAGCAATGGCTTTTTTCATAATAATATCATATAACTCCTCTCGCCTCTTCGCCGAAAGTTGTTTTGAGTCATTTATATATAGTATATCACAATCTTTCGGAAGAATTACGGCTCCCGCTACCACTGGTCCAGCAAGCGGCCCCCTACCTACTTCATCTATCCCACATATGTATTGATTTCCTTCTTCAAAAAACTTTCTCTCGTAAGCATGCATCTTCCATGTTCGTTCTAATTCCGTCTGCATCATATCGAATTTCTTTTGTGCCTTTTCGCAGAGCGAGACCACGCCCGATCGTTCATCACCATGATATCTGCTTATTAATTCAGGCAGCATAGAAATATCTGCCGCCTGGAATTCATTCACTATTTCTTTTATTTTTTTTTCTTCCAATTTTAAACTTCTCCTATCATATCGTTCAAAACAATATCATTATTGAATTACTTTAAATTCACTGAAGGGCCATATTTGTATCCACGCCTTCCCAATAATATTAGTTCTCTTAACATTACCAACTTCCTCAAAACGGCTATCAATACTATCATTACGATTATCTCCCATAACAAAATATTCATCTTCTCCAAGCAGTATCGGCATTTCTGCAATACCACCTGACTGGATTACCTCTAAGCCATATGATTCTATCAATTCAACATCATTAATATATATCTTTCCTGCATTAATCTGTACCTTTTCTCCTGGTAGACCAATAATTCTCTTAATTAAATACGCATGCACTTCATTTTCATAGGGAAAAGAAATAATATCAAATCTCTCTGGCTCATCAAATCGATATGAAATCGTATCTGTCATGATATTATCGCCATCACTTAGCGTAGCCTCCATGGATGAACCGTGAACCATGGTTCGATGTGTAACAAAATTTACTATAAAATATGTCATGCCAAGGATAACTAGTAAAAACAATCCAAAATTAACTATTTTTTTCAGAATACGCATGCCCACTGATTTTCTTCTCTTGTTCCTTCTCCTTGCCATGCCTACTCCTCTGGAAACTCAAGTGTTACTCTCCCAAGCTTTCCTTTTCTGAAATCATCAATAATCATTGCAGATATCTTTTCAATATTTGGTTCCCCACCTTTTTGCATACAATGCCTGTTAATAGCAATCTCTGTTAAAAGTTCTGGTAATTCTTTTGTCAAATCAGATAATTCATATCTGCTAGCCAACATTGTTCCCTTATATTTTACAAAAAAGCGAATCAGCTCTAATGCCATCTCCTCCGTATTCAAAATCTCATCATTTATAGAGCCGATAACAGCCAGACGTAATCCTACCTCCTGGTCATCGAACTTCGGCCATAATATACCCGGTGTATCAAGCAACTCAACGTTTCTATTTAAACGAATCCATTGCTTCCCTTTTGTGACACCTGGCTTATTACCTGTTTTTGTACATGCTTTGCCAGCAAAAGCATTAATAAAAGTTGATTTTCCAACATTTGGTATGCCAACCACCATTGCTCTAATAGGCCTGTTTAGAATGCCACGCTTATGATCTCTTTCAATTTTTTCTTTACAAGCTTCGCGTATGGTAGTCTGTATCTGTTTCATACCAACGCCGTCCTTGGAATTAATTTTAACTACATAAAATCCTTTGTTTTTAAAATATGTAATCCACTTTTCATTCCAATGATCGTCACTTAAATCTGCCTTATTAAGCAAGATCAGTCTGGCTTTATTTTTCCCAAGTTCATCTATATCAGGATTACGGCTACTTAAAGGAATACGTGCATCCACAAGCTCAATAATCAAATCTATCAGCTTGATATTTTCTTGCATCATTCTCTTTGCCTTCATCATATGTCCTGGATACCATTGATAATTCATACTTTATCTCCCATTAAATCTATTTCTATTCGATTTTTCCCATTCCGATTTTACCGCTTTTCATATGATACCAAGCCTTTCCATCTATCATATCACCTTTCACATTCCCGATATTGCCGGAACGACTGTCCTCACTGTTTTCGCGGTTATCTCCAAGTACAAAATATTCATCGACTCCTAATGAGATTTCTGTCTCAGCAATTCCAGCCTCGGTTGTATTTTCCACAACATCCTTCGAAAAGGGGATGCCATCTATATATACTTTTCCCATTTTTATCTGAATGGTTTCACCTGGTAATCCAATGACTCTCTTTACATAAAAATGTGAATTTTCATTACCATTCGGTTGAAATACAATAACATCATTTCTCTCCGGCGTTCCAAATTGATATATAAAACGATTGATTAAAATCTCTTGTCCATTATAGAGTGCCGGCTCCATTGATGAGCCTATTACTGCTGTCCTGATTCCAAAATATGTTACCAGTACAAATGCAATCAGAATTGCTACACCAATACCAAATACCCACGATAATATCTCATATAGCAAAGCCTTGTCCATCTTAACCGATCTTCTACGAAATGTCAGTCCTGCATTACCCATATACTACCACCTTAATCAACTTCTGCCTTCAAAAGAATCCTGTCAATAGTATACCATAAAATGAGACATGAAAAAAGAGACAAATTATAAAATGAATTTGTCTCTTTTTCGTATTCTCTATTTCACTAGTTCTTTAACTTTAGCTCTCTTACCTATACGGTCTCTTAAATAAAATAACTTCGCTCTTCTGACCTTACCTTTTCTTATCACTTCAACTTTTTCAATATGTGGTGAATGTAGTGGCCATGTTCTCTCCACGCCTACACCATTCGAACTTTTTCTAACTGTAAAAGTCGCTCTATTGCTTCCGCCTTGTTTTTTCAAAACAGTTCCTTCAAAGATCTGAACTCTTTCTCTTGCACCTTCTTTAATCTTAGCATATACCTTAACAGTATCTCCCACGCTGAATTCTGATACATTTTCTTTCATTTCAGCTGCTTCGATGTTTTTAATAATATCACTCATTATGTGACCTCCTTAATATGGTGTACTAGACCTTTCATTGGTCTGTACTTATCTGATGTTCTTACGCACATAGGTACCAGAGGACCATCTCTTCTTTTCACAACGATTTACTTTAACATATAATCTCATCGTTTGCAAGTATTTATGACGATTTTATGTGCTTTTATTTACTCTTCTAAAATAAACATACTATATGCACATCATGACTCCCCCAATAAATCCGGTCTTCGCTCCCGTGTTCTGATAACTGCCTGTTCATGTCTCCATTTCTCAATATTGGCGTGGTGTCCAGAGAGAAGTACTTCTGGCACTTTCTTACCATGCCACTCTTCTGGTCTAGAGTACTGTGGATACTCAAGCAGATTATCTTGAAAGGACTCAAATTCAGCGGATACCCCATTGCTCAAAACGCCTGGGACAAGACGTGAAATTGCATCTACCATAACCATAGCTGGCAATTCGCCTCCAGTCAATACATAATCACCAATAGACACGTAATCCGTCACAATTTCTTCCAGTACACGTTCATCAATTCCCTCATAGTGCCCACATAGTAAAATCAAATCTTCTTCTCCAGAAAAATCTTCTGCCATTCTTTGTGTAAATGTACTTCCCTGTGGTGTTAAATATACAACACGTGGCATTTTTTCTATTTTCTCCGAATTACGATCTGTAATACTTAATTTATCTAGAATAGAGGCATATGCTTTATAAACTGGTTCTGCCTGCATAAGCATTCCTGCACCACCACCATATGTATAATCATCCACTTTCATATGCTTATTGTCTGCAAAATCCCTTATATTTAGAGCATTTACAGTTAAAAGACCGCTTTCGATTGCTCTTCCCGTTATGCTTGTATTTAATCCATGTAGTATCATCTCAGGAAATAGCGTAAGTATATAAAAATTCATCAGAATTCCTTTCTCAATATCATTGATTTTAACACTCTATTCATGTATTATATAACAAACAGGGAGGCATTGTCATGAATTTACAGGAAAAAATCAATGAACGATGGCGTACTAATTTATTTCACATATGTATCTTGTTTGCTGCAATTGGTTCTGCAGCCGAAATTATTATTTATATGATTGACTCCAATACACGTACGCTTTTTCTCCCTAATAATATATATCGATGGCGGTTTATATACATACCTTCCATGCTCAATCTGATTGTTATTATTACAACTTATTTCTGCATCAAATCCGTTCGATTTTCAAATAATTCTAAAAATGTATGGTCCTGCATTTTGATTTATTTTTTGTGTGCCAATACGCAATTTATCCATTATGTATATGGACCACTGTTAATGCTACCCTGCATCGCTATTTTTATGTCTATTCTATTTGCAAATAACAAACTGACTTTAGGATTGACTATATGTTCTATCTTGTCGCTAGGTTGTGCGACCATAGTTGCCTCTCATGAGCTTCGTCGCGATGATCCACAACTGATAATTGATACTGTTCTTGCCGTTCTTATTATCATTATTTCCTATATTGGTACAACCCTTATGACCAAATATGTAAATGAACAGCTGGACTATATCATTCGTAGCAATGTCCGTGAAAAGGAATTAATTGAAGAACTGCATCTTGACTCACTCATGGGTATTTATAATAGAAAAGCTTTACATGAAAAAGCCAAGTCTTGTTTCATTGGTTGCCTAAAAAATGGAGAGTGTCACATGTTGCTACTTGACATTGATGATTTCAAAAAAATAAATGATTCCTATGGGCACTTAAATGGCGATGAGGTTCTAATCAGCCTTTCAAAGCTCCTAAAGCAGGTTTCTACCAGAAATATAATTGCTTACCGCTACGGTGGGGAAGAGATTGTACTCATCATACAACACAAAACAATTGATGAAGCATACCTGCTTGCTGAGCAAATCCGTAATTCATTTTCTGAATGCCGCTATTCATTTGCTCCACAATTATCAGTTACCTTCAGTGGTGGAATTGCCACGCTACAGTTAGGGCAAAGTGTCGAAGAATGGTTTCATGATGCCGATAGTGCTCTTTATAAAGCAAAAAAACTTGGCAAAAATCAACTGGTGGTCAAATAATTAAAGACCTTCCATGATATGAACTTTCATTACTTTTTTTTCTATATCCACGTCTAAGATACATTGTTTGATAGCCGGTAGTAATATTTCTTTATGATTTGGCATACTAACAATATACACATCGTTAGCACCTGTTTCCATGACCTCCGATAGTATTCCGATATCGTTATTTTCTTCATCCACAACTGCTATTCCTATTAAATCAGCAATAAAATACTCATCCTTCATTAACCGCACAGCATTTGTACGTGTTACAAATAAACCTTTCCCTTTATACTTCTCGATCTCTTCGATGTGATCAATTCCTTTAAATTTCAGTATAGCAAATTGCTTAAAAAACTTCACGCCTTCGATTTCCAACGTCATTTTTTCTTTGTCCGTATCAAGTATTATTTCCTTTAGAACTTTAAATCGTTTCACATCATCTGTTGTCGGAAACACTTTTACTTCGCCTCTTAATCCATGTGTTGACGATATAATTCCGACTTGCAATAATTCTTCCATATTATCTCCTTAATAAAAGTCAAAAAACCCTGTAACCGTGCATGCACGTATCTGGGTTCTTTGTTTTCATTCAGTATGCCGATTAACTATTACTGTACAATATCCACAACAACTTTCTTGTTTTCCTTTGTTGATGCTGCCTTAACAACGGAACGAATTGCTTTTGCTATACGTCCTTGCTTGCCGATAACTTTACCCATATCAGACTGTGCAACACGTAACTCAATCATGATTGTTCTGTCATTTTCAGTTTCTGTCACAACAACTTCATCAGGATTTTCTACAAGAGATTTTGCGATTATTTCCACAAGTTCTTTCATACATCCACCTCCAAGTAGAAATTTATTTTTCGATTCCTGCTAATTTAAAAATCTTACCTACGACTTCTGTAGGCTGAGCCCCTGTTGCAAGCCATTTCTTAGCTTTTTCCTCATCAATCTTAAATGTACTAGGATCTGTCTTTGGGTCATATGTTCCTATTTCTTCGATACATCTGCCATCTCTAGGAGAACGTGAGTCTGCTACCACGATTCTATAAAAAGGTGCTTTCTTCTGTCCCATTCTTCTTAACCTAATCTTAACTGCCATTATAATAACCTCCACAATTTATAATTTCTACCCTGTTATAACAAGGCACTGATACATCATACATGAAAGGCATTATGGTGTCAAGTGTTTTTTCTTGACACTGCAAATCTACACTCTCGCTTGCTTCTACTTGACTTTATTACATAATAAACTAATAATAAATATATCAAATAAATATTTCTTATCCGTATAGGGGGCTCCCATGCTAATCAAAAATGGATTTGTTTTTACCGAAGATAATCGTTTTGAAAAAATAGACTTACAAATACGAGAGGATCATTTTCTAGCCCTCTCCTCACAAATTATGCATGATTGCATCAGTGCTGATGATATGTGTATCGATGCGAGTGGGCTCTATGTGGTTCCCGGATTAATTGATCTTCATGTTCATGGATGCATGGGTAACGATTTCTGTGATTGTACTCGAGATACACTCTCCTCTATGTTGCACTATGAACTAATCCATGGTATTACGACTGTTTGCCCTACCACTCTGACTGTTCCTACTCTGCAGCTAGAATCTGCCTGTCGTATGATATCTGCATATGCATCTGTCCCTCATGCATCAGAAGCGACAATATGTGGAATACACTTGGAAGGGCCTTTTATTTCTCATGAAAAACGAGGTGCACAAAACGCCTCCTACATTCTCCCTGCCGATATAAACTTATTTGAACATTTAAATGCAATCAGTCATGATATGATAAAAATAATTTCTCTGGCACCAGAAGCAAATGATAATCTGACATTTATACCAAAGGTCAGTCAGCGGGTGAGAGTATCCTTAGCGCATTCTACATCTGATTACAATACAGCCGCAACTGCTTTTTCAATAGGCGCTTCCCAAGTCACTCACGCATATAATGCCATGAACCCTTTTACACACAGAGAACCTGGAATCATAGGTGCTGCATTTGATAATCCAGATGTTTCTATTGAATTAATCTGTGATGGCATACATGTTCATCCCTCCACAATCCGCGCCACTTTTAAAATGTTTTCCGATAAGCGCATCCTCCTGATCAGCGACTCAATGTCTGCCACCGGAATGCCTTCTGGCACTTATTCCTTGGGCGGACAAACTGTCTACGTTTCCGAATCAAAAGCGACCCTCTCAGATGGCACAATTGCAAGTTCTGTCAGTAATTTAATGGATTGTGTACGCTATTTGGTGAAAGAGGCATCTATTCCCCTCGAAAGTGCTATCCTATGTTCTACTATCAATCCAGCGAAATCCATCGGCATAGACACCCAATATGGCTCCATCGCTACTGGTAAAATCGCAGATTTGGTACTTCTTGATTCAGATTTAAATATAAAATATGTGATAAAAAATGGTGTCCTACTTACTGCATTTTAAAATGGAAATCTTGATTTTCCACGTTTGCCCATGCTACCCATCATTCCAGGCAGTTGTTTCATCATTTTTTTTGATTGTTCAAATTGTTTTATTAAACGGTTTACCTCTGCGATATCTACACCTGCGCCTTTTGCTATTCTATGCTTTCGACTTGGATTTAGTATCTCCGGATTCTGGCGTTCTGTTTTTGTCATTGATAAAATCATAGCTTCAATTCTGTTGATTTTCTTATCATCCATCATTGATTCGAGTCCTGCCGCATTAACGCCTTTCCCACCAAGACCACCCATCATGCTCATCACACTTGACAATCCGCCCATGTTTTTCATTTGTGTCATACTCATCAGATAGTCATCAAAATCAAATTTACCCTTTTTGAGCTTTTCGCTCATTTTTTTTTCATCTATTTCATCTATTTTAAGATTCTCCTGTGCTTTTTCAATCAACGTTAGCACATCACCCATCCCCAGAATTCGACTTGCCATTCTGTCGGGATAAAACTGCTCTAGCTCGGATAATTTTTCACCCATACCAACAAACAAAATCGGTTTTCCTGTCACAGCTTTAACCGATAACGCCGCACCACCTCTGGCATCACCATCCATTTTAGATAGCACAATACCATCTACTCCGATTTTCTCATTAAAATCTTTTGAAACATTTACAGCTTCCTGCCCTGTCATAGCGTCTACAACAAGCAATGTCTGATGAACCTCTATCGCTTTTTTGATATCTTGCAGTTCCTGCATCATATCCTCATCAATCTGAAGACGACCCGCTGTATCTATCATTACAACATTATGACCATTTTTCTCAGCATATTTTAGTGCAGCTTCTGCAATCACTACCGGTTTTTTTTCATCCACAATTGCAAATACATCAACTTCTTGTTTTTCACCATTTATCTGCAACTGCTTAATCGCTGCCGGCCTATATACATCACAAGCTACAAGAAGACATTTCTTCCCCTTTAACTTAAGTTTGCCTGCTATTTTTGCGGTTGTGGTAGTTTTTCCAGCTCCCTGCAGACCACACATCATAATGACCGTAATTGCTTTACCTGGCTGCATTTGTATTTCAGTCGTCTCACTTCCCATAAGACTTACTAATTCTTCATTTACAATTTTTATTACCATCTGGCCTGGATTCAGCCCGTTCATTACATCTTGTCCCGTAGCTCTCTCTTCAACTGCTTTAATAAACTGCTTCACAATTTTAAAATTGACATCTGCTTCCAAAAGTGCCATCTTAACTTCTTTAAGTGCTGCTTTTACATCTTCCTCTGTCAAGCGCCCTTTGCTCCGTAGCTTTTTAAAAACATTCTGCAATTTATCTGTTAAACTCTCAAATGCCATTCTCTCAATTCTCACTTTCTAAAAAACATGCTCAATTTTATAATTCACACAATATTTCTTCAGCCAATTTCTCTATCTGTATGGATTGTACTGTACTCTGCTTACTATTTAACTGCTTTGCATACAAATATATGCTGTTGACATTTTCTTTTGTTTTTAAAAACTTTTCTACTAGCTGCAATTTTTCTTCATACTCTGCTAATAATCTGTCACAACGTTTAATAAGATCATGAACGCCCTGCCTACTGATTCCATAGACTTCTGCCAATTCACTAAGAGATAGATCCTCACTAATTGCTTCTCCATAAATTTTTTTTTGATGATCTGTCAGCAATTCTCCGTAAAAATCAAATAATAAACCTTGCTCTACGATTTTTTCCATGCGCTCATCCTTATTCTTAATCATTCATATAACTTTCGTTTTCTAGTATCTGCTTCTACTTTTTTATGATAAAAATTAATATCGATTATCAAATACTCTCGTTGATTTTTTCTCGCTTCTTGGAAGCTCCCCTATTTCAACTGCCTTTACAAGCGGCGTCATACCGATTTTAATCTTAAAAAGGCTTGCAAGTTCATGTGCCACTTCTTCTTTAGATGTATGCTTCTTAACTTCAATAAACAGCGTCAGAATGTCTTTTCCCTCAAGATGATCAATCATAATCTGATACTCACTCGAAGCACCTTCCACATCCTTAATGACGTCTTCTACCTGACTCGGGAATATATTACATCCTTTCACTTTGACCATATCATCCGTTCGTCCTACGAGCGTATCCAGTCTCGGATATTTAGAACCGCATGAACATGGCTCTGTTATAAATCTTGATAAATCATGGGTACGATAACGAATCAGCGGAGCACCTTCCTTAACCAGCGTTGTAATAACAATCTCTCCGATTTCTCCATCTGGAACAGGTTCTCCCGTCTTTGCATCTAAAATCTCGATATACAAATAATCATCCCAATAGTGCATAGAGGTACTCTTATCACAGTTTATCGCAATACCTGGACCATATATTTCTGTTAATCCATAAATATCATATAAATCAACGCCAAGCTCCTTTGCGATTCTTTTTCGCATTTTATCTCCCCAGCGCTCGGAGCCGATAACCCCTTTCTTAAGATGAATCTGATTGCCGATACCTCGCTTTGCAATCTCTTCTGCAAGTAAAAGAGCATAGGAAGATGTCGCACAAAGTACCGTTGATTTCATATCAATCATCATGCGCAACTGCTTGTCAGTATTACCTGGTCCCATGGGAATCACCATTGCGCCTAATTTTTCTGCTCCATTCTGAAAACCAATTCCCGCCGTCCAAAGACCATAACCCGGTGTGATTTGAATTCTATCCATATTCGTAATACCTGCCGTCTCATAACAGCGTGCAAACATAATAGCCCAATCATCTACATCTTTTGCAGTATAAGGAATAATAACTGGTGTCCCTGTTGTACCTGATGAAGAATGAATTCTAACAATTTCTTTTTCTGGAACGGCCATAAGTCCAAGCGGATATGCTTCGCGCAAATCCCCTTTCCATGTAAAGGGAAGTTTTTCAAAGTCCTCTTGTTTTTTGATGCTCATGACATCAATTCCTTTAAATTTCTCCTGATAGAATGCACTGTGCTTCATGATTTTTTGCAACTGCACCTGCAGCATATCAATTTGTGCCTGCGTCATTTTCATCCTCATGCCCTCATTTCACGGTTATATTTTAGCCTTTCCAATTATGATTATGCTATCATAAGTCTAATTGCCTCTAACGCTATCCTATAATAAGCAGCTTTCTCTACCATTAATGGATTCGCATTTAATACAATATAGGTATCTTCCATATACTTGACTGCATGATCAATCTGTTGCTTCGTCAATTCCTTATCATCAAATTTACAATAAAGCGTTCCTGTGCTTGCATTATAAATACTGCAGCTATCATTATCACCCTTTATTGCATCTTTTCCTGTAAATGATTGATATAACGCATTTATTAATTCATTTCTATCTGCCATTTCTGTCTCTCCCTTATTTTTTAGATAGCACTTCTGCACCCATTTCAAGTGCTTTAAAATTCATTTCATGAAATTTTCTTGGTACACGATCCATAATTTCCTGTTTCATTTCTTCCACTGTCATTTTCATTTTTCCCGTAGCGATTGCAGCGCCAAGCAATGCAATATTTAATACTTTTGTAGAGCCACATGCCTTACAGATAGCATTTCCATCCACCATAACTACATTTTTTGACTGTTCTTGTAAAAATAGCAGCATATCTTCAGCTTTGTATACAGTATCACTTAGTGATGCCGTCACTGGTGTAATTGGATTTATATTTACTACTATTATCCCATCTTCATTCAGGTATTCGAAATTTCTGACAGTTTCAGCAGGTTCGAAACCGATGATAACGTCAGCCTTTCCTTTTGGTATCAGTGATGAGTGAATTGCTTCTCCAATGCGCACATGACTAACAACACATCCACCTCTTTGTGCCATGCCAATTGTTTCTGCTGTTCTGGCTCCTTTACCCTGCGCCATGACAACTGCTGCAATCAGTCTTGATGCAAGTACAGTTCCCTGACCACCTACCCCGCATAATAGATAACTATATGTCATGTTACATCACCTCCTGCGAAATTGCACCGACAGGACATACATATGTACATACCCCACAACTATAACATAGTGACTTCTCTATCCTTACCCCACCGTTTTCTGTCTTAACGATTGCAGGACAGCCAAGCTCCTTGACACATTTTCCACAGTGGATACAACTATTATCATTAACAGCAAAAAAGGCTGCTGGTTTTACTAATGCAATACACGGAGATTTAAAAATAATAGCTTTTACGCCTTTTCTCGAAACCGCTGCCTCTACAGCTTCTATTGCTTTGTCTAACTCTAGTGGATTTACTGTTTCCACAGAATTAATACCAAATGCTTTCAATATCGCTTCAATATCAAGCTTATCAACGATATTTCCCATCATAGTCTTTCCAGTTCCCGGATGTACCTGGTGACCTGTCATTGCAGTCGTTGCATTATCTAACACAACCAAAATAATATCATTCTGATTATACACTGCATTTACAATTCCCGTCATACCTGAAGCAAAAAATGTCGAATCACCTACAAATGCAAAGTGAACCGTATCAGGCTCCACCCTATATAGCCCCTGTGCAATTGTAATTCCCGCGCCCATACATAAACAGGTATCCACCATATCGAGCGGCATTGCATTTCCTAATGTATAGCAACCAATATCGCCCGAAAAAACTGCTTTTTTACCTTTCATTGCTTTCTTTACTGCAAAAAAAGAGGCTCTGTGAGGGCAACCTGCACAAAGTACAGGGGGACGTGCTGGAAGTATCGGTATCTGAACTGCTTTTTTCAAATCTTCGTTATTATCTTGACAACCTAAAATTATTTTTAAATACTCTGCAATATTTTCTACACTATTTTCGCCTGCATTTGCAGTATCTCCAGATATTTTCCCTTTTATCGTAACATTTAAATGATATTTCCCACACAAGTATATTAATTCTCTTTCTATTACAGGATCTAGCTCTTCTAATACTAAGACTTCATCTAGTTCCCTTAGAAAAGAAAGTGCCAGTTTCTCAGGAAATGGATAAGGTGTTCCTATTTTTAACAAACTGTTTATGCCCACACAATCGTCCAATATCTCCATGGCATATACATAACTGATGCCTCCTGTGGCAACTCCCACCCTTCGCTTATTATCATCCACTGCGTCACAATTTCTTTTCTTATTGACCGTAATCGAATTGAATTGGGAATCAGAAAAATCCTCACTGATTTCCAGATTTCTTTTTTCAATCTTTAAGTGGTTCTGGTAGGAGAGCCGTGGAAAAATAACCCACTTTGCTGAATTCTTTATAAATCCTTCTGGTTTATGTGGCTTAATTTCGTCCATTACTTCCACTGTAGCACAGCCATGGCACACCCTTGTTGTGGGTCGAAACAGAACTGGCGTTGCATACTTCTCTGAGTAATCAAAAGCCTCTTGTATCATTCCATACGCTTCTTCTGGTGAAACCGGATCAAATATTGGTAGTTTCGAAAATGATGCAAAACTTCTAGTGTCCTGCTCCGTCTGTGAAGAAATTGGTCCCGGATCATCAGCCACCATAACAACCATTCCACCCTTTATGCCTATATAGGCTAAACTCATAATAGCGTCAGAGGCTACATTCAGTCCCACCTGTTTCATCGTCACGAGTGTGCGGGCTCCCGCATAAGAAGCACCCGCTGCCACTTCTAGTGCTACTTTTTCATTCACAGACCATTCCACATATACTTCTGGGTTTACTTCTTCTCTATATTTTGCAACTGTTTCGAGTACTTCTGTAGAAGGTGTGCCAGGATATCCTACCACTAAATTTACCCCTGCATGCAGTGCACCTATTCCAATTGCTTCATTACCCATTAAAAACTTTGTGCTCATTTACCCACGTCCTCTCAACCTAAATAAGTGTTCTGACCAGCTTAGGTTTAAATCCATGCTCAAAAAGTGTATTCATAATATCATTTTTATGTTCCGTCCCAAACGCTTCCACTGTAATACGAAGTTCCACTGCAGCATTTCTATTTGTGGTCACAAATTGATTATGTTCCAGTTTTATGACATTCCCATTTTGAGCTGCCAGTACGCCTGATACTCTTGACAATTCACCTGGCTTATCAGGAAGTAAAACTGATACAGTAAATATCCTGTCGCGCATAATAAGTCCCTGCTGTACGACGGAAGACATTGTGATAATATCCATATTGCCACCGCTGAGTATCGCCACTACTTTTTTATTCTGGACATCAAGATGTTTCAAAGCTGCCACTGTCAGCAAACCTGCATTTTCAACTACCATCTTGTGATTCTCGACCATATCAAGAAAAGCAACAATTAATTCCTCATCAGTTACCGTAATAATCTCATCTATATTTTCTTTCAAATAGGGGAAAATTTTAACGCCTGGTGTTTTAACAGCTGTACCATCTGCTATTGTATTGACTTCCGATAATGTTACAACTCTATCCTCTTTTAGTGACACCTGCATACAGTTTGCACCAGCCGGTTCTACTCCAATCACCTTGACCTTTTGATTCATCAGCTTCGCGAGTGTAGCAACACCTGTTGCCAACCCACCACCACCAATAGGAACCAGAATATAATCAACAAGAGGAAGCTCTTTGAATATTTCCATTGCAATTGTACCTTGTCCTGTTGCAACAGCCAAATCATCAAACGGATGAATAAATGTATAACCTTTTTTTTCTGCAAGCTCTAGTGCATAGGTGCAAGCTTCGTCATATACATCACCCTTCAGCAGAACCTCGGCTCCCAGATTCTTCGTTCGGTTCACTTTCATAAGCGGTGTTGTTGTAGGCATCACAATAATCGCTTTCACATTGAAGCATTTGGCCGCATAAGCCACGCCCTGTGCATGATTACCCGCTGATGCGGTAATAATTCCCTTATCTCTATCCTCTTGTGATAGGGTACTCATTTTATAATAAGCCCCTCTTAATTTATAAGCACCTGTCAACTGCATGTTCTCAGGTTTTAAATATATTTTGTTACCTGTCTGTTCACTTAAAAACTCACTATATACTAATTTCGTTTCATGAATAACTTTTTTGACTACTTCTGTAGCCTCTTCAAATTTATCTAGTGTTAACATAACTTTCCTCTTTCCTGATTTTGTAAGAGAGCATCTACGAATGCATTAGGGTCAAACTTTTGCAAATCCTCAGCTGTTTCACCTACGCCGATATATTTTACCGGGATTCCCATTTCGGACTGTATTGCAACTGCTATTCCACCTTTTGAAGTGCCATCCAATTTTGTAAGCACAATCCCTGATATATCTGCAACTTTCATAAATTCTTTTGCCTGATTAAGCGCATTCTGACCGGTCGTTCCATCAAGAACAACAAGCGTTTCGCGATATGCCTCCTGATACTCTTTATCTATAATCCTGTTTATTTTTTTTAATTCTTCCATTAAATTCTTTTTATTGTGCAATCTTCCCGCCGTATCGCATATAAGAATATCAATATTTCTTGCTTTTGCAGCAGATATCGCATCATATACAACTGATGCCGGATCAGCACCTTCGTGACCCTTTATAATATCAACCCCAGCCCTACTTGCCCATTCACTAAGTTGTTCACCTGCTGCTGCTCGAAACGTATCTGCGGCCACTAGCATAATTCTTTTATTTTGCTGTTTTAATTGACTCGCCAATTTTCCAATCGTCGTGGTTTTGCCCACACCATTCACGCCGACAACTAAAATTACAGATTTTCTATTTTCAAAATCATACGCCGTCTCTCCTGCATTCATTTGCTCTTTTATACTGTCCAGCAAAAGTTTTTTGCATTCTGACGGCTCTTGAATTCGATTTTCTTTTACTTGCTCACGCAGTCGCTCAATGATGTATGAAGTTGCATGTACACCAATATCAGCCATAATTAGTAACTCTTCCAATTCTTCATAAAAATCTTCATTAATATCTGAAGCGTCACTGAAAATAGCATCGATTTCTTTTGCTATGCGGTTTCTCGTCTTGGCAAGACCTGCTACAAGTCTTCCAAAAAATCCTTCGTTATTATCACTCATATATAAACTCTTTCCTTTATACTTATATTAATCTTCTAAATCTTTATCAATTAAGTTGACAGACACAAGTGCTGACACTCCCTTTTCCTGCATGGTAATACCATATAGACGATCTGCTTTTTCCATTGTGCCCCTACGATGTGTGATGACGATAAACTGTGTATGCTTCGTTAATTTGTGTAAGTAATTTGCAAAACGAGTGACATTCGTCTCATCCAGTGCAGCTTCGATTTCATCAAGCAGACAGAAGGGGGATGGCTTCAAATTCTGTATTGCAAACAGCAATGCAATGGCAGTCAGTGATTTCTCACCACCCGATAACTGCATCATATTTTGTAGCTTTTTACCAGGTGGCTGCGCGATAATACGAATACCGGCTTCTAAAATATCTTCTTCTTCAATCAGCTCAAGTGTTCCTTTTCCACCACCAAATAATTCTTTGAACACTTTATCATATTCTTTTCCAATCTGCACAAATTTCTCCTGGAATTGCTGTCTCATTGCAATATCCAGTTCCTCTATTATCCCTAACAAAGTAGTTTCTGCTTCCACCAAATCATCATGCTGCGTCTTTAAAAAGTTATAACGCTCCATAAGTTTTTTATAATCCTCTATGGCATTGACATTTACATCACCCAGCTTACGAATCTGATCCTTTAAGGAAAGAATCTCTCTTTTAATTGAGGAAAGCTCAGTCAATTCCTGATTTCTCATTTCTATTGCGGCAGATAAAGTGATTTCATACTCATCCCACATATAATTAATCTGTGACTCACTCGATTCCTCCAGCTTCTCTTTCTGACCTGTAAGACGATACACTTCTTTGTCCAGGTTATTGATGCGTTCAGATAAGTCTTCTCTTGATTTAAAGAAATTCTTCTGCTTTCCGTTTAATGCATCCTTATCTTCAATTGCTTTCTTTAATCCAATTTCATTTTCATCAGTAGCTAATACACTGGACATAATTGTCTTTTCAATTTCTGAAATATTATTTTGCTTACTCTTTATATCCTCGTCAGCCTCACTGATTTTTATATTTATTTGTGTGATTTCTTCAGTAAGATGTTTTATTTCATCATGAATACGCTCACTATTTTGTAGTGCAAATTCTTGCTTTTGTTTTAAATTGGCAACTTCAAGTTCTAACTCACTTACCTTTAAGACCTCATCGTTCTCGTCGTTCCTATGACTATTAAGAGCTTTTCCTGCCTCCTGTATTTGTTGTTCCAATTCCTTTTCACGTTCTTCAGAGGTCCCTAACTCTTCTTGTATAGAATCCTTGCTGATTCTGATGTCTGCAATCTGACCATCAATCTCTATATTTTCCTTTTCAAGCGCAAGATTTCCACGTTCTGCTTCTTCTTTTTTTTCAAGCGCCTGATTCACACTGATCTGCGCAGTATTTTGTGCAATATACCTTTCCTGTTGACAATTTTTTAATGCTTCAATATCATTACGCAATTTATTTCTAGCTTCTTTTGTTTTTTCAATATCAATCATCATTTCATCAATAATCGCCAAATATTCTGCAACTTTTTTTTCAAGCTCTTCATTCTCACGCTTTCTGCCAAGCAGATTGCTGTTATTCTTAAAGGCACCACCAGCCATGGCTCCACCTGGAGTGAGATATTCCCCATCCTTTGTTACAATACGAAGTAGATACTTATATTTTTTTGCAATTAAAAGAGCATGATCAATATTGTCAACTACAATAATCGCACCAAGTAATTGCCCAACCACATCCTTGTACTTCTTATCTGTCTTAACCAACTCTGAAGCTAAACTAATAACACCTTTTTCTTTAAGTACTTCTGGTTTCGTAAACTCGCCTCTGTCCTTGATACTTGTAAGAGGCAGAAAAGTAGCACGTCCCATCTTATTTGTTTTTAAATAAGTAATCATAGCCTTTGCAACAGTTTCATCCGCTGTAACAATGTTTTGAATGTTTCCACCAAGCGCTGTCTCAATTGCTGTTTCGTATTCCTTATCGACTTCCATAATATCTGCAACGACACCAATGATACCTTCAGTCACATCTTTCTGCTCCATAACACGTCGAATGCTGCTACCATATCCATCATAACGTTCTAACATATTTTTCAAAGCATCCAGCTTTGACTTTTCATTATGATATACAACCTGCGCTTCCCCTAGTTCCTTATCTTTATGTATTAACACATCTTTTGTCTGCGCTAGTTTCTCATTAAATGCTTCCAATTCATCGTTTGATTTCAATATATCAACACTAATTTGATTTAATGAATCATATAGCTGCTTAATAGTAGCCTCCTGATCCACTTCATCACTTTTTGCACGCAATAACCTGGATTGTAACTCTGCTTTTCTTATATTAATCTGCTCAATCATTAAATCATAGCGCCCCATTTTAGCTTTTATACCGGCGCGCTCGTTTAAAATTTGAATAATCTCATTTTTTCCATTTTCAATAATAGTATTCAATTCTGCTATTTTGCCTTGCACAATACCTAAAGAGCCTCTTGCATCATCTCTGCTTTTTTCGAGTTTTGCAAGCTGCTCATCCAGTGCTTTTTTATCTTCAACTATCTTATTACGTTCTTTTTCGCGTTTATCCATATCTGTTTTAATAGACTCAACACGAATATCTAAATTCTCTTTGTTTGTCTCGGCAAAATGTATTTGTTCTTTTAAAACACTAATTTCGCCTTCTAACTTTCCCTTTAATATGCTTGTATCTGATAACAGATTTCTTTTTTCTTCAATAATCTTATCAAGCGTTTCTATCTTTACTTCTATTTCTTCGTACTCATTTCTTGTATTTTCATACTTAGCCTGTGCATCTTTCAAATCAAAATTAACTATTTTCAATTTTTCATCAACACTGGCGAGCTGATTCTTAATACGCTCTTCTTCTAGCAAAAACATGTTCACATCAAGGGTCTTAAGCTCTCCCTTTTTTCTAAGATATTCTTTTGCTATTTCTGATTGCTTTTCAAGTGGCTCCACCTGCTTTTCAAGCTCAGACAGTATGTCTTTGACACGTGTTAGGTTATTTTTCTCTTCTTCTAATTTCTTGACTGCAGTATCTTTTCTTCTTTTAAATTTTACAATGCCCGCTGCTTCGTCAAACAGTTCACGTCGTTCTTCCGGTTTCCCTGATAGTATTTTATCAATCTGCCCCTGTCCGATAATAGAATATCCATCTTTTCCGATCCCTGTATCATAAAACATCTCATATACATCTTTAAGTCTACAAATTGTACCATTAATCAGGTACTCACTCTCTCCAGAACGATATACACGTCTTGATATTGTCACTTCATTATAATCAATAGAAAGTGCATGGTCAAAATTATCTAGCGTAATTGCAACATATGCATATCCCATTGGCTTTCTGGTTTCAGTTCCAGAAAAAATAACATCCTGCATACTTGCACCACGTAATTGTTTGACGCGTTGTTCGCCGAGCACCCAACGTACGGCATCAGCTACATTACTCTTGCCGCTACCATTTGGTCCAACAATGGCTGTAATCCCATTGTGAAACTTGAATGTAATTTTGTTAGCAAAGGACTTAAACCCATGCACCTCAATACTTTTTAAATACATATTTTTCCCTACTTCTTTTTTAATATCATAAGCGCATCATATGCTGCCTGCTGCTCTGCTCTCTTTTTCATTTTTCCCTCGCCCTTACCAACTATCTTCCCATCGATAATTGCCTGTGCATAATATACTTTATCGTGTGATGGCCCACTTTCTCCCACCACTTCATATTCCAGCTTCTTTCCTGACTCTTGTGCAAACTCTTGCAAAATAGTCTTACTATCATAAAACATAATTTTATCTTCAACATCTTCAAGCACATATTTCATGACAAATTCTTTCGCTACGTCAAATCCGCCATCAAGATAAATGGCGCCAATCAGTGCCTCAAACACATCTGAAATAATAGAATCTCTGTTTCTTCCGCCAGTAAGTTCTTCTCCCTTACCCAAGAGTATATACTTATCCAGCACAATATTTCTCGCACATACTGCCAGCGTAAATTCACATACTATGCTCGCTCTGGTCTTTGTCATATTGCCTTCATACATATCGGGCTTCGTCATAAAAAGATGCTCGCTGACTGCAAGTTCCAGCACTGCATCTCCTAAAAATTCCAATCGTTCATAGTCATCGGTTAGATTTCCTTTGTCTTCATTTGAAAAAGAACTGTGTGTTAACGCTTGTATTAACAGTTCTTGATTATGAAAACTATATCCGATTTTCTTTTCTAATTCTATACTTCCCGCCAACTTATTCATCTTTTCTTCCCTATCATATATGGTTTCAATCATAATAATTATGGCATAACATCGAAAAAGCCCTATGCATAGGGCTCTCGATTCCTAAACAATCCTAATTTAATGCGTTCTTAATCTGTTCTACCGCATCACCAACTGAAATAATCTTTTCCGCATCTTCAGTTGCAATCTCAATATCAAAAGCTTCTTCAATACCCATAATAATTTGGAAAATATCTAATGAGTCAGCTCCCAAATCGTCACTGAAAGTCGTTCCCATCGTAATCTCTTCTGCATCAACATTCAGTACTTCCGCAATAATCTTTTTTAATTTTTCAAATTCCATTGTCTAGCCCTTCCTTTAATCTTTCATAATATTGATTTTTTCATTTATTTTCTTGCTAATATTCTGTTCTTTAAATGTAACACATTGAATAATTGAATTCATAATCTCTTTTTCTCTTGAACTCCCATGGGCTTTCACTACAAGTCCATTAAGACCTAATAATGGTGCACCCCCATACTCAGAAGCATCAAATTTCTTAAGTGTCTCTTTCAGCGCAGGTTTTACAAGTAACGCCCCTATCTTACTCCGCAGAGAAGATCTCATGCCTTCTTTAATTTTACTAATCAAAGCACTCCCAACACCTTCGTACATTTTCAAGATGACATTTCCTACAAAAGCCTCACATACAATGACATCGGCATACCCTCTTGGAATATCTCGTGCTTCTATACTTCCAATAAAATTAATATCAGGACTACTCTTTAATAAAGGAAAAGTTTCTTTTACAAGCATATTTCCCTTGTCTTCCTCTGCACCAATATTAACAATTGCTACACGCGGATTCTTTACCTTAAGAATATTCTCCATATAAATGGAACCCATTTTTGCAAATTGAACCAAATGAGACGCTCTCGCATCAACATTAGCGCCACAATCCACAAGTAGTGAAACACCTTTCTCAGTTGGAATCAGAGGTGCTAGCGGTGGCCTCTCGACTCCTTTGATTCGTCCGACAATAAACTGCCCTCCGACTAGAATTGCGCCTGAACTTCCTGCGGAAACAAATGCATCACAAATGCCATCCTTTACTAAGTTCATTCCCTTTACAATCGATGAATTTTTCTTTTTCCTAATAGCCATAACTGGTGGTTCAGAAGTTTGAATAATTTCATCCGCATTAATAACATGAATTCTGTCAGCTGGATAATCGTATTTACAAAGCTCCTCTTCTATAGCAGATTGCTTTCCAAGAAGATGAACCGCAATATCTTCTCTGGAATTTACCGCGCTCACCGCACCTTTCACAATCTCCCCTGGCGCATTATCGCCACCCATAGCATCAACGGCTACGTTTACCTTAACCTGCATTCATTATCTTCCTTCCAGTACGATATAAATGCCCATTACTGCACTCTATAACTTACTATACAAGACATCATAGTAAAAATCAATCACTTTTTTATTTAAAAATTGCAATAAAAAAAGACTCTTAACTGAGTCTTTTTATAGGACTAATCCTGAGAAATGATTTCCTTTTTATTATAAGAACCGCAAGCTTTACATACTCTATGAGGTACCATAAGTGCGCCACACTTACTGCATTTTACTAATGTGGGAGCGCTCATTTTCCAGTTTGCTCTTCTTTTATCTCTTCTTCCTTTAGAAGATTTATTCTTAGGACAAATAGACATTATTACACCTCCTGTCATTGTCAATTCAAATTCGTTTCATACTCAAACAATTATACATATTGCCCAACCACTTGTCAACCTATTTTTTCTGCACTAATGCAAATGTCTCTCTGGCGATTGCAAGCTCCTCATTCGTTGGGATAACCATAACCTTTGTTTTACTATCCGGTGTAGAAATTGTTATTTCTTTCCCTCTTACATGATTTTTCTCTTCATCTAAGGTTACGCCGAGATAACCTAGATATGCGCATATCTGTGTGCGTATTATCGGGTTGTTCTCACCGACACCTGCCGTGAAGCATATACAATTCACACCGTTCATGGCTGCTGTATAAGCACCAATATATTTGGCTACTCTGTAGGAAAACACATTCTGTGTCCTGATTGCATTCTGTTTTCCAGCATTTGCTGCTTCTTCTAGGTCTCTGAAGTCACTCGTAAAACCTTCAGAAACACCCAGCACTCCTGATTTATGATTTAAAATCTGAATCACTTCAGAAAGTGATTTGTTTTCTTTTTGCGAAATAAACTCTATGATTGCTGGATCCAAATCTCCTGAACGAGTTCCCATAACAAGTCCCTCAAGTGGTGTTAAGCCCATAGAAGTGTCTACTGATTTTCCATTTTCCACTGCTGTGACCGATGCACCATTTCCAAGATGGCATACTATTATTTTTGTTGATTCATACGGTACCCCCATTAACTCTGCTGCTCTCTTTGACACATAGCTATGGCTGGTTCCATGAAAACCATATCTCCTGATTTTATACTTCTCGTAGTATTCATAAGGGAGTCCGTACAAGAACGCTTTTTCAGGAATGGTTTGATGAAATGCTGTATCAAAAACACCTACCTGAGGGGTATCTGGCATCAGTTCTCTACATGCAGCTACGCCAATAAGGTTTGCTGGATTATGCAAAGGAGCAAGTTCATTACACTCAGAAACCGCTGCAATTACCTCATCATTGATAATTGTTGATGCCGCAAACTTCTCTCCACCATGTACTAACCTGTGACCAATTGCTCCTATTTCCTCTAGCTTTTTTACAACACCCGTGACTGGATCTGTCAAAGCATTTATTACAAACTTGATTGCTTCTTTGTGCGATGGCATATCCGCTTCTTTGATTTGTTTCTCTCCACTTGACGGTACATAGACTAATTGGCTTCCTCTAATACCAATTCTCTCACAAATACCCTTTGCAATAACTTGTTCACTATCGGTGTTAATTAATTGAAACTTGAGTGATGAACTTCCGCAGTTAATAACTAATATATTCATTTAAATCTCCATTCCGCCGCCAATCATTGCAGCATAAACAGCTTTAACTTTTTAATGACCTCAACCAATAAGTATCATAACACCAGCTGCGCCTGTACTGCAGTTAATGCAACTACACCAACAATATCATCTGCAGAACAACCACGTGATAAATCATTTACCGGTCGGCTGATACCTTGTAGCATCGGTCCATAGGCATCTGCTTTGCCAAGTCGCTGTACTAATTTATAGCTGATATTGCCACTATCCAGATTGGGAAATATTAGAACATTTGCTTTGCCAGCAACCTCACTGCCAGGTGCCTTTGATTGGGCAATTGATGGAACCAATGCGGCATCTGGCTGCAATTCTCCGTCTAATGTCAGATGCGGATAGCGCTCCTGTGCTATGCGCGTAGCTTCCACCACTTTATCTACAAGCGGATGCTTTGCGCTTCCCTTTGAAGAGTGCGATAACATTGCAATAATTGGTTTTTGTCCAACCAATGTGGTAAAACTTTTTGCAGAAGTGTCTGCAATATCCGCAAGTTCTTCTGCCGTCGGATCCTGATTCAAACCACAATCAGCAAATAGAAAAGTTCCGTCTGCACCATATTCACAATCTGGCACATCTAAAATAAAGAAACCAGATACCAATTTCACACCTGGCGCTGTTTTTAAAATTTGTAAGGAAGGTCTGAGAACATCTGCTGTAGCATGACATGCCCCCGCGACCATACCATCTGCATCCTTTGCCTTTACCATGATGACCCCAAACGTCAGATAATCACTTAAAAGAATCCCTCTCGCTTTTTCCGGTGTCATATTTTTATCTTTCCTGATTTGATATAATAGTTCAACATACTCATCCAGTTTATCTGTGTTTTCAGGATCAACCACTTTAATTTGATCAAGATCAACCTCTAACCATTTTGCACCATCTCTTATCTTTTCCTCTTTCCCTATCATGACAATATTGGCAATTCCTTCTTTTATAATTTTTGCTGCCGCTATTAATGTCCTCCTATCATCAGTCTCAGGTAAAACAATTGTCTTAATATCCTGCTTTGCCCGCTCCTTTATACTATCAATAAACGCCATATATAAACTCCTTTCAATCTATGCTTTGACTTTGTTTTGCTTAATCATCAAATACATCTAGCATACCTATATTATATCTAATACGTTTATTGTATACAAGGCTTATTTCATGCATTTTTGTGCAAAATTAAATACATTCCTCTATTTGTTTGTTATTATTTTATCAATTTTGTCTTATTTTTTAAAAATTTATAAAAACAGGTTTGTGTATTGTTCTCTAATTTACATTCTGTTTGTAACATGTTAGGATAATAGCATAGGTAAACTGTTTATAAATAATAGGAGTTAAGCAAAAACTATGAAAGTATTAGGAATTATAGCTGAGTATAATCCATTTCACAATGGGCATCAATTTCATATCCAAAAGGCAAAAGAAATGACCGGCGCTGATTATGTTTTCGGTGTGATGAGCGGTGATTTTGTACAACGCGGCGAACCTGCCTGCATTGATAAATATATGCGTACAAAAATGGCTTTGATGAATGATGCAGATTTGATTTTTGAATTGCCTCACTATTATGCGCTTGGAAATGCTGAACATTTTGCCATGGGTGCCATCACACTACTCGATAAACTAGGCGTTGTTGATTATGTATGTTTCGGAAGTGAGTGTGGTGATGTGGGTACTTTGCGTGAAATTGCGCAAGTACTGCTCGACGAACCGCATGTCTATCAGACTACTTTGAAAGCGGGATTAAAAGAAGGTCTTACCTATCCCGCTGCCAGCGCCGCTGCGTTAATAGAATATTTTCAAGATGAGTCCATAAATGATACGATTTCCCAGCCAAATAACATTCTTGGTATTTATTATATGAAGGCCTTGCTAAAACGTAAAAGTAATATCAAGCCCTATACTTTAATACGACATGGCAATCAATACAATGATGATATTTTAAACAAAACAAATGAGCATAATCCTATCTCAGGGAGTGATTGGATTCTTTCTTCTGCACTTTCTATTCGTAATACCCTAAATAAATCCGATAAAAAAGATAAATCTGCACTTTCAAAATTGTCTTCTCTCTCGGAAATATCTGCACATGTTCCAGAAAATATATACCCTGCTCTTTTGCAATCTATCGGAAAATCATTTCCCATTGTAACCAATGATTTTTCAGCAATGCTAGGTTATAAGTTATTGAATGAAATTACACTTGACTTTATGGACTATGTAGACGTATCCGAAAGTTTGTCGGACAGAATTAAAAATACGTATCGTCATTATGACTCTTTCGATGGTTTCTGCAATTTATTAAAAACAAAAGGCTTTACACATGCACGTGTTAGCCGTTGTCTGATACACATTCTTCTAAATATGAAAAATGAAACCCTCGCTGACTATGTGCGTAATGACTATATCACATATACTCGTCTGCTTGGATTCCGAATTACTTCTTTGCCATTACTTTCTGCGATTAAGGAGCACACGGACATTCCTATGATTAGCAAACTGGCAGATGCAAAAAAAATTCTCTCTGCGCAAGCTCTCACCATGTTAGAAGATGATGTTTTTGCTTCACATATTTATCAATTGGCTGTGACTGAAAAATTTAAAACAAAATTCAAAAATGAATATAGTCGCACCATTATAAAAATCTAGGGTTGTGCTTCATTAACAGAATCATTAAAAATCTGCTTTTCTAATTTCTTTGCCATAGGTGTTGCGGCGATTCCACCTAATGCTGTTTCTCGCCATTCGCAGGGCATACTATTTCCCACTTTTTTCATTGCTGCAACAATTTCATCAAAGGGTATTTTCTGCTCAATTCCTGCGAGGGCTGCTTCTGCACAAATGATTGCATTTGCTGCGCCCATCCCATTTCGGCTCTGACATGGCAACTCTACAAGACCTGCAATAGGATCACAGATAAGCCCCATTAAATTTGTCAGTGCTGTACCTGCCGCACTGAAACATTGTCTAGGTGTCCCACCCATCAGTTCAGTTAGTGATGATGCCGCCATTGCCGATGCCGTACCAACCTCCGCCTGACATCCGCCTTCTGCACCTGCCACTGTTGCGTTATGAGACACAATATAGCCAATAGCTGCCGCATTATATAAGGCCATCACGATTCTGGCATCCTCTATCTGTTCCTCTTCCTGAATGGATAATAATACTCCAGGCAGTATTCCTGATGAACCTGCTGTAACTGCTGCTACGATAAGACCCATAGATGCATTCACTTCTAATGTTCCCATCGCATATGCAATCGCTTTCGATAAGCAACTTCCACACACTGATTTCCCTGCTTCTCGATGAATCGTCAGTTTTTTTGCTTCCCCGCCTATGAGCCCACCCATAGATTTCTGTGGATTTTCAATCGCACCTCTAACAGCATTTTTCATGACTGCGAATGTTTTTTCCATTTCATCTAAAAGTTCTGTTTGCTCTTTATCTGATAGTTCCATTTCTCTCTGCAACATGACTTCAGCGATTGATAAATGCTTTTCATCACAAAGGTTTAGCAATTTCTCGGCATTTGTAAAATTCATTTTCCAACCCCCTTAACAAATCATAACTGCATTAATGATATGCTCACAATCTCTAATATTATCTAGCACGGAATGTGGTATGATACCGTCAACCTCAATTACTGTATATGCCAGCACTCCCTTCTCTTTTCTAAATAAACTCATAAATGCGATATTAACAGCTGCTTTTGCAAAACAGCCTGTGATATGTGTTACAACACCTGGTACATCCTCCTGTGTCGTAAATACCATATTATACTCATTGGTCAATCGAATATCTGCTCCATTAATTCCCATAATAACCGCTTTTCCACCACCCACAGAAACGCCTCTGATCTTTGTTGTCTGTTCTTCATTTCCTGTAATGATAATATCTACAGTGTTTGGATGAATTTCTTGCTCTGCATAGTCTGCTTCAAATGCATAACTAATACCACTTTCCCCTATATAACGATAGGCCTCCCTGATACGTATGTCATCTGTTTCAAAGCCCAAGATGCCTGCCAGTAATGCTTTATCCGTTCCATGTCCTTTATAGGTTCTCGCAAACGAACCATATAATATAAAATGAACATTCTTAATATTACCCTCGACCAACTTACATGCCATTTGCGCAATCTTAAGTGCACCAGCAGTATGGGAACTCGATGGTCCTATCATTTTGGGTCCGATTATCTCAAACGCACTTGTACCCTCCATATTTGTCACCTCTTATTTGCAACATTTAGGTTTTAATTAAGTTCTAAGCGTATTATTACCTCTGTTTATGATACTGATTTTTCCACCCATCTCGCATTGCACAACTTTGCCCATTGCTTTTTCTATTACTGTTTCAATCTCACCGCCTGGTTGCTTTATTACTTTGTAATAAGCGCCATTTATGTACGTACGTGATAAATAGTAAGCATAAGCAACGCTACCACTGCCACAACTGTTTTCATAAACAAGCGTTTCTGTCGCCGCTACATACACTACTGGGGTCATTTTTTCTTTTTGTACAAAAAGCATTCCCAATGCTTCGGGTCTCATATCTTCGTATACGGATTTCAAAATCTGATTAATCACTTTTTCTGATAAAGATACATTCTCAATAATCACATGATAAATGCCTTCCATCATAATGATTGGAAGCTCTCCGAAATCTGGGCTTTTGATTCTCTTACTTCCATATGGAATTGGCATTTTTATTTTTGCAGTTCCGGCTTCGATATCAAAAGTAACCAGCATAGGCGCATCTGCACCGCTGATTTCAACATATAACTCACCTTTTACGAATCCCTTTTCCAAGGCAATCATATATCCGAAACTACGTGCGGCATTACCGCAAAATTCGCCACCCATCATCTCTAAACGGCCTGCAGCACAATCACTTCTTGATTGTGCTACAAAACCTATCTGTTCCGCATTCCAGTCTTTTATAGAAAGCAATTGCTTTGCTAGCGCTGTCCTTTGTTCCGGTGGAATATAATCTTTCACAATCAGTGTAATATTACCCGCCGGGTTTACAGCCACTACATTAAGTCCATTAAAATCCATATTAATCTGTATTCCTCTAAAAACTACTCACCTAAACATACCATATTAGTAAGTTCCCATTCCTCCGCAATCTTTGCAAACGTACCATCTGCTAACATTTCATTCATGGTAACCATAACTGCATCACGAAGTTCTGTATTTCCCAATTTAAAACCAATACCATATTGTTCTGTTGAAATTGCATCGTCCAGCATTCTATAAATACCTTCACGAGACGCAAGCTGATATTTCGCCACTCCGATATCTACTGCAATTGCATCAATAGCGCCTGCTTCCAGATTCATGAAGGCTGTATTATAGTCAGCAATTTCTTGTAGTTCTGAAAAAGATGCAGCAAGTGCAATGTTTTCTGCATTTTCTTCACTATCATCTGTTAAAGCAGTAAGTGCTGAAGAACCAGATTGTGTAGCCACTACTTTACCTGCCAGATCTTCTTTACTCTTGATATCAGAATCTGCAGCAACCACTACCATGATACTATTATTCACATAAGCGTCCGACCATGTATACTCCTCTTCACGTCCCGTCATCGTAAAACCATTCCAAATGCAATCAATTGAGCCAGAGTTTAATTCCATATCCTTAGAATCCCAATTAATAGGCTGCTTCACAAGTTCCCAGCCATTTCTATCACATACTTCCTGTGCCAGTGAAAGATCAAATCCGACATATTCACCATTCTCATCCTGATATCCATAAGGGGGATATTCAGCATCGAAGCCTACGATCAACTGTGTCCGCTCAGCCTCACCTTTTGCTTCTGCTTTGTTTCCGCAGCCAAAAAGGCTCATTACCATTGTAAGTGTTAATAAAACGACTACTGCTTTTTTCATAATAAATTCTCCTCTTCCCTAAATTAAATTAATTATATCTTATCAATACAAAATTTCTGTATTAATTCTTAAAAGAATGGATAGGCGCTGGTATCCTGCCTCCACGGTTGATAAAGGCGTCACACGAAAACTGATTGACCGGCATGATTGGGGCATGTCCCAATAACCCACCAAATTCAACCATATCACCAACTTCCTTACCAATGACTGGAATAATACGAACCGCCGTAGTCTTCTGATTAATCATTCCTATCGCCATCTCATCTGCTATCATTCCTGCTATCGTTGTTGCTTTTGTATTTCCAGGTATTGCTATCATGTCAAGACCCACAGAGCACACACAGGTCATCGCTTCAAGCTTCTCTATTGTCAGCGCGCCTGCTAACACTGCATCAATCATACCTTGATCCTCGCTGACTGGTATAAAAGCACCACTCAATCCACCTACATAAGAAGAAGCCATGACACCACCCTTCTTTACCTGGTCATTAAGCAAAGCTAACGCGGCAGTCGTTCCTGGGGCTCCCACATATTCCAATCCAATCTCACACAAAATGTCTGCCACACTATCGCCAATTGCTGGTGTAGGTGCTAGCGACAAATCCACAATACCAAAAGGAATTCCCATTTTTTTAGATGCCTCTACCGCAACAAGTTGTCCTACTCGAGTCACCTTAAATGATGTCTTCTTAATGGTTTCACACAATGTCTCAAAATTCTTTCCTCTTACCTTAGATAATGCTGTTTTTACAACACCTGGCCCGCTTACACCTACATTAATGACCGCATCCGCTTCCGTTACTCCATGGAAAGCACCTGCCATAAATGGATTGTCATCAGGTGCATTGCAAAATACAACCAGTTTTGCACAGCCTAGTGAATCTCTATTTTGGGTTTCTTTTGCTGTCATTACGATAATCTCGCCCATTAGCTTAACCGCATCCATATTAATTCCCGTTTTGGTAGAGCCCACATTAACAGAACTGCATACTCTATCTGTGCTGGCTAATGCCTTTGGGATAGAGCGAATCAGGTTCTCCTCAAAATGTGCCATGCCCTTCGATACTAATGCTGAATAGCCTCCGATAAAATTAACACCTACCTCTTTTGCTGCCTGATCTAATGTTATCGCCAGGGTTACAAAATCTTCTGGTGACTTACATGCAGATGCACCTATAAGGGCAATCGGTGTTACAGAAATACGCTTGTTTACAATCGGAATTCCAAATTCACGCTCTATCTCTTTCCCTGTCTTAACCAAATTTTGGGCAACTCTGGTTATTTTCTGATATATATTGTGATTGAGCTTATCTAAATCATCCGTAATACAGTCTAGTAAACTAATTCCAAGTGTAATTGTTCTTACATCAAGGTTTTCTTTCTCAATCATATTATTTGTTTCATTTACTTCAAAAATATTGATCATTTTTATCTCCATTCCACATAAAATAACAATTCTGCAAAAGCTTTTCTTCTAAATCCTATGCATCTTACTAAAGATTTCTTCTCTCTGACATTTAATGATGACTCCTATTTCTTCACCAATTTGCTCTAATTCAGAAGATATTTCTCCAAATGGCTTACTAGATTCATTCATATCCACAATCATCATCATATTAAAATAATCCTGTACAATCGTCTGGGAAATATCTAAAATATTGATTCTATTATTTGCCAGATAAGTACATACTTTTGCAATAATCCCTACTGTATCTTTCCCAATTACAGTTATAATTGTTTTCTTCATCATAATTCTCCTCTTGTAAAAATATATTTTTCTAATTCTACACCATACTCTTCCGTCTGTACACACTATTTTTATATAGCAATCAGCTCAGAACACATACTTCTTGGTGCTATTCGGATCGGAAAATCTCCTGCCTTATACTGGTTATCAGACATCGTAATTTCCAATCGAACCGTCTCATAGGCAAGTTCAGCCAGATTATTCTCTGCACTCAAGTGCCCCAATAATACATTTTTTAGTCTATCATGAATTAAATCAACAAGCAATCGTCCTGAAACTTCGTTAGAGAGATGTCCCCTGTCCCCTAAAATCCTCTGCTTCAAATAGTATGGGTATCTGCCAACCTGTAACATATTCACATCATGATTTGCTTCCAATAATAATGCGTCTACGCCACAAAATGCTTCCACGATATAATCATCATATTTTCCTAAATCTGTCACAACAGCCACTGACTTATCTTCATGTTGTACACGATACGCAACAGGTTCATTTGCATCGTGTGACACACGGATTGGTTTAATTAACAAGTCTTCAATCATAAATGCCTTATCTGGTAATACCTCTCTAAATAGTTCCTCTGGAATATCTCCCAAAGAATGGGATTGCTTGATACCGCGTATCGTCCCCGGTGTCGAATACATTGGAATACCATAACGTCTCGCAAGTACTCCTAATCCCCCAATATGGTCGGAATGTTCATGCGTAATTAAAATACCATCAATGTCTGCTGTTTTAAGACCAATTTGATTCAGACTTGATTCTATTCTCTTCCCACTGATTCCCGCATCAATGATAAGATGTGTATGATCAGAACCCACATAAATACAATTCCCGCTACTCCCACTGGTTATACTGCATAAATTCATCGTAACGACCTTTCTGTGATTAATCTGCCCAGTATATTTCCAAAACATCATTCTGTTTTAGAGTTTCCGTATATTGAACCGATTTCCCATTTAATAATGTGACAACACTTCCTCCTAATGGCTGCGTCAGGTCAAAGTGTATTAAATCAAAAACATCCACATAAATATATGAATTTTTCCCTTTTAAAAATACAGTTTCATTATTTACAACAACTGTTATTTCCATAAAATTGTTACTACTCTTCTGTGATATACCATCTTGCGGTTTCTCTTCAGCATTATCTTTCAAAGCCATATGATTATCACCAGACAGCTTTTCATCCTCTTCTACATCAGAAAGATGAACTTCTTCCATCGTCCAAAGCAATGAGAAATTTTCATACACTTTTTCATCAAGTGCTGCTATTTTATTATTTACATAAAGTTTCGTTCCTTTTTCTAATATGACATCCATAAACTCTATAATCTGTTTTACCGTGTAATAGTTTATTATCTTTATATCATCATTTTCTTTAATCTCATAATAGCCAGATTGCAATATACCGTTTACTTCGGCAAATTTTGGTAGCAGAACTTTCTTTTCATTAACAATAATCTGAATTGTGCTATTATACTCAGGCAATTTTCTTATTTCTAGGGAAGCTGCTGCTCCAGCAGTAGATTCCTTCACAACAATCTTATCATTTGCTTGAATCTGTGCATTAATACCTGTTAATATACCATTCAGAGTTACAACTGCAGCTTCACCAAGCTCCCCACGTGCGATACGCGACTTTCCATTTATCGTAAAATTTAGTTCTTTTCCTCTCTTCGGAAATAAACACTCATTTGTAAAATTTGCCTGCATAGCTGCATCAACGATTGCTAAATGGCTATTATCATACAGTTTTATTCTTTCTCCATTAAAGGTGACAAAAATAAAATTATTTTTTTGATCATAAAAATTTAGGCATATGCCAATGGGTGTAACATACATAGAATCCTTCTTCGGATCATCAATCAAAAATGCAATATCTTTAAAGACTTCTTCCCCACGAAGTGCCACTCTTTCTGCCTGAATACCCATATCTTTCGCAAGACTCTCCGTATAGCCACTAAATTTACCGCCACCGCCTACAATAAAAACTGCACTGACTGGTTTCTCACCATTTAACTCTTTGATCTTATCAGCCACTTCTTTTGTCATCTTTTTAACAACTGGCTCTGCCACTTTGCATACATCTGCTGGCATCGTCTTTTGCGAGAGACCCATTATATCTTTGAAATTTATGGCCATTTTATGTTTAGACGCTAATTTTATCTTTTCAGCCTCATTAAAATCAACTAAATATTGCTGTGCAATCGCTTCTGTAATCCGATCGCCAGCGCATGGTATCATACCATAAGCAACGATACTACCCTCTGCTGTAATTGAAATATCACTTGTACCGGCCCCCACATCAACAAGCGCAATATTAAGCATTCTATACATCGTAGGGATTGCCACTTGAATTGCTGCTATAGGCTCTAGCGTCAGATTGACAACTTTTAAACCTGCAAATTCTACCGCCTTATAAAGTCCATCGACAACTTCGTCTGGCAAAAATGTTGCAATTAAATCAGCAGATATTACACTGGCTTTATGATTTTCCAGTGTAGTCATCGGATAATGATTTAAATAATATTTAACAACTGTATAGCCAACACAGTAGAATTTTATATCAGTATCATTTTCCTCCTGAAATTCATCATATGCCTTCTCAACACCCATCATGTCCAATGTATAAATATGTTCCGGCGCTATAGTTGTTTCTTCTGCCAACTCATAATCAATATGTGTCGTCACCGTCTTGAGCACACGTCCTGCGGCTGCAATACAAACCTCTGTCAATTTTCTTTCAATTTGTTTCTCTAAGGTCTCTTTTACAATTTTAATTGTCTTACTTACTTTTCCGATGTCATGAATTTGTCCATCAAGCATAGATCGAGTATCATGTTCCTTTGTCTGCTGTGCCACAACATAAAAAGTATCGTTAGTTCTATATCCAACTGTTCCTATAATACTTCTCGTTCCTATATCAAGTCCAAATACTAATTGTCCCGGATATTTCCTGCTCTCTGCCATGATCTTCTCTATACCTCCCTCGACCTTATCTGATGCGTATCCTATTATCATTTACTTCACTTTAAATAGTAATCGACCTGTGCTTCTGTTTCCTCAAATGATTTGCTGTTATCAATAATAACTTTACAACTTTTTCGAAATCGTTCTTCACTTGACTGATTTTTCATGATTCTCATTATTTTCTCATCCGAATATCCTCTACTCTTGCGTATACGTTCTTCCCTGATTTTCCAATCTGCAAAAACATACCATAATTCATCACATATTTTTGTATATCCATCCTCTATTAAAAGTGCGGCCTCAATGAAAAAAAAAGCAACATGACCACCTCGTCTTTCAATATCAATCTCTGTCAGAATGTATTCCTTAACAGCGGGATGAATCACTGCATTAATCTTTTTTAAAAGCATTCCACTTGCTTCAGAAAATATTTTATCTGCCATCTTTTTTTTATCAATTGTTCCATCTTGCTGCAATACATCATTTCCTAACAGCTCTAGAATCGGCTCATAGCATATATGTCCTGGTTCTTTAACCATATGCGCAACTTCATCCGCTATCACAATGCGACATGAATAATGCTTTTCTATATAGTGAAGTACTTCTGTCTTACCTGCTCCAACGCCACCCGTAATACCGATAACCTTCATTTTGTTCACCACCATAGCCTACTTTGCCTCATACCAGTTTGTTCCTGTACTCATATCAATCTCCAACTTAATTGATAACTTCGCAGCAGCTTTCATCTCTTCCGCTAATATTGTTTTAACTGCTTCTACCTCTTCCTCATAAGCTTCTACCAAAAGTTCATCATGTACCTGCAATAAAAGTCTGGATTTAAGATTCTCTTCATGCAATCGGTCATGTACTCTTATCATTGCAACCTTCATGATATCTGCTGCTGTTCCCTGAATAGGTGCATTCATGGCAACACGTTCACCAAAGTTTCGTTGCATGAAATTACCTGATTGCAATTCTGGTACTGGGCGACGGCGCCCAAACATGGTTGTTACATATCCTTTTTCTTTTGCATCTGCGACAAGCTGATCAAGAAAAACTTTCACCTGCGGATAAGTATCAAAATATTTATCAATATATTCCTTTGCTTCCTTGCGTGAAATACTAAGTCCCTGACTTAATCCAAAAGAACTGATCCCATATACGATCCCAAAATTAACGGCCTTTGCATTACGTCGCTGTATGCTTGTCACCTCTTCAAAAGGTATGTGAAACACCTCAGATGCAGTAATCCTATGAATATCCTGTTCTCTATTATAGGCCTCTATTAATTTCTTATCTCCCGACATATGAGCAAGAATACGAAGTTCAATCTGTGAATAGTCGGCATCCACAAACATACATCCTTCCTTTGGCACGAACACCTTACGAATCAGACGTCCTTGTTCCATACGCACTGGAATATTCTGTAAATTTGGCTCTGTGCTGCTGATACGGCCCGTCGCTGTTATCGTTTGGTTAAAATGACTATGGATCCTATTATTCGCATCAATATAGTTTGCCAGTCCATCTGCATATGTAGATTTTAATTTTGTCAAACCTCTATATTCTAATATATCCGATACAAAAGGATATTCCTCTGCCAATTTCTCCAATACATCAGCTGCTGTAGAATAACCTGATTTTTTCTTCTTGCCGACCGGAATTCCCATCTTTTCAAATAGAACTTCACCGAGCTGTTTAGGCGAATTAATATTGAAATCAACACCTGCCTGCTCATGAATCGTATGTTCTAATCTCTCAATATGCTCTCCTAACTCCCTGCCATACTGCTCCAATTCATTAGGACGTACCATAATTCCATCTGCTTCCATATCATATAGACATAGACACAATGGCATTTCTATTTCTTCAAATAATGCCAGCATGTTCGCATCTACCAGCTTTTTATAGAGGACTTCATAAGCTTTATAGGAAACATAAGCTTGAAAACATACATATTCCAAAAATTCTAGTGGCGCTTTTTCGTAAATTTCTTCTAATGATAACTTTCCAAATACTTCTGCCTTGTTTGGAATCATTAATCCAAGATACTCGTTTGCAATATCCTCATTATCATAATCATTCTTTAAAGGATTCAAGAGATAAGCTGCTATACTTGTATCAAAACATTTACCGACCAAGCGCTTTGCCATAATTTCTGTCTGTATATCTGCCATGCTATTTGACACATTTAAAATATAGGGAAGTGCCCCTTTTAAATCAAATACAGAAAAAACAGTATGCTCCGCAGACTGCATCAGAAAATTCATCTTATCTAATAAATATTCTTTGCTTACAAATCCTTGCACTGCTATAAAATAGCAGTCTGTCTCGGAATAGGCAATGGCCAAACCCAGCAATTCATCTCCACCAATAAATCGAAAACCAACGCAAGAAGCATCACCTGCCTCCTTAAAAACCTTCTCTGTCTTATCTAAATCTTTAACCATTTTAAACTGCTCTGTCTGGATGTTTTTCACCATAGTGTCATTCTCGAAACGAGAAAGCAGATTTTTAAATTCTAGTTTCTTCATAATAGAATAAGCTTGTTTTGTATAGACATTTTCTAGTTTAGTCTGCTTGAAATCGCATATGATATCTGCATTTGTATTAATGGTTGCCAATACCTTGGAGAGCTCTGCCAGTTCAAAATTTTCCTCTAGAGACTCTCTGATACTTTTTTTCTTAATCTCCTGTATATGTTCCTTTAAGTTTTCAATCGTTCCATATGACGCAATTAATTCGACAGCTGTCTTTTCACCTATCTTTGGCACGCCTGGAATATTGTCCGACGAATCTCCCATTAACGCCTTAATATCAATAAATTGTGTTGGGCTGACCTGATAATGTTCAATTACATCCTTTGCAAAATAGTCCTCTACTTCTGTCTTTCCTCCACGTGTTCTTGGGATGCGAATTTTTATACAATCAGTTGCTATCTGCAATAAGTCCCTGTCACCAGATATAAGTGCTACATCCATACCCTCGGCTTCCGCTCGTTTTGCAAGCGTCCCTAAAATGTCATCACCTTCTAGGCCCTGTTTCTCCATGATTTTGATACCCATAGCCTGCAATAGTTCTTTCATAACGGGTACCTGCTCTACAAATTCAGATGGTGAGGGCTTTCTTGTTCCTTTATACGCCTGATATATTTCGTGTCGAAAAGTAGGTCCTTTCACATCAAACGCTACCACCAAATAATTGGCCTGCTCCTCATCTAATATCTTGAACATAATATTTAAAAAACCATAAACCGCGTTCGTATGCAATCCAAAAGAATTTGTTAAATCCGGAATGCCATAAAATGCTCTATTTAAGATACTATGACCGTCTATCAACACAAGCTTATCTTTTTTCATCCATACTAACCTCTTACTTTGCTTTCTAAAAAATACCTATTTCAAGTAGTAGTACTGCTTTAATCAGTGTAATAAACAGTATCCCTATTGTAGTTGCTAAAATTAAATGTCTAGCCACTATCAACCTTTCATAAATAGCCAGACAGCGCTTAGAATTCTGAAGTTTAAATATTAACTCTTTTTGAAGATCAAAAGTTGTTCCATCCTCTAATCTGGATAATGCTTCCTTAATTAAATAATTAATTTCCATCTCCTCATAGCAGGTCGGGCACCCTTCAATATGTGCCAAAAATTCACGTAACTTCGCACCTGTTAGTTCATCATCGATATATAATTTAATATATTGTTCTGTTTCATTACATTTCATGATTTAATGTCTCCGCTATCTTGATTGACCACATGTAATCATTCTGCATAATATCCCATGAATAACTATACACCAAATATAGATGTTTCACAAGTATTTCATGCAAGATATTGTACTATGCAGGTATCTGACTTCTATTATTAGTTCGTGCCTGCTTCCTTTACTCACAAAGTCCTGCTACAACCTGATTAATCACCTTACCATCAGCTTTTCCCTTTAGCTCTGGCATAATTGCCTTCATAATCAATCCTTTATTTTTTGTCGCAATTAAATCCGAAAATTTTTCTGAGATGATTTTAGTGACTTCTTCTTCTGACAGCATTTTAGGTGCATACTCCTGAATAACATCATATCTTAATTGATACTCTGCCAGCAAGTCTGTCCTTTCAGCAGGACAACAGTCTATTTGTTCTTTTGCTGTTTTCAATTCCTTCAAAATGACCCTGTCCACCAGTTCTTCTCCAATATCGTCTCTGACCCCTTCATCAATTGCTACTTTTTTTACTGCTGAAATCATAGCCGAAATACTATCCTTTCTACCCCTGTCTTTGGCTTTCATGGCAGCTATCATATCTTTTTGTAATTGTGCAATCTGCATATTCTTTTCCTCCTCGTATTTTTACTTTTTCTTTCGTAATTATATACTATTATCAATTTTTCTTATTTTTTACATCCACATCTGACATAGAGCTTTCACCCTCTAGCGCGATTGGTAATTTCCCTGTCGGCCTGAAGGTCCCAAGTACAGCCCCCACAACCGCCGGTATATTGGGACCGTATTTAGATGATATTACCCCGCTCTTCGCATCCTCCTCACTCATTCCCACGCAATTATATGCAATATAAACAGGGTAGTCAGAAAACTTTACGGCATCATATGGCAAGCCAAAACTCATTAATACAACGTTCTCCTGCTTTTCAATTTCTTCTATATAGTCAAGTACTTTCGCAGGCATCAGACTAAGCCACTTTGAAGAACTATTCTCTGTAATAGCATGCATCTCTGAAGCTACTGCTATATAATCTGCTTGGTCGATTTTTTCCTTAAGTATTCTACTTATTTCATTTTCTTTCGTATAAAAATAGGTATCCACATTTATGTTAGGTATATCCTTTTCCTCTAGTAACCGATTGATAGCAAACTTAATACTAAATGTTTCATTTTCATAAGGAACGATAAAAAGTACAATATCCCCCTCTTGAGGCTTACTCAATTTTCTGCCTGCTGTCGGATATAGCGTAACAGCTGCTTCTGCCATATTTCGTTCTTTAACACGGTGTTCCTTACAGCCTACAATCTGAAGTGCATTTGCACTTTGCTTATCAGTTGAAGAAGAATACTGCTTTGTTTCAAGAATTCCTTTCTCTGCTTTCAGCCTCAGAATTCTCTCAACTGATTTGTCAATACTCTTTTCCGATAGTTCACCTCGTGAAATTGCATCCTTAATTGCCTGATAAATGGCATCCAATTTGGTTTTGTCTTCTAAACAAGATATTTCCGTCGGATAGCACATCATATCAACGCCAGCTTTCATTGCCATAACAACAGCTTCTGTTTCACCAAAATGATCTGCTATCGCCTGCATATTCAAAGCATCTGTTACTACCACTCCATCATAATTCATTTCTTTTCTTAATACGCCATCTACTATTTTTTTTGATAGCGTAGCTGGCAGACAAATTTTTTCTCCATTAAGCTTAGATGTCACCATTGTATCATCTAAATTGGGAAACTGTATATGTGCTGTCATAACAATGTCTATGCCATGATCTATGGCCGCTTCAAATGGTACCTTTTCACAGCTACTCCATTCTTTTTTTGACTTATTAACAACAGCCAGTCCTGTATGGGTATCCGTATCCGTGCTTCCATGTCCCGGGAAATGCTTGACACATGCAATTACATGTTTCGAATGAATTCCATCCTGCATATTAATAACCATATCTGCCACCTGATTAGGTTCCGAACCAAAAGACCGTAAATTGATAATAGGGTTCTGAGGATTATCGTTGATATCCGCAACTGGTGCAAATGTGCAGTTTATTCCTAATGCTGATAATTCTGCGCCTATAATGTTACCACAATCATAAGCATACTTTACATTTCCCGTAGCTCCAATAGCCATATTCCCAGGCAGACACGTTCCTTGTCCCAGTCTTGTTATTTTCCCGCCTTCTTGATCAATTCCAATGATAAGTGGCACATTTCCAGAATCAACTGCCGCGTTCTGCATGGCAGACGTTAACTGCACAGTTTTCTCTATTTCCTTTGTGTTCTCACTAAACAAAATGATATTTCCTATATGATATTCAGCAATCATAGCCGCTATCTCATCATTCATTACCTCAAGCTCTTCTGGCTCCTGCATATCCTGCAACTTCCATGACCTGAAGCTGATTAACATCATCTGCCCTATCTTCTCCTCTATTGTCATCTGACTAATTTGCTTCTTGATCTTCTTATCTTCAGTACTGGCCGCACTATAAATAGAACTACTCCCCATGGTTATAACTCCAATAAGCAATAGTGCCACTCCTGCTTTTTTTAATATGGAATTCTGTTTTATCTTCATAGAATTTCTCCCAAATCATTTTCTAGTAAAGAAGCACTTCAAATAAAATTGAAGCGCTCCAAATAAATCAGTCAAATAATATAAGCGGGACTATAAGCCGGGTTATGTCATACATGCATATGCATGCGAAATGATCATCTATCTGGTACTGTTGTTACCAACAGTCTCAAGCGGCCTACCTGAAAACACGGCGGGCAGCCGTATCGCTTTCTATTCGGCCTTGCTTCGAATGGGGTTTACATTTGCCCCGCTTGTTACCAAGCAGGCGGTAGTCTCTTACACTGCCTTTCCATCCTTACCTCACCAATTGCTGCGCAGCAGCATCTGGCATGGCGGTATATTTCTGTTGCACTTGCCTTGGAGTTGCCTCCACCGGACGTTATCCGGCATCCTGCCCTATGAAGCCCGGACTTTCCTCACCCCAAACCTTTCGGTTGATTTTAAAGTATATCAAGATATACTTTAAAGCTGAGGGGCGCGATCATTTGTCCCACTTATTTTATAAGTATACTACATTCTTTTCTGTATTTCTACCTTCAATATCTATTTTCTACTCAATCGCCATGATTCGCCCATCACCATATGGATTGGAGTATTCCTCGCTTATACTTCCATGCATATAATCTGTAATATAAGTTATTAATACTTCACTATCCAGCATGAATTCATCTTTGATCAGTTTATTATCCTTAAACATAGTAAATCCATCGCCACTGCACTTAATCATGTAATTATGGCTCGCAAGTGTATAGGTTTTTGATAATTCTAAATCATCAGCTCCTATCTTTACATCTTTCACACGATACTCTCCATCAACAGAGACAAACATCCCATTCTCATCTAAAACAACTGCTGAAGGAACTGCAACATTAATTTTATATGTCATCCCTGACACCTGTTGAAACCCGCCGTTTTCTTCTGGCGTATCTTTTGCGCCCATCTCAAGAGCATCAAGTATCTCCTGCCCTGTTGCCTCTACTACACAAGCCGTATTTCCAAAAGGATGCACATTTATAATATCTTCATACGTAATATTTCCAGTTTTTATCTCATCACGAATACCGCCGCCATTAATCATTGCAACATCTGCGCCCGAAACGATTCGATATGCATCTGCACATAAATCTCCCAAATTTGTTTCAGCATTCCTGATGATGCGTATATCCGTTCCGATTTCATTTATGATACAATCAAATTCTGTCTCTGCAATCACCACATTTATCTGCTCACTAAACTTATCCTGTAATTCCTGAATATAAGCCTCTATTTCTGGATCCTTATCCTCATATTCTGAGATGAGCTTTGTTGAAATAATACCTTCCTTGCTGATTGTCAAAGCACCTATATTCTCCAATTTTGTGCCCGTCTGTGTTAGGAGAACATTTTTCCCCTCATTATTTTTAACTTGTTCTCCATCCACGACGCTATGTGAATGACCATCTATAACAGCATCAATTCCAGTTGTATTTGCAATGACTTCTGTAGACATCCATGGTGAATCAGACGCACTAATCCCTAGATGCGATAGCGCAATTACATAAGATGCTCCTTCTCCTCGCGCCGAATCAACTGCTGCCTGTACTGCCTGATATAAATCTTTTCCTGTTTTGTCCTGACAAAATCCATAGATATAGTTTCCCGCTTGATCCTGAAAATTGCTTGGGTTACTAGAAGTAATGGTTTTGGGTGTACTAATTCCAACAAATGCAACTTTAACCCCATCAAATTCAAATATTGTATAAGGATCTACTACTGTACTATCTGCGATTATATCTTTAAAATTGCAACTAACAAAAGGAAATTGTGCCATTTCAGATAGCTCTAAAAATTGCTCCATACCATAATCAAATTCATGATTTCCAATAGCTGCGACATCATAGGGCATCTGATTCAAAATATCTATTAAATAGGAACCCTCAGACATCATCCCAATGGGTGCTCCCTGTATGATATCTCCTGCATCTGCTAATAATACATAATTCCCTGCCTCTTCAATAGCCTCTTTATAAGCACTAAGTCCTGCATACCCGATATAATCCTCAACACCACAATGCACATCATTTGTGTAAAGTACGACTAAATCTCTATCAAGTTCTTTTACTTTACTACAGCCACTGCATATTATAGCTACCGCTAGCAAAGCTAATAACGACCATCTTTTCTTACAAACTTTCATACTTATTACCTCCAAAATCGCACTTACTTATAACGACTTGAATATGCTGCATAGCTGCCTACTAATGCACCATTCAAATAACCATTGATGTATGTCGTATTACTTTTCTTGACACCTTGCACCGAAGTCATATAGGTCAATCCATTCAATGCTTTGCTATCACTATAAAAAGCCACTGTTAAAACACCATTCACAGTTGTTGCAGAAATATAAATGGGATACTGTAATGTATTTACAAACTTGTAGTCCAACTTCCCCGCTGATATGGTAGCATCTAAGCCGCTTGCCAAATAACTGACATTCTGACTGTGATTATGGCGCTCAATTGGGATTATCCCTGCGCGAAGTACCGCATTATTCAGTGTAGAAGACACTTGACATATACCTCCCCCTACAACTTTAATAAAATCGTCTCCCATAATAGCATTACCCATGCCATATCCATTCTCAATCGTTCTTGGTAAAATCACTGCATCAAATGACATCATATCGCCTGGTTGCATGATCATACCATTTATTCTGCTGGCAGCAACTGTAATATTCTGAGAGCGGTCTTGTCCAACTACATACTTTGTACTACATTCAGATATTTTGGTATTAAATCCCTTAGCGCTTAAGTCTGCCAGAAAAAGAGCCTCCGCTGATAATGGTAGTGCAATAGCCACTTGACTTTCAGCCACCGTAGTAGGAATCTTCGATTCCATGCCCTTGTTATAATGCGCCATATCAAAAGACACTTGTTTCTTTCCTGCGTTGATACCGGCATATATATCCTGTTTCAATGCAGTTTTATTTATTGTTGCCTCATTAAAGGAAATGAAATTCACATGATCACAAATTGCTGTAATCCAGTTATCCGTTGCAACTGCCATTCCATTTGCTATATTCTCAATCTCTGGACCATATACCTGCGTAGAGTAAGTTGTGTCATTATATGTCAACACAATACTCACGCTTTCTTCTGCCCTGACCTGTTTTGCATATGTCATGCAAAATGTGATGCATAAAAGTAAACAAATACCAGTCCATTTTACAAATTTCTTCCTATCGCTCATCATACTCCCCCATTTTATATCACTTTCATCACATTACTATAAATGCAATTTCTTTTTTTCTTCTCCAATATGCTTTACACGACGATAAATATACATGATTTTCAGTAAAATTGCAAGTAATCCTTCTTAAAAAAACTATCTTCTTTTATAATTGGCATTGACAATTCCGATTAATAGCATTATAGTGTTCCTATATAGAACCACTATTATTTTTTTAACAGATGTGAGGTGAATACTATCGATAGACAGTTTATAATGGATCACTTGATGTCCCTTGGATTAACACGCCATGAAGCGACTATATATTCCTATTTATATGAGCATCAAGAATTAACAGGTTACGAAGCGGCTAAATTGACTGGGATTTCTCGCTCAAATGTCTATAATGCACTTGCCAGTTTAGCAGAAAAAGGAGCCGCCTATATCATAGAGGGCTCACCGACTAAATATCTACCTGTCTTAATCGAAGAATTGTGTGATAATCGTATCCGTGCATTACAGGAGACAAAAAAGACTCTTGTTTCCAATTTGCCACAAATAACCGATGACAGCGATGGTTATATCACAATAGAGGGATACAGGCATATTCAAGATAAAATTTTTAATATGTTGCTTTCTGCAAAATACCGCATTTATCTTGCTGCTTCTGTCAAAAATATAACTGCATTACAGCTAGAGGAAGAACTGAAGAAATCAATCAGTAGAGGTATAAAAGTTGTCATTTTGACTGATAATCCTCTTACATTACCTGGATCAAAACTGTATTTTACAGAGAGTCGCGCTGAGCAGATACGCTTAATCACTGACTCTAAGCATGTTCTTACTGGAGACATTTTTGATTATCCTGCCTCTAGCACTTGTTTATATTCAGGTCAGGTAAACTTTGTCAACATATTGAAAGATGCACTTAGATATGAAATAAAATTAGTAGAACTTACAGGAGGAATACAATAATTATGGATAAAAAACCATTTGTAACAAAAAATCAACTGGAAGAAATCAAATCAAAATACCCTACTCCCTTCCATTTATATGACGAGAAAGGAATTCGCGAAAATGTACTGGCATTGAAAAAAGCTTTTTCCTGGAACAAGGGATACAAAGAATACTTTGCAGTAAAGGCCAATTCAAACCCTTACTTAATTAATATTCTAAAAGAATATGGATGTGGGTGCGATTGCTCTTCCCTCACAGAGTTAATGCTGGCTGATGCGCTCGGATTTTCTGGCGATAGTATTATGTTTTCTTCTAATGAAACACCTGCTAAGGAATACAAACTTGCCTCTGAGACTGGTGCCATCATCAATCTTGATGATATTACACACATTCCTTTCTTGGAAGATATTTGTGGCATTCCAGAAACAATTAGTTGTCGCTTTAATCCTGGTGGCATCTTTCAAATTAGCAATGGAATTATGGACAATCCAGGTGATGCCAAATACGGTTTTACAACTGCACAGATGTATGAAGGCTTTAAGATTTTAAAAGAAAAAGGTGTGAAAAACTTTGGTATTCATGCATTTCTTGCTAGTAATACCATTACGAATGAGTATTATCCGATGCTGGCTAAGGTGTTGTTCGAACTTGCTGTCGATCTAAAATATAAAACCGGCGCTAATATTACATTTATTAATTTATCAGGCGGTATTGGAATTCCATACTCCCCAGATCAGGAACCTAACGATATTCATGCCATCGGGGAAGGTGTAAGAAAGGTATATGAAGAAATCTTGACACCTGCTGGTATGGATCATATAGCATTATATACGGAACTTGGCCGCTTTATGACTGGTCCTTTTGGCGCACTGGTTACGACAGCAATTCATGAAAAACACACACATAAAGAATACATAGGATGTGATGCCTGTGCTGTCGATCTTATGCGTCCAGCAATGTATGGTGCTTATCACCATATTACTGTTATGGGTAAAGAGAATGTTCAAAGTGACCACAAATATGATATAACAGGTTCCTTATGTGAAAATAATGATAAATTTGCCATTGATAGGCTTCTTCCAAAAATTGAAAAAGGTGATCTTCTTTATATTCACGATACCGGTGCGCATGGTTACTCTATGGGTTACAATTACAATGGTAAATTAAAATCAGCCGAAATTCTTCTGAAAGAAGATGGAACCACGCAGCTTATCAGACGTGCTGAAACACCAAGGGATTATTTCTCGACATTTGACTGTTTTGATATCCTGAATAATATGAAATACTGATTTTTCTTTGTTCTATTAATAGAAATGCGGCAAGGCTTTTTCTCTGGCGCCTTGCCGCATTTTGCAAAATAATGCTTGAATTATATATATACATATGCTAGAATAAATTTTGTCGTCAGTAATGGCGCGCCACTTTAAGCGGATGTGGCGGAATGGCAGACGCACCAGACTCAAAATCTGGCGGGGGTGACCTCGTGAGGGTTCAAGTCCCTCCATCCGCATAACTTAAAAGGTCCATTTTATGGGTCTTTTTTTGTTTTATAAAATTTTAGTTCAGTTCAAAACGAAGCACGATATCCTGCAACTCTTTGGAAAGCTTTGCTATGCTCCCTCCTAGTTCATCAATTATGGTCATGGTTGCCAATACTTCCTCTGTTGTCGCTGAAGTTTCTTGTGTACTAGCAGCATTCTCTTCAGCAATGGCTGATAGGGAGGAAACAATATCAGCGACCTGCGTTCTACTCTTTTCTATTTCCCGGCTAACTGTATTCAATGAGCTTACTTCTTCGTTGATACTATCAATCGTCCTTACAATAATAAGGTATTTTTCTTTCGTGTCATTCACACTGCTAACCTGTATTTTCACCGCTTCTTTCACCGAACTACTTTTTGAATTAGCATTGATGACGCTTACTCTTAAATCTTCCAGCATTTTATCAATCATATTTGTTGAATTAGCAGATTGTTCTGCTAAATTACGTATTTCTTCTGCCACTACAGCAAATCCTTTGCCTGCTTCGCCTGCTCTGGCGGCTTCAATTGCAGCATTAAGTGCAAGCAGATTAGTTTGCTGAGCAATTTGTGAAATAAGATTGCTGGCTTCACCTATTTTATTAGTACTTTCATTCGTCTTATTGATTAATTCGAAAATTTCATTAAAAGCAGTCTCATTATCCTCAGTGATTTTTGAAAGTTGATTTACTACTTCCAAACCTTCTTTGGTTATATCCTTAATCTGCGTACTTGCATTCGTAAGCTGTTCTGCTGAGGTTGTATTTTTTGTGACGATACTTCCCAAATTTGAAATTTCATGTGCAACTGCCTCAGCATCTGTTGCCTGCTGGGAAGCACTTCCTGCAATTTCTCCCACTGCTTTCGCAATTTCATTCATTGATGCTGTCACCTGATTAGCATTATCCTTCATACTGTCTGAAGTACCCGATAGTTCTGAAGAAGTATCATTCAACATTGAAATAATACTTCTCAGAGAATTTAACAGCGTCCTCACTGATGCAGATAAAACACCTAATTCATCCTTACTTTCCAGTGCATTTGGGGAAAAATTCAACTTATTATTCGCCATGGTATCCATATCTTTTGTAATATTTATAATATTCTTCCTCAGATATCTCACAATAATAATTGACAAAAGACATATGAAAACAATAATAAAGAAAATTACAATAGCAGAGAGTATAATCGACGCTTGTGCTTCTGCTTTTATAGCCGCCGAAATATAGTCAGCATACTTTTCCAACAATTCTGTCATCAAATTGACTTCATTTCTGGCTGTATCAAATGCTACCAGTCTGGCTTCCATATCTCCAGTTCCTGCGTTTAAATCATATGCTCCTTCCCACTCTGCCATTTCTTTGTTAAACGATGCTTCCAACTGTTCCAGAGTCATGTTGTTCGTATCTTCTGTGAATTCACTGAATAATTCTTTGTTATCTCGAACATTATCCATTGCTTCTGCAATTCGTTCTTTGGTTTGCGTAATATTTTCGTCAAAACCTGCAATCAATTCTTCCTTTTTAGCCGCATCCAATTGCTCACCCATTAAGTAAAGTTCACGCTCTGCAATAGCTGCCTGATAAAAGTCTCGATCTGCATTAAGAATTGCAGCTGTACTGACAAATACTTCATCATAAAGTGATACTTTCATACTGTTCAGAGTATTATTAGAATTGTAGATATATTGTGCCATCAATAAAATAAGAGCAAGTAATGCTGGTAGTACAATTAACCATAATTTCTTTGATACTTTCATATTTTTCAACATAATATAACCCCCTTCTACTCATTTTTTGCATTTATTTTTCTATTTTCTGTAAGTGAATATATTTTAAATGTATCATATTTATTTCTATTGCGCTACTGATTTTTGATATCTAGATGTCCAATAAAAAAAAGGACAAAAATGTCCTTTTCTCATATAACATAAACCCACTTTAAAAAATAGTTTTTTTCAGCCACTTACGATACTACAATCCACTCACATACTCTATCAATGGTTGAATATACTCTTTATTTGAATGATCACTTGACTTTTCAAATAGTCTCAGCATTCCCTTTTCTTCTTCTGTTAAATTCTCTTTTTTCAGCAACGATTTATATATCATCTTACACATAGATTTCATTGGAAATGACATTTTATCGTAATTGATACCTGCTTCAAAGTAGAAAAATGGAATCTCTCTTTCTTCTTCACTCAGATTTCTGTTTTTAATATCCGTAATCATATGTACATCTTCCATTTTTGTTGCTCCTGTCGCAAATAGAATTAGGTTCTTTCCTTGTATACTATTGCTAGATTTCATTTTATTTAATCCTGAAATCTTACCCGCTATAATTCCACCGCCAAAAATAATAGTATCATAATTAGTTAAGATTTTTTTTGCTTCTTTTAAAGAAAATGCTTTACACCCCAGTTCTTCTGCAATCCAGTTCCCGTATTTCTGGGTGAATCCAGTTTTGCTACTATAGATTACTATTGCGCTCATATTTGTTGCCTCCTTTATTTGTTGTAGTTTTCATTTGCATCAAATTGTATTCCATTCTTGTTGCAGTCTTCAGTGTTACTGCAATATCTTCTTCTGAAACTCCATCGTAAAGCGCTTTAAAAAATACCTGTTCGCCTAAACTATATTTTTCACTAATCTCATTTACTTTTGAGGTTGCTACCACCCTTATTTTTCTCTTATCTTTTTCATCTACAAAGGTGCGAATAAAACCTGCTTTTTCCAATTTAATCACAATCTGTTTGACATTCTGATGGGAACTTCCAATCATATCAGAAAGTTCATTGATTGTCGGGGCCTGATCCCGAAATAGATTTAGACTGATTAATAAAAAAAATTGTTTGCAGGTAATCTCTTCATAAAAAGAGTCAACTGCTGCCTGCAATCTGTTTGCAACAGAGAAAAGCAAGCCAAATAGTGCATGCTGCTTATCAAACCCTTCTAACATTTCTTCTCTTGTCATTTTGCATCTATCCCTTTTGCTAATGCTTTACTGACTGCTGATTTAATTACCTCACTCGATGTCGTTGCGCCACTTATGGCATCCACCTCATATGAATTTTCTGCAATCATTTTATCTGTAATTACTTCCGCTGCTGTCCCTCTTCCGTTTTCATGCTTTAATAAAACAATTTCTGTAATCTTGTGATTCACAACAGTAACTTCTGTTTCGACCTTTACCAGGGAGGTCTCCGTGATTCCTTGATAAACCCCGTCTTCCACCTCTGCCATTTCTACCTTCGCATACTCGATTTCCTTCATCTCATTTTCTGCCGTATTACTAGCAACCAATAGCAATATCCCAAGCCCCAATATCAATATCCCTATTGCTATTCCTGCCACTTTCAAAAATTTTTTCATTTTAACTCTCCTGTTTTCTATAGGTAATATATTACTTATTAAAATGTAATATATTACATTTTGATGGATTTGTCAAATATAAGTTGCTATTGTTTTGCTTCTTTGCTATTATTTTATTAAAATATGATTCTAATTTATCTCTTTTTATGTATTCTACTTTACTAATTCTTATGTTGAAAGGAGCGCATATATGAAACAGGATATTATTGCAATGATTAAAGCAAGTTTTTCTGAAAATGGAATTTCTTTTCAAGAGAAAATCAAGACTGATATAGCAATTGCGGCAGAGTTTTTAGATGCAAGCTGGAGTAGTGGAAACAAAAAAATCAATTATGAAGCTTTCATCCTATTGGATGAAAATCAGAAAACAGTATATATGTTTGAGAAGACCTTAGAAGTCTCTAAGGGGTTTTCCTTTGGCTCTGATAGCACCTCTTTTTCTCAAACAGGTTCCACTCTCTTCAGAAAAGTGAAAAGCATACAATATGGTGTCGATGGGAAAGCATACGAGTATGAATTTGACCTTGGCGCTATTCCAAAGGCAGTAAAAAATGCCGCTACACGATATGATTGGAAATTTAAAACTGTACTTAGTTCAAAGAAAGCAATGTATCCTGAGGGCTATGTTGTGCCGCAGTTGAAATTCTGTGGTAATTGTGGTAATTCTTTAAAGTTGGATGCTAAGTTCTGTGGAAAATGCGGCAATGCAGTTTCATAATTTTCTTCTTCTGTTTTAGCATACAAAATAATAATAATAATAGAAAAAGTAAAACAGGTAGGGAAATGAATCCCTACCTGCTTCTATAATAGGATGTACTATACTTCCTTTAACACTTTTTGACAGGTCTTGCTTCGATAATTCTTTCTTTATTTTTCTTAGCAATTTCCAGTATATACATAGGTCAGATGCTTTGATGCAATATGATACAATCGTTCTATAGTTGAAACTGGTGTCACCGATTTATTCATCATCTTATAGCGAGGATAGAAACGACTGATATGCAAAGGTATATCAACATCTATATTACTAAGCCAGGAGGAAAGCTCCTCTATCTCGGCTTCACTATCATTCTCATCTGGAATTATTAATGTCGTCACTTCGACATGGCAAGCCTTTGCTGCAAGGCTGATTGCCTGTTTCACTGTTTCAAGATTTCCACCTACCATATCATAAAATCTCTGTGTAAAACTTTTGAGATCTATATTCATAGCATCTATCAAAGGAAGCATTTCTATTATTACTTCCCTGCTAAACATACCATTGGTTACTAATACTGTTTTCAGCTCCTTTTCTCGTGCCAGTTTTGCACAATCTCGAACATATTCATAGCCAATTAATGGTTCATTATAGGTAAATGCAATTCCTATATTACCTTGCACTTTCATACTCTCTGCCTGGCCCACTAAATTTTCAGGTGTCATGTACAAGGTATCTGCTGCTTTCCCATCTATCATTGAAATATCACTATTTTGACAAAATTGGCAATGAAGATTACACCCGTAGCTACCCACCGAAAGAATTTTACTTCCAGCGTAGAAACGTGCCAATGGTTTTTTTTCAATTGGGTCAAGTGCAACCGCAGTCAATCTACCATAACTGCTGTTTATGATTACTCCATTCACATTTGTACGAGCATGGCAAATACCGCTCTTTCCTTCTTTCAGATCACAATGATTGGGGCATACCGTGCATATCATATATGCCTCACCACCTCAAAACGATATAACTGTACTTTTTCATGTTCTCCAATACCTGCTTTTTGTTTTGAAATTGCAATCTGCTCCGCGATTGTATTCACACCTTCCAGATTTGGTAACAATAGTCCTCGCTTATTCCCTTTCTGCACAATCACACCATATCGTGTGACATCAAGTGCGGAAGGAGAATCAATCGCTTCTGCCTCGCCTAAAACATCAACACTATATACTATTTGCGGTAACTCATCTTCTGTAATAGCAGGAAATCTCGGATCATTTACTGCTGCTGATATTGCATTTTGCATAATCTCTTTTGCAATATTGTCGGTCGTAGCTGCAATCGTTCCAATACAGCCTCTCAATCTTCCGTCTTTCTTCAATGACACAAATACGCCTGCCCGATTACACAGCATATCTTCTGGCAATTCTTCTAGTATACTTGCCTCTTTTCTTGTTTTGATATAGGATTCAAGACTGTATCTTGCTAATTGGACATATTTATCTTCTCTCATCTTTTTTCATCCATCATTCTTTTCATATCCTCTTCATACTTTCTTGCAAACTGTTTCGATACATCCAATCCAGTAATTGCATAGTAAGCAACACCATATCCCACTCCAAAGGTGCCTTCATAAGACAATAGCTCTGGCTGGCTTTCTTTCCCATCTAATACGCCTGCCATAACCTGAAATGAGCGTAAACCACATTCAGCTGCGGCATCTGCCAATTGTGGGGAGATACTAAGCAAGGCTGAAAAGTCCCCTGAAGCAAAAATGTCCGTTATCAACTTGTCAAATAGCGGACCCTCTTTGACAAATCCATACGGACCATCTTCTTTCAATTTGTGTGACAAATCTCCACTGGCAATTACAATCACTCTTCTATTTAGTCTATCTGCCACTTCAGTGATGCACCGACCTAATTTATAATGCTCTAATGAAGATAAATCTGATAGTCCAATTCGTACAATCTCATATTTTGTATAGACCTGATTCAGAAAATAAAGAGGAATCATCGTCCCATGGTCTAGTACTCTTTCTCTTTCTCCCATGGTTCCTGCTGCAACATGATTCTTTTCTGCGAGATATGATAACTCTTTCACAAATTCCATATCATAACGTACCTGAAACCTGACCTGCGGTGCATGAAACGATCTCATATCTCCCATTGCCGAGTCCCCAGGTGATATATGGATATAGTCTTGATACATTGTCGCATGCGGACTGATTACTATGATTGTCTCTGGCTCTAGCTCTGCCACACGCCGCATAACTTCTCTGTAAGCAAACACCGTTTTCCGAATCTTTTCCTCTTCACCATGTCCCACCTCTGGTAAAATAATAGGTGGATGTGGAACCGCAATTGTTGCCATAACTGCCATAATTCAATTCCTCCTTTTCAAAATCCAGGTGAGACACTTTAGCTCCTATTCCAAAAATCTATCAAGTGCCCTATTTCTTTTCATTTGATTTTTTTAAATCAGACTTCTTTCTTATGCTTGCACCCATTTGCTTCATTGCCAGGTTCATACGCTCCTTAATCCTAATATATTTATCAATTTCATAAGATTGCATCATCAGCGCACATCCATATATTACTCTGCCATCCTCTAATTCAGAAATTCTCGTTATGCAACCGTGCAGATTGATATTAATCTTATTAAACTGGTCTATAACATCTGTCAAAACAGTGTGGCATGCAGTCCCAATTCCAAGATTATTATCCTTTACATCTTCTTTATTAATTACTAAAGCAAATCCACTGGAACTGATATCTTTCAGCACCGCAGGTAAAGTAGATCTATTCGTTCCAATTTGAACAAACACCTTGCTTCCGATGAAGCAACGGTAAGCATTGCGCCTGTTAAATGGCATCCCTTGTCCTTTTAATCGAATCCGATACATCAATTTATTATCTGCTGTTCTATAAAATGCAATCGTAACGCCACGGAAAATTCTCGGTTTGTCATTCTCCACTGTAAAAATAGCATTCACAACGGCAGAATCAAATGCAAGTACTTTTCCATTTTTCTCTATAGGTGCAGCATATACTACTCGATTTGCTTCGTCTATTCCGACAACGGTTGTCGGAAACTGTAGCTCATTTGCTTCACTTTTTGCTTCTAATATCATATCCTGTCCTATTTGTAAATCTGCGATTTCCATCTTATTCCATCCCCTAATTCATCATACCTAACCTTAGCATTACTCAACAAAACCTTCTACGCCACGTGGAGAATCATCTGACATCAGCATGGGAACATCATCTCCGCCTGCCGCAATATAATACTGTCCTTTAACCCCAGTATCTTTGTTATTAATTTTCTTTGCTACACCAGCTGAAGTTTCATAGCTATACTTATATGTTGCACCAGCCTTGCTGGTACCTACCATGCTCATCTTTCCTTCTTCGAGTCCGTTATTATAATTACCTGTTATAACCTGTTTGGCTAAGCCTGTAGCATCAATTTTGTCTTTAAAGAAATTTGAGGTGGCTGTCCCTTTTCCATTTGGCTTACCATCGCCCCACTCGCCTTCATAGATATACGAACCTATAGAAGAAGATGCAGAATATATGGCTCTCATCCATATGCCCTTACCACTCCTGACATTATTGGCATAATCGCCGTAATAATAATAGCCATTTTTATATACACCCACGCCTATGCCATTGTAATTGCCGCTATCGTCTTTTTCTCCATAATAATAGAGATCATCATCGCCTATGATTTCTTCCGACATAGCGACATATTCCTCGGTCCTAATTAAATCCTTAACACCATCTATGTCATCCTTTGCAAAAAGCTCTGCTAATGGTACTAATAACGCATTATTTGCCTCTTCCTTTGCCACTCTTTCTGCTTCTTCAGCTGCCTGCTGTGCCGCCAGCGCATCTGCTTCTGCCTGAATTCTGTCTTTTTCTGCCTGAATGGCGTCAAGTTTTGCCTTGATAGTTTCATCTTCAGTATTTGCATATCCCGTATTAAGAGCAGAAAGCATATTTGCCTCATCCCCACGCTCTTCAAATATATTGGCTACTCCCCAATATGAGGCAACATTTCCGATATCATAAGCTAATGCCATTTGATATATTTCAATTGCTTCATCCGTGCTTCCTTTGGATTGTGCAATCAAAGCATATACATGCGCAATATGACTCTTGATTTCTACGCTCTCAGTGTCATATTCCAATGCTTCTTTATATTTCTCAATCGCTGCTTCATAATCACCATTGTCTAACAAAGTATTCCCTTGCTCTAATTGATTTACTAGTCTAGTTGATTTCGAAAAATGAATGACCCCTACATATACACTAACCAAAATAATTGCAAATATAATAAGTATTGTTGACATTTGCAATACTATTTTCATTTTACTCTTTCTCTTTATCACTTTATTTTTCTTTTTCACTCGTTTGACTTTTCTCGCATCTATATCTGATCTTTCTTCGTAAAAACTATTCTCTTTCACTATTTCCTCCAATATTTTCAATCTGCCAATCTATTTCATCAAACCCATTTGCACGAAGAAAAGTGTTTGTCTTGCTAAATGGCTTACTTCCAAAAAATCCCCGATAGGAAGACAAAGGGCTTGGGTGAGGCGCTGTAAGTATCAAGTGTTTTGAATTGTTCAGCATACTGACTTTAGTCTGTGCAGGTTTGCCCCATAAAATAAATACAATAGGTCTTTCTTGCTGATTCAAAATACGAATGGTAGCATCCGTAAACTCTTCCCATCCAATCCCGCGATGTGAGTTTGCTTGATGTGCCCTTACAGTAAGTACAGTATTTAACAACATTACACCTTGCTGTGCCCATTTTCCCAAATAACCATTATTCGGCATATAACACCCAATATCCTCCTGCAATTCTTTATATATATTTAAAAGCGAAGGCGGTATCTCTACCTCTGGTTTGACTGAAAAACAAAGCCCATGCGCCTGTCCTATATCGTGATAAGGGTCCTGCCCTAATATTAACACCTTTACATCCTTTAACATCGTCAGATGAAATGCATTGAAGATGTCTTCTGACGCTGGGAATATGATTTTAGTACTATACTCTTCCACAATTGTCTGATGCAGTTTTTTATAATAAGGTTTCTTAAATTCACCCCGTAAAGCGGGCAACCAATCATTGCTAATTGCTGGCATTCTATCTCCTCATTTCTAAATGAATTTCCTCATTATAGAAAACACATTATAATCTAACTGGAACACCTTCTTTTTTTAAATATTGTTTTAATTCTCTTATTTCTAATTCTTTATAATGAAATAATGATGCCGCCAATGCTGCGTCTGCCTTCCCTTTTGTCAATACCTCTTGAAAATGCTCTTGTTTTCCAGCACCGCCTGAGGCAATCACAGGTATACTGACATTTTCAGAAATCTTACAGGTGAGTTCAATATCATATCCTGACTTTGTTCCATCACAATCCATACTTGTCAATAGAATTTCTCCTGCCCCCAGTTTTTCTGCTCTCATAGCCCACTCAACAGCATCGATTCCAACATCTATTCTTCCACCATTTTTATAAATATTCCAACCGCTTCCATCTGCTTTTTTTCTGGCATCAATTGCAACTACCACACACTGACTACCAAATCTATCTGCTGCTTCACTAATCAGATTTGGGTTATTGATAGCCGCCGTATTAATGGATATCTTATCCGCACCCTCTCGAAGTATTGCTTTAAAATCCTCAACAGTTCGGATTCCACCTCCTACTGTAAAAGGAATAAAAACTTTTTCAGCAACTGCACGTACCATGTCAATTACAGTATTTCTTGCTTCAGAAGATGCTGTAATGTCTAAAAAAACAACCTCATCTGCACCGGCCTTATCATATGCCGCCGCTATCTCTACAGGATCTCCTGCATCACGAAGATTTACGAAATTGACACCTTTTACCACCCTGCCTGCATGGACATCCAGACAAGGAATAATTCTTTTCGTATGCATTTGATATTTCTCCTCTCAATTACTGCATTCACTTCATTCTATTAAAGACCAATAAAATTTTCCAGAATTTTCAGACCCACTTCCGAACTCTTTTCGGGATGGAATTGACATGCAAAAATATGATCTTGTTCTACCGCTGCATGTATTAGCACGCCATACTCTGTTGTTGCCTTAACTATTTCTGGGTTAAGTGCTAATAAATAGTACGAATGTACAAAGTAAACATAGCTCTCCTCTGAAATTCCTTTGAATAATGTTCCGTTGTTAACTAGATGCAACGAATTCCAGCCTATATGTGGAACCTTAAGCGCATTAGTATCTGGAATCTTTACGATTTTTCCACGCAATAAACCAAGGCCTTTTATCCCTGGTGCCTCATCACTTGATTCAAAGAGCAATTGTAACCCAAGACATATTCCGAGAAAAGGAGTCTTTCTTCTTACCGTTTCTCCAATGACCTCCTCTAGACCATAGGCGCGGATCCTACCCATAGCATCACCAAATGCACCCACACCAGGTAGTATTACCTTTTGGGCACTAAGTATTGTCTCCCTGTCTCGCGTGACGATTACCTCTTCGCCAAGAAGCTGTAATGCTTTTTCAACACTTTTAATATTTCCTGCATCATAATCGATAATAGCAATCATAATTATCCTATCCACTTCTCTTTTTATTTAATCCATTTCAATAATAGCATTATCACTAATTTCAGCAGGTGCAACTGCTTCTATATCAGTAGGAGCTGTCTCCTCCAAAAATTCTTCCTCTTCTCCTGAAATGACAACATTTTCTTGTTGTTCCGATTCTTCAGATATATTCTCAATTGTTTCTTCTGGCTCTTTCGTATAGGGACTACCGTCCTCATTCTGCAAATTCAGTGTATCCGTTCCATTGAGATAGTCATAAATTGTTCTAGAGTAAAGTTGCTTATCTTCAATTTTCAGCCACTCACGTGCTTGCTCTACACTGACGCCATATTGACTTTCAAGCGTTTCTTCAATTTGATTTTTCAAAGCATTAAAATCTTCCAAAATACCAAGTTCTTCAGCCTTTATTGCATATTCATCAGCAATTTTAACCCCTTGAATTAATGCATTGAAAGCTTCAAGTTTTTGATTTATTTTCGAATAGTTAAGAAAAGACTCATATTTTTTCTCAAGTCCAAATAGCAATTCTACTTTTTCTGACAATTCACTCATTTCACGGTTAAGAGAATGTCCTTTTAAACACTTATATGCCTCTTCGTATCTTTCATTTAAATAATAAGATTTAGCATCTTTCATATCTATGTAATATGGGTAAAAATATGCAACCATAACCATTAGTAAACCTATGGAACCACCTACAATCCCTATTCCCACAATATGTTTTTTAGATATTTTCTTTAATGGTTTTTCAGGTGGTTTCTGTGCTTTTTCTTTTTTGGGCTTCTTTTCCCTGACTTTCTTTTCCTTTTTCCCCTTTTTTTCCTTTTTCCCCTTATCCTCATCCTCAAGTTGCTCAAGTATTTCTTGGTTTACTGCACTTGCTTCTACCACCGCCTCAACAGCAGTTGATTCTCCAAAAACATCTTCGATGACTGCTACATTTTCAAGAGGTATTTCTTCCTCCTCTGATAATCTTTCGAAAATTTTTGAAAAAAAACCTTTGGGTTTTTCTACTTCTTGCTTTTTTTCTTTTTTCTCTTTTCTTTTATCTTTTTTATTCTTTTTGCTTTTTTTCTTTTCACTCTCTTCTTCTAATTCATCCTCGTCTTCATCAGACAATGGCTCTTCAATCGCAAATATATTTTCTGTCTCGGCCCCCTTTAAAGCCTCTTTCCCTGTCCTCTCAAGCAGTGCCAGTAAATCATCTTCTATCACTTCATTACTATCATTCTTTTTTAAGAGACTGCTTATCTCTGCAAGCTCCTCATCGTCAGGCATTTGATCAAGTAACTCTGTCACATCCTCATCAATGCCGTCTTCTGAAATTGCATTTTCTTCTTTTGTTTTTTCTTCTTGTCTGTCATCTTCTTCATGGATGCCTAGCGCTTCAGACATATTCTCTAGCTCATCATATTCCATTGCAATTTCCTGATTTAGGAGTGGCTGTTCCAGCTCATTAAGTTGCCCTAAGGAATCTAATAAACCAGATATTTCATCATCCTCAATTAAAACTGGTTCTTCTTCTATAACTGGTTCTTCTTCTATAACTGGTTCCTCTTCTATAACTGGTTCCTCTTCTATAACTGGTTCCTCTTCTATAACTGGTTCCTCTTCTATAGCAGGCTCCTCTTCTATAACTGGTTCCTCATCTATAACAGGTTCCTCTTCTATAGCAGGCTCCTCTTCTATACCTGGTTCCTCTTCTATAACGGGTTCCTCCATAGTTACATTCTGTATGGAATCTAATAAATCATCTAAGTATTTCTCGCTATTACTCATTGGTCTTTCCTCCAAAACATATCCTGCAACATATTCGAATATAGTCTACCACATTTAATATTATTGCACAATTAAAAATCAAAAACAGGCCAGAAACTTCTGACCTGTTCAAAAACAATTTCTTGCTATTTTACTTTATCAATAATTTATCAATTTCCCTCACTAAATTGCCAATCTCTGGTTTGGATAACTGTGCATCTGCACCAAGTGCTTCACCTTTTCTCCTCATTTCATCATTAACAAGTGATGAAAAAATAAGAACAGGAATATGCTTTGTATCATAATTATCTTTCATTAACTTAGTAAGTCTGTGCCCGTCCATTAGGGGCATTTCAATGTCTGTAATAAGACATTTCACATGTTGATCCAATGTGCCCTCCGCTAAGCACTTGTTAACATAATCCCATGCTTCCTGTCCATTACCAGTTTTTACTAGATTGTCATATCCTGCTTTTTTCAAAGACTCCACAATTAATTTATTTAATAACTGTGAATCCTCTGCAATCAAAATCGGAAAATCACTTCTCTTTCTCTCTCCAAGTGCATCTATATCCGTAATTCGAAGTCCTGTCTCTGGGCTTATGTCACTTACAATTTTTTCAAAATCAAGAATAATGACAAGTCTGTTATTCAGTTTAACGATACCTGTTGATACCCCATTTTCAGATGAATTAATCGTTGCATCCGGTTTAATAATCTCTGTCCATGAAACTCTATGTATTCCTATAACCTGGTCTACATGGAAAGCTACATCCAACTTATTAAAATTGGTAATAATAAACAATCCATCTTTCTTGTCCTCGCCTCTTTGCAAACAATTATTCAAACTAATTGCTGTTATCATTGTATCACGTGGCATGAAAATTCCTTCTATGCTCGGATGCGAATTAGGAACAGGCGTTGCTTCTTGATAAGGTATTATTTCTCTTATCTTTGCAACATTAATGCCATAGGAATTTGCCCCCAATGTAAACTCCAGTATTTCAAGCTCGTTTGTTCCATTTTCCAATAAGATTTTTGTATCCATGTCGTCACCCTCACCTTTGCTTATATTCACTCAACTTCATTCAATTTGATTACCCTAAACGACTAATTGCTACTATTAATAAAATTATAACATAACTCTATAAAAAAAGACATATAATTTATAAAAATCGTACAATAATCATACTATAATGAATAAGTATAATCTAGCTCCTGCGTTTTAATTAATAGGGACAGTTTGCTTATCAAATTATCTGCCACACTGTCGCTAATTTCAAAGACCATTACAGTATCATCTGTTGCGCCGGCATCAACAGTTTCTTTATATGAACCCAAATCATTCATGAGAATAGTAGTCTGCATGTTTACTCTCTCGCTATCGTTTACTAAAAGACGAATAAGCGGGGCATTTGTAACTACATCACATTCCATAGGACTATCAGATGGATTTGTTAAATCAAAATGAAGAATCAGTAACTGATAGCCTTCTTGGGCTTGCATAGAAAAAACTAATTTCTCTGTCTCGGTTTCAGGAAAAATATCACATATCTCATAATCCTGATAAGTAACAGAAAAATCTGGTATTCCTAGTGCTACTGCCATTTCTGGCAGGACCTCTATAGCAGCTGCTGAAACTGAATTAGATACTTCTACACTTGCCTCATCAATTTCTTTATTTTCATTTTTTATCTCTGGTTCTGGGGATAATATTATAATAGGGTCATCCGTTATTTTCATTAAGCCATTTATATGTCTCGCATCATATTTCATCAGCAACCCTGCAGCATATTCTGCGACCAATTCACTTTGCTCCTCTGTTAAATTCACTGAGGGGACCAATTCACATCCAGTTAATAGTAACCCGCATGTTAGTATACATACCGCCGTCATCAGTACCCTATTCATGTCGCCCTCCTCTTAATCATCCACTTTGATTTTACTCTCTATATTTTAGCATCTTGCGTACTATGACGCAATTACTATTTTCCATCCAATTCAAACCAAAATGCCACTCCATTATCATAATTTGTCACTCCATATTGTTGGTTAATGGATTCCATAATTGCTTTTACAATAGAAAGTCCTACTCCGCTACCACCATATTCTCGTGTTCTCGACTTATCTACCTTGTAGAACTTTGTCCATAGCTGTGGTATTGCTTCCTCCGGAATTGGATCGCCTGTGTTAAATACTGTCACTCTCACAACATGCTCCTGTTGCTCTGCTATTGTTATATCGATTTTATTTTCCCCTAATACATGATGTATGGCATTTGATAAATAGTTCCTAAAAACCTGTTCTGTCTTAAATTCATCTGACCATACAAATACTTCATCTGCATGCTCAAATATCACTTCAATATTATTTTGTTTCAGCAAGATATCAACCGATTGTATGCAGTTTTGAATTAGTTCAACAAGATTGAACCTTTCCATAATAATACTATCATTACCTGACTCTAATTGATTAAGTTCCATCAGGCTCTTCACTAATTTATTCATTTTATTAGCTTCATCTATGATTACATCACAATAAAAATCCTTACTCTCCTCATCATCATGTATACTTTCTTTCAAACCTTCAGAATAACCCTGAATAAGTGCAATCGGCGTTTTTAATTCGTGCGAAACATTAGACAAGAATTCCTTTCGCATTTCGTCTATTTCATATCTCTTCTGTAAATCACTCTTTAATTCATTATTTGCCGTTTTTAACTCCGAAATAGTTTTTTCAAGCGTCGTAGACAACTGATTAATATAATTTCCAAGTAATGCTATTTCATTGTTTCCACCTGCCGTATACTTAGCATTAAAGTCCAGTTCAGACATTCTGGCAGATATTTGTGTGAGTTGCATAATTGGCTGTGTGACCTTCTTTGATACGTAGCTAATTACTACAGCACTCAGCAATACCGCTATCAATCCAATATATGCCAAGAATCGATTAGATATTGCTGCACTATCCCGTATACTATCAATTGCTGAACGCATTATAATTAAATTCCCATTGGAAAGTGTTCCCCAAAGTTCCATATAATCCGTATCCATCCGCATATCATCTGTAACCTGTACTATATAATTTTCACTTTGGCGTAGAATATGTGCTTTGCTATTTTCCAACAAAATATAATCAAGTAGTCTGGCTGCTAATATATCTGAATTATCCATAGAAGACTTGATTTTTTCTGTGCTAGAATCAATTACCAAAACATCGATATTACTTCTTGAGCATACTTGCTCAAATGTAATATCAAATTTTTCAGAATCGATATCCTCCTTCACAAAAGCCACATCTAATTTATAATATGCCTCTAGCAATTGATTTTCCTTGTTTTCCATATATAGTCTTTCCAAAAAGGTATTATTTACAAACCAGCACAATAAAATTGTGCCGGCCATTAGACCTATGAAAATCAAGGCAAACTGCGTTTTGATTGAATGCTTCATTCGCTGACCTCAAATTTATAACCCATTCCCCATATTGTTTTTATATATTCACCCTTTGATCCCATTTTACCACGCAATTTTTTTACATGTGTATCAATCGTCCTTGCATCGCCAAAATAATCATAGTTCCAAACATGATTCAGTATCTTTTCGCGCGAAAGAGCAAGTCCTTCATTTTCTAAAAAATATGTTAATAACTCAAATTCTTTAAAACTGAGTTCAATCACTTCTTCATTAATGGAAACCGAATGTGCTGCTTTGTTAACAACAATTCCACCTGACTCAATTATATCATCTTCCGATAGTGCATTTGTTCTTCGCAAAATAGCTTCTACCCTTGCAACAAGTATCTTAGGACTAAAAGGTTTCGATATATATTCATCCACTCCAAGCTCAAAGCCCTGTAATTCATCTCGCTCATCGCCTTTTGCGGTCAACATAATAATCGGAACCTTAGAATATTCTCTTAATTCTCGGCATACCTGCCACCCATCCATCTTCGGCATCATGACATCTAAGATAACCAATGAAAAATTGTTACTTTCAAAAAAAATGTCTAATGCTGCAACACCATCTTCAGCTTCTATAACTTCAAATCCACTTTTTGTCAGGAAATCTTTGACTAGTTTACGCATTCTACTCTCATCATCAACAACCAAAATTTTTCGTTTTTCCATCATCATCACCATGCCTTTCAAATAATAGTATAAACAATAATTATGTTGTAATTGTGAAATTACTAGTCTGCCACTGGATTTATCAGTAATTCTTTTTCCTTTTCTCTTATTACAGCTTCTCTGTCCGTCAGCGACTGTTCCCAATCAGCATACTGGTTTTCTAAGACTGCTTTATAGTTTATGATATTTGGATTGTCTGCATTCAATGTTATAAAGAACATTGCGATTACGATAACAGATAACACAATGCAGGCCCATACAGCTTTAATATACTGTTTGCGATAGTTTTTCTTTTCCTTCGGTTTGATATACGGCGCTTCAAATTTCGACTTTTCTGACGATATTGTACCAAATTCTGCATATAATGGAATACTCTTCACCTGTTCATCTTCTATATTGATATTTGAGTATAAATATAACTGCAGTTCACGAAGATAAGCATACCCAATCGGCGTAATTAATATTCGATTTGTAATCATTTTATTGTAAGCCGCCAAAACCAGTTCTGGATTGCCATAATCCATTTTTTCAGCAATATGTTTTATTTTCCTAATTTCATCTCTTGCAATGTCAGCGTCTGCCATTGTTGCAAATACAAATCCATCGACTTCTTTTCCTTTTAAGACCATATCCTATCTCCTCACCACACTTAATTCAAATATTATCATAAAAGAAGCGGTCAGCAAACCGCTTCTTTTATGAATATATCGGCTTTTCTAAAACCTAAACACATTCATACTCTCTTCCAAACCAGATACAACATCTTTCAGTTGCGATGTGGAACTCTTTATATTTCCCATCATATTACCTACTTCAACCGTTGATGCGGATGTTTCCTCCGTTGAAGCAGCATTTTCCTCTGCTATGGCTGTAAGATTCTGTACCACATCAACCACATTAATTCTGGCACGATCCAGGTTCTTTGTCTTCTCAGCTATTGCATTTACGCCTCGAAGAGAAGAATCTATCCCTTCTTTCACAAGTGAAAAAATGTTTTCTGTCTTACTAACATTTTCGCTTTGAGAATCCATAATTTCACGCACTTCATCCATTGTCACAACTGCTTTTGTAGAATCCTGAATTAGCGATGTGGTAATTTGTTCAATCTGCCTTGCTGAATCATTGGACTGCTCTGCCAGTTTTTGAATCTGTGCAGCCACAACTGCAAATCCCCTTCCCTGCTCTCCTGCCCTTGCCGCCTCGATGGAAGCATTTAAAGATAACAAATTAGTCTCCTCTGCAATTGCTGTAATAATACTTGTCGCTTCCCTAATCTTCATGGCTGAGACATTTGTCGTATTCGTCTGCTCGTAAATTATATCTATCGCTTTCTTTGCTTTCTTATTAATTATGTCTAATTCATTTAGGGTTGTTGATGCAGCCTCACTTGATTTCTGCATCTCAGAAGCATTGTAATATAGTTCTTCCACTTCTGCAGAGGTTTCCTCCACTATATCTCCGATGTGAATTACGTTATTCGTTGCCTTTTGTGTTTCATCAGCCTGTGAAGTGGCTCCTTCCGCTATTTCATGCACAGCTTTTTCCACCTGCTCTACTGCATCAAACACTTTATTTGAATTACTCTCCAAGTTTTCTGAAGTATTGTTTAAAATTACACTCTGTTGTTTAATCTGGCCGATAATCAATATTAATTCGTCTTTTAGCTGTGCGACATATCTTGCCACTTCGCCAACCTCATCCTTTCGCTTCAATACCTTTTCATCCATTGATACTCCAAGATTTCCTTTAGATACCTCTTTGACAATTGTAATACTTTTCATTAAATTATCAACAAGACGCGATGAGATCCAGACTGCAACTACTCCACAAACAAGAATTAAAATAATGACCGTCAAAAGCAATGTGTTGGTGACGGATGCTATTTCACGGGCTACATTTTCTTGACTCTTCCCTGCAAATACCATACCACATGGGGTTGTCGTCCCCTCTTGGTACATTGGAACATAATAAACATAAAAATCAGAGCCTGCTACATTAACATGATCTGCTGCATAATCATTTCCCTTGGTAAGCACAGCATCTATTACTTTCTCCGTGGCTTGTGTTCCAATTGCACGTTTACCTTCATCATTTAATACAGAGGTCATATATCGAGTATCCCCAAAGAATATCGTTATTTCAATACCAGTATTCTCTTTTACTTCATCAGCAATCTCAAATGATTTTGATATATTAAATTCGCCTTTTCGCAATTCATTATTCTCATCAACAAAATACTCTCCAGGAACCTCCAGCTCTAGCGCATTTCGTACGGATAATACAGTAGCCTGTAATCCTGTGTATACCTCGGCCTCCATTTTTTCAGTAATTTGTTGTTTGGCAATCATATAAGAAATCAATCCCATGAGTACCAACGGTACTAAAGTTAATAACGTAATCTTGACTTTCAGTTTCATATTTATATCCCCCATGCAAGTTTTATCTACCTATGCTAAATCATAAACGATAAAGCACAATATATTGATAATATTTTAGCACTAATACCATAAAATGGCAAGAAAAATGGCAATTCGCAGCTGTAAATTACCTGTCTTCCATTTTACATTTTTATCCATTTAAATCTCTGGTTCAAGACTGTTATTATAAGTAGAAATATAGTATAGTAATATAGTTGGTAGATTAATGCAAAGGATAAGTGAGGACAATTGTTGATTATCAGAAAACCTAGTAACTTTATTATTATGAGATGGTTATTACAATTTGGACTGGTAGCGCTTATTTCTACTATTTGTCTACTTTGTAGCGGGGTCAAAGCTCATGCCATGGGTTTGTCTCCAATAAATGGTACTTTTTTCCCGCCTTACCTTGCGATTGACTTTTCTGAAGAGCAATGGGAAAATGAGCTCAAAGAATGGGATGAGATGGGAATTGAGTATGTTGTTATTGGAGAAAGTGCAATTCGTAGCTCTGATGGAAAATGGCAAACTTTTTATCCTTCACAATACGCAGATATTTATTATTATAATTCTGTCGAAATCATATTGAAGCATTGTGAACAGGCAAATGTAAAATGTTTTGTTGCATGTGGGACGTATGACGACTTTGCTGAAATTAATCTTTGTCGCCATGATGAATATGATGCATCAGGGAATTTTGTTACAAAAGGTCAGGAATCGTTTGAACGATTGGTCTATGACACACATCGTTATATGCAGGAGCTTTATGCGCTTTATGGCGAAAAATATAGTAATAGTTTTTATGGTTTCTATTTCGTTCCTGAGGTATCTAATTCAGTTGAATTTGAAGAAAAAGAAAAATTTGAGGTTGGTGTGGAATCTTTGTCAAAAGCATTGAATCTAACAATTGACAAGATAAATCAATTAGACCCAGGACTAAAGCTTATGCTCTCTCCCTATGTGAATCTCAAAAAAGAAGCTACCTGGAATACACATGACACAAATGTTATTGCACTCTTTTGGACAGAAGTCATAAAGAATACTAACTTTCGCGAAGGTGATGTTCTTGCACCACAGGATAGTGTGGGTGCAAATGGCGTAAAATTATCCGAATTAGAAGAGGTAACACAGGCTTATAGAAATGCAGTAGATACTAGCGGAAAAAGAATTGAACTTTGGAGCAATTGTGAAACCTTTCAGTTTCCACTACACGAATCGCCTGATAAAGAAGAGTTTGAAACTGGACAATCTGTTTATATTAGTCGCCTAATTGCACAAACTGAAATTGTAAAACCCTATGTTGATAATATTATGACCTGTAGTTTTACCCATTATATTGGTAAAAGTAACTGTGGCGATTTTTTCTATCAGACCTATCGTGATTATCTTTTGACAGGCCAACTGGATGATAAACCCCCTCATAAAGTGGAAAATGTTGAAGGTGAAATCATCTTAGTTGCAGGTGAACCAGTTATTTGTTTCAATTTAAGTCCCCTATTAGATAACTACGGTGTTGCAAGGATGGAAATCGAAAAAAATGGGAAACCATATACTTTTAGAGTAGCAACGCGATATGAAAAAGTACCAACATCACTTAAGCCTGGGATATCACAACCAACAAGTTTTTTTGATAAAGAATTTTCTTTATATCTAGATTCTGCAGTATATGGAATAACACTGATTGACTGTGCTGAAAATGCAACCGAGAAGGTTCTGATATACGCAAAGCTGACCAGAACCGGCAAAAAGAAAATTGGCGCCCCTTACAGTGTGGATTATTGGTCAATAAACCATATCACATACCATATTCATTGTGAGGTCATCGGAACTGAAGATGAGATTTTAAAAATTCCAGCACTACAGAAAGTGCTGGAATAAAGCAAATATCCTATCTCTTTATTATCTGAATTTTATAATCTTTATCTTTTACTGCACCTTGGTATTTTTCGATTTCTTTATGAATATCTAGCTTTCCTTGTTTTTCGGACCAGACAAACTTTGTAGTTGCATATACACCTTCCTCATAACGATAGCTGTTACCTTCGTCTTCATAAAGTTCAAATTCACAATCTTTTCCCGCATATATATGTAACAAAATAGCCGCATCTGGTATCTCGTCAACATACTGCATAAACTGGGTCATTGGCAAGATACTGCCTGCTCTCACATATAAGGGAATACGTTCAATTGGTGCCTCTGCTATTATTGTTTGACCCCCTTCATAATATTGATTTGTCCAGAAATCGTACCACTCTGCCCCCTTTGGAAGATAAACCTCTCGTATTTTTGCGAAGCCCTCCAATTTCTTTGAGTCTTTATCATAATACATTGGTGAGGTCACTGGGCATACCATCAGACTGTCTCCAAATAAGAATTGGTCATTTATTTCTCTTGCAATTGCATCTTCTGCAAAGTCAAATGCCAGCATTCTGAGCATTGTGAAATCGTCTTTCCATACTCTTGCTGCAGTTGAATAAATATACGGCATAAGTTCATATCTCAAATGATTTGCTGCAATCAAAGCATCATAGAATAAATCACCCTTTTTTCCAAAATGCCATAATTCTCTACGAAAATCTGTCCCATGACTTCTGAATATTGGTAAAAAACATCCGTACTGAAACCATCTTGTAAATAATTCACAATATCCTAGGTCATTATATCCCTTCTCATATTCTCCATTCCAAAACCATTGTGTACCCCGCTTGACAAAAAAACCACCAATATCCAGTGTCCAATAGGGAATCCCACTCGCACAGAAATTGAGCCCTGCTGCAATCTGTCTTTTCATAGTAATCCAATTAGCCGAAATATCTCCAGACCATAATAGGGAACCGTATCTTTGCTGTCCAATATACCCGCTACGCGTAAGGTTCACCACTCTCTTTTCCTTCGTGACGCTGCGCTGTCCCTCATATATTGTCTTTGCATGAAATAAACCATAAGCATTTGTCCATTGTGCAGGAATAAACTGGCTGCTGGTGTCGTAGTATTCCTGATACATTGTACTAGGCTCTGGTTCTCCTATGTGATTCCACTCTGGCGTAAACGGTTCACTTGAATCACACCACCATGCGTCAATGCCATTCGCAAATAATCCTTCTTCTGCCTGTTTCCAGTATAGCTGTCTTCCCTCATCCGTATAAGAATCATAAATACTGCTTCCTTGCAACAGTAGCTTCTTTTCTTCAAATTCTTTATAATTGTCGCAATCAGCACTCATATTGGGCCAGACAGAAATCATTAAATTTGTATGTCTCTCATGGAGTTTCTCCATCATATCTTTTGGATTTTCAAAACGTTTCGTATCAAAAGTCTTTTGTCCCCACAGGTCGCCCTCCCAAGAACGCCAATCTAAAACGATACCATCTAAACCAATATTTCTTTTTCTGTAACCTTCAACAACATTGATTAATTCCTCTGCAGTCTCATATCGCTCCTGTGATTGGATAAATCCAAATGCCCATTTAGGCGGCATCACTGCTTTACCTGTTAAGTAGCGATAACCACTAATTACACCGTCCATATTTCCACCCTTGATAAAATAAAAATCCATCTCATAATCAGCTTCTGTATATAAGTAAGAGCCAAAATGAGTGTCATTAAAAATCATCGGGCTGTAAGTATCTACTAACAAGCCATATCCTAAACTAGATACTAAAAAAGGTATTGCAATTTTTTTATTCGCTTGATGAAGAAAAACCGTTGTGCCTCGCAAATTTAAGTATCCTTCTTCATTTTGCCCTAGCCCATATAGCGCCTCATCATCCTGCCATTCTAAATAGAGTCTGGTTTTATATAGTTTCTGGTCTAAAATCTTTGCAGCCTCTTTGACCACTTCTTTTATTCCATCTGGCGTGACTACTCGTTCAATTTTTGTATCTTCATTAATGACTGTCCTATAAGAATTAAATGCTTCTAAATTTTTGCTTTCAAAATCACGCTCTCTTAAAAGCAATTTACCGTCCTGGTCGTAATACTTTATCGATGCAGTTTCTTTATCAATAGATAAGCAAAGCTTATCCGTTTGCATTCTAATTTCATTCACATCTTCATGATAACACCAGTCACCATAGACATCTTTTGCTATGACCCCTGGCTTTTCCTGCTTAGAGAACTCATTCTCAAGCGTATAAATAACTCGTATGATCTCAGAAGATTTAGGTTCTAATTTCATCCTCCCATAATTGGAATATACGATAAGGGTATTCTGCATACGCTCTACTCCTGTTATTTTTCTTTTAGGTCTTTCGTCTACTGATAACATTAATACCTCCACTTTGCTGCCATAAGGCTTTGCTATCCTTTCACTGCACCAGCAGTCATTCCAGATACAATATATTTTTGTCCTATAAGATAAATCAAAATAACTGGAATACTTGTCATGATAATATCTGCACAAACTAGATTCCAATCTTTGAAGTACATTCCAAAAAAGTTATAAACTGATAGAGTCATAGGCCATCTTGTTGAACTACTCAGAAAATATAACGGAGAAACAAACTCGTTCCAGTTATTCAAAAAAGTAAGAACAACAACCGTCGCTATTGCTGGTTTTAAAAGCGGAAATATAATAGTGGTAAATAGTCTTATAGGTCCGCAACCATCTATGATACCTGCCTCATCCAATTCAACAGGAATCTTAGCTATAAACCCATGAATCAAAAAAACTGAAAATGGTATTTGCATTGCTGTATATAACAATACAATTCCTAAACGGGTATTATTTAAGTTTAGAAATATCATTACTTTTACCAATGCAACATAATTAACCGGCATAGTGATGCCGAGAACAATGAACAAATAAATTAATTTTGTAAATCTTGTCCTGTTTCTAGATAAAACATATGCTGCAAGGGCAGAAAAGATACAGCATAGAAATACACTGCCAAAAGTATAGATACAGCTATTAATAAAGGACTGCAGTAATTTCCCTTCTTCAATAACTACCGCATAATTACCTACCTGTATAGGAAATTCAGGCAGACTGAGATTCATATCAGAAGCGTCCAGACTAGTCTTAAAGGAATTAAACAAAATAAGTAACAAGGGAACTAATGATATAATCGATATGGTCCAAGCAAATATATTTCTGAGTATTGCTTTCAAAATTTTTCGTGTCATTATTCCACCACCTCATCCTTTGTCATTATTCTAATCATGAAGACTCCTATTACAACCATAAATAAAAACATAACTGAAGATAATGCAGTTCCCACGGCATACTGCCCTGTTCCAAATTTTTTAAATACTGCTGTATAAAGAACTTCTGTCGTTGTTTTTCCTGGACCTCCGTTTGTCAATGCATAAATCATATCGAATACCTTCAGTCCATAAATGATATTTAATACAGTCGTTGTTGCTAGCGTCGGAAGCAATAATGGAAACGTAATATAACGAAATTTCTGCCTTCCATTAGCGCCATCAATACTTGCAGCTTCATAGTATGTAGTCGATATAGACAAAATGCCAGCAATCAATATCGTCATGATATAGCCTGTTCCTCTCCATATATCAACAGCCATTACTGAACCAAACGCTAATTCTGACGTGCTTAACCATTTACCTGCCAATACCTCTAAACCAATGGAACGCAAAAACGTATTTAATAATCCATCAGCCGGATTGAGAATAGATTTAAATATCATACCAATAATCAAGGTTGATAACACAGAAGGCATGAACATAATTCCTCTATGTAAATTTAGAAGCTTAATTGATTTTGTAAGTAATAAGGCTAGTATTAAACCTAATACATTTTTTAATATCGTTGTGATAAAAGTAAACTCTAGAGTATTTTTTATAATAGCCATATAATCTTCATCAGATGAAAAAACTGTTTTAAAATTATCCATACCCACAAAGGCTAATTTATCTGAATAAGCCGACCAGTCTGTAAATGAATACCCAATTCCAATAATGCTTGGTACAACAAATAAAATAACATAGATAACCAGTGCACCAAATGTAAAATAAATTGGATAAACTTTTTTCTTGTTCATAACCGCGTTCCTCCTATTTAATAAATAAGGCCGTCTTATCAACAATTAAGACGACCTCATTATTATTTATTACCTATAACTACTTGGACCAAGCTGCATCTTTTGCTGCATTCGCCTCATCATCTCTTGTTTTATCAATTGCTGCAAGTACTTCATCAGGAGTCATTTCTCCTAACAGCATTGCGGACATATTTGTTCCAATATCCATCCACTGTGGATTTACATATTTAACAGCAGTCTGGAGTACAGTTGCCTGATCAGGGTATCTGCTATAAAAATCCTTAATGGTATCTGTATATTTTGAAGGTGCATTGCTATAAGGCAATTTATTGAATTTTGAAACATTCTCTGTCATATAAGCCAGGCTCTCATCAGATGCCAGATATGCTAAGTACTGCTTTGCAGCATCTGCATTTTTAGATCCAGAATAAATGAATCTAGATGGACCAGACGGATTTACATTAAGTGTCTGGTTATCTGCTAGAGGTATTACAAAATATCCAATATCATCTGCGCTAAAATTAGGATCTACGCCGTTAACTTCTGCGCCAAAGCCCTGATTAGCAACTGTCATTACATAATCACCAGAAGCAATATTCTTTGGTGCGTCAGCATATGCATTTGATATGTAGTTATCTCCCCAATATCCTGCATCAGCCATCTCTTTAATCTGCGTTAAGATTAATTTCATTGTGGCATCCTCTGCGAGTGTTATTTCGTTATTATTTAACTTTTCAAAAAGACCAGGAGATAGTACTTCTGCTTCAACTGCTGTTTCAGGGAACCAAAGAACATGATGCCATCCATCTGATACAGCCTCATAAATTGGTGTTTTACCTGTAGCTAAAATAGCATCACATACCTGTGTGAATTCTTCGTAGGTTGTTGGAATAGATAGTCCTAACTCACTGAAAACATTTTTGTTATAGGCAATAGCCCAAACGGAAGATACATCCTGTATTGGTTGTCCATACATAGCATCGTTCACTGTTAATTCAGTTGCTGCTAAAGGATCGAGATTTTTTGCCCAGCTCTCGCCGCTCAAATCTAAAGCATTTTTTTCTACATTATACTGTGTCTGAATATCAAATTTTCCACTTTGTCCGCCAAAAATATCAGTACATTCACCTGTATTGAGTTTTGTCATTAACAAACTGGGATATTGATCTGATGGAACGATCTGATAATCTACTTTAATACCTGTTTCCTCTGTAAATTTTTTGGCCAAATCAAGTTCTGCATCTTGTATCCAATCTTGGCTTGCCATAAAAGATATCGTAATATCTTCTGTTTGTGTATCCTCTGTTTCCTCCGCCACAACTTCTGTTTCTGTTTCAGCGACAGCACTTTCTGTATTTGCATCTACCGCTGTCTCTTTTGCACCACATGCAGCTAATAATAATGTCATTGTTGCTACCAGCCCTAAGGCCATTACTCTTCTCCAACTTCTCATAAAACCCTTCCTTTCTTATCCTCTTCAACAATTTAGCATAATACCAATGAGCCACTCCATAACCACTTCAACTCTCATACATGATTGACATTTTAATGCTATGTCTTTATTATAGATATTGATATATGCTTTTAGAATGCATATTCTGAGTCTTGTTCATGTAATTATTTTACCTGCAATAGATAACAAAGAGAATGCTTTTTATCTTCTACTTTTAAGTCTGCGCCTTTATAATCCTCCGCTCCTATTTCATATACGCAGAAAACATATTCGAAATGCAGAAAGCAAGAGAGGATCAATAATATCATGAAGCTTCGTAAAAAATCAAAAACAATACAATCTACACTTTTTATAACATACTTCTATATTTTAATTGTTGTACTAATTGCTTTTATGACTTTTTATATTATATCAGAATCTAAAAAAATTAAAAATAATGCTTTCCTGTTGATGACGCAAAATGTAAATACCATATCCTCCTATCTTGATGAAGAGGCTGAAACTCTAGATACAATTGCACAAAATATTGCATATTCAAATTTAATAAAAGAACGGTTTACAAATTATATTAATTCTTCAGAAATCAATTCCTCGACTGATCAGAATTTAGCTTACAGCAATGTCCAAAATACAAAAATCTTAATTGATATGCTAACTGCAATATTAGGTCCAAACCAGCCTGTTGTACAAATTTATCTATATTCACTTGACAAGGGCGTTTTTGGAGTTGGACTAGATAACACTACTTCAAAGAGTTCTGCAAAAGATTTTCTGTGGTACGAACCTTTTATGGCGTCTGATTATTATAGGCTACTGACCTGCGATCGGGATGAGAGACTTGAAAAATTTTATTCTTATAAAAGTGGCTCCACCTTTATTTCGCTTTATGAGATGTATTATGACACTTATGGTATCCCACAAGGGATTATTGAAGTGAAAAATTCTGTCTCTTTCTTATCTCCTAAAATAAAAAATATAGTAAAATCTTATGACGAAGACATCTATGTATTTGATCAGGATGGAACATCTATATATCCTGAATTCTCTGTTTCAAAATATTCTTCCTATTTTTCTTTTATTTCTTCAAAAGAAAAATCCATAGATGCGGATCATGTTGTATCTTACCGGTATGATAAGAATACCTATCTCTTTTTTAAAACTTCTGAGAATACGGGCTTCACTGTAGCCATTGCTGTAAAAAACAGCAGTCTACTGACCCCTATTTATGAATACATCAAGATAAACGGCGTAGCATTAGTCATCATTGCATTAGCAATGTTACTCCTTTCCTTTATTGCTGCCCATATTATAACGACTCCTATCACTAAAATCTATCGACAGGTACAATCTTTTAAACTAGATTTAGCTAATCCTACTAAGGATATCAGTCCCGATATAGACACTTACATTATTGAATTCAACACCCTATATTCCGCATTGATTACTATGCAAAAGAAAGCACAAAAATCAATGGAACGCGAAATCAATCTGCAAAATCAGGAAATGCAGTCCCGTATGCTTGCCTTGCAGTCTCAGATGAATCCACATTTTTTATATAACTCACTCGCATCCATTCAATCTATGGCTGATGAACATATGTATAATGAAATTCATCTGATGTGCCAAAATATATCAAGTATTCTTCGCTATATTTCCTCAAATAAAGAGCTTTCCGTACCTCTAAATCTTGAGATGAAAAATACAATTGATTACCTGCTATGTATGAAAATTCGTTATGATGATGATTTGATTTATGAAATAATGATTCCCGATGAAATGCAAAACATTAAAATTCCAAAGCTTTGTTTACAACTACTCGTTGAAAATTCTATTAAATTTACCACAAAATCTATAAAGCCCCCTTGGAAAATAATCATTAAGGGGACTCTGACAACGATCTATTGGGAATTATCTATCTCGGATAACGGAGCCGGTTTTAGTCAATCTGAGATTGACAAT
>Ga0209373_10000217_pt1 | contig 121365 bp, 96 predicted proteins | sample Higcelweek5metaG_FD_187173 | JGI IMG/M metagenome (GOLD analysis project Ga0209373, IMG submission 187173) | Freshwater pond sediment microbial communities from the University of Edinburgh, under environmental carbon perturbations - High... | ecosystem: Environmental > Aquatic > Freshwater >...
CCGGGTCTTCCGATATCGCTTGCCATATTCCATATCGCTGAACGTCTGCTGCATATTGCTTCCTACCGTTCCATTTTCTTTCTATTTTACTATTCTTTGTTCTTTTAAGGAATTAATCAGCGGTTCCTTAAAGCTTTTGGTATATGCATGAACCGCTTCCCGGTACTCGTCTTCACTCAACTCATACGTTTTGACTGTGTTGTCCTCGCATGACAGGGCGCTAAGTATTTTCGAGAATCGAATCCATTCATCAATATACCCTTCGAAAAGTTTCCTGTCCTTCTTGTAGAACTGCCGGGCCTTGGAGGTCGCGATAAAGCGGTCGTTTTCGCGCCGCAGGAAGTCATTCGCAAGGAGCTTGTTGATTCCGTTTTCGAGCTCGTCCCTGCCAAATATCGCGTGATTGATGCGGTCGCCGTTCGCAAGGATTCTCCGGAGATCCGAGCCCTTTTTGTCGAACCCAACGGAAAACAGTACCCAGCAATCCGAATCTATATACATCCCCTTAGTGCCCCCTATGTACCTCGATGACGTCGCGGATGGCCTTGAGGCGCCCTACGACGCGGTCGTACTGGCTCTGGCTCTTGACCTCGATTGTCATGTTGAAGTTCGCGGTGACGTCTTTCATCGCCTGCAGCTGTGCCGTTATGATCGACACTTTCTCCTCGGCGATGGCGTTGGAGATGTCGGCCAGGAGGTGTCTTCTGTCATGTGCGAGTATGCTGATCTCGATCTGATAACTGTCCTGGTCCTCGCGCTGTTCCCAGTATACGTCGATGAGGCGCGATGCCTTTTCGGCTTCTTTGGCGGTATCGCCCGCGCTCTTTAAGATGTTCCTTATATTGGAGCAGTCGGTGCGATGGACGCCGACGCCGTTGCCGCGTGTGACATATCCGATGATCGGATCGCCGGGGATCGGGCTGCAGCAGCGGGACAGGTGTACCAGACAGTTCTCGACTCCCTTAACGATGATGCCGGTGTCGTTGACGCGCCGGTTCTTCTTGACAGACTTGCTCTTGGGAAGCGACTTGATCGATGTAACGGTATTGTCTTCCGTAATACCGACGGGAAGCGGCGAATAGACGACCTGCCCGGCGGGGGTTACGCGGTAACCGAGTTCGTATCGGTCGCCCTCGGGGAGCGACTTGATATATTCGTCTTTTAAGCGGCCGACGATCTTCGAGGCCGGAACACCGCCGTAGCCTACGGCCGCGTACATGTCGTCCAGCGAGGAGAAGGAGTGTTTGCGGATCGCGGTCTCCATAAATTCGGAGCGCGTCAGCTGCTGGTACGTGAATCCGGTCTTCTTGATATCCCCGATGATCATTTCGCGGCCGCGTACGATGTTCTCGTCGCGCATCTCTTTTTTGAACCACTGGTTGATTTTCGAGCGCGCGGATTGGCTCTTTACAATCTTGAGCCAGTCGCGGGACGGCCCGTGGACCTTCTCGGACGCGAGGACCTCGACGATGTCGCCGTTCTGGAGCTCGTAGCTTAAGGGCACGATACGTCCGTTGACCTTGGCGCCGTACATACGGTTGCCGACGCCGCTGTGTATGTTGTATGCGAAGTCGATCGGGACGGAATGCGCGGGCAGTGAGATCACGTCGCCCTTCGGTGTGAAGACGAAGACCTCGTCGGACACGAGACCGCTCTTTAAGGTGTCGAGGAACTCACTCGCGTCTTTGGATTCGCCCTGCAGGTCCAGAAGCTGACGGAGCCAGGACAGCTTGTTGTCGATGGCGTCCGGCGAATTGTGCGGGCCCGAGGTCAGGCCTTCCTTATACTTCCAGTGCGCGGCGATACCGTATTCGGCCGTCCGGTGCATCGCGAAGGTGCGGATCTGTACTTCGAACGGGATCCCCTTCTTGCCGATAACCGTCGTATGGAGCGACTGGTACATGTTCGGCTTGGGCATCGCGATATAGTCCTTGAAACGGCCGGGCATCGGATAGAAGAGGTCGTGGACGAGTCCTAAGACCGCGTAGCAGTCCGATACGGTCCCGACGACAATCCGGCACGCGAAAAGATCGAAGATCTGATCCAGGGTCTTGCCCTGCTGCTTCATCTTGTTGTAAATGCTGTAGAAATGCTTGGGACGCCCTTCGATTTCCGCGTCGATGCCCATGTCGGCGATGCGTTTCCGAAGCTCACTGATGACCTCGGCCAGGAACTCTTCCCGTTCCGAGCGCTTCTGCGAAATCGCGCCGACCAGCTCGTAGTAAGCGTCCTTGTCCAGGTAGCGAAGGCACAGGTCCTCCAGCTCCCATTTGATCTTATAAATACCTAGGCGGTGTGCCAGCGGCGCGTAGATATCACGCGTCTCCTTGGCCTTCTCGATCTGCTTCTCGGGCGCAAGATGCTTCATCGTGCGCATATTGTGCAGGCGGTCGGCGAGCTTGATCAGGACGACCCGGATGTCCTTGGCCATCGCCAGGAACATCTTGCGCATATTCTCCGCCTGGATCTCTTCTTTGGAGGAATAGGGAATCTTTTCGAGCTTCGTGACGCCGTCGACGAGAAGTGCGATATCCTCTCCGAAAATCTCGGAGATCAGCGCGACCGTCACGCTCGTGTCCTCAACGGTGTCGTGCAGCATCGCGGCGCAGAGCGTCTCGACGTCCACTTCAAGCTCCGTCAGGATCTCCGTCGTCGCGAGGGGGTGAATAATATACGGCTCGCCCGTTCTGCGGAACTGCATTCCGTGCGCCTTATACGCGAAAATGAACGCGCGCCGGAGTATTTCGGAATCATCCCTCTCCGAATAAGACTTATAGCGCTGGATCACCTCGTCATACGATTCGAGGATCTCGGGCGCTATATTCTCCGGGAATACCGGGTCTCTTAAATCCGCCTCGAAAAGAGCCAGCCTGGCCGCCTCTTCGGGTGTTTCCCTGTTTGCGTCTTTCTTCGAATCCGGTGCCATCGGTCACTCTCCTCCTTCGGAAAAAAGCTTTCGAAAAGTTGATGTATTTTCAAGTTTAACCTTGCCGTCGACAAATAACAAGGAGAAGCATACGCGCCCCTCTTTTTTCGAATAAAAACGCAGGAGACCGGCCTCTTCGAACACGTCGAGGATCCGCGCAAGCGCGAATCCGTTCAGGGAAATCGCATAGGCAGCCGACACGTACCGCGCCAGAAGTTTGAGGTCGCACATCGTCATGCCGTCGGCACATTTTGTCCTTAAGAACTGGTAGACTTTCTTAAAATCATCGCGTGACGGAAGAAATTCCGTGACGGGCATTTTCGCGACTTTCGACAATTCAGCAAAGCCCAGACGATTGAGATAAAGCTTCTCGAGGATGCCCGGATTATCCAGAGGCATCTTGCCCGCGGAGACGAAATGCATGTCGGCTACGAGCATCGAGAGCGATTCCCTTCCCTTCCACTCCGAGACGGAAAGGCTCATCACGACATCGACGACAGATCCCGTGCGGTACAGTTCCTCGAAGGCGCCCATACCGAAGGCGATGCCTTCGTACGTCTTCCCCGAAGATTCACCGTTTGGCGCAAAGGTAAGCTTCAAGTGCCTTCCCTTGCCGCACGCGGAGGTCTTCACAATCGTGAGATTCCGTATAAGGAAATGCGGATCCTGATTGCCCTCGCCGAACGGCGCAAGCCCGGATACTTCCCGGCACGTGGCGGTCGTCATGTCGTCCAGAGCGAGAATCCCGTCAATTAGAATCGTCTCCTCGTATGGCTCCCCGGGGTTCTGCTGATCATATTCAGATATCTTCCTGGAGAAAAAATCGTATTGGTCCGCGCGCACAGATATGCCCGCAGCCTTCGGATGGCCTCCAAATCGTTCCGTACAGTCTTTGGCATAAAGAATCGCCTCAAGTATGTTGTCGCCGCTGGAAGCCCTTGCAGAGCCTTTTAAGAGGCCTTCCTGTCCGGAAACTTCGGTGAATACAATTGCGGACCTCTGGTAACGCTCTACGAGCCGGGAAGCGACGATCCCGATCACGCCGGGATGCCAGTCACGGCCGCAGACAAGAATCGGTCCGTGCGCCTTGAAAAAAGCGCCCGACTTCTCCGGATCGCCTTCAAGAAGCTCCACGGCCTCCCGGAAAATCGCCAGCTCGATCTCCTGGCGCCCCGTATTTTCGCGCGAAAGAGTCTCAGCCAGCTCGGCCGCCTCCGCATCGTTATCGGTCAGCAGCAGCTCGACCGCCCTCGAAGCGTCGCCCATTCTTCCGGACGCGTTGATCCGCGGAACCAGAAGATAACTGATTGAGATGGTCGAGAGCTTCTGCCCTTCCTGCTTTGCCGCCGCGAAAAGAGCCTTAAGCCCCTTTCTCTTTGTCTGCCGCAAGAGCTTCATGCCTTCTCTGACCAGCGTCCGGTTCTCGTCGAGCATCGGAACGACGTCCGCAATCGTGCCGATCGCGGCCAAATCCGTATAATCCCGCCACTCGTCTTTACTCGTTATCGGATAGAGACGGCGACTTAGCGCTTCCGTAAGCTTCAGCGCGACGCCCGCACCGGATAACTGCGAGAAAGGATAGCGGCTGTCCGCGCGCTTCGCGTTTAAGACCGCGCCCGCCTTCGGAAGCACCGGCTTCACCTCATGGTGATCGGTAATAATCACGTCAAGACCGCGCCGGACGAGTTCGTCGACCTCGGTTATATTGGCGACGCCGCAGTCGACGGTAATCAGAAGCCGCGGGTCCTGTTCCATAATTTTCGAAAAGAGGTTCTCCGACATACCGTATCCTTCGGACAGCCGGTCGGGAATGAGATAACCGCAGTCCGCCCCGGCACGCCTCAGGAAAAGAACAAGAATCGCCGTAGCCGTAATGCCGTCCGCGTCGTAATCGCCGAAGATCAGTATCCGCTCCCGACCCGCGACGGCGCGCCGGATCCGCTCACAGGCCGCATCCATATCGGGGAAAAGCTCCGGATCATGCCAGATCCCCCCGTCTTCCGACAGGAACGCTCTGATATCCTCTTTCTCGGTAATGCCGCGCGATATGAGGAGCTTATGTGTCAGCGGCAGCGAATCGGCCGGGGCGTCCCCGGACGGCAACCTCCACTTTTTCTCGACTAGAATCACTTGATGTCCTTTCCCGAAGGAAACCCTTCAGAACAAAATTTGTGTATATAGCAAAAAAACCCGGCGCTGTTGCACCGGGTCCTCATGTTTTCATCTGCAAATCAGCGCTTGCGCTTTCTGGCAGCCTCTGACTTCTTCTTGCGCTTAACGCTAGGCTTCTCGTAATGTTCTCTCTTACGAACCTCCGCAAGAACTCCCGATCTTGCACAAGAGCGCTTAAAACGGCGCAACGCACTATCAAGGGACTCGTTTTCCTTAATTCTGATTTCTGACACTTTCTTCCCTCCCCTCGTGCGTAAAGATTACCAGACAGAAAGTCGGTAACTTAGGTTCTATCCATGTCTCGTATCGACGGTATTATACCTGTATTATGCAGGTCCGTCAAGCAAAAACGCCGCTGAACTTGGGCTCTTGGTCATTTGGGCATTCGGTCATTTCGCCGCTTTGGTCATTTGGGCATTCGGCTGCCAGGCCACTCTGCATTCGGTCTTTTGCATTTCTTCTTGCGCTAAGTATATGACATGTGCTGTGCAAAAAGATAGCATGACTTGTATACACCGGTGTGGCGAATCCACGATTTCCGGCAAATCCACGAATTCCGGCGAAGCCACGATTTCCGGCGAAGCCACGAATTCCGGCGGGTAGTGAGCCCACGTCCGGAAAAAGTGAGCCAGCACTCCGGAATGACGGGCTAATTGGATGCGAAGTCGAGTCTAGTTGGTATTGAGGGCTGATTGAGAATTGCAACATTAACGAAAATGTCTCTGTATCTTCTGCTCTATGTGTCTTGAAAGTAAGGGGTGTTTGCTTGTTTCAAAAGTAGCGATGAGGTTGTAACCGAGATGGTAGCCGGCATTGCAATACTTCTCGATCTTATTTGTAGTCTGATCCGCATAGGAAGGATCGTCCATCATCCCAAAATGCTCCCATAGAATAACCTGTCCAGTGGCTGGATGTAGGCATAAGAAATCCGGGCGTACGGATCCTAGTCCTTCGATTTCGAACGGATATTCATACCGGAATACGATCCAATTCCGGGTGAGTGCGTCGGCAATCATGATTTCTGACTTTGATCTTACGCGCTCATTTCCGGCCGTAAGATGCTCCGGTGCATCCGGGGCAAATCCCATCTTCTCATATTCGACACTGAGCCACTGCCTAAAGTAATCTTCATCTAGCAGTCTAATCGGAGTTACGAGTGGTTTTCGAAGCTCACTAAGTGAACGAAAAACATCATCGACTTGTTCGGGGTGAAAGTTCCGGAGAAACTCACAAATTGCATTTTGTTCATTGCGCAACGGGGTGATAAGCTTCCTGTCATAATTCTTCTGCGCTAGCGCCTTCACGAGGTCAATGTTTGCATTAGGGATATATGTACTCTTCCTGTCGACAGAACATTTGCAATGATAATATTGGCGTCTTACTCTTTTTCTGCAAATTCTAAGTCTCCCTTCCGGAGCCCTCTCTAAGTCCTTCTCAAGTCTCACAAGTTCCTTCTCAATTCCAATTCTCCTTGCTATGAGAGCCTCTATGACTTTATGCGTACCTGGTTCGAGACAATTATCATCCATCATATGCTTCCTTCCCAAGATCTAGCGTTTTAAAATGGTCAAGATGCACTTATTCTAATTCCAAATTCTTGTCGATAAATGATTCATATTTCGACAATTGATGACAATATATAAAGGGGCTCCAAACGACTTCGCATTGGCATCGTTCATTGACGAGCCTACGCATTCGTCTTCTGAATGCGTTTGAGTAGGTACGCCGGCCTCCCGGCGTGAGTTTTTTATCATTGCGAGCCTACTCAATCAGCATCTGGGCGTATTTAAGTAGGTACGCCGGTGCCCCAATGCGTTGTTTCTTATCATTGCGAGCCTACTCAATCAGCATCTGAGCGTATTTAAGTAGGTACGCCAACCCACCGGCGTAAGTTTTTTATCATTGACGAGCCTACTCAATCAGCATCTGAGCGTATTTGAGTAGGTACGCCGGCCTCCCGGCGTGAGTTTTTTATCATTGACGAGCCTACCCAATCAGCATCTGAGCGTATTTGAGTAGGTACGCCGACCCACCGGGGCGGGTTTTCTATCATTGACAAACATACTCAATCAGCATCTGAGCGTATTTGAGTAGGTGCGCCGACTCCCCGACTCGGGTTTTCTATCATTTCCAATTTCTACCACTTCGCGTTTCATTATAGATTGTAAATGCAGGACCCGGTGAATGCAGCATAAACAGCCAAACCAGGCTGCATTTTCCGCCGCGCCGGAGGGGTAAATGACGCAAGAATGCAGCCCTGCGTAGAGCGTTTTGAAAGAGCCACTTGCGCGGAGTAGTGAGAGCAGCAGGTGGCACTAAGCCTCCGCGCTGATGGCTCCGGTTTGCCGCGTTTCGCAAGCCCAAAATCGCTGGTCTTCCAGTTCGCAAAGCCCGCCCTTATCCCGCCTTCACCGATATCTGCATATAGGCAGTGGTATTATCACGTTCGTTCGCATAGTTTACAACATAATCCGTATAGTCGTAATCGTCCATATTGATCCGTCGCTGTATTCCGTTGGTATAGATTCCGCAGTCGGACAGCGGATAGAGCTCCGTACCGTCCGATGTGATCATACCGTATTTCCCGGACGCATCGATTACGACAAGCACATCCCCCTGCGACGTACAGTCGATCATGTCCGTATAGGGACCGGCCTTGACGAACTGATAGTCCGAATTGACGAAATAAGCATAGTGCTCCGGATCTCCGTAGAAAATCGCGTGTGACTCGATCAGCATGAATTTATACTTGTCCTCAATGACAATGTTGCCCTTGCGATCGAGGAGCCCCTGCGTGTCATCGTCTCCGTCCGAGAAGAGCCATCCATTCGACTCGTCTATAAAATACGAAATAACAACGCCGAAAGACGTCTCGAATACGGTGTTTCCCTCCGAATCAACGACGATGGTCCTGCCGTCTTTGGCCATGGCGGCGACCTCCCCGTCTCCCGAGAAAGTCAGCCAATGGCTGTATACGGGCTTTAAGATAAGGGTGCCGTCATAGTTCAGAACACCGGATTCATAAGCGTCCTGATCCCCCGACATGCGCACGATATAGAAGTCATCCTCCGTGATGATGTAGGGATAGGAACATGGCACAATCGTCTCGCCGGTAACCGTCGACAGGATTCCTCCGAGTCCGTCCTTATACATGATCGCCCGGCGCAGGTCGCTTCGTGTTATATAAACCGAGTCATAGGCGGGGGTCACAAGATCTTCTCCCGTCGCAAGGTCCATCAGCCCCCACAGGACCGCGTCGTCGGAATAGGAGATCGCATCCGAACCGTCGTAATACGAGGAGTAGTACCGGACAGCATCGTCCACGGTATATTTCATTTTTCCGTCCACCACAGTTCCCGTGAACCGGTTAAAGATCGAGCTTTTCACGAACAGAATATACCCTTCCGGCGCGACGTCGGCGATTTCCCGTTCCTGGAAATCCAGGACGACATTCCCGTCGCAGTCGTAAACGGCATACAGGCCCCGCTCATCGGTCACCACAAGATACTTGTCACAGCAGAGCGTAAAGTCCGCATATAAGGGCTCGAAAATGACGTTTCCCGCCGAATCCATCAGACCCTTCTTGCCGTCCTTCTCGAAAACGCACCGGTCATAGACGAATCCGCCTTCGATTGCTTCAAAGGCCGGCGCAATTACCATATCGCCGCTCATATTGATGAACCCGTAAAGGCCGCCGGACTTGACCGCGGCCAGTCCGTTTGAGAATGGCATCGCATCTTCGTATTGCGGTTTTACGACTTCTACGCCTATTTTATTGACATAACCCCAGAAGCCGTGATGACAAAAGACCGCAAGGCCGTCCTCCGTAAACAGGTCCAGATATTCATATTTCGGCTGAATAACGATTTTGCCGGTTACGGAGATCATCCCGAACAGCTCGATGCCGGACGTATAATCCGGGAACGGGGTCGGTGTGGCCGTTGGAGTCGTGGCCGTCGGAGTCGTGGCCGCCGGATCGGTCTCCTGCGGCACGGGGGTCGCCGTTGCGGCAAGGACTGCCGTACCGGAACCCGATCCATCCAGAGAGCCGCTTGTCTGAACCGTGCCGTTTCCCGGTCCTGCCTTTGGCAGATTCGAAGAACAGCCCGCAAGCACCACGACTGCCGCCGATAAAATAAGAATGAGTGTCCATCTTCTTAAACGATTCATAGGCCCCCATAATGCTCCGCGGTCGATTCTCGCGAAAAAAAGAGTTAAAAAAGGGAGGCGTAAATAGCCTCCCTGATCTGTCCTTTATTCAACATATGTTGTGGCTGTCATGCCTCTTCGAACTTCCTGCGGTGCGACACGGCTTTCGTGGCAATCACCGACAAGCCAGCCAGTGCAATCAGTGCAAATCCTGCCGGAATCAACAAGTAATCATATCCCGTCTTCTTGACCTGGGCGTGGTTATCGACCCTGAGAAGCGTCTTGCCGGAACTGTCGTAGATCGAATACTGGTTATCGTTATTTCTTACAAACGTAAGATCCGATTCCTTACAGACACCGAGTACGTCGGAAAGGATGTCAAGCTTCTGATCCTCGATCCACTTCTGGGGATCAATGACACCGCCGGCCGCTTCCTTGGCATCGTTAATGTAAGCAATAATCTTGATGATCTGCGCTTCGGTGAGCTCGACCTCCGGCCTGTTCAGATAGGACTCTGCAAGAGTAACGTACTCATCCGGTACACTCGCGCTGATCAGTGCCGTGATAATATCAGATTCTTTGGCGGCTGCAGATGCGGAAACCGTTGAGGAGAAAAGCGCCACACATAAGATAGTCGCCAGAAATAACGAAAGAACTTTCTTCATTCTTGTACCTCCGTACCGGAGAATGCACCAATTCCTGAGTAGTAAGACATAAAAATCAATTTTCGCTGTAATATTATCACATTTGATTTCAGCATTCAATCATTTCTGTATTATTTATCACTTTGATTGTTAACAGAATATCCCTCCGGACGAAAACCTCGTTCCTCAGCGGCCGGCCTTCCGACCGTCTTAAGGAGAAGCAGAGCGACAGACCCGGCGATAAACATGAGGGCACCCCAAAGAAGGAAATAGAGACTCATATTTTTCAGGACGGAATCGACAAAGAACTTGAAATAACCCGTTTCAAGCGAGAGACGTCCCGTAAGTCCCGTAGTCTCCAGCGCCAGCATCGGAACCAGCAAAATACTCCCGGATATCCAGAGGGCGGTCATAATCCTCTTCAACGTCAAACGCCAGTCTCTCCCGCTCAGAAGTGCCAGAAGAAGGATCGCGCCGAGGGTCACGAGAATCGCCGGTATATACGCATCCTTAATTTTTTCGAGATAAGAACGAAAGCTCTGGAAAGCGGTGCGGTCTTTCACAAGATTCAGATCGATAACACAGATATGTTTCCGGATCAGCGCCGCCGAGTCGGAAGCAACAAGATCAATCTGCGCGTACTGTTCCTTCGAAGCGACCGTCCCCTGCTCCTTCGAGCTCTCCTCAAGATACGCATAAAGGGGATCCCGGATCAGCTCGACCGGATACTCCGGCTCCGTGTAGGGGGCAAGGCCGTCGAGATCGTTCACCGCCGATTCGATGTGTTTCCTCAGCATCAGATGAAGTTGCGAATTGTCGAGCGCCGCGTCGAACACCTCGACCGGGATACCGACATAGGAGCTCTGCGACTCGAATTCCAGATGAATGGAGTATTTCACCATCTCCATATAGGATGGATCCGCAACGATGCCGAGATAGAATTCCTGAGACAGTAAAGCGGAGCGGATATAATAACTGAAGACAGCCGAAAGGGAAGACAAAATAATGACGGCACTTAAGATAACGGATGCAAGAACTTTTAGTACATTCTTCATGTGTTAAGCTCCGATTCGACGAGATCGCAGAATACCGCGTACCGGTCCGGCGCGTTGCCGATGTACTTGAACGGGTAGCAGGTATAAAGCGTCAGCTGTTCCATATCCGTTTCTTTTGTTATAAGCGAAAAGTCGCCCGACTCAAGAATCCGGATCTCGCGTACGTTATATGTGAACGTCCCGTAGGTCGTCTCGAAAATGACCTCGTCTCCGACGGCGACATTCTGCAGAGGTTTAAAGTAGGAAGTACGGTGCGCCGCGAAAACAATATTGCCGTCCTGCCCCGGCAAGAGAGAAACGGAACTGTGTCCGGCCCCCATGCGAAGCTCGGTCTCAAGATCCCCCTGGTAGGCCTCGACGGACATCTCAACCGAGCTGATCGAGATCGTGCCGATCTGTTCGCCGTAATAGTAGAAAGGAACCACAAGTGTCTGATCCGGCTCGATTACGGCCGTTTCTTTCGGTAAAGGCGCGGGCGTGGCGCCCGAAGCGTCCCATCCGTTCAGATCCATAAAAACCGGCTGATCGCGTTTGGTGATAAAGACAGACAGAATCGATTCATTCCCGGCCCAGTTAAAGAAGCCGAGAGACAATACAAACAGTCCGGCCAGAAACAGAACGTACGGCATGAGCGCGACAAGAATCCCTATCGTCTTCCCTGTCCCGGACCGCTTCACGGGTTTCGGATCATGCTCTCTGGCATTCATCTGTGCACTCTCCTCTTTCGCTTTTCCGTCAATTTTAGTATCGCAAGCGCCACGGAACATCCGAGAAAAAGAATGCCGCCCAAAGCAAGAAGATAATATAAGATTCGGGTGACACCGCCGGATACGAAGAATTTCACGTATTCTTCCTGAACATGAATGTCGTAGATTTTCGCGAACAGGAAAAATATCGAGGCCGGGACAAACACAAAGGAAGAGCCGACCCAGACACTCGCGAATATTTCGTGAAGCCAGACGCGCGCGGAGAACAGCTTGCTGAAGATAAGCGCAAGCATGAAGACGCCGAGAAGTCCGACCGACGGAATGAAGCACTTCTTAGCAATGCGAAGAAATCCGAGCGCACTCATACGCGCCGTCCCCTGATCGAAGGAAGAGACATCAATCACACATACCTTCGCCCGGATCATTCCGGCCAGTTCGTACGCTGTTTTGTCCATCCGGGCGTAGGCTTTATCGTCCGGCATGCCCGAAGCCGTCTGAGATTCGAGATAGGCATAAAGCGGTTTGCTGATCAGGCCGGCCGGATACACCGGATCCTTATATTCGTCCCCGTCGTTAAAGAAGGCGACGGCCGAATGAATATGCGAGCGGAGCATCGCGTGCAGAGCCGCATCATCAAGCGTTTCCTCAAGCACCTCTTCCGGGATATCCGACGCCGCGGCGACGGTCTTATACTCTTCGAGAATGGCTTCTTTTACCTTCTTCAGGTACTCCGGCTGCGCGATGGTCGCCAGATAATACTCTTCCGAGAATACGGTCTGCCGTACGACTCCTGTCAGGATTGCGGCAGCCGTCAGGAAACCGACAATAACGCACAGTATAATCGAGATCAGTTTCTTCGCAAGCTCATTCATGTGTTATACTCCGCATCCGTGAGATCACAGACAATAACCGTGACCCCGGCGTTTTCCTCCTCTGAATTCCCGGGTACGGCTGCGCAGAAGGCAAGCCGGCCGGATGACGAATCAAGAAACTCCTGCACCTTGGCGGAATCCAGTATCTCAACATCGCTCACAGTGAAGTGGAGCGTCCCATACACGGCGTCCAGTCTTACCGGATCTCCCGCCTTGATCTGCGCCAGAACATCCGGGTTATCAAGCCGGAATACCGAACATCCCGCCGATCCCGGAAGCACCGAATCCGTCACATGCCCCGGAGCTGCGGACAAATCGGCTCCGTCCGTCCCCTGAATGGCCTCCATACTGAGCTGAACGGAAGTAAAGGAAAAGGTTCCGATCGTATCGCCTTCATAGAAGAACGGGAAGATGACATGTCCGTCGGCCGTATCGGGCATCACAACCGTCTCGGTCGCGAGCGTCTCATCCGTGTCGGAATCCGAGTCGGAACCCTCAAAAAGGGATACGTTCATGACCACAGATAAACAGACGACAACGGACACCGCGGCGAGTACAAAAAGAAAAACCAGATACGGTACAAGTGCGTGCATATAGCGCTTGTTCTTCTTATACCACTTTTGGAACCGACTCTCGAATTTCCTGGATATTTCCTCTTCTCTGGACGTGAAAGCCTGCTTGTCCGGCTGGACAAGAAAGCGCCTGGACTGCAGAGCCTGAGAGGGCTTTGCTTCCTCTTCTTCTGATTTCGGTGATCGATCGAGCCTGGTTTCCATCTGGCACCTCAATAAGTATTTTTGACATTATTCTTAGTATATCCTTATGAATATATTCGCGCAAGAATATGCGGCAATATAAAAGGATGTCATGAGAATTTCACAGGACGGTCCTATCAACGTCTATTCTTCAGTCGTTTCTATCGAGGCGAGTCTCTTCTTCGCACGCCGGGTCTTCAGGAAACGACGCCCCCTCGCGAAAAGAACAAGCAGAAGGATGCCGCAAAGCGCACCGGCCGAATCCAGCAATACATCCGTGATCTGAGCACTTCGGCCTGAGCTGAAACGCTGATGGAGTTCATCCGAGCATGCATAGAGTATGGAGCCCAACTCGGCAATAATGATGAGCGGAAGCGTTTTCCCGATATGACGTGAAAGCGCCGCTGCACTCAGGATTCCGAGAACCAGATACAGCAGAGCGTGTGCCGATTTCCGGGCCAGATTCTGGTATGCCGTGACGACCTGGTCTTGTTTCAGCGGTGGCATCTGCCGATAAGACGGACTGACGGCTGTAGCGACCGAGCGGATCGTCGTTCCGCTCACCGCAGAGGACGAAGAAGCATCCTGCGACGAGAAAAAGAATATCAGCGCCATCCATCCGATCAGGAGAACCCATAATGCAATCGTAACGGCGTTTCTTCGTGCGGTCAGTCTGATCAAATCCGTCTCCTTCCGAACACTCGACAAGTCTTATCTCTCTTCAGCGAGATCCATCTCGTTTATCTCCCGGTTGTCGACCCGGATCGCCCGTGTACAGAACTTGAGCATCGAGCGGCGATGCGTGATCAAGACACACGTCTTAATACGCCCGCTCGCACTTAAGGCCGAAAGAACCTTCTCTTCCGTCCCGGCGTCGAGCGCCGAAGTCGCCTCATCCAGAATCATCACCGGCGCATTCCGGATCACCGCACGCGCAATCGCGATACGCTGAGCCTGTCCTTCCGATAACCCGAGCCCGTTCTCGCCGATCACGGTATCAAGCCGGTCCTCGAGATGCCGGACAAAGTCAGCGGCGTCGGCGATCGCCAGAGCTTCCCATAATTCTACCTCATCCGCGTCGGCTTTGCCGATACGTAAATTATCCGCAATGGTACCGGAAAAGAGCGTGTTGCCCTGCGGAACATAGGATATGAATCGTCTTGAGGACGCGGACACCGGCTCCTCCCAGTTCTCGCCATAGAACTTGAGATCGCCGCGATCCGTCGTAATCAGGCTCAATAAGAGACGTATTAGAGTGGTCTTTCCCGATCCGCTGTAGCCCACCACGCCGACGATATCGCCAGGCCGGATGTTGAGATCGATGTTCTCGAGAATCGGTTCTTCGCCGTACGCGAAAGACAGTCCCCGGATATCAAGGCCGATCCTCGCCGGGAAATCCGTAACAGGCACGATCCGGTTATCCTCCGGAATCGCCTCAAGCTCCATGATGCGCCCCGTAGACGAGAGAACGGTAATGAACTGGGGGATCAGGCTGCCGAGGCTCATAATCGGTGCCTGTACCTGGGAGACCAAGGACAGGAAAACCGTCATCGTACCGTACGTAATGCTGCCGGTCGACAAACGGTAAACACTCCATCCGAACGCGATGAAATATCCGGATGTAAAGATCAGGCTGATACACAGATTCATAGCGGTACTCAGCCGGTTTCTCTTCATGATCAGTCGGAGCCTTTCGTCGCGAAAAGCTGTGAGACGGTCATGACTTCTCGTCTCCAGCGAGAATGTTTTCGCAACGGCAAGATTCTCGATCGTCTCCTGCAGGAAGGACCGGTAAGCCGACTCCACCGCGTTGAGTTCTGTCTGATATTTCTTCAGCTTGGAGCTGAAGGTCAGACTGATCAGGACACCGACCGGACCGATGATCAGAGACGCAATCGCCAGCCAATGATCATAATAAAACAGCACGACAAACGCGATCAGAATACGGATCAGAAGAAGAAAGAAGGTTGGGAGAATGTTCGCGATCCCGTTGGCGACGCGGTCGATATCACTGGTAAGGCGCGTTAACGTATCCCCGCTGTGATAGAGCGATACTTTGGACCACAGACCGTTCAACAGGGTATCGAAGGACTTCGAGCGGATACCGAAGGCATAACGCTCGTTGATATGTGTGGAGATGATATTGCTTACAGCCCCGATCGCGATTCCGAAGAAGGCGATCGCGACCAGGATCGCGATGCCCGGAACAGTGAAAACCGGGCCGCTTCCGGTCACGCCGTCAATGACGTATTTGGACACAACGGTACCGCCGATACCGGTCACGGTGGTGATGACGCTCAGCAGAAAGACAAGCGAAATCGGACCGACAAAGGGCTTGGTTCTCGCAATCATCCAGCCGAGGTACCGGGATTGATTATCCCAGTCCCGGAAAAAAGCGATGAGCTTCTTAAAGGTATCTTTCACAAGGCACACTCCCGACTTGCGATTCTCACAAATGAGCTCCGAGCAACACAAATGAATCTCTGAACAAGAAAAAAGGGACACAATACAGTGACCCTTCGTAAGGAACATATATAAAAACGTCATAACGTCTCGTTATCGATATACGGCAACTGGCTGCCATCCGTTCCTTATTACTAAGGCGGGAAGGCCCTATAGCTTTGCGTCACAGGCTTTTGCCTGCTTTACCGGAAGATTGAGCAGATTACTTTGTCATGCCACCGTATACAGGTGTATTATCACAAATATGATCGCCTGTATTGTCTACATTGTAGTAAACCGGATAGCAGGGCACTACAGGATCACTGCCTGAAGTGGCGATATGCTCCGAGAAGCGGAATTCAGTGACTTCCATGGCCGGCTTAGAATATGTTCTCTTCATAGAGGTCCCCCCATGCATCATAAAAATGTACTGACTAAAATATACAACCAAATTCATCGGCTATCAAGAGGTATTGTAAAACAATTCTTCAAAAAGTAGAAATGCCGCAAATCGTTCACATATTGCGAAATCCTTCGGCCAGCATACGGCGTCCCTCTTCACAGGCAAAAGGATTGACGTGGCCTTCTCCTCCGACTTGCCAGTGCACTGCGGGACAATGTGTACACGCATCATAGATATCACAATCCACACATTCTACCGGCAGCCGGTAGTTCAGCGCCTTATCATGCATATCGCTCCACGACATGAGAAACCCCGTCTGCAAAGGCCTTTCCGTGACAAACTCGAATCCGCTGCAGGGAATCATTTCGCCGTTCCATTTGATGGCAAACTGAGAGATCCCCGCCGCACAAAGAACTCCGACGGTCGCTCTTTCTCGGGCTGAAGAGGCGGGCCGGTTCCGCAGCATAATTGAATCCACACCATCCACACGCATTCTTGTACGATACAGCTTGACCTGGTCATCAAGAGACGGGGCGAAATCATGGTACTGCCGATCCGTCCCTGAACGTGCCTGAAGCGGAAGCGTAGATAATCCGATCATATGCGGATCTTTCTCCTTGCAATACCGGTAGAGAGATTCAAAATCATCCGTCATCTGCGCGGATGCGGTAATCGCAATACTAAACGCGATCCCGGAGCGCTTCAGATCGTCGAGCGCACGGTCAACCATATCAAATGCGGTCTTGCTTCCGGTCACCTTCTCATACGCGTCAGGACAGCTCCCATAGACCGAGATCTGAACGCGTCGGGGCGGCCTTTGGGCCAGCCAATCGATGAGTTCACGGTTCATCAGTACGCCGTTCGTGAAAACGCTAACCAGAACTCCCCTGTCCTGCATGTGTTCGTAGATTTCGCGGAAACCCGGATATGTAAGGCATTCCCCACCCGTAAGCGTTGCGAACATCATTCCGGCATCACAGGCATCGTCAATCAGGCCAATCCACTGATCTGTTGTTAAGAGTGGTTGCGTGACCTGGTCTTTTGACAGATGCACATAACACATTTTGCAGTCGAGATTGCACAGCGGCGTCAGTTCAAAGACTCCGACAATCGGAACCCCCGCCGACTTCGCTTTCCGTTGAAGCGCGGTATACAAGGTCTCCGCTTTGTCCGCTTCCTTTTGAAGCGATATTTCCTCTATCAACCCGTACATATGATCCTCCGGATCTTCATTCCGCCAGAATATCCATCTTACTTAACCGGCCTAAGAATTCATCCATATCCGCTTCCGCCACGTCTTGCGAGACATCAAATTCGTCCAGAATAGACTTGAGAAGGTCCTCTCTCGAGATCGGATTCTCCAGCTGTTTCCATATATGTGACGAAACGTCGTTTAAGACAATCGCGCCTTCGAAGTTCTTGATATTGGCACTCTTGGGCATAACAATCCACTCATCCACAACATTTCTTAGAATAAACCCCTCTTTGATCTTCATGTCCCTTTCTCCTCCTTCAACTTTTTCCTTTGTTCCCCCGAAAATCACACTCTCCAACAGATCCGCAGCAGCATCTTCCATATTGCAAAAAAGACGGTAGAACGGTATCCGGTTCGCGACCGCGCGTATGGACCGGACCGTCAGGAACTTCCGTTCATCATCCCACATCGGTACAAAAGACTGTTTCAGAAGCAAGGCAAAAGCCTGATCCGGAGACAGAACCCGGATATGATTCTCTCTGGACTGCCTTACCTCAACGATAGCCGTCACAGGATACGAATCCTGAACGAAGCGCTGTTCTTTGCCGTCCCACGGCACGCCATAAGCCCGGATCGCGTCCGGTAAAATACTCAGATGCGGACGGTCGCCGCTTACCAGCGTCGCCCCCAGATGCCGGATCCATATCTCCGCCTGCGTACTCTTCCCCGTGCCTGACGGCGCTGTGAACAGGATGGATTTGCCCCTGAAGGCCAGGCAGGACGCATGTATGGACAGTCCGTTATGTCCGCTGAAAAGGCTCTCCGCAGCAACTCTCAGAAGCTGCAACATATTCTCCTTAAGTACGCACATATCCTCACAGTTTTCTGTATCCGCCATGCAGGTAAGGCGCTTATAGTCTTCGGCTGCCTCAAGAACACAAGAGTTCTTCCTATCGGAACTCCGGAAGACCCAACGATCCTCAAGCCCCTGATATATGGCGACTCCCGATTCTTCCGCTATAAGGACGCCGTCATCATGCTCGAAAAAAGCATCTGCAATATCCAGTGTGCTCTTCGAGGCAAACGGTTTCTCCCCGCTGAAAGCCTTGAGCGGCGAATCCTCAAGAAGGGCGTCGTTCTTTACTTCTAGGCAGTGATCCGCAAAATAAAATTTCGAATTCCTATTTATCATATTCTTTTTCCCGAAAACATCCTATAAATACGTCTGATCTGTACCATGCAAAAAACTCTTCCGCGGTACACAAGAACCGATAATGGTACTCGTCCGGGAAGCTTTCTGACTATTTCATTTCTGCGATAAAGTGTGGCAACCCCGAGAATACTCGTATACGGGATCGGTCCTTCCACTCTGAACAGAGCGTCTCCCCGCAAATAAAACACATCGCCGTCCATCCGGATCACGCGATGTAGGATGCAGTGTTCGCCGCCGTCCATTACCAGAGGAATATCACCGACCTTAAGCTTCCCGGCTAAAGGTTCAATATAGACACTGTCACTTTCATCGTGAAGGGTCGGAGACATGCTGCCGCCGGTCACGGTCAGCCAGAAGCTTTCGCCGCGGGAAATCTTTTCGATCATATCCGGAATCAGCTCATCGGGCGAACCGACACGAACGGATTGGCTCATACGTTCATCACTCTAAGCATGCAGAAAATCCCGGGCCAATTCATCACGATACAAACTCCTTGTCCGTTACGATCTCTTCTCAACACGATTACCGGGTCTCTCCTGAGGAGTCTCTTCCTTTCGGCGGGAAGCTTTCTGCGGTTTCTCATTATTCCCGTAGCTGCCATACGTATAACCATAGCCATAACCATAGCCATAGCCGTAAGCGGCGCCCTTGGTTCTGACGTTATTGAGCACCACACCGATCACGTTGGCATTCGCTCGCTTTAAGAGTTCACCAGAACTCTTAAGGTCAACCTGCTTTGTCTTTCCACTATTGACGACAATGATCACACCGTCGACAATGGGGGAAATAATCTGAGAATCCGGCAGGAGAAGAATCGGCGGCGTATCAATCACAACGTAATCGAATTCTTTTCTCGCGTCGTCGATAAAGTTCTTGAATCTCATCGAACTGACAAACTTGGTCGTATTCAGCGGCTTTCTTCCGGCCGTGATAATATAAAGGCTCGGCACCGAGGACTTGATCAGGCATTCGTGCCAATCCGTATTCTGACTTATCACATCGCTCAATCCGACACCGTTAACATAATTGAACAGAAGGTGCACCGATGCGTTTCGCATATCGGCATCGATCAGAAGAGTTCGCTTCCCGGAAGAAGCCATAACAGCCGCCGTATTCGCCGCAATCGTTGTCTTGCCCTCATTCGGCAGTGAGGAAGTGACCATAAGACACATATTCTTCTGGTCTACGAAAGAAAAATCAATATTCGCCTTCAGCTTCCCGAAGATCGCATTGATCGCAAGATCTGATTTACTTGTGACGTTCTTCGACGCCGACTCATCATTAGACATCTGATTTTCTCCTTAATCCTTACCCACTCGTGGAATGGAACCGAGTACCGGAACACCCAAAATTGCAGTAACCTGCTCCTCCGTCTTAACCGAACGGTCAAGATACTCGAGAAGAAACGCTAGTCCTATGCCAATAGCCAATCCTGCTATAAATCCAATCATGACATACTTGATCCGGTCCGGTCCTACCGGGCCTCTGGGAAGCTGTGCTTCATCGATGATCTGCACATTGTCCATCTTCATAATATCGACTACTTCGCTCTGGAAAACGCGCGACAAAGTGTTCGCGATATTCTGCGCGAGAACCGGATCCTGATCAATAACAAAAATATGGATGATCTCTGTGTCACCGGCCGATGCGACGGCAATTTTACTGCTCAGTTGCCCGGCTGTCATAGGAAGATTCAGCTGATCAATTACCTGATCGAGCACGCGATTCGTCTTACAGAGGACGCTGTAGGAATCCACGAGCGAGACGCTCAAATTATAGTCGCTGATTGTAAGAGAGCTGCTGGCATCGGTAACCGTCTTGCCCTTCTGATTGCTGACAATAATCGTAGAGTACGCCTGATAATAGTCATCCAAAATGAACCAGGCATACAAGCCGGCAATGGATGAAAAGAAGATCGGAAGCAGAAGGATAAGAGCTAGACGTTTATAGATAATATGAAAAATCTGCTCAATTGTTAACTCGGTAGGCATTCATTTACTCCTTCTCGAGAAAGTATCAATAATCATTTCCCATTATATTTAAGTTCATTTCAATATTACACAATATATTTAAGGGATACAAGAATAATAAGCGCTACATATTGTCGTTATTTTTATTATTAAAACGGAAATCTAAGCCCACATAGTGCAGATCATTCTTGAATTGTTCTACATTCTTATCATTGACATATTCATAGTCCTTACGTAGCCTTTTTACTTTATCTCCATGCAATAACAAAACCGTTAATACACGCCAGATCCAAAAGACGGGTAAAAGAAAAGGTAATATATCCAACAATTTATATTTAGTTTTCATCAAGCTATAAGGCAGTAGGATATTCCTAATTAACGCCTTTCTTTTATGATTCGCAGTTTTTTCACCGGTCTTCATTCCTTTTAGCGCAGAGGCTAATAAAGTGTTATCAGGCCTCCCAAAAGCCCCACTTAGAAAGATATGTTCAGTAATATGATCACTCATTTTAGTTGGGACTGCATCAAAGAACCATACCTGGAGTGTTTCGGATATATTTCGGTAGAACTGATACAAATCAAGTTTTTCTAATTCGTTACGTATATATAATTGATTCAATTCTGGATATTTGTTATAAAAAACTTGAAAATCTATCAAGTGTTTAATACCAATTCCGCCATTTCTATAATGCTTTACGAAATGTGTAATCATATAAATGAATCCATCTTCCGCCGTCATCTCAAAGCGGGAATCATCACTTGACAAAAGATGAGCTAATTGCCAACCATCTCCATAATAAGCATAATAATCTTTGTTGTATGAAGGAATCAATCGCTTGTGAAGTTCTATGACCATATAAGGCGGCTTTGTCCATTTAAATTCATGGTCACTTTCCAGGATTTCAGAATAGCCAAGGCGTTCCATGATTTTTGATATAAGTGAATATTGATTTAATCGAATTAATACGTCTGCATCGCCCATTAACCGCATCTCGGAATTGGGATATAATCGTTTTAGTAAAACGCCCTTTAATGGCATATAGTCGATATTTTGAGCTGTTAATTCTTGGAAGAGTCTCAATATTTCTTCTGTTTGAAATTCATCAATCACTACTGCCTCGTAAGTCATTTGTTTTAGACGAGTGTATATAGCGCTTGGCAATTGAATCTGTGAATTATAAGCACCGTAACAGATAACCGCTGCGATTCCATGAGATTCTACTATTTTTATAGCTTCATTCCAGTCGAAAAACTCCGGTAAAATAGCCGGACGATTTTCTATGGCACTTCGAATCAAAGAAATAATGCCTTTATGCAAATCTTGACTATTATTATTCATTTTGAATCATCTCTTCTTAATATTTCCGCCATACCATCCGGTTCACAACTCCGGTATAGCTCTGAATGATCTTCACGACCTTCGTTGATACATTCATGTCCTGATAATCAGGTACCGGGATCCCGTAATCGCCGTTCTCATTCATTGTAACGGCCGTATCGACCGCCTGCAGGAGAGATACCTCATCAATACCGGCGAGGACAAAGCATGCCTTGTCCAGAGCCTCCGGACGCTCTGTCGATGTTCTTATACAGACAGCGGGGAACGGCGCATGAACAGAAAGGAAGAAGCTCGACTCCTCCGGCAGCGTGCCGCTGTCCGAGACGACGGCAAACGCATTCATCTGTAGGCTATTGTAGTCGTGGAACCCCAAGGGTTCATGTCGAATCACACGTTTGTCCAGCGGGAATCCCGACTGCTCCAGACGGTTACGGCTTCTCGGATGGCATGAATAAAGAATAGGCATGTCATACTTTTCGGCCATTTTATTGATCGCAGTGAAAAGTGAGATGAAGTTCTTGTCGGTATCGATATTCTCTTCACGATGTGCCGAAAGAAGTATGTATTTCTTCTTCTCCAGACCGAGACGGTCGTGAATATCGCTAGCTTCAATCTTGCTCAGATTGGCATGAAGCACTTCAGCCATCGGGCTTCCGGTCACATAAGTCCGCTCTTTCGGAAGGCCGCAGTCGGCCAAATACCGGCGCGCATGTTCGCTGTAAGCCATATTCACATCGGAAATGATATCTACAATACGGCGGTTCGTCTCCTCCGGTAGGCACTCGTCCTTACACCTATTCCCCGCTTCCATATGAAAGATCGGAATATGTAGGCGTTTGGCGCCTATTACACTCAGGCAGGAATTGGTATCCCCCAGAACCAGCAAAGCCTCCGGCTTAAGTTCGGCCATCAGGTCGTAGCTCTTTGCGACGATTCCGCCCATCGTTTGCCCCAGTGTATCGCCGACCGCATCCAGATAGACTTCCGGGTCGTCCAGCTCGAGATCATGAAAGAACACGCCGTTCAGGTTGTAGTCATAGTTCTGTCCCGTATGCGCCAGAATTGTATCAAAATACAGACGACACTTCTTGATGACTTCCGCCAGACGAATAATCTCGGGACGCGTGCCGACAATAATCAGCAGCTTGAGTTTCCCGTTGTTTTTGAAATCCACCATACCTCTTCACCTCACAAATGATCTTATGAGCCCTTTTCTACCTTTTCGAAAAACGTATCCGGATGCGATTGGTCAAATGCTTCATTCGCCCACATGACGGTAACCAGATCTTCTGTCTCACTTAAGTTAATAATATTATGCGTATACCCAGGCAGCATATGAATCGCCACGATCTTCTCGCCCGACACTTCGAAATTCATCACTTCCTCCGAACCGATCCTGCGCTCCTGAATAAGACCGTGACCAGATACGACAATAAAGAACTCCCATTTGCTGTTGTGCCAATGCTGCCCTTTCGTGATCCCGGGCTTCGATATGTTGACGGAGAACTGGCCGCAATCGATAGTCTTGAGAAGCTCTGTAAAGCTACCCCTCGCATCCGTATTCATCTTCAGCGGGAACGCAATCTTCTCCTTCGGAAGATAGGACAGATAGGTCGAATAAAGCTTCTTTCCGAAAGATCCGTTCGGAATTTCCGGCATTAGTAGCGTCTCGGGCTGCTTCTTAAAAGACTCCAGCAGGTCGACGATCTCACCCAGCGTGACATGATGAGTCGTAGGCACATAGCAGAAGCGCCCGTCCTCCTGATCGACCGCTGTCACACCGTCAAACACACAGCGATGCTCGTGCCCTTCCAGAGCATCCAGCATTTCGGTCACCAGATCATCAATGTGGAGCAATTCAAGCTCCGTACTACGGTCATTTACCTGAATCGGCAGATCCTGCGCCACGTTATAGCAGAAGGTCGCAACTGCACTGTTATAGTTCGGCCTGCACCACTTCCCGAAGAGATTCGGGAAACGGTAGACCAGTACCTTCGCACCGGTGTCCCCGGCATACTCGAAAAATAGCTCCTCGCCTGCAAGCTTGCTCTTACCATAATCACTCTCCGCGTAACGCCCGATCAGCGTCGCTTGTATCGACGAGGAAAGCATGACGGGACAGGTATTGTTATGCCTCTTCAGCGTGTCGAGAAGCGTCGATGCGAAACCGAAATTTCCCGCCATGAACTCGCTCTGGTCTTTAGGGCGATTCACTCCGGCAAGATTGAAGACGAAATCCGCCTCCGCGCAAAAGCTATCCAGAAGCATATCATCCGCATCCACATCGTACTCGAAGATCCCCCCGACGGAAATATCTCTTGTACGATCCTTCCCGTCCCGAAGATTCATCAGCTGCTGACAGAGATTCTTCCCGACAAATCCCTTGGCGCCGGTAACAAGAATATTCATATCACTTACCCTCTCTAGCCAGTTCATCCTGGATATAACGAAGGCTCAACAGCTTCTCCTTAACCTGTTCAACATTTAGAAGATCTGTGTTGTTGGAATTGAATTCCGAAAGAACATTTCTCATGGTATCGCCTTCCTTAAAATACTTGTCGTAATTAAGGTCGCGTTTATCGCAAGGCACACGGTAGAAATTCCCTAGATCGATGGCGTGACCGCATTCCTCATTCGTTAGAAGTGTCTCATACACCTTCTCGCCATGTCTGATACCAATTGTCTTGATCTCGATCTTATCCTCGGGATCGAAAAGATCCTTCACCGCTTGTGCCTGTGTAGCGATCGTACAGGCAGGAGCCTTCTGTACCAGAATATCACCCGAAGTCCCCTGATCAAAGGCGAAGAGCACCAGATCCACCGCCTCTTCGAGCGACATGATAAAGCGGGTCATGCTTGGCTCAGTAATCGTAATCGGCTTCCCTGCTCTGATCTGCTCGATCCAAAGTGGAATCACACTGCCACGCGAGCACATTACATTGCCATAGCGTGTACAGCATATCTTCGTTTTCTCTGGAGAAACGGTTCTGGACTTCGCTACAATCACCTTCTCCATCATCGCCTTGCTTGTACCCATTGCGTTAACCGGATAAGCGGCCTTATCTGTCGAAAGGCAGATAACCGAATTAACTCCCTCATCAATAGCAGCTATCAACACATTATCGGTACCAAGCACATTGGTTTTAACAGCTTCTAGTGGGAAGAACTCACATGATGGAACCTGTTTCAATGCGGCTGCATGGAAAATGTAATCTACGCCATGCATTGCGTTTTTAACAGATGCGATATCTCGAACATCGCCGATAAAAAACTTAATCTTATCGGCAACCTCTGGCATCCTTGACTGAAAGTCGTGTCGCATCTCGTCCTGTTTCTTCTCGTCGCGGGAAAAAATTCGAATCTCTCCAATGTCGGTAGTAAGAAAACGGTTGAGGACAGCATTTCCGAAAGAACCGGTCCCGCCGGTAATAAGCAGGGTAGCTTTACTAAAAAGTGACATATCCAACCTCCAATATATCCGCTATTCTTCGACATGCGAATCCGTCCCCATATGGATTGCTTGCATGAGACATTGTGTTGTATGATTCCTTGTTTTCAAGAAGTTCCTTGAAATCATTGTAAATAACTTCTTCATTTGTACCGACGAGTTTCAAGGTTCCCGCTGAGATTCCTTCCGGGCGCTCAGTGGTATCTCGCATAACAAGCACTGGTTTTCCAAGTGACGGGGCTTCTTCCTGAATCCCCCCGCTGTCAGTAAGGATTAGGTACGAACGCGCGAGAAAATTGTGGAAGTCTAGAACATCCAAAGGTTCGATAATGTGAATTCTCTCACACTCACCCAGTTCATCCTGTGCGGCTTTGCGAACAACTGGATTCATATGGATCGGATAGATCGCTTTCACATCGGAAAACTCGTCGACAATCCTTCGAATAGCACGAAACATATTATGCATCGGTTCCCCAAGGTTCTCACGACGGTGCGCGGTGATCATTATCAACCGACTTCCCTCCGCCCATTGTAGCTCCGGATGTGTGTACATTTTATGTACTGTCGTCTTAAGGGCATCGATGGCTGTATTTCCAGTCACATAGATTGTCTCTGGCGACTTCCCTTCACGAAGAAGATTATCCTTCGCTGTCGTTGTAGGAGCGAAATTGAAGCGAGATAAAATTCCGACTGCTTGTCTGTTGAATTCTTCCGGATATGGCGACAAGATATTGTAAGTACGAAGGCCGGCCTCGACGTGCCCGACGGGAATCTGTAAATAGAAGCAGGCAAGTGCTGTTGCAAAGGTCGTTGACGTATCTCCATGTACTAGTACACAGTCCGGTTGCACTTTCTCCAACACATCCTTTATTCTCACTAGTACATTCGCTGTTATGTCGAAAAGAGTCTGTTTATCCTTCATAATCGACAAATCAAAATCCGGAACCACACCAAATACCCGGAGAACCTGATCCAACATCTGTCGATGCTGTCCTGTAACACATACAAGAGTCTGCATTCCTTCGCGAGATTTCAGCTCATTCACCAGTGGACACATCTTGATTGCTTCCGGACGTGTTCCAAATACAAGTAATATCTTCTGCATTTCAACTCCTACAGTCTATGCACATCAGGTAAATAACAGATTTTACGTGTGTCAAATACAACTTTACCGGATAACATATTCATGTTCTGTTTAATCTCGTCATGTCCGACCATGATTACAACCATATCAACGGCGCCCAAAAAGGACTCGAAGGTGGTGTGTTGGTTTGGTACTATCTTCTTAGTCACGTAGGGATCGTAAACTTGTACGAGCCCGCCTGATAATCCATCCTCCATACGTTCCAACATCTGAAGCGTTGGACTTTCTCTTACATCATCCACATTTTCCTTATAGGTCAAACCATAAAGTCCTACTCGGCGAACATCGGTCAGCCCTTTCTCTTTCATAATCTGACTTATTCGGTGAATCACAAACCTCGGCATACCATCGTTTATCTTCCTCGCTGCAAGGATAATGTTTGCAAGACCCGGATAATCTCCGACGAGAAACCACGGATCGACGGAAATACAGTGCCCCCCCACACCGGGACCCGGAGTGAGAATATTCACACGAGGATGCATGTTTGCGATTCGGATAATCTCGTATACATCCATATCATCACTTCGGCAGATTTTTGCTAGCTCATTTGCAAATGCGATATTTATATCTCGAAAAGTATTCTCGACGACCTTTGTCATCTCGGCGGTTCGAATATCGGTAATGACAATATCGCCCTTACAGAATGACGAATAGACAGCCTTGATCTTCTCTCCGATCTCCGCGTCATCCGCACCAATCGTTCTCGAATTATGTTCTAGCTCATAGACCATATTTCCGGGAATTATTCGCTCCGGTGCATGAACAAGGTGAATATCCTTGCCAGGAACAAAGCCGTTCGCTTCAATTACTGGGCGTATAAATTTTTCAATCGTTCCCGGTGGAATTGTAGATTCAATCACTACTGTTGCGCCCTTGGGACAAACCTTCATAACGCTCTTCACTGCGGATACGACAAAACACGCATCCACTTTTTTACTTTCTTTATCATAAGGCGTTGGAACTGAGATGATATATGTATCTGTTACCTTATACTCGTTCGAGAACTCAATTCCATTCCTTACGGCTTCATCAAACAGTCCCTTGAGTCCTTTTTCCTCGAATGTTACTTCACCTCGATTAAGTTTATCAACAAGCTCCTCGTTATAGTCTGTACCAACAACATCCATACCATGAGATGCCAGTATAAGCGCTGTTGGGAGCCCAATGTATCCAAGTCCAATTACATTAATCACAATAAATTCACTCCTTTATAATTAATGTTTAAAAATGACCTTTATTTCATCCCGTTCTTCTTTCGTGAAACCAAACAATCCCATTAATGCAAGAAATATGAACATAAATATTAAAACACATATTATAAATGTTGCCCATGTTACCATAAAGAAACCTGAAGCAATTCTAGTGATTATTGCACTTATCAATATACATATCCATGTTTTCCCAAATATTGCTTTGTAGACTGTAGCCATACTCATGCTCAGAACTTTGTCGTAATATATGTTCATTACTATGACACTTCCAATGAAGAAACTAAGAGCAGTACCAATCGCAGCTGCATAATAACCATATTGTCTGACTCCAATGATTGTTATTATTGCATTCATCACCGTAACAACGCTAAGAACGACTGTTCTAAATCCAAGTTTATTCTTAGCACGTAGTATTGCCAAACAAACATTCACACACAATTCAAGTAACGCAGGACCCATTAGAATTAAAACAATTACATATACATCTTCAAACCCATTTCCTAACCATAGTTGTATAAACTCTTTCCCCAAAACGGCAAAACCACCTAATGCTGCACCCAGAAGAATAAACTGAATTCTGCCAACGCGAACAACTAAATTCTTTATCATTTTCCCATCCAAATCATATGCCAGCACATTCATAACCGTTGGAAGCATAACACCAGATATTGAGGTTGATAAATTCTCAAACATCGCGAATATAGCCAAACCCATAGAATATATAGATACAAACCCAGCGCCTAATTCTGCTCCAATAACTACATTGTCTAAATTGCTGTTAACTTGTGCTGCAATAGTAGTTAAAAACATTAGTCCAGCATATTTAGTCGTCTCTAAAAACAGCTGTTTATCCCATCCTCTGATTTTTATAGATAGTGCTATGTGAAGGAAGTATTTAATGTATATAATTTCAATAATTATAACCATTATTGATAATAATAGATCAAGCAAAACCAATACTAGTGATTTTTTTACAAATAATAGCAATACATATGTCAATAGTATTCTAATTATTAACCGGATAATCTTAATACTATTGCCTATGGTGAATTTGTTATGTCCTGATATTATTCCATCTAGTATATTATCGATTATATGAAAACAAATATTTAACGCTAAAACAAAGAATAAATTTCGAGCTAGTAATATTTGTTCTGTATTTAATCCATTTCTATATATATTAGGAATAATTGCATATATAACTGAGCAAACCGAGGCTACAATAAGAATCAAAATCGAACCTTCACCAAAAGTCATTGATACAAAGTCGCTTATTTTACTTTCTTGCCTTTCAGCTTTATATTTGGCGATATATCTTGTTATCATTCCTCCAATCCCTAAATCCATCACCATCAACGATGCCGATAGGGATGCAATTGTTTTGTATACACCATACTCTATTTCTCCTACCGAAAAAAGAATATACGGCGTAATAATAAGACCATATACAGTGTTAAGTATAATCAATATGTAAGATAAAACGGCACCTGTTTTAACATTACTAATATCAGATTTTCTTAGCATTTACTATTTCCCTTACTTCTAATTTTTTATCAGAATGATCAACAAAAACTTTAGAACTCGTTACTTTATCAAACTCCTTCTCCCAACATATGTCTTTTGAAAATGCTCTAGCATTGGTTGCACATGTTTCATAAAAACTAGAATCTGTAAATAACCTTTCAACAGCAGCCGCCAAACATTCGGGGGAATTATTTTCGAGTACAATCCCAAACTTATACGCTTCATTCAAATATATGTGTTCAGGTATTTTCGACATTATTACGGGCAACCCAGCGGCTGCATACTCGAATAATTTGTTAGAAACAGACAATTTGAAATTTATGCAAGAAGGTTCAGTAATCGCTAACCCAATATGTGATTTACTGGCATAGCTAATTAATTCATATGTTTTAACGGGTGGATCAAACCTAACGTTATACAATTTGTTATTTTCGACATAAGAACGCAGTTCCTGCTCCAAGACGCCAAATCCCCTAAGTACGAATGTAATCTGTGTTAGTCCACTATCCTGAAGCAATTTTGCGGACATAAGCATCAAGTCATACCCGCGACCTTCATAATATTGACCATGATTAAGTATATCAAATGACATAGATTTCTCTTCAATTGTTATATTTGCAATTTCTTTTAAAGGTATCGAGTTAGTAACAACAACAATATCATTCAAGTGATATTGGGCTTTCAGATATTCTTTTGCCGCATTGCTCACACATAATACCAGATCAACATTCTTAATAATACGTTTCTCATAATACCCATAAATCGTTTTCATTATCTTGTTTCTAGCGATCCATAAGTTTTCGAGGAAAATTTCATGTGTATCATAAATAATTCGACATTTCAATTTTCTAGCAGCTTTATAAGCTGGAATCAAACCATTGAGATCATTAGCATGAATTATATCAGGGTGGGATTTTACAATAAGTCTGTACATCGCTTGATTAGTCTTGTACTCCCAATATGCTTTACTAAGTATATTCTTACGTTTAATTAATGGTTGTTTTCCGAGTGAAACTTTGCACGGAAGAAGATCTTCTTCCTTCTTATCATATCTCGTATCATATATGCCTACACATTCGGTTGTATATCCACGTTCAGTGTATTCTATTAGCTGTTTTTTCACTCTTGGGTCATACCATATTGAGTTTTTTACTACTACACAAATCTTCATATTGTTTGTTTGCTATCTCCATTTTTATATTCTATTATTTATTGATAATTGGTCGATGAATAAGTCAAATAGATTCATCCCTGTTCATTTGGACATTTGTTAGAATCTGTACTACGGTTTCCGAACAGAATTAAGTTTGCAAACGGAAAGACTCGTATTATTTGAATGGTTAACAACGTCGCGACTACAGTTATGAAAAGGGAAATCACGAAATTTTGAAATCCCAATACAGTATACAAAGAGTTTGCGTTTTCTTGTTTCATTATTCCGCAATAATATACATGCACACAATATATTTCTAGTGTATGCATCCCGATCTTATTAACGTTCATTCTTTGTAAATATTCACTACTTCTGTTCACAATAACCATTAACGCCAGACAACCCGACATGGCTGCAAAAAATCTGATTAGAATGTTTGTGAAATTATCGGCACCACTCTGTAAATCAATATTGAAAACTATGAATAGAAACATTGAAAAAGACATAGCTGATAAGATCTTATACAATTTGTGTTTTGGTTCAACAAGAAGACTTAAGATATTATGTTTATTGACATGATACCCAATTGCATAGTATACACCATAATATAGAACATACTTGATGCCCAAAAATGATATACCTTTTCTCGTCATAACAAACGCAGTCGCTATTCCAAACACAAGAAAAAAAGCTATCGCTACTATTAATTTCCCTGGGCCTAAGTTGTTCTTTGACATCAAAAGATTTACAAAGGATGCTATAATAGCCAAAATGAATGTCACCCACAAGAACCATAATCCGTTATCAACATGCTGTATTAATGCCGCCCCCCCGTTAAGTAAACTCCCTTCAAACCTTCCAAGGAGAATTACGGATATTAGGAAAAACCAAGAAATAAATGGTAACAGGTATCTACAACAGTTTTTCTTAAAGTTCATTACTAAAGTCTTATAGGAATCTATGCATTTGTAAGAAAAATATCCTGCAATTAGCATAAAACCAGGCATTTGAACTGCCCATATTATATTGCCGAGAACGCCTCCTTGATCACTTGTACTGCATTGAAGAACATGTCTTATTACAACCAATATGATCAAAATTCCTTTGTAACAGTCTAGCGTTTTGTTACGCATTTTATATGTCTACCCATTGATAGCAGAATCTATCATCCTTTCTGTAGTTTTTGTGCTTTTTTGAAGGTTATGATGTTCATTTGTTAAAACAATCGCTCTATTGTAATAGTATCGTTGTATTTTATTATCATTTATTAATGTAGTTATCATATTACACAATTCAGTTCTGTCCGTACAACAAACACATGCATCATTTTTCACAAAATAATCGATTATGCCACACTCAACGGATCCATATGCGAAAACATTCGCACCAGATTTTAAAGAATCTGCTGCCTTCGTGGATAGCGAATATCGTGTTGAATCTATATTATTATCTGTAAATGCTTCAACAACTAGTAATATATCGGTTTCTTTTGTCTTTCTAATTACCTCTGAATATGGAACGGAACCATTATAGATAATATTGCTATATTTATTGAATTCGATTAAAACATTTCTATCAATTTGGCTAGAATAAACATTAATAGTGTAGTTTAGATTAAGATTCTTTAATGCTTGTGCAATTTCAATAATTGATTTATATCTATCTAATAATAAATTGCCAAAATACGAAATGACAACATGATCATTGTTTATAGGTTTAAATTCTTTTCGTTGAATATCCGAACTTAAGTATACTGTTTCACCGGATAACCCGAAGAAGCTATTATATTTATCTCGTATTTTATCACTAATAAATAGTGCACCTGAGCATTTATGTAATAGATCTTCAACCAATCTTATATACTTAATTTTGTATTTCTTATAGAGTAATGTATTTTTATGCCCTTTGTTAAAATAATAGTCATCACTTATAGTTGGAACAATAGGAATTGAAAATCGATTTGCCACATAGATAGCTAATTCGATAATAAAGAAATCATCAGAGAAGCTCAGGAATACACATTCAGGAGAATACGAGTCTAGCCAGGTATTTAGTTCATTTGTACACCAAAGCGATTTTCTCCAAAGCATACCTCTAATTAAGTGAATACATGGAGAGTGAGAAGAACCCGAATGTACTAACCGGTCAATAATTCTTCTTTTGTAAGACCTGGGTGACGGCTCATACATACCCTCATCACATAATTCATCATAATTATAAATTAATCCAACTTTGTATGATTTATGAATCCATCGTTTTACAAGCATAGAATCAGTAATTTGAAATAGTGTTGAACAGTGCCCCTTCAAAGGTGGCTCAGGATTTGAAAATATTTGTGCCATTTTGTTCTTATCCCAATATGCAAAATATGATTCAAAAGCCCGCGATGGTCCGTTTCTTTTATAGGGAACCGTGCCAACTATTAATATTTTATGCATTATATCCCTCTTTTTATATCTTGGTATAGGAAATTACTACTATGGTTTGTGTAAATTTGTTTAAAAAGCGTTGCTAGATTAATTCGGTGTTATAAATTTATAACCAATTCTTTCAAGCACTTTTCTTGTCGTCTTGATCATTGATACAGGCATTATATTAAAAACCTTACTCTTCATTTGATACTTTATAGTTTTGTCAAAAGACAAAAGACCTCGTTTCGATGTGTCAATTAAAATCCCCTCTTTCTTCAGATATCTTATAGTTGGAGGATACCATTTTCCCTGAAGAATCCCATTTTTCCAACCAATACCAAGTACAGAGGTGCAACAATCCTTTCCAATTACTCTTATTGGACTTAATATCTTCTGTTTAGCTTCGAATTGCCATGCGGAAAAGTCATTATCATATAGGCATTTATTTAAATAGTCTTTTCTCCAAATCGATGGTTGTAACACCTTTCCATATATATTTTTTTCTGAAATCTGAGAGATAAGCATCTGACCTGTTTTGACCATTCCTTTCACCGGCATGAAACTCAAATAATCAATATGATTATTGCCCATAAACAATAAATAATCATTTATCTTCTCATTGTCGACCTTTTTGGTTAGAAAGTAATCCTCCAATAGAAACAATACATATTCTGTGTCTATTCTGCTTAATGCGGTTCTTACTTTAGAACTCCAACTTATTTCAGGGCCCGTGTTAATTTTTGTTACACCGCAATAAGATATTTCTTTCTCATTATTAACAAAGTATTTCTTAAAACAGCAGTCCCCCCAATAAATGCAGAAACAATTAAAGAAAGTATCCCATGCATCCGAATAACTATCGCAAGATACTATTACTATTGACAAGCTGTTGATCATCTTTCAATTCTCCATTATTTCTGTTGCGTATAATATTTATAACTATTCCGACTGCAAAAAAGCATTCACTTGACTCCAAATATGATGCTGAAATCATAAATTTTAAGTATATATATATAATTGAAAATATTACGAAATACAACGAGTATATCATTCTCTTCCTCACGCAGATTAAGAAGGCCTTAACTGTGCTTATAATAAGTGCAATAATTACCCCTCCACCTAAAACGACACCAAAGTCTATTAACAATTCCAGGAAAAAGTTGTGAGCATACTTTCCTGAAACAGTTAGAAATCGATCTCCATATATTCCAAATCCAAATATGTGATTAAACACATGAGGAAGTAACTCTTTTTGAATGTGGTTACGATCAGCATTATCAAAAAACGAGGCACCTATTATACGATTTATTACTCTACTTTTTAATCCAAAAGAACTAAGTAAATTTTCAATTCCTAATATCAAACTATCTGATGAGAATATAATAAATGCGATAATAAGTAGAAAAGCAAACAGAATAATCTGTTTAATTTGATGATCACTCGATTTGTTAATTAGATAATTTTTACATACATATATCAAAAAGATAGAAGCAGATAAACAGAGTACCGCCCCTCTACTCCCACCAGTAAAAATAGAAAGACCTGATATGATGATAATCACCCAAGGCCATTTCTTCTTTTTTTCTATAGTATAGAATAAAGCTATCATAGTCCAGAAAAGTAGTTGATACGAAATTGTCATATAATCTAGCACTTTTGTTAAGGTTAATCGTTGTATATTTATGATAATATCCAACGGTAAAATAATTATTGAGCACCAAAACAATTTAGTGAGCAAGTATTCATAATCCAAGGGGCTGCTAATTGCTATTAAAAAAGGTGGTATATATAATAACAGAAGCAACACGATTCTTGATTTTGAAAAATCGGTCAATGAAGATACAGTAAAAATATAGTGACCAATATACGGATTCAGAAAATAAGTATAACACAGGGCAATCAATAGTGAAAAAATCACTAAAAAGGCTGTATTTGCCTTTTTTATTAGTAATAAGTATGAGATTCCTCCGCAAATAAAACATATAAAATATATAAATGTAAATCCCATGAACAAATTTGCTAAACAATAGTATAATGACGGCAAGAAAAATATCATTGTTACCAGTACTTCAGGTAAATGTTCAGCCGACAGGTTTATTTTCATCAATTTCAATCCTTCGTAATCTATACATAATTTAAATATGATGTAAAATTTTGTGGTAAAAGTTAAACACATTATTATATTATCATAGTATTTATATCGTTATGCTGTCGTATTTATATAAATGTTAGTATATTACTAGCATATTGCAAATATTTTTTGCACTTTGAGGTATAATTTTATCAAGTATATTTTGAAGCACATTATTGTTCTTTTCTGCATTCGGAAATGAAGCGTGCGACATTATTCATATAAACCGCATTTTCCCTAATTGTTTCGTCATCCAAATTCCACCACTCTACTTCTTGCAGCTTTTCAATAACATCAACATCAAATCTATATCGAATTAACCTTGATGGTATACCACCAACAATTGCATAGGGTTCAATATCCTTCGTAACAACTGAACCCATAGCAATCACAGCGCCATTCCCAACTGTCACTCCAGATTTTATCAGGACACTTTCGCCAATCCAAACATCGTTTCCTATCTTAACTCCATAATTTTTGCCATTAAAACAAACACTCTTCACTTCGTCGTATTTTTCTTCATTAACAAACGAAACCCCACATTGCATTCGCCTAGAAAAGAACACCGGCGACGTAGACACATAATGTGTTGGGTGATTACCACTTACAACCCTAACTCTCGGCCCTATAGAACAATAATTACCGATATGCGCATTTATTACAGAATCTTCTCCTATATAGCTGAACTTACCAAGATGACCCGCAAAGTATGTACATGAACTAATTCTATTGTTCCCTAATAACAACGTTCCTGGCTTTATCATGCTCAACAAAGAAACTTTGACATTCTTTCTATTTATATTTAACCATATTGAATATAATATGTAATAAACTCGCCTTAAAAGTGATTTCAACATGACTAATTACCTCAATGTTATAACGTATTACGTGCTAATGATGCATATCATTTTTTCATTTATGAATACTTGAATATTGTGTTTGCTGTAAAACTAAATTCCTCTATTGTTATTATGATTCGCCAAAAACTGAAGCCACCATTTCTGACAGATGCTTAACCTGAGAACTAATATCAAACTGATCACCTATCTGGTATGCATTTCTCTTAAATATCTTCAAAATATTCTCATCAGATATGTTTTTGATTTCACTATATAAACTGTTAACATCTCCGGCCTGATACTGTGCACCTAAACTGTTTTTTATTATGTAGTCTTTTACTTCACCATTTAGGGAGTTTATCACCGCTAGTCCGGCAGCACAGTAATCGTAAAATTTATCCGGCATATCTACTGTAGAATAGGCCGCATACGCACATAACCCTATATCACATTTACGATAGAATGGTGCTAAATCACTTAATGCCATAAAACCCAGATACTTTATATTTTCACATTCTAATTCTGCTCTTTCAACAGCTTCCCGCTGAGGTCCGTTGCCGGCTATAAGAAATAGAACTTTGTCGCCATTCTTTTCACATTTTTGGGCGCACTCGATTATTGTTTTTATATCATATGATGGGCCAAGAGAGCCGGTAAAAATACACCATATCCATCCCTGTTCTTTTATCCCTATCTTTTCTGAAATTGTGTTCGTACTCATGGCATTTCTGAATTCTCTAACGTTTATACCATTATATACTAGGCATTTTTGTATATCGCGGTCCCCGGCCCTACGTATTGCGTACTGCAATTGGTTAGTACCTAAGGCGCTAATACCATCAACTGCATTAAAGAATGCATTTTCCCGTTTACGAGAAATTGAATTGATCAGTTTTACAAAAGGTGCAAGTAATTTATGATTTCGACTCATATAAGTGTCAACTAAGCTAATATCCATGATATCGTACACCAATGGTATGTTGTGTTTTTTTGCATAAGGCCAACATGGACGAAATGCATTAAGCATACCCGTACCAGCAGTAATTATCATATCCGGTGCTTCAAGTTTATTGAATTTCTTTCCCATATTCGCTGCAAAGAAGTGCTCAAAAATGAGACGTCTTATTGATATGTTTTTCTTATATGGCGTTGTTGGCACTAATCTGGTTACAAAGTTATCTGAAACCTCAATGTCCTTCCAACCTTTAGTCCGATAGATTTTCTCGACATGCGAATAATTCGTAGTCCACCAAACAACGGAATATTCACACTGCGCTAATTCTTTGCCAAATAATGTGTATCTGCTGTCCCGAAACGCCTCGCCAGCAATTGGTCCGTATGGATACACCATCCAGATAGTCTTCATGCGATTTCCCCTTACAAATTTTCATCATATGGTAACTTTATCTGCATTTACGAGTTGTCGTATCAAATCGAGTCGAGTCTAAAATACTCATAAATTGGTATTGATATTGATTTAATTATCTCTCGTTTTCATTCCCAACAACAAACACATAATTTGTTGTTGCACTGCCGCCGATATTGAGCATCATCGCGTTGTTCGCATTCATAACCTGATATTTTCCTGCTGTTCCGGATACTTGTCTGTATAGATCCAGAAACATTCTTGCGCCGGACGCTCCAACGGGATGTCCGCAACCGATTAAGCCTCCGCTGGGGTTGATCGGTTTGCTGCCTCCGGTAAAAATTCTGCCGTCCTCAATTGCCAGATATTCCTCTCCCGGCCCCGTAATTCCGAAAGAAGATATCGCTGCATACTCGCTGGAAGTAAAGCAATCATGTGTTTCAAAAACGTCAATGTCCTCAACCGATAGTCCGCTTCGTTCGTACGCATCCAGTACAGCTCTTCTGGTCCACGGGAGTATGTAATCGGAATTGACAGCATCTGCTATTTTTTTGTCGAACATCATCGGCGCAACGCGATGCCCATATCCCTTAACGATCGGGCAAGACAGTTGTCTGCTCCTCACATACTCGTCTGAGGCAAGAATAACTACGGCGGCTCCGTCTGTGACCTGGGAACAATCAGAAACTGCCAGCCTGCCGCCTACAAGACTATTGTTTGCTGTTCCGCGTGTCTGTGCCTGCTCATAACTCATAAACCATTTTCTTGTCTGGGCAAATGGATTTCTTTTAGCATTTGCATAGTTATTTGTTGAAATCAAGGCGAGATTGTCCATGAACCGATTCTCATTGATACCGTATTTGATGATAATCTCATCAGCAAGTCTTCCAAAAAGCTTGGGAAAAGGGAAATCAACATCTTTGCCTTCCTTTGAATAGTACGCGGCGCGGCCAAGGATATCTCCGCACGTTTTACTGTCCACCGTCTTCATTAATTCCCACCCGACGACGATCGCCAGATCAATATCTCCGTTCTGTATTTTCGTGATTGCCGCGTCAAGTGCAACTGAACTTGAAGCACAGGCCGCTTCATATCTCGCGGATGGGACTCCATAAAATGCAGGGTTCACTTCCGTTAGAAGTGCACCTAGATGTCCCTGATTTATATAATGCTCGGCAATAAAGTTTCCGACATAACAAGCAACCTTATTATCCTTATTCAGCGCGACAACCTCATCGTATGTAATACCGGCACCGGAAAATCCGTCGGTTATCACTTCCTTAAGAAGGGCTATCTCATTCTTCCCTTCTTTGGTCCAGTTGCGCTCATAATCGGTTTGAGCTCCGCCTAAAATATGTGCTTTGCTGAAGTGATTACGTGTATACTGACTCATAAAATCTCCTTATCTGGCAGATTTGAAGTATTTGCGATAATCATATTTTGACGGTTCCGCTCTATTCAACAGTTTTTCTATATCCACATGAGAAATGGTCTGTCTATCCAGTCGTTCAAGTACCAGAGACTTGAAATCGGTTACTGTACTTAATGCTTCCATAACCGCTAACGGCGGACACCAGTTAAAACCAGTTGCCATAACATCATCCGCCGAATGAATGTCATATCCCACCGCCTCCGTTGCAGACAGTGAATACACAACATACTTCAGCAGGAATTCAAGGCATATTGTCGCTTCAACGGAGTGATTTTCTACGAGTGTTCGAAAAGCCGAGGCATAATCTCCAACTTTAATATCAGCTATCATTTTTTCGGCATATGGAAAAGCATATCGGATTCTCTCCCGATATGCTCTTGAGGCGATATCATAAACCATCATTTGCTTCGAGCCGTTCTCGTGTGTAACTAACTTGTAGAATCCGCCCTTTGTCTTGCGCCCAAGTTTTCCCTCATGAATCAGTGCTTGTGTATAAGAGGGCATAACAAATGTATCATGCGCATAGTCACTTGTATTGGCATATAAATTGTCAACAATCGCCTTGTGAATATCGAGTCCAACAAAATCGGCTGTTGTTAACGGAGTCATGCTTCTTCCTGTGTAGGAACCGATGATAGCGTCGATATAGTCGATTCCGCCGCTGTCCTGATAACGTTCCGCATATTGCATTGCCTCATTGATGAACTGGAAGCCAATCCGGTTTCCAAGAAAAGCAGGGCTATCCTTAACTTCCACCACGGTACGAAAAAGGACATCCGACAAGTAACTCCGGAGTATCTCTTTCTTTTCGTTTCCCGAGTACCTGGTCGGTGTAAATTCACAAAGGGTCATGTTATACGGGGGATTAAACATATGAACCCCAAAACAATTCTCACGCACTCGATCCGGATACGCCTCTGTTAAGGTCGTGACGGATAGTCCGCTTGTGCCAAAACAGGTAAATGCATGCTCCTGAAGGTATGGCGCGACTTGTTTCGCGATTTGCAGTTTGATCGGCAAATCCTCCGCGACACATTCAAAAATAAGATCCGATTGTGAGACACATGCCGGGAGCATTGAAAAATCCGCGGGAATTAATTTGCTTGAAATTACATCGGCCCGTACTGAGTTACAGGCTCTTATCACCGCTTTCCGGGACTTCTCGATATCCCGGCTTACCATAAAAACTCTAGAGTTGCCGAACGAGGCAAATATGGCCGCTATATTCATCCCCATTGTACCGTTGGCACCGATTACCGTAACTGTTGAAATATGCATGTCATCACCTCTCATTCGAAGAACTTGATAGGCTTCGCAGGACTGCCTACGGCGGTACATTTATCCGGTATGTCTTTGATAACAACCGAACCGGCGCCAACGATGGAATGGCAGCCGATCGTTTTTCCCTGAATAACCTGAGAGCCCGTGCCGATCTCCGTACACAAACCCGTAGTCGTTAAACCGGAGATATTTACACTGGGATATAGTGTCACGTAATCCTCCAAAACTGCATCATGCCCAATTGTACAATCCAGATTGATAATCACATGATTTCCAATCGTCACATTTACCGTAATTATGGTATGTGCACATATAATGGAGCCTGCACCTACAGACACAAACTCAGACAGTAATACACTAGGATCTAGAAGCGTTGCAAATTTTATATTTGGGGTTATTGTTATAACTTTTTCTATTATCGTCTTACGTGTCTTGGATGCACCAACGGCACAAACGAAATATGCGTCTGGATAATCAGCGATTTTCGAACATCCGCCGATAACATTGTACTTATTGATCGTTTGACCCCATATTGACTCATTATCGTCAACAAATCCAAGAAGATTCCACGTTGGATTAACGTGATTGATTCTTTCAACAATCCATGCGGTTTCACGCCCGAAACCGCTTGCGCCAATAATTATTAAATCCTTCATCACGTCTCCTCCATTACTCTTGGATCTCGCCTGTATTACCAGAAAAAAATTCCATTGTTTCATTCTTCCCAGCGTTTATTCCGCTTCTGCGAAGGACGTTCATAATTGTAAACCCCAATATTTTGCAATCAATCTGAAAACTTACATGATCCACATACCATACATCACGCTCGAACTTCTGCTCCCAGCTTATTTCGTTGCGGCCGTTGACCTGTGCCCAACCGGAAATACCGGGCCGAACTTCGTGTCGTCTTGCCTGTTCTTTCGAATAGAGCGGCAGATACTGTACAAGCAGTGGGCGCGGACCTATAAAGCTCATATCGCCTTTGAGTATATTGAAGAGCTGGGGCAGCTCATCAAAGCTGCATGCCCGAATAATTCGTCCGGTCTTTGTCATTCGCTCCATGTCAGAAAGCGGGATGCCGTTCTTTTCAGTCTCAACGATCATGGTGCGCAGCTTATATAATGGGAATATTCTCCCTCCGCGCCCCGGACGTTGCTGAACGAAAAAGGCAGGTCCTCTCGTCTCAATTTTGATCCCTATATAGCAGGCTGTAATGATAAACAGCGCAGGAGTAAATAGAATGAGTACAAGGAATATATCCAGTATCCTCTTTACAATCCGGCAGTAGAAGCCTTGACTCCGTCTCTTCACGCAAGCATTCCTCTGATCAGATCTATGACCATTCCCTGTTCTTCGGCATTCATCTTGATATCGCTTGGTATACAAAGACCCCGTCTGAAAACATCGGCTCCCACATCGTCGTCCATGGAAAGGAAATCATGTCCGGCAAATACCGGCTGTAAATGCATCGGTTTCCAGATCGGGCGGGCTTCCATGCTGTGGCGGCTCAGCTCCTCCATGATTTCCATCGGCGTCACTTTTACATGCTTTTCGAGCAGGATACAGGACAGCCAGAAGTTGGGCTCGCTGCACGTAAGGTATGGATTCATCGATAGCGGCAAATCCGCGAAGGCGGTTCTATAGCGTTCGTATATCGCTTTCTTCTTCGCGCGGTGCTCTTCGATATGGAGCAGCTGCCCGCGTCCGATGCCTGCGATTATGTTCGACATGCGATAGTTGTAGCCGATCTCCGAATGCTGATACCAGGGTGCCGGATCACGGGACTGTGTGGACCAGAACCGTGCTTTCCGGATGGCTTCTTCATCGTCGGACAAGAGCATACCGCCGCCGGATGTCGTTATGATTTTGTTTCCGTTGAAGCTGATGGCATTGTATTTACCGAAGGTTCCCGTCTCTTGGCCTTTGTAAGTGGCCGATAGGCTCTCGGCGGCATCCTCGATGAGAATGGCACCGTGAGCGTCGCAGATGGATTGGATCTCATCCAGCTTGGCGGGTGTCCCGTATAGGTTCGCACATATCACGATTTTGCAGGACGGGTGTTTCTCGAAGGCTTTTTCCAGTGCCAGCGGGTCCATATTCCAGGTCTCGCGCTCGGAATCGATAAATATCTGCCTGCCGCCTTCGTAGGAGATGGGATTAACCGTGGCAGAGAATGTCAGGTCGGAGCAAAATACTTCGTCCCCCGGTCTGATGCCGGCCAATTTGAGTGCCAGATGCAGTGCAGCCGTGCCGGATACCAATGCCGCCGCGTCTTTTACACCTAGATACGCGGACATCTCCTTTTCGAAAGAGTTGACATTGGGTCCCAAAGGAGCGACCCAGTTTGTATCGAATGCCTCTTGTATGTATCTCATCTCTTCATCGTGCATGGTCGGCGATGAGAGCCAGATTTTTCCGTTTATCACAATTCATTCCCTCTTGTCCCTGTATTATTCTGTTTTGGTCACGGTTTCTTCCACCCATTCAAACGGCAGCCATACGCGGATGGTCTGTCCCATGAAGGGGATTTCGACTTTGCCGTTCCTGTTCTTTTTCGAGATTTCGCGTATGCAGCCTTCGTAGTCTTTGAGCGGGCCTTCGGTGATCTGGACCCGGCTTCCGATGCGGATGGCCTTGGAGCAGGAGATCAGGCCGCTGTAGTGTATGACCCATCTGGCGTAGTCCAGGTTGGTGCCGTAGAGCTCGGATGTCCCGTCGGCATCGCTTAGGATGCGCAATGCGTTCGGGGTTCCGCGGATCAGGCTGCGGTCGGTGTTCTGCGGGGTCTCGGAGTAGAGGAAGACATAACCCGGAAGCATGACTTCGCGTACGAGTGTTTTGACCCCGCCCTTGCTTTGGTGCTTTTCCTGATAGACGGGCATGGCGAGGACTTTGTCTTGCTGCTGCATGAGATTGGAGGCGACTTTCTCTTCCGTTCCGGAGCGGCAGAAGATGCAGTATGCGTGTTCCCAATTGTTTTCGGTGATCTGTGTCATGTTTCCCCCGTGATATAGCTTCGCCGTAACTCCCGTAAAGGAGCTTAGCTTAGGTGGTCTGATACCCGGATCGGTTTCGACTCAAAAATCAAGTTCGCACCGATAGGAGTGTTGTTCGTTTGTAGTGTCCTTCATAACACGGCAGGTTCGCTTGAAAGGGGCTCCTTCGCCATGATCAGGGCATATGGTAATAGCGACCGGGAGAATTCTCTGGCCGCTCTGTTATGCGTTTGTATCTCGGGCTGCTTGTAGAAATGGATTGTGGGACACGGCTTATGTCGTTCCTGCCATATCCCCGCGGCATTATGACTGCTGTCGGCATGCATATCCCCCTGTGGCGACCAATGATTGATCTTCCGCGTCCGTTGTTTCTGATTCATATATTGTATCTTCCGTCGGATCCTTCTCGTTGGTGAGCGGATGGTAGGTGGGGAGGATCTTCTGCAGGCAGGCTCGGACATCGGCGCCGGCTTCGATCTGTTCCTTAAGCCAGATTAGATTATCCCGGATCTCTTCCGGAGCAGGGTGCTGCGCGTGGCCGACCATGATACCGCCCGCCTCTGTCTTCTCGGTCATCTCTTCGTCGAGGAAGAGTTCTTCGTAGAGCTTCTCGCCCGGACGAAGTCCCGTATAGACGATCTGTATGTCGATGTCGGGCTCGTAGCCGGAGAGCCGGATCAGGGTTCTGGCCATATCATCGATGCGAATCTGGGCCCCCATGTCGAGGATGAAGATCTCGCCCTTATGAGCCAGGTTTCCGGCTTGCAGGACCAGACGCGAAGCCTCGGGGATCGTCATAAAGAAGCGCGTGATGTCCTTGTGTGTGACGGTTACGGGACCGCCTTCCTCAATCTGTCTGCGAAAAAGCGGTATGACGCTGCCGTGCGAGCCCAGGACGTTGCCGAACCGGACTGCGACAAACTGCGTCTTGGAGAAGGAATTCATATACTGGATGACATGCTCGGCCATACGCTTCGTGGCGCCCATCACACTTGATGGATGTACCGCCTTGTCCGTCGAGATCAGGACAAATCGCTTGACGCCGTGCCGATCGGCCGCTTTGGCCGTGTTGAAGGTGCCGAATATGTTGTTCTTAACGGCTTCCGCGGGATTATTCTCCATAAGCGGAACATGCTTGTGTGCCGCCGCGTGGAAAACGACGTCGGGTTTGTATTGTGAAAAGACCTCCTCCAGGCGTTTCTCGTCGCGGACCGAACCGATCTCAACGCGGATATTCAGGTTCGGGAAACGTTTTTCGAGTTGAATCTGAAGTTCGTATGTCGTGTTCTCATAGATATCGAATATGACAAGTCTCGCCGGGTGATACCGGGCGATCTGCCGGCAGAGCTCTGACCCGATGGAGCCGCCTCCTCCGGTGACAAGGACCGTGTAGTCCGTGATGTATTCGCGTATCGAGGACTCGTCGGAATGGATTTCGGGTCTCGTCAGGAGATCCGTCATCTCTATTTTGCGAAAAGAAACAACCTGGTCCGAGGAGAAGATCTCATCGAGACCAGGAACGGTTTTGACTTCGCATTTCGTTTTCGCGCATATATTGAGAATGTCTTTTCTGTCCTTCGCCGATGCCGACGGAATACAAAAAACGATCACGTCTATCTTGAGTTCTTCGGTCAGTCTAGCAATGTCATCGCGGCTGCCCGCTACCTTGATCCCGCGTAAATAGGAGTTCTTCTTATTCCGGTCGTCATCAATGAGGACCGCGGGGGAGATTCCCGATGTCCTGTTCTCCTGAAGCTGGCGGATCACGGAATCGCCCATATCGCCGGCGCCGATGATCATCGCCTTCTTCATAGTACCCGAACAGAGCCGGTGCTTCACGCGGCGTACAACGCGATACGCCAGACGGGTATAACCGGCAAGTATCATGGTAATACCGTAGCCCGCAAAATGAACCGATATAGGGTAAGACCGGCCTATAAGGCTCATTAAGAGGGCTACGATAAACCCTCCGCACACGGAGGAAATGCATACTTTAAGCAGTTCGTCTATACTGGCCGTCTCCCAAAGGCTCTTGTATAACCCGAACAGCTTAAAACAGAGAATGTATATCAATATCGTAGGGATGATCGCGCGCAGAAAGAGATCAATATTCTCATCAGGGATCGCCGCACCAAACCGGAGGAGGAGCGACCCGAAATAGGCGATAAAGATGGATATCGTATCAAACGCAACCTGGGATGTAATCTTAAACCATTTGGGAAAGGTCTTATGCTTGTTCTGCATTTATACTTCTGCCTCCCCCACTCACAGCTCCATGTTATTCGCTATATTCTGCCGGGTAACCGATCTTATAAAGCATCTTCATGCTGATTACGATATATATACCCGCAACGTGACTTGGCGTTCTTATAAAGCCAAAGGATATACTAACCAAGCACAGCTATAACCATTGACATAAATATATGCAATGATCCGCAATATTACAAGCCTATTTTTGTGTTGTGGCGCAAATTTCTATAACTTTTTTGAAATTATTCCGTAACAAGTACTACTAATGGGTCTATATGGCACAAAAAGCGAACATAAAATCCCCCGTCGCAAGTCTCCGGATTTGCCGCCGGGGACCCTGCAGAACGGGGGATTTTTGTTAATTTTAGCGTTTTAAAAGGTGTGCTTTTAGATCATCTTCTCCGAGAGTTTCACGCCGCCTAATACGTGAAAATGGACATGCATGATCGTCTGTCCGCCGTCTTCACGGCAGTTGTTGATGACGCGGAATCCGCCTTCCTCCAGGCCGGTCGCGCGGGCGACATGCGGAATCGCTTCGAGCACGTCGGTCATGACCTTGCGGCCCTCTTCACTTCCGGGAAGCGCGAGAATGTCGTCGAAGTGCTTCTTCGGAATGATGAGAACGTGAACCGGCGTGACCGGCTTCAAGTCGTTGATACAGATGACGTCGTCGTTCTCATAGACGACAGTCGACGGGATCTCCTTATTGGCAATCATACAGAATATGCACATGATGATCTCTCCTTCTCGCGGGTTGGCGGGGTCTCAAGCGCGGCCGGGGGACTTGGGGTCAGACTCCGAGCTGTGCCTTGATCGTATTCTTTGCGGCTTCGAGTGCGTCGGCCAGCTTGGACGCATCCTTGCCTCCGGCCTGAGCCATGTCGGGTCTTCCGCCTCCGCCTCCGCCGGCCGTTTTCGCGGCTTCGCGGATGATGTTGCCGGAATGGATACCCTTCTTAACCGCGGACGGCGTTGCCATCGCGACAAAGATGAGCTTCCCGTCGGTCTCGGCCGCCAGAAGGACGGCTCCGTCAGTAAGGCGGTCACGTACCTGATCCGCCGCGGTGCGCAGAGCGTCCGCATCTGCGACGGTTATGGCGCTTACGACGACCGATACGCCGTTCAGCACTTCGGCCTTCGCCGCAAGCTCGGCGGCAACTCCGGCCGACTTCTGCTCCTGCATCGAAGCGAGCTCCTTTTCGAGCGCCTTGATATCGGCAACGGTCTGGCGGATCTTGCGGACCAGCTGGTCTTCGGGAGTCTTAAGGGATGCGCAGGCGGCGTCAAGCGTCGCCTTCTCGGACTTGGCAAGTTCGTATGCGGCTTCACCGGTCACGGCTTCGATCCGTCGGATACCGGACGCGACGCCCGTCTCGGACAGAATGCGGAGCTGCGAGGCCTGGCTCGTATGAGTGAGGTGCGTGCCTCCGCAGAACTCCAGAGAATAGGCATTCTTGTCGTCACCGACCGTCACAACGCGAACTTCGTCGCCGTACTTTTCGCCGAAAAGCGCCATGGCGCCGAGCTTTCTGGCGTCTTCCTGCTTCATGACGCGTGTCGTTACGGTGAGATCCTCGAGGATGACACGGTTGACCATGTCTTCGACGGCGCGGATCTCTTCCTCGGACATCGGACGGTAGTGCGTATAGTCGAAACGAAGACGGTCGGAAGACACGAGCGAGCCGGACTGCTCGACGTGATCGCCGAGGACCGAGCGCAGGGCCTTCTGGAGAAGGTGCGTCGATGTGTGGTTGCGGGCCGTGGAGAGACGGCGGTTCTTGTCGACGTGAAGGTTGACCGGCTGTCCCGCGCGGAGTACACCTTCCGTGATCGATACCGTATGGAGGAACTTGCCTGCCGCATCCTTGTCAACGGACTCGACGCGAGCCGTAAGGCCGTCCGCCGTGAGAGCGCCGCTGTCGGTCATCTGTCCGCCGGACGTCGCGTAGAAAGGTGTCGTATCGAAAATAGCGACGACCGTGTCGCCCTTAAAGGCTTCCGTAACAATCTGAAGAGCGCCCTCTTCATCTTCCTTGAGAAGATAGAGAACTTTCGCGCTGTCGATGAGCTTGTCATAACCGGAGAAACGCGTCGCCGAGGTGTCTTTGAGGAGCTCGGCCGGGAGCTCTTTGCCGCCCCATGCCGTACCGGTCTTCGCCTTGGTGGCGGCTCTCGCGGTATCGCGCTGCGCTTTCATTGCGGACTGGAAGCCGGGCTCGTCAATCTTCAACCCTTCGTCTTCGGCGATTTCGCGCGTCAGATCGAGAGGAAATCCGTATGTGTCGTGAAGGCGGAAAACAAGTTCTCCGTTGAGCGCTGTCTCCCCGTTCTTTTTCGCGTCCGCAATGTATTCGGCGAGGATCTCGGTGCCCTGCTCGACTGTGCGGGCGAAAGCTTCCTCTTCCTTGCGGATCACCGTCATGATGTACGTCTGCTTTTCGAGAAGAGCCGGATACGCTTCCTTATTGAGCTCGACGACAATCGCCGCGATCTCCGTCAGGAAAAGATCCTTGATTCCGAGGAGGCGCCCGTAACGGGATGCGCGGCGCAGGAGGCGGCGCAGCACGTAGCCGCGGCCTTCGTTCGAGGGCAAGACGCCGTCAGAGATCATCATAGTCGTGGAGCGGACGTGATCCGTAATGACGCGGATCGCGACATCCGTCTTCTTGTCCTTGCCGTATTCGGCGCCGGCGCGATTGCAGACCGTGTCGAGAATTTTACGGACCGTATCGACCTCGAAAAGGTTGTCGACGCCCTGCATGATACACGCGACGCGCTCGAGACCCGCGCCCGTATCAATATTCTTCTTGGCCAGAGGCGTATAGGTACCGTCCGCCTCGCGGCTGAACTGCGTGAAAACAAGATTCCAGAACTCGATAAAACGGTCACATTCGCAGCCTACCTTACAGTCCGGGGATCCGCAGCCGTACTCCGGTCCGCGGTCATAGTAAATCTCCGAGCAGGGACCGCAGGGGCCCGTGCCGTGTTCCCAGAAATTATCAGCCTTGCCGAGACGCGTCAGGTGATCCTCGGGGACCCCGACGACATCGCGCCAGATCGAATAGGCTTCGTCATCCTCGACGTAGACCGAAGGATACAGGCGGTCCGCCGGCATCTCCAGGACCTCCGTGCAGAACTCCCATGCCCACGGAATAATCTCCTTCTTGAAATAATCGCCGAAAGAGAAATTGCCGAGCATCTCGAAATACGTGCCGTGACGGGCCGTGTGACCGACATTCTCGATATCCGGCGTGCGGATACACTTCTGGCAGGTCGTCACTCTAAGCGACGGCGGCGTCTGGGCACCCGTAAAATACGGCTTCAGGGGCGTCATGCCCGCGTTGATCAGGAGGATCGACGGGTCGTTCTGCGGTACAAGCGAAAAAGACGGCAGGCGCAGATGCCCTTTCGATTCAAAAAAGGAAAGGTACTTTTCACGAATTTCATTAAGCCCGAGTGGTTGCATGGATGTATTCTCCTATTTCTCTGCCCTTGTAGCGGGAAGAATGCCGCAATAACCCGGTACTGGCCGGACCGGCATGCCACTTCCCGCGGGCACGCATTAACCAACTGATTTTACATGAAATGCGGGGAAAAGTGAATATCAGCCGGGGGCAGATGACATTATTTATCCTTATATGACTCGATTTTGCTTTGAGGAGATCGCTGTGTATTCCTTGGTACGCGCATCAATGAGAGGAAATGGGGGTTGATTGAAATCGCCATCCGTTACTACGCATGCGTGTCAATGAGCGGGTATGCGAGCGGGTATGCGGTTGTTTGTCAATGATTACCCACGAAATATGTCGTTTCTGACCTTTTCGTATGTGCATCAATGAACAATTATGCGATTATTCGTCAATGATCGCCCTCTGTGCGCATCATTTTGTTCATTGTTTATGTATATTAATGAACATTTATACTGTTATTTATCAATGATCTACACACCAAATCATTCATTTTTGTATTTTGGTGTGTAATCATTGAGCAACTACGTCACTGTTGGTCAATGATAACACACTATATTCGTCAATTCGGTCCTTTGGTGTGTAATCATTGAGCAATTTTCATCAGCAAGCTAAAACCAAACAGAAAGAGGAAGAATCTGGACACGATATCCAGCAAGTTAAAGCAACAACAGTCCAGATTCGCTTGCTTAGCGAATCCGGCCAACTATTTTCCCACTCTTGCCCCCTCCGTCGAGGCGAAAAGCGAACGTCTGCCGCTCTCATCAAGGCAAAAAGCGTGCTTCTGCCGCTCTCATCGCGTCGAAAAAAGCAGCCAAGAATGGCTGCTTAACAACACCATTTCTATAGAAGGGCGGGCTTCTCCCGCACTCACTGATTCCTCACCTTCTTGTAGAAGATTCTTTTCGCGATTTCTGTAATCAGAATATACAGGCAGGCAATTCCCGCGATCGCCAGGAGGATAATCGGTGAAATCGGCGTGAAGCCGAGGAGGCCTGCGAGCGGTGTGTACGGAATCAGCATGGCGGCCAGCGCGACACAACCTGTTGCGATCAGGAGATATTTGCCGGGCCGGCTCTTGTAGAACGGCTTCGAGGTGCGGATCACGAGGACGATGATCGACGCAGAGATGACCGACTCGATAAACCAGCCCGTACGGAACTGCGCCGCGTCGGAATGAAAGAGAAGCATCAGTACGCTAAAAGTCAGATAGTCGAAGATCGAGCTGACCAGACCGAACGTCAGCATGAACTTCCTGATAAACGAGATATTCCAGCGCCGCGGCTTCATGATCATATCGGCATCGACCGAATCGGACGCGATCGACATCTCCGGGAAATCCGTCAGCATGTTCGTAAGGAGAATTTGGCTCGGCATCAACGGGAGAAACGGCAGAAAGATCGACGCACCGGCCATGCTGAACATGTTGCCGAAGTTGGCGCTCGTCGCCATGAAGACATATTTAAGGGTATTCGCGAACGTAATGCGGCCCGCCTTGACGCCGCTCACGAGGACTTCGAGATCCTTTTCGAGCAGTACGATATCCGCCGCGTCCTTCGCGACATCCACCGCGTCGTCCACCGAAATACTGACATCCGCGACATGAAGCGCCGCCGCGTCATTGATTCCGTCGCCCATGTACCCGACCACGAAGCCCGCCTTCTTGAGCGCGACAATGATCCGCTCCTTCTCGTTCGGCTCCAATTCCGCAAAAACGTTGACATCCCCGACCCTGTTCATCAGGGCCCGGTCGCTAATCGCCGCGATCTCTCCTCCGGTCATAATCACGGCGTCCGTGATCCCCATCTGCGCGAAAATATTCGCCGCAACCAGCTTGTTGTCGCCCGTCACGATCTTCAGCGACACGCCGAGATTCTTGAGCTCGTCGATCGTCTTCACGATATTCTCCTTAAGGGGATCGAAAAGCGTGATAAATCCGGCGAAGACCATATCCTCTTCCCTGGCTTCTCTGATACTCGTCTGATCGACGATTCTCTTATATGCGACACCGAGCGTCCGAAGGCCCTCGGCGCTATAGCTCTCGAAAAGAGTGTTGATCGAATCCGCTGCTTCAGAGAGTTCCACCGTCCGGCCATCTCCCATATCGGCATACCGACATACGGAAAGAACATTCGCAAGCGCGCCCTTGGTCACCATCAGATAAATCTTACCGCCGTTCTCCGGTTCGGAGACCAGAATACTCAGGCGCTTCCTTATAAAATCATACGGGTGCTCGTCGTACTTCGTGTATTCATGGACGTCAATCGTCTCGAAGTTCCGGATCGCATTGTCAATCGGATTCAGAAACCCCGTCTCAAAAAACGCATTGATATAAACCAGCCGGAAAACGTCTTCACTCGGCCGGCCGCTTACATCGAGCGACGCCTTCATCTTCACGGCCCCCTCCGTCAGCGTCCCCGTCTTATCGGAGCAAAGAACATTCATACTTCCGAAATTCTCGATCGCCGCGAGGCGCTTCACGATGACCTTGAACTTCGCCATCATTTTCGCGCCGTGAGCAAGATTGATACTGATAATCGCCGGCAGGAGTGACGGCGTAAGCCCTACGGCCAGCGCCAGCGAGAATAGAAACGAGTCCAGCACCGGTCGCTTCATAAAGACGTTCACCGCGAAAATAATAAACACGAGAATCAGCGTCACTTCCATCAGGAAATATCCGAAACGCCGGATACCGACTTCGAACTGCGTCTCCGGCGGCTTCAGCTTCATCTTCTCCGAGATCTGCCCGAACTCCGTATCACGCTCCGTATGGACGACCACCGCGACGGCCGTACCGCTGATCACATGCGTGCCCATCCAGAGCGAATTTCTGCGTTCGGCCAGGGCCGCCGACTCCGGAACCGCGCCTGCTGATTTTTCCACGGGAAAAGACTCGCCGGTCAGCGCCGCCTCGTCGAGATTCAGAGAGTCCGAGCTGAGAATCAGGCAGTCCGCCGGCACTACGGCGCCGGCCTTTAAGAGGACAATATCGCCCGGGACAATCTCGTCAACTGCGATCTGCAAAGACTCCTTGCCGCGAACGACCGTAGACTTGACCTTGACGACATCAAGGAGCTTCGCGACGGCATCGCGCGCCCCCCGCTCCTGCCAGAAGCCCAGCAACCCGCTCGCCATAACGATGCCCAGGATGATATACCCGTCCGTCGCATCCCCCATAAAAAAAGACAGCGCCACCGCTGCCAGCAGAATCAGAATAATCGGACTCTCGAACTGCGCGAAAAAAAGGCGAAACGTGCTTTGGCTCTTCTGCGGTCGCAAAGAATTCGCGCCGGTAGCCGCAAGCCTTTTCGCGGCCTCGGCTGCGGACAGGCCGTCCTCCGAGGTATCGAGCTTCTTCAGCATATCGTCCGCCGCCTGCGACCAGAAAGACTGTTTCCAATCTGACATAATATGATCCTCCCTACAGAAGTCCGAAGCCCATCGCCACGATCCACACATAGGCGCACGTCTTCGGCAGCATCAGCATCCCGAGCTTCGGATACTTTTTCGACCAGAGAACGACCGGCAGATAAAACACAAAACTCAAAAGCACGGCGAGCCACATGAAACGAACCGCCGCCGGCCCGCCCGCGGTCTGCATGACTGCGGCCTGCCCGACTGCTGCTGGTCCGCCCGCTGCTTGCATGGCCGCGGCCTGCATGGCAAAAAGCACGATCACCATAACGCCCATCAGAAAGAACGGAATATTCCGCAGGATGCTCCCCTTAAGGGACTCCGATTCCTGCGCCCAATCATTGCCGGGCGCCAGACAAAGAATAATTCGTATGACCGCGAGGACATACACCGCCGCTGTCCATACCGGAATGTTGAGGGAGAACAGGAGGAGACCCGCGTGCCACAGGAGCACGTAGAACACCGTCATCGTAATCGATGTAATCATTTTCCCGCGGCTCAGCATCTTTAGAAAGCGCGGCCGGTCGCCGGTCGCCGCGGTCAGAATCCTCGGCACCAGATGAAACGCGTCGCCCAGTCCGAGCTCCGTCGCCATCGCGCCGAAAAGAAATACCACGGGCGTCTTTGCTCTTAGAAGCAGAATAATCCCCAGAGTTATGACCGTAACCAGATACGCTGCATCAAACACCATCTCAACGATCTTCGGGACATTTGATTTCTTATCCATGGGAGCACCTCGCGGGGATTCATATATTTCTATTTTACTCCTGTTATAACTGAATATGTTATGACATTATGAGCAAGCATGTTCATGAGTTTGAGCCAGCCTGTTATAAAAGAGAGCCACAAAAATCATCGCAAAGACCATCTGTATTTATGCTCCGTAACACAGAGGTCATGAGCACCAAGGCCCGGTATGTGTAGTGGTATTGGTGCTCGAAAAGATATTGGCTTTTGCGCACAAACGCGTTAAAGCCCGCGCACTATACGGCATGCGTACGAAATGACACCGGGCGACCTGTTTCGTACGCAATTCTTGGCACAGATGCTGCTTGCCAAAGCCCGACATGCGTACGAAATGACATCCATCAGCCTGTTTCGTACGCAATTCGTGCAGTCAAGGCCACCCGGCAAGCGCTGGCATGCGTACGAAATGACATCCATCAGCCTGTTTCGTACGCAATTCGTGCAGTCAAGGCCACCCGGCAAGCGCTGGCATGCGTACGAAATCGCATCCAATAGCTTGTTTCGTACGCAATTCGTGCAGTCAAGGCCACCCGGCAAGCGCTGGCATGCGTACGAAATGACATCCATCAGCCTGTTTCGTACGCAATTCTTGGCGCAGGTGCCGCTTACTGGAGTCGCTCGCCGGAGTCGCTCGCATTAATACATACTTTTCGAAACGCATCCTTAAATCTTCTGGATTCATGCAAAAGCATTACTGTTCTTGCAAAAGCCTGCTCACATTAATCGGTTGAATCTGTCCAATCCAAGTTTGCAACAAATATCAGCCCCTGGCCTCCGTCAATAAACTCGTACCAGACTTGAGTATCCGATCCGTTATGTACTTCATATGAATCTTCCACAACTAAAGGGAAGGGAAACTCCACTGTTCCCACCGTGGCCAAGGTATCCAGCATATCAAACGCCATTTCAATTCTTGTATCTTCATCGCTGTTATGAAATTCTTCGCTGTCGCTTAAGGCGCGTACTTCTTCGATAACAGCAGAAACTCTATTTGCTCTGGTATTGGGACGCGGTGTCGGTGTGGAGCTTTGAGTTTCCAAACTTGTGTTGCTCTCAACAACGGTTTCCTCCTGTGTGTTTAAGTTATCCTGATTTGAGCAGGCAGGTAAAATGAATAGAAAACACAGCAACAAGAGGATTGTTTTTTTCATAAAGTACCTCAACGGAAAACGACACATTATCTATGAGTACTGCAGTATCATAGGCAGAATCACCAAAATCCGATACTGCAAAAGCAACACATTAATAATATCATATCCGCTTACATCCGTTTCAATATTCAAATCCGCTAGCGGCTAATAAGAAAGTGCCGCTTGCTATCTATACAAGCAAATAAGAAGAAGAAACCCTAAATCAAAACCGTGATAGCTTTATGGATCATGTGAAAACTTTCATTCAGTATGTTCAATTAGCGTTTTTTCGTTCCAGTAAGTGTTAGTTGAACACACTTTTCAGAACGAGTTCTACGGAAATCCTATCACTTAGTATTGCAACTTTACACTTTTTGGTTACAATAAGTGTGAGGTGATTACACTTTATGGAACGAATGATCTCAAATCAGCTGTTATCCTGGAAAAACAGTTCCAGACGAATGCCTCTTATCCTTCATGGAGCGAGGCAAGTCGGGAAAACATATTCTGCGCTCACTTTTGGAAAAACCTACTACAAGAATATGGTCTATTTCAACATGGAGGACTCCAGAGAAATCACGTCGATCTTTGAACGCGATTTGAATCCGGACAGAATTATCCGTGAATTGTCAGCCAAGAGCGGACAGGCCATCTTAAAAAGCGACACACTGATTATCTTTGATGAGATTCAAGCCTGTGAGAGAGCTCTAACCTCCTTAAAGTATTTCTGCGAAGATGCTCCGGAATATCACATCATCGCTGCAGGCAGCCTGTTGGGCGTTGCTCTTAACCGGGAAAAATATTCTTTTCCCGTAGGCAAGGTGGATATGATGACTCTGTATCCGCTGGATTTTGAAGAATTCCTATGGGCAACCGGCAACAAAAATCTGTGTGAATTAATCAGAGATTCCTATGCGGACTTTACGCCATTCTCCCTGCACGAGACCGCCATGGATCTGTACAAGACGTATTTACTGGTCGGGGGAATGCCGAGAGTCGTTTTCGAGTATGTGGATTCCAAAGATTTTGATTTTGTAATCTCCGCTCAAAAAACCTTGAATGATGCCTATATTGCGGATATGGCAAAATATGCCGCACCGCAGGAAACCACAAGAATCATGGCAGCATGGGCAAGCGTTCCGGCGCAACTGGCAAAGGAAAACCATAAGTTCCAGTACAAAGTTATAAAGACCGGTGCCAGAGCCTATGAATTTGAGACATCGCTGGACTGGCTGAATACGGCGGGTATCATAAATAAATGTGTCAGGGTTTCCGAAGGGAAAATGCCTCTTAGCGCTTATGCCGACAATAGCTCCTTCAAAGTATATATGATGGACACAGGCCTTCTGTGTTCCAAATTCGATATCGCTCCCGGCGTTGTTTTGAACGGTCCGACAAGCTTTGACGGATTCAAAGGTGCGCTCGCCGAGAACTATATCATGCAAACCCTTGTTGTTAAAGGCTTCTCCCCATACTACTGGAGTTCTCCGGGCAAGGCGGAGTTGGATTTCGTTTTCCAGAATAAACAAGGAGAGATTATACCCTTGGAAGCGAAATCAGCCGAAAATGTAAAGGCTAAAAGCTTAAGGAACTTCATATCACTGTATAAGCCACCATACGCCATACGTGTATCCGCAAAAAACTTCGGATATGAGAACGGCATCAAGAGTATTCCGTTATATGCTCTTTTTTGCTTGCAGCATTAGAAAATGCCCAGCTCAAATATGTCATTCATCCGCTTTGAGCTCTGTCCTCTTCTCTTACACCATACTTCTCAGCACGTCCTCGACCATCCTCCGGTACTCCTCCGCGATTCTTGCCGGCTTGACTATTTTCGCGCGGCCGCCGAACTGGAAAAGCCACGAGTAGAAGACGGGGCTTGTAATCGCCTGCACGTGCGCCATAAAGCAATCGGGGCCGTCGCGGTGGATCGGGATTCCCGTGCCGAAACGGTCCAGCACGGCATTGGCGAGGCTGTTGTCACAGTGAAGGTCGATCGATACGGTCTCTCCCGTAAACATGCCGAATTCGTTCCGGATATACCGGTCCAGATCAAAGTCGCCCGGCACCGGGATGCTTGCGAGCTTCGAGCAGGTAACGCTCTTCATGCGGTCGACGCGGAAATTGCACACCTTGGAATACCGCTCGTAATAGCCGACTACGTAGTATTTGTCGTCGTTCCAGACGAGCGCGTACGGGCTGATCTCGTAGGCCTCGCCCGAGCGGCGCGGCGTGATGCCCTTCTCGATGTTGTAGTCGATGTATGTAAAACTGACGCGCACGTTGTGGTTGATCGCGTCGTGGAGAGTTCCGGTTGTGTAATAGACGTGGTCGTTTTTCGTCTTGATGTGTCCGGAATAATGAACCTGCCGTCTGAGCTCAACCGCCTTCGTGCGGCTCGTTTCCGCTTCGAGCTTGCGGATCAGGTTGTCGGTCACATCTTCCGGGATAAACTGCGCGGCCTGTACCGCATCGACCAGGAACTTCAGCTCCGCAATGTCGAAAGAGCGGTTAAGGAGACAATAGCCGACCGGCCGTTCGTGACTCTTCTCAATCTCATACCCAAATCCCTTAAGAGTCTCGATGTCGCGGTAGACCGATTTGCGCTCGGCCGAAACGCCGGCCTGTTCGAGATAAGAGAGAATTCTCTTCATCGGAACGCCGTGCTCATCGTCGGACTCTTCCTTAAGCAATTTGAGGAGATATAGAATTTTGAGTCTGGGCTGCTCTGTCCCCGCCATAAGATCCTCCCTAAAGCCTGTCCGGCTTAAGTTGTTAATATAATTATTTACCTAATTAAGAGCGATGACAAGCCATATTATACTTTAGTTAGCATATACGAAATAATTATTTGATCGATTCTGCTCGAAATCTTATTTATTTTTTAGAGTACAGCGAATGATGTCCCGTTTTCAGGTCAGGCTGAGATTTTCGCGAAAAAAGGGCTGAATTACTTCATGTTGACTTCGTCCAGAAGGATTCGGTCAATTACGAACGGCGCGGGGTATGCGGTGTTGGGGCGGATTTGGTCAATTTCAATAGGCAGATGGCTAGCGAAGTCAAATTGGATTCACGTTATTGCCTTGAGAATGGCAGAATTTCGCGGCGTAAATATTGAGTTATAAAAACGGCGGGCAGCCAGATCGATCGGACTCTGTCTGGCTGCGTTTTCTCGTATTCCCCCCTTTCGTCCAGGCACATGCAGCCGAAAGCTACTCTTCGCAGTACCAATCTACCGCCTATTTTAACTTTCGAGCTGTTTTAGGCGGTAGATTCCCTTGTCAAGCTACTCCGCGCAGTACCAACCTACCGCCTATTTAAGCTTCCGGGCTCTTTCAGGCTGTATGCTCCCGCGATTACACATCCCTTCCACAAAGAAACGCAATTCCCTGACTCAGAAACACGGCTAGCTCCCTGCGCAGACGACAGTCTTTGGCTTGTTTCTGAAAGATTTCACAGTTATCCAAAATATATCTCACTGTTTATTGAGAATTCATATGCAAAGATATTGAAAAATTCCTGATATTTTCTAGAATAGAGTGGTAAGGAATGTTTTAACGAGTTATGTAATTCTGGCAATATTTATTCATGACGGAGGTGTTCATTACGGCAAGTTACAAACAACCCTGTATGCACTGTGGCAGCCTGGTCGACCGGGACGCCCGCTTCTGCCCTTCCTGCGGCAACCGAAGCCCCTTCGCGTATCTTTGCCCCGCCTGCCTTCGGGTCGTCGATAAGGGACAGAGCGTCTGTGCCGGCTGCGGCCGCCCTCTTCATATTACCTGTCCCCATTGCGGTGGTCAGACCTTCGTCACGGACGTATGCGAAAAGTGCGGCAAGACTCTTCTTGTCCCTTGCGAAAACAAACGCTGCGGCGAGATGCAATTTTTCGAGAACATTCACTGCACGGCGTGCGGCAAAAAAATAACGGCAAAACTTAAGAAGTAAGGAGCGTGAAAAAATGCTGAAATCCTTCACAAGAAACTACGAGGACAATTCCACAGAGGCCGGATTCACCTTCACTTTCTACTGTGACACCTGCAACGACGGGTACAAGAGCTCTTTCATACAGTCGGAGACTTACAAGAAGGGCAAAGGTATCCGCAACCTGACGCAGGGCGCAAGTCTTCTCGGCCGTCTGGTCGGCGGCGCGATCGGCGACATCGGCTATTCCGTCGAGCGCGGCGGCAGTATTCTTTCCGAGAACTTCGACGGCATGAGCCCCGAATGGCAGAAGGAGCATGAAACGGCCTTTGCGCGTGCCCAGAACGAAGCGACGCAGCATTTCCACCGCTGTCATTCCTGCAACCATTATGTCTGCGACGCCTGTTTTAACGAAGACGAGGGCCTCTGCACCGATTGCGCGCCCCGTCAGGAGATCTACGTTGCCAAGGCCCGCGCCGAAGCGATGCGACGCAACATCGAAGAGGCCGGTGAAACGGCCACCGTCTGGAAAGGTAAGATCGAGAGTAAGACCACCATCTGCCAGACCTGCGGCAAGCCCGCCGGCAACGGCAAATTCTGCAACAACTGCGGCGCTTCGATGGACTTGAAAGAGTGCCCACGCTGCGGCGCGAAAAACTCCCAGACCGTCAAGTTCTGCAACAATTGCGGTTCTATGATGAACGCTCCGAAGCCCGAACCCGGCAAATGCCCGTCCTGCGGCGCCCAGAACGCGCCCGGCACGAGGTTCTGCGGAGAATGCGGCGGAAAACTCTGAGGTTACGGCCTGTCTCTTGACTATGGCATGCGGACCTGCCGCGCGCGCCGCTTATTGAGGTATTCCTATGCCCGATCTGAATGACGAATCCCGGTCACGCACCTATACGGGTCATCTGAATTCTGCCCCGCTTACCGGCAGGGCGGAATTTTTCGCGGCCGAAGATGCGCTCGAAATAAACGCCGGCGGTCAGACCGTTCGCCTGCCCTATTCTTCCGTGCAGACTCTGTCACACGAGAACTTCACCGTGCGCACTGAGACGGATGACGGAGTGTTCGAATTCTCGCGCCTCGGTGCCGAGGAAGACTGGTTCTATGACGAATTCCTGAAGGCGCTGAACAACATGGTGCAGACAAGCTTTTTCGAGACCGGCGCACCGCTTCTCGAGATCGAAGCCCGCTGTCTTCTGACCGACGAGACCGGTCAGTCCGGCGGCCGCGCCGTCGTCCGTGTATTCGACGAAAGCCTCCTGGTACTGACGCCGGACCGGAACGCAAGACGCCTGCCGCTGGTCTTTTTAAAGACCATTCAAAATGAATCGTACTCCGTCCGCATCACTTTCAATTCGGGTGAGAACCTGACGCTTTTCGAGGCTGGATTCGACCTAACGCCGCTACTCGATACCGTCGACTTAGCTCTCAATCGTCTCGCGAAAAAGCGTGTCACCGACTTGAAAACGCTTCTCCCTTCCCTCGCCTCCTCCGAGATTGCACGCCTGACTTCGGCTTACCGCATGAATACGGCGATCCCGATCAGCGGAATCCCGGCTACGCTTGAAGAGGCGATGCGCAGTCGCTTCACGGGGAATCTGGCCGTTACATATCCGCGGCTTAAAACACTCGGCGACGGTACGAGGCTCGCGCTCGGGTTTGCCGCGGTCGCAGAGGGTGAAATTCCGTATTCCGAAACTTCCGCTTCCGAAGGCGACAAAGCATCTGCCTTCTCTGATTCCGCCGATCCCGAATTGTCCGCCGGCAGTTCCCCGGCCGCCGGTTCGTCCGATGCCTCTTCACCCTTCATCTTCTGGGCCGTACTTCCGTCCGAAGACCACAAGTACGCGGCCCTTGAACTCTGCCTTCCTGAAGAGGCGGCCGCCGCGACGTACATTTTCCGGACTGGCGGAACCGTTGAAGATTTTATTCTGCTTTTCAATCGTGATTTCGAAGCGTGCCGTTTCCGGAGAGAATTCCTGACCTTCACCGACGCCGAACTTCTCGAAAAAGCTTCCGGCGCCTATAAGATTCTGGTCGACCGCACGCCGTCCCTCCAAAGACTCCGGTCCCTTTCCGCGGGCCGCATCATTCACTCCTCGCCCGATACCTGGGAACAAAAACTCAGGAAAGTTTTCGCGGGGAACAGCGAAGACCTTACGCGCGCGGCTGTTTCGCCGGTTACTCCCGCACCGACACGCTTCTGCCCTTCCTGCGGCTGCCGGATCTCCTCGTCCGTCCGTTTCTGCACCGAGTGCGGGAAGAAACTCTAGGGTCATCCGCAATCTCCTTATGAAAGGTCAAATGTATAAGTAACGAATAGATCAAGAAAATAACTTGTTCTCTCAAAATATGTTTATTTTTTTTGTTTTTAAGTGATACAATAGAAAAAATTACTCAATAATTCTTGAATACGATAAATGACGCCTAAATATATCAATCGAACAGGAGTAAAGGAATGGCCACAATTGCACTGTACGAGAATAAAGTCAACCAGTTGCCAACGCGGGTCACCGATGTGATTAATAGCGTATCCGGTTTCTCTTCTGAATTATTTTCGCTGAAGCAGAAGTCAATGAATGTCGCAAGAAACGTTTACAATCTAGATGATGTAATCCAGTCCATCCAGTCCTCCACAGACACACAGGAGAAGAAAAGTGCGAATCTGAAAGCTTTCCAACAGAAGAGTGAGGACTTTATTTCAGAAGTAGACCGCATTGACAGCGACGTGGCTGCTATTGTCAATCAGAACAAAGACGATTTCTATGGGCAGTACTATTATCTGAAACCGGAATGCGAGAAAACCGGATGGGAAAAAGTCGGTGACGGATTGGCATCAGCCGCCGAGTGGTGTAAAGAACACTGGAAGGAAATCGTTTTAACCGTCGTTATTGTTATTTTAGCGGTTCTTGCTATAGCTGCTGTTATTGCAACAGGCGGGGTGGCATTGGCACCCTTGCTGGCAGGAATTCTTGGTTACTTTGGAGTGGCTGCAGGGACAGCCTTGACGATTGCAACATACATAAGCTTAGGCGTAGCAGTTGTTGCGATCACCTCAACTGTACTTTCTTCAATTGTGAATATTATGGACATCTGGGGCGATTTTGACAACAACTCAGGGTTTCAAACATTCAAAACAGCAATGAACTGGACAAGTATGATAACAAATGGAATTTATGGTATTGGAGGAATATATAACGCATTTCACGGTATAGCCAATTCAAGCTTGAAAGCATATGGTAATAGCTGGTTGAAAAGTTGGCTTGCGAAGGACGGTGTTAATGGGTTCGTAAGTACCATTAAGAATGCGGATGGTTTCGTGTTAAACTTCGCTCCAAACACATCGACTTTCTGGGCAGGATTAAGCGGAAACGGAGAAAATATTGCGGCCGCATTTGCCACTAAGAATGGAGTGTCAACGTTAGGTCAAGTTCTTCCTGATGCATTAAGACCAACAACGGACGCTGGATGGGGACAGGCATCTGCATCTATGGCGATGAGTTCTTCCGGAGATGCCACCGCTCTAATTGGTAATGGACTTGGTCAGGTTACATCAACTGGAAAAGTGATTGGCAGTAACTGGACAAACATAGAGAGCATTTTGCTTAATATTAATCCCAAAGTAACCAGCCTAACGCTGATTAATAACTATGGGACCGCGTCCAAATCCGTAACATTTATTGCACGAACCTTTCAATTACCTTCATTTTTACAAGGCATATTGGGATTCGGGCAGAGTACGATTGATGGTAAGGAGCTCAGTGAGGACTAGATCAAACTTCATGAAGGTATCAGCGAGGTTAACAATGAATATTGATTTGAAACATTTAGATGAGTTTAAAAAAGCAGAACATTTTGAAAAAATATGTAGAAAATTCTTTCTGCCTTCACTGGTTCTGGAGATCGTTTTAGATGCAGTTGTAATGATTGCAATTATTTTGAGTGAGGTCAACATCAATATAGTCCTACTAAGTTTGATTATAATTTCTTTCTTTGCTATACCAGTTGCTACTCTTATCTCTTTTATATCTATACAACAAGTTACTTATAAAAAATTCGTAGCATTGGAAAAAGAATTGTTCAATTCAAAAGTACTCGCCGATGATATTCTGAAGTTCGGAAAAGAGAATGGTATCGATTTATTTAGTGTTGCATTAGATGCAAGATGTTTGCATGAACTCGGATTGATAGGTGTTCCGGAATGGTGTGCAAGAAACTCTGAATTGCCGACCAAGAAAGATTTTATAAACAAATAGTTGTCAGAATTCGCGACACATGTCTTATTGGCAATGGACTTGATCCGCTTACATCATCTGGAAAAGTGACTGGCAATAACTGTTTAAACGCAGAGATCATTCTGATTAATATCGATTCAAATACAAACAGTTTGACGATATAAGCGAGGCTTGGAATGGAGATTGATCCGAAATACCTGAAAGAGTACAAAAAGGCAGCAGCTTGTGAAAGAGTCTGCAAAAAACTTATTATACCTTTATTGATTTTAGAGGTCATTTTAGGGGTGATCGGAATTGTTGTGAGCGCCAACAGCCACAATGGGTTCTTGTTGAATTTGGCAATGATCTCATTCTTTGTAATACCTTTTGCAACTATTTTTGTTTTCACTATCCCTCTAAGAAATGCTATTAAAAAGAAAACGGCACTGGAAAAGGCACTGTTTGATTCAAAGATGCTCGCCGATGATATTCTTGAGCTCGGAAAAGAGAACGGTATCGATCTGTTTAGTGTTGCTCTTGAGGCAAGATGCTTCCATGAACTCGGATTGATAGGTGTTCCGGAATGGTGTGTAAAAGACCAGATATTACCGACCAAGATAGATTAGGAAAGCAAATAGTAGTCAGGATTCGCGACAAAAGAATCGGGAAGAAAACATAAATCTCGCCTTGACTTCATCGTATTTTTACGATATAACATTGCTATGACATGAAACGAGGTACGAATGATGGAAATGGACGTTCTTTGCAATGCGTTGGGAAATAAGACCCGCTACCAGCTGATCAAAGCTATGAAGGAACATTCTGTCGCCACCTGCTGCGGAAGGATCGAGTTTTTCGAGAACGGAATAAGCGTCGGTGACGTTGTTCAATTTACCGGGCTTGCTCAGTCGACGGTATCACAGCATCTTGCCGTTCTCGAAAAGGCCAATATCATCAGAAAGGAGAAAAGAGAGCAATGGAGCTGCTACTTCTTGAACACTTCCGTTCTTGAAGAATTTACCGTGCAGCTAAAAAAAGACTTATCCGAGTAGATTCTATTTTTTTGTGGCCGTATATCGTATATTTACGATATACGATATACATATATGGAGGAACCAAAATATGAATACTGTATTTCTGTACGTGGTTAACTTGCTATCCGAAACAATCATGACCGTTCTTACCTCCCTCCAGCACAATTGGCTCGTTCTTGCCATTACAATCATTACTGCAGCCGCAATGAAAACGTATGTCAATACGGATAAGCTCAGCAAACTCCTTATGAAAAGATCGAATGTGTCCATATTCGCGAGCGTCCTGATCGGTGCGTTTACGCCCTTCTGTGCCTGCGGAACAACGGCGGTCTTAATCGGGATGCTTACCACAACGCTTCCCTGGGGCCCGATCATGGCCTTTCTGACTTCCTCTCCGCTTATGAGCCCCGACGGATTCATCCTGATGTCAGGTGTAGTTAGCGTACGATTTGCCATCGGCTTAACACTCGCTTCGCTGGCCATCGGTTTACTGTCAGGATTCGCGACACATATCATCGAGAAAAAGACAACATTTCTGAATAATCAGACGCGTTATTCCGATAAGACTCCGGCTGCGGCAGCATGCGCCTGCTCAGCTGCACCTTCTCCGGCATGCTCCTGTTCGACCCCGCTCGCGCAAAGCAATATTCATCCAGCTTCCTGCGGCACGGATTATGCGTGCAAACTGAATTCGATCGGCGTTGTTTTTCACGAACATGAAGCCATGTATTGCTGCGGCATCGAGAACGAATTCAGCTTTTCCGATTTCCTGCGCAAATTTAAGCTCCGCGAGTTGGGCAGGGAATTGGTCAATCTTGGATTAAAGCAAATTCTGCTGTACTTCTCTATTTTTGTCGCCGTCGGCTTTCTTATCAATCATTTCGTTCCTGCATCCATCGTTTCCGGGCTATTCGGCAACAACAGCATCTTCGCAGTCCCGCTGGCATCTGTTATCGGTTTGCCGCTCTATGTAACAACCGAATCCGCTGCTCCGATCATACAAACAATGATCGCATCCGGTTCCAGCGAAGGTGCGATGATGGCCTTTATTATTACCGGCTCCGCAACAAGTGCATGGGTTATCGCCGGACTTTCCACATTTTTGAAAAAGAGAGCCATCGCGTTGTACGTTGCGTTTATACTGGCGGGCGGCATTCTATCCGGGTATATATACAATCTTTGCACCATGCTGTTCTGATAGCAGAGAGCTTCTTTGCGTGAAAATCCGTTCGCCGGGAATCCTGTTTTCGCGCGGAAGAACCCGGCCGGTGTTCTTGTTCATGCGGAAATTCGTTCATCAGCGATCTTGTTTTCGTCTGAAAATCCTGTTATGATGGCGATAACAACCTATGGAAAGTGAGGTGAAAGCTATGTGTCTCCTGATTTACACGCATGAATATATCATCGCCAAGACGTCCTTTTTGGCATGCGTACGGGATCATTCTGCCCATTCGGACCACGAACGCATGCTTTCGCCTGTCGATATGAACCGCTTCTCTTAAGAACCGGTTCCCGCCTTCAGTTGAACATGACCGTGCAGTCCGGATGGACACACGGTTTTTTTATGTTCTTTTTGAAGGAGAAATCACATGATAGCAAAATACCTGAAAACCGCCTCCATGGCGGCTCATAACAAGACTTACGCGGGAATTATGGCGCTGCTTCCCGGCGCGTTTCTTCGCGTCGTATGCCTCATTCCCCTTCTCATGCTCTGGCGCACGCTGATGGCGGGCGGCACCGAGACCGGCATGACGCTCTCGCAGATGCTCACCTACACCTACATCAGCGCGATCCTGTCCGATCTTCTGGTCGTCGAGTCGCCCTTAACGAACTGGTACTACGACGGCGCGCTGATCGGCATCTACCAGCGGCCGATCTCGCTTTACGGCCACGTCATTGCGCAGACATTAGGAGGCGCCGTCCCCGGACTTCTCGTCTTCTCTCTTCCGATGCTCCTCGTCGCGCCGCTTCTTAAAGTATCGATCGTACCCGCAACGCTCTGGTTCTTCCCGAGCCTCGTGCTGTCGATCAGCCTCGGATTTGCGATCGAGTTCCTTTTCGCGTGCCTGTTCATACGAATGGTCAACGCGATGTGGATCGCCTATACGCTCAGGCGCGCGGCGCTCTCGCTCCTGGCCGGCAACGTGATTCCGTTCGCGGTCCTGCCGTGGGGCATCGGCAATGTCCTGTCGCTCCTCCCGTTCGGAAGCCTGGGCGGCGCGGCACTCGCCGTCTATTCCGGCACAGCCTCTCCGCTTCAGATCCTGCCGGTGCAGCTTCTGTGGAACCTGATCCTCTGGCCGGTCACAATTCTCATTTTTCGCAAATCACAGGAAAGGATGGTGTCCCATGGCGGCTAAACGAATACCTATTGCGAGATTTCTGGCGCTCTACGGCATCTACGCGAAAATGGACCTCATGTGGTTCCTTCGGGATTTCAAATACGCGGTCCTTGGGATATTGGGCGATGCGGTCTCGAATTTGACCGCTGTCGCCGGTATCTTCCTTCTGGCGTGGCGCTTCGACGGGGTCGGCGGCATGACACGCTATGAGGTACTGTTCATGCTCGGCTACTCGACCCTGATCACAGGCGTTTTTCAGACCTTCTTCGCCTCCAACAACACGGGGCACATCAGCCGCCGGATCGGGCGCGGGCAGATCGACCACATGCTGATACAACCGCTTCCGCTGCCGGTGCAGCTGCTCGCAGAAGGCTTCATCCCGTTCACCGGATCGAGCAACCTCGTGACCGGGAGCCTCATACTCGCGGCGGCCGTCCATTTTATGGAAATAGCGCTGCCGTGGTGGTGGATCTTTTCGCTGATCGGAAACGTCGCGGTCACGATGCTCATCATCCTGTCGGAATCCTATCTCTATTCGTCGGTCGCGTTCTACGCACCGGCGGCGGCCGAGGAGATCGCATACTACGTCATCGACCTGAGAAGCCCCTTAAGTCAGTACCCGCTCTCCGGCATGCCTTTACAGCTGCAGATCCCGCTGATCACGGCCGTACCCGCAGGCCTCCTCGCCTGGTTCCCGACCATGGCGCTCCTCGGGAAACCGCCCCTAAGCCTCACCTCATTCTTCCCGGTCCTCGTCGCCGTACTCTTCTTCCTACTCGCACAATTTACATTTCGGAAAGGAATGATGCACTATGTCAAAACAGGTTCAAGCCGATACCTTACTCAGGGATACCGCCGTTAACGTACAGAGGGATGTCGCGGTTAACGTCCAAAGGGATATCGCGGTTAACGTCCAAAGCGACATCGCCGTTAACGTCCGCAACATCACGAAAAACTACGAACAGTGGCAGCGGTCCTCCGACCGCCGCGACCTGTTCCGGAATCTCATCAAGCCCGAAAAGAGAATCATCACAGCACTGGACGATGTATCTTTTCAAGTAGAAAAGGGCGAATTCGTCGCATACGCCGGTGCCAACGGCGCCGGAAAAAGCACGACCATGAAGATCCTCGCCGGCATGCTCTACCCGACATCCGGCTCGGTCTCCGTCCTCGGGCTCTCGCCCCAGACCGACCGCATCCCGCTCATGCGCCGCCTCGGCGTCATGTTCGGCAACCGCACCGAGCTCTGGTGGGATCAGCCCGTCATCCAGAGCTTCGAATGGAAACGCGTCATCTGGGACATTCCCGACGACCGCTATCGCAAAACCCTCGACACGGTCTGTGAACTGCTCGACATCAAGGATCTCCTCCACACCTTCGTCCGCGAACTGAGCCTCGGCCAGCGAATGAAAGCCGATCTAGCGCTGTTACTGCTTCACGAGCCCGAGCTGATCCTTCTCGACGAACCGACCATCGGTCTCGATGTTCTCGCCAAGCGCCAGATGATCGGATTCCTTAAAGATCTGAATCGCGAGAAGCAGACGACCATCCTCGTGACCAGCCACGACATGGACGATCTCGAGGAGATGGCGCGCCGGATCATTCTAGTCTCGAAAGGACACATCGCGTACGACGGTTCCTTCGGCGACCTAAGGACCGCCGCCGGATGCATGTGCCGGATTGCGGTTACGATCGAGGCGGATTTTGTACCCGCGGAGTTAGAGAGCGCGGGCGTGATGGAGGAGTTAGGGCGTGCGGACGCGGAGAGTGCGGGCGTGGCGTTAGGGCGTCCGGACGCGGAGAGTGTGGGCGTGGCGTTAGGGCGTCCGGACGCGGAGAGTGTGGTGAATGGGTCGGATGGGCGGTCGGTACTCGCTGCTAATGGCAGCGCGGCTCCCGCTGTCGCTAATAACTGCGCGGCTCACCCGGCCGACCACCGCTCCGCTCCCGTCATCCCGAATGCATCCCTCATCTCCGGCAGCCGTGGTGTTTTCGAGTACGAATTCGATCAACAGGCGACGCCGATCACGAGCATCCTGTCTTCCATTTCGGGAATCCCCGGCGTCAAAGACGTTGAGATAAAGAAGGCCCCGATCGAGGAAGTCATCACGGGACTCTACCTCAAGTGGAAAGGGATTGAGTAGCTTGTATTAGGTGCTTTGTAGGCATAATCGGGAAATGCGTGCTGTGTAACACTGTTACATAGCACGCGTTTTCAGTCCTATACAGGTTATTGACGAAATTCGAACTTAGTGAGTATTCCGCCTCAACTGGACACGGTAACCGGCCTTATCGTTAAATCGATTTAGCCGGTAATGCACAAAAGATGATGCGGTTCTTGCGGTTCTATTCGTCGTTACTCGCTGATTTCTAGCCTTCCGTGTCCAGTGCTAAATTATTACTGACCGTCGAGGGCCGGCATGCGTACGAAAAGACACTGAACGACCTGTTTCGTACGCAATTCTTATCGCTAAAGACGCTCACCAAGGGCCGGCATGCGTACGAGAAGACACCGAACGACCTGTTTCGTACGCAATTCTTATCGCCAAAACCGCTTGCCGGGGTCTGGCATGCGTACGAAAAGACACCGAACGACCTGTTTCGTACGCAATTCTTGTCGCCAAAACCGCTTGCCGGGGTCTGGCATGCGTACGAAAAGACACTGAACGACCTGTTTCGTACGTTCTGAGCATTATAAAAAAGATGGAGTGTAGTCTTGTTGTTCAATTTGTATGGAATTGTCGAGTCATGTCGAAAATTCTTCCTATTCTCATCAGTTAACAGTGGGTATTATAGCTTTGAATAATAATCTGCGGGAGAATGAACAAAGAATTGATCTTACGAAAAGGATTGAACACCTATGATTAAGAAAACAATTGAAAAGGTTGAACTTAGCCCAGATACGCTTATTGAAAAAATAAAAACTAGGATGACAGAAATCGAACGATCACTGAATGAGGGAGAGGAGACTCTCAAGTACGCTCCAGAAGGAAGACTTCGTATTGTTAGGAATGGCAAATCACGACAATACTATCTCAGATGTAACCCTTCAGACAAGATAGGCGTCTATCTCAAACGCGCTCAGGATTCTCTCGCAGCCTCTCTGGCGCAGAAAGATTATGATTACAGGCTTGTGGATGAATTACGACACGAGTCTAAAGCAATTAACATCTTTCTGAATGAATATCACCCAGAACGTGTCGATGAGATATATCAAGCTCTTCATGATAGCCGTAAGCCATTGGTTATTCCGGCCAGGCTGCTTGACGACGATTATATTAAGCGCTGGAAAAGCGTTGCGTTTGAGAAGAAAGGGTTCCTGGAGAATGCACCGGAATTCTATACAAATAATGGAGAGCGTGTTCGTTCCAAATCCGAAATTATAATCGCGGACGCCCTGCGTCGGCACAATATTCCATATAGGTATGAGTACCCGATTCATCTTGAAGGACTTGGAACCGTTCACCCGGACTTCATATGTCTTAATGTTCGAAAACGTAAGGAGTATGTTTGGGAACACTTCGGAATAATGTCAGCTTCGGATTATGCGGATCGTGCCGTTAACAGGATGGAGAAGTATATCCTGGCCGGGTATTATCCCGGCGAGAACAGCATAATGACTTTCGAGACCGATTCTCGTCCGTTGAGTACAAGAATTATCGAGTGCAATATAAGGAGGTTTCTGGAATAGAGTATGATCCTATGCGTCGGCCCCCTTAGTCATTACCGGGCACCGGCTCTACTTCACCGTAATTTGCGTCGAAGAGTACCTGTTCTTCGGGCGAGAAAGTAGCGATAAACTGTTCCTTTTCGCCGGGCATCCAGAAATCCTCGGCCAGAAGATCCAGAAGATCCCTGCGGCTTCGGACATTGTCGCGCACCAGACGGTTCTGTTCCCCGACATTTTCCGCACAGGAGAGTTTCTCGATCAGCTCCGAATACGCCTCGTTGTCCATCGGCTCGCCGTCAGCGAAATAGACGGGCTCGTTCCCGCTATATCGCGTATCGTTCTCGGGGAAAAGAATCAGATTCGAGGCATAATGGTTCTCGATCGCGCTCTCGAAGAGCTCGATCCATCGATCGGCGTAAATGCGTGCGTACGAAACCGCGTCCGCCTCCGGAAGAACGGCGCACACCTTTTCGCATATCGAAGCGAGCTTGATCCGGCGCTCTGCAGGAGACATCGCCTCAAGTCCGGTAATGACCGGCTCATATGCATATCTCGAAAGAAGCCAGTCGCCGGGGAGCGGCAATTTGCCGGGAATCCCGAAGACCGCGCCGGGATCGCCGTTTTCGCGGTCAATTCGAAGTGCCGAAACAAACGCCTGCCCCATCAGTATCTCAAAGAAGTTCACGGGAAAAGCCGTGACGACCATGGCGTATTTCCTGCCGTACGCCAGAATCAGTTCGTCCCGCAGGTCCTCCGAGGCAAGCCTGGAGTACTGTGTTTCGGCAAGAAGGCGCTTTAGATATTCATGAATATATAGAATGCCCGTCAAGTCGTCGATCTCGATCGCCAGGGGATAATCCATCAGCGCCGCCGATTCCTGAGCGCGGTATTGTCCGTCATACTGCCGGAAAAAATTCGGGATCTCGCGGTACAGCGTCCCGAAATACGTGTCGAGCGGGAGGTGAACCTCCATGTCAACGATGGTTCGATAAAATTTCTCACATTCCGACATGAGGCTTAGTATCTTTCGCTGTCCTTCGGCGAACCGCTCGGGGACCGATAACGTCCGGTCTGCGGCGAGTGCTGCCGTATACCGAATGGATGTGAAAAGACTTCTGGCATTCTTCTCTGAAACAGACGTCGCACCGTCTCCGACATAGTGCACGAGTTCATCTTTAAAGAGCATGAGCCACTCGTTGGCCTGTCCTTCGCCTGATCTCACGGAACGAAGCGAGTTTTTGACGGTTATGTGCTGATCCATGTTCTCTTCCGGAGCTTGATCGGGTTCGGTGCTGCCCGAATAGACGCCTCGCGGGGCAAAATCGTTCATTTTTATCTTATCGGGCTCAAGAGGACCGGTGCCCGCGTCCGGCGTCTCCTCTTCTTCCTCCTCGGCTTCATCCTGAAATGAATCCTTAATGCCGGGAATGTCTTCATAGCCATGAGACAGGTCTCTATTCTTCATGAAATTTGTGGTGATCCGATCGGTTGCCTTGCCGCGAAGAAGTTCGATATCTCCTGCGCAGTAATGATCATAATAATCACCGACCGCCTTCAGAATCTCTTCATCCTCCACAAAATCCGACATCTGGTTAAAAAGCGCAAGAATCACTTCGTTCCAGTTATTCACGGTCTCCGTAAGATGGTCTCTCTCCACATATGGAGACTCCGAAGCTCTCACCAGAATCTTCTCCGTCAAATCAATCGACCACTGTAATCTCGCATGCTCCGCCAATGAGCGCTGTCTGGCTGTAAGAACCTCGCGAATCTCATGCTGGGTCAGGCTCATTCCCCGTTCAGCCAAGCTCGCGTTGATCTGGAGAAACTCCTGAAGGCTCGCTTCGGTTATGGCAAGTGCCCCAATCATTCCCAGTTCATTCCCGTCTGCTCTCTCACTCATGAAAATCCCCCTTGACGAAAACCGTCAGTTGTGCTATCTTATATTTGTGATTTTTTGCGCAATAGCCGCTAAAGAACACACTCCATTTTCACACGTTCAGGCGCATTCGTCAACAGCGAATGTGCTTTTTTGTTGCCCGCTTCTTCATGAAATATCTATTTCTCCGCAAAAATAATTTCGCGAAAAGAATCATTACCTGCTTGACATATCAGCCGGAAACGACTGATAATAGGTTTATTAAAAATACTTTCAAAAGTGTCTTTAGAAAGGTTGATTCTATGACCGCCGAAGATTGTTCTCATTTTGATCAGGTCCGGCAGCAAAACCGGCGCACCGTCCGAAACCTTATGCGCGGATGCGCCAGGATCGGAAAGGCCGAGCTTGCCGCTCTATCGGGCCTCACCTTCCCGACCATATCAGCACTCTTAAGTGACATGCTTGAGACGAAAGAAGTTCTCCTGCTTCGTGACACGGCAAGCCACGGAGGACGTCCTGCGGAACAGTTTGCCTTGAACCCTGTTTTCCAGACCGCTGTATGCGCCTATATTGAAGATCACGTACTCCATATCCAGATATACGACGTATTCGGCTTTTCTTTGCATGACGAGAGACAGGACTTCTCAGAGATACAGACGCCCGAGTGGCTCTGTGATCTGATTGCGAAAGCGGCTGCCCCCTACCCGGGCTTATCCGTGATCTGTCTCGGTGTTCCGGGTGTTGTTCAGGATGGACGCGTATCCTACATACCGGATTATCCCGATCTGCAGGACGCCGATCTCAAGAGCTATATGGAAACGAAACTCGGGGTTCCCGTTTACATCGAAAATGACGTAAATGTATTTGTTCTGGCTGAGCGCGACAAATGGCCGAACCTGATCCACATCTTTTACGGCGCAAACTGCCCCGGCGCGGGAATCCTTATCAATGGCACACTCCTTCGCGGCGCGACAGGCTGCGCAGGCGAGCTGGAATGCCTTCCGTTCGAACACGAAGGAGAGACGGTAAGCTTTGGAACAAAGCTGTCTCTTGTGAACCGCAGGCGCTTAAGCGAGGTCAAGCGGCTTCAACTCCTCTCCGCTGTGGCAGGAGCATTAACCGGTGCCATCTGCTTTCTGAACCCCTCCGACGCAGCACTCTCGGGATTCGGGCTTCGTCCCGAAGATTTGTCGATCATTCAAAAGGAAATCGAAAAGTTCATCCCTCACGGACGCTGCCCCAAGCTTCACATTGTCGACGACGTTGACTCTCTCTATATGAAGGGGCTTCTCGAGTTCGCGATGGATTACTGGAAAGCGAGATAGGCACGAAAGCTTAAGCGGCCCACCCGGAGACTCACCAGCCTTCACGCCCGGCCCCCAGACGGGCGAGACGGGCGAGACGGGGCGTGACGGGGCGTGACGGGCGTGACGGGCGAGACGGGCGTGACGGGCGTGACGGGGCGACAATGGCAAAACAGGAGAAGCTCGTCATCCACATCGCCCGGCCCCAAGACATTTATTCCTGCTCATACACAACTCTATCCGCCAAAGGAGATTCTTATGATTACCGCCATTCTTCTACTGATCATCTACCTCGCCTTTATTAGTCTCGGCATCCCGGATGGCGTTATTGGCGTCGCCTGGCCCGAGATTCGTCAGACCTTTGGGGTTCCGCTGGAGGCCGCCGGTTACATTACGAGCGTCGGTATGATCGGCACCGTATTTTCCGCCTTTTCGAGCGGTCATATTCTAAAGAAATTTGGAACGGGCAAGGTCGTCTGCTTCAGCTCGGCGCTGACAGGTTTGGGAATGCTCGGGTTCGCATTCTCAAGCAATTTCATATTCCTATTGTTCCTCGCGATCCCTCTCGGCGTAGGTGCCGGTGCCGTCGACGCCGGTCTTAATGACTATGTGTCGCGTCACTTTTCGCCGAGGCACATGAACTGGCTGCATGCCTGCTGGGGGCTCGGTGCCTTAACGGGGCCTTTCATTATGACGCGAGCCATTGTAAGTCTGGGTTCTTGGCGAAATGGTTATTTGGTTGTCGCCGGCATCCAGTTGTCACTCGCGTTTCTCTTTCTGATAACGCTGCCGCTCTGGACAAAGCACGGAAAACTCTCCCGGAAGGCAGCGGGCAAATTACCTGACGGGGACGGGAATGCGTGTGCGGAAGCGGTCGCTGCTGACAAAGAGGACGGGACCTTGTCCCCTGCCGTGACGGAAATATTATCCGCGGAGACTTCCTCAGAGATTCCCGTCGAGGTTTCCGCTGTGAATTCCGCGGAGGCTCCCGCCAATGCCCCCGTGCGCAAAACACTTCCCGCCCGCCTGGCCGGCGGTTTGCGTGAGGTCTTCCATCGGAGGGGCCTGCTCTCAGGCATGCTGTTATTCTTCTTTTACGTCGGTTCTGAGACCTGTATCGGAGTCTATAGTGCAAGTTATCTCCGGACCACGCGAAATGTTGATATTGAAAACGCCGGTCTTTGGGTGACGCTCTTTTACGGCAGCATCGCGGTCGGCCGGATTCTCGCCGGAATTATTGTCGGCAGAATCAGCACGAAAACCGCCGTCCGGCTTGGATCGGTCATAAGTGTTATCGGCTTCGTTATCCTTCTGATTCCCGCCGCAACCTATATCCTGTGTCCGATCGGACTCTGTCTCATAGGACTTGGCTTTGCACCGATGTACCCCTGCACGATGCAGGATACACCGAAGGTCTTCGGCAAGGAATTCTCCCAGATCGCTATCGGCTATCAGATGGGAATGGCCAATATAGGATATACCGTGCTGCCGCTCATTATAGCCGCAATTTCCGGCTCGACGACGCTCTGGGTAATCCCGATCGGCGCCTTCCTGGCGCTTGGCGGCTTCATTTTCTTCTACGAAAAGCATGCCGCTGTGGAGGCCGAATAAGAGCTGCTTTTGGACCGCCCTTTGTGGGTGTTCATAAGGTGATTCGGAAACAATAATCTTCGAATCGCCGGCTATTCCGGCGCTGTCGCGAATAGGTTCCGTTTGTAATACATATAAGTGCTCGAAAAACTGCTCCATATACATGTATGCACGGCGCCCGCGGTGCTCGAAAATGTATTGGCGCCGTAGAACGGCGCCCGCGCACTATACGGCGCGCGTAAAGGTGTTGGTGTTAACGCTCTGATGCGTTAACACCCGCTCGCGGTATGCGTAGTGGTATTGGCGCCGTCCCACGGCGCCCGCATACGGTATGCGTACGAAACGACACCGAGCAACCTGTTTCGTACGCAATTCCTGTCGTCAAAGTCGCCCGGCGAGGGCCGGTATGCGTACGAAATTGCACCGAACGACCTGTTTCGTACGCAATTCCTGTCGTCAAAGTCGCACGGCGAGGGCCGGTATGCGTACGAAATTGCACCGAACGACCTGTTTCGTACGCAATTCCTGTCGTCAAAGTCGCACGGCGAGGGGGCATGCGTACGAAACGACACCGAGCAACCTGTTTCGTACGCAATTCCTGTCGCTAATGCCGCTCGTGAAAGGCCGATATGCGTACGAAATGGCGCTGAATGACCCGTCTCGTACGCAATTCCTGTCGCTAATGCCGCTCGTGAAAGGCCGATATGCGTACGAAATGACACCGAGCAACCTGTTTCGTACGCAATTCCTGTCGCTAATGCCGCTCGTGAAAGGCCGATATGCGTACGAAATGGCGCTGAATGACCCGTCTCGTACGCATCTTGTGCACGTCAAGGGCTTAGTTATGTATAAATGCCCGGGAAACGTTCCATTTATATGTATAGCAGTGACGTGCCAGTTCTGGACACCCGGAACTAAAGACTGGACTCGTTGTGAAAAAGTCTGGACACTCAGAGGAAATGTCTGACCACAGAACAAAAGTCTGCCCCCCAGAACCAGTGTCTGCCCCCCCAGAATTATCTAGCCACACCAAACAAGTGCACCCCGCAACTAGTTTCTGCACCTGGTGATTCGTCAGCATAATCACTCTCCTCTCTAATCGAATAAAGCTATGCCCGGCGCATGTTTTGCATGAGCCGGGCATTCTTTGGAGGGAAATGAAGAGAAGTTTACTCTAAACCGGCAACAGCAATCCGGATTACAGTTGAGCTAAGGTCTTGTAGTGGGCCTTGAGCGACGGATAGATCGCGCGGTACAGCTGATAGTACGACTCATATGTGTCGTGTCTCATGCTGTCGGGAGCGGCGATATCCTTGGTCTTTACCGCCACGGAGCAGGCCTCTTCTACGTTCTTATAGACGCCGGTACCGGCACCTGCGAGAAGCGCCACGCCGAGAGCGGGGCCTTCCTTGGAAGCGATGGTACTGACTTCACAGTTGTAAATATCTGCCAGCATCTGTCTCCAGAGCGGTCCGGATCCGCCGCCGCAGGCTCTCATGACTTCGATTGGCGTATCCATGCCGGACATGACTTCCAGACAGTCGCGAAGAGAATAGGATACTCCCTCCATGACTGCACGGATCAGGTCGCGCTTCTGATGCATAGCCGAAAGGCCGAAGAAGACACCGCGGCAATCCGGATCGAGATGAGGCGTACGTTCGCCCATCAGATACGGAAGGAACAGAAGACGGTTGGCGCCGATCGGCACTTTCTCCGCTTCCTTGTCCATCAGGAAATAAGGACTTACGCCCATCAAGGCCGAAGCTTCCATCTCGGATGAGCAGAAGTTATCCCTGAACCATTTGAGTGAGAGACCGGCGCCTTGTGTGACGCCCATGATATGCCAGCACCCGGGAACCGCGCAGCAGAATGTATGTACGCGTCCGGCCGGATCGATGTGCATCTTGGAGGTATGAGCGAATACGACGCCCGAGGTTCCGATCGTCGTGAAGGCCTGTCCGTCGCTGACAACACCGGTTCCGACGGCCGCAGCCGCGTTGTCGCCGGCACCGCCGACAACCGGGGTTCCGACGGCAAGTCCGGTAAGAGCTGCCGCAGATTTGGATACGCGTCCGCTGACTTCCGGAGACTCGTAGACGGGAGCAAGAAGCGACTTGTCGATCCCGAGCTTTGTCAGGACCTCGTCGGACCAGCAGCGGCCGCCGATGTCCAGAAGCTGCATTCCCGACGCATCCGAAACTTCGGTTGCAAATTCGCCGGTCAGCATGTAACGGATATAGTCTTTAGGAAGCAGAATTTTACGGCAGCGTGCATAGTTCTCAGGCTCATTGTTCCTGACCCAGAGAATCTTGGAGGCGGTAAATCCCGTAAGCGCGGGATTGGCCGTGATCTCAATCAGGCGGGCTGCGCCCACCTTCGCCGTGATCTCTTCGCATTCGTTCGCGGTTCTCTGATCGCACCAGATAATGGACGGGCGAATAACTTCGTTGTTCTCGTCGAGCATGACCAGACCGTGCATCTGACCGGAAAGGCCGATACCGCGGACGGCGGCGGCTTCGATGCCGCTCTTGGTCATAACCTGCTTCAGTGTGCCGGCTACAGCCTGCCACCAGTCGGTCGGCAGCTGCTCTGCCCAGCCGTTGTGAGGCTGGTACATCGGGTATTCGATCAGCGCGTGGCTGATGGCATTCCCCTTGTCATCGAAAAGTACCGTCTTTGTACCGGACGTGCCGATATCAATTCCAATTAAGTATTCCATAATGTACTCCTTGTATTCGTTATTCAAGGGTTCTCGAAAAGTCGGTAGCTTCTCAATATTCCCTACGGATGTAAGAGTGCGTACTCAGCTGAAGAGAACGTTGTTGAGGACGGTCTCAAGATACTCCTGACGTCCGCTCTCAGGATGTACGTCGCCTTTTGCCAGAGCGTATTTCTCAAGATCTGCCATCGTCACTTTGCCGTTTACGATATCGGCGCCGATGCCGGAGGAGAAGCTCGAGTAGCGCTTTGCGACGAATTCGTCGATTCTTCCGTCGTCGATGATGGCCTGAGCCTTTCTGAGTCCGAGAGCGAAGGTATCCATACCGGCGATATAGCTCAGGAAAATATCCTCGATCGTGTTCGAGGGTCTTCTTGTCTTGGAGTCAAAGTTCAGGCCGCCCTTGGTAAAGCCGCCGGCCTTGATGATCTCGTACATCGCGAGTGTGCTGTCATATACGTTTGTCGGGAACTGATCGGTGTCCCATCCGAGAAGCATATCGCCCTGGTTGGCGTCAACAGAGCCGAAAGCTCCGTTGATCGCGGCGACGCGAAGCTCGTGCTGGAACGTATGCATGGCAAGTGTTGCATGGTTGGCTTCGATGTTCATCTTGAAGTCCTTTTCGAGGCCGTACTTCTTGAGGAAACCGATAACGGTCGCTACATCGAAGTCGTACTGGTGCTTCATCGGCTCCTTCGGCTTCGGCTCGATGTAGAAATCACCGGTAAAGCCGATGCTTCTCGCATAGTCTACGGTCATGTGCATAAGGCGGGCCATGTTGTCCTGTTCAAGAGCCATATCGGTGTTGAGAAGCGTCTCGTAGCCTTCGCGGCCGCCCCAGAAAACGTAACCCTCACCGCCAAGACGAACGGTGATCTCGACGGCCTTCTTGATCTGTGCTGCGGCAAATGCAAATACATCTGCGCTCGGCGACGTACCGGCACCGCTCATATAACGACGGTTGCTGAAGCAGTTCGCCGTGCCCCAGAGGAGCTTCTTATTGTACTTCTTCATCAAGTCTTCAAGAACGTCGGCGACCTTGTCAAGGCGCTGGTTGGTCTCTTCGAGAGTCTCGGCTTCCTGCGCGATGTCGCGGTCGTGGAAGCAGAAATAATCAATTCCGAGCTTATCCATCAGTTCGAACGCGGCGATTGCCTTGTTCTTAGCCTGCTCTACGGGATCTGTGGAATCATATTTCTTGTCAGCCGTACCGGGTCCGAACATGTCGGAACCTTCGGCGACCATTGTATGCCAGTAAGACATGGCAAAACGCAGCTGTTCGCGCATGGTTTTGCCGCCGATGATCTCATCGGGGTTATAGTAGTGGAATGCAAGAGCGTTTTTGCTGTCCTTGCCCTCATAGGCGATTTTGGGGATACCGGGATAAAATTCACTCATAGTCTTTCCTTCCTTTCCTTTGGCGGCCGCGCCGCCGGTCGTGTGCTTATAATATTTCGCGAATTGTAATGTCTGTCTTGGTGTGGATCAGCTCCGATTCGGGGAGCTTCTTATCCAGCAGATAATCGAAAAGGATCTTGATGGGCAGATAGCCCTGATGATAGGGGTCCTGGCAGATCGTCGCCGATATGACGCCGCTCTCGAGATAGGGTTTCGACTCTATTGTACAGTCATGTGTAAAAAGCTTGATCCTGCCCGCATTGCCGGTATCTACGAGTGCTTTACAGGTACCGCCGATACCGCCGGCCGTCATATATATGGCATCGAGATCTTTGTATTTTTCGACGATGCGTTTTGTCAGATTGTAAGCTGTTTCCGTGTCGTCCATCGTCTCGAAAACATCGAGTATCTTGATGGACGGATGATAATTCCTGAGAATTGTGTTGAATCCCATTACACGCTGATTGTGACCGAGGATATGTATGGAACCCGTGTATAGAACCACCTGAAAGGGTCTTCCCGACGCAACAAGCCCCAGAAGTCCCGCGGCAGTCTCTCCGCTTTTCTGGTAATCCTGGCCGACATAGCAAAGGCGCTTGGTCTTCTCGATATCGGTATTGGACGTTATGACCGGAATGCCTGCCTTTACAAGTTCATTCAACTTGTGGGCAATCGCTTTCTCGTTAATGGCGGCGATGACAAGGGCTTGAATCCCTTCCGCTACCAGTTCGTCAATAAGCCGAAGCTGTACTTCAACAGAGAATCCTCGCATTGTTTTGAGGACTGCCGAAACACCGTAATCTTTGTATTCTTCTTCGGCGGCTCTTAAGCCTGCTATTACATCGAGGAAGAAGACATTTCCTTCTACCGGGAAAATTGCGCCGATTTTGAGGGGCTTCTTGCGGGCGGCGAGCGCCAGTGCCGCACGGTTCGTTTTATAGTCTTTTTCGGCGGCAATTCTGCGAATTCGCTCTGCTACTTCACGGTTTACACCGCCCCTGTTATTGAGAGCACGGTCAACGGTCCCGCGGGAAACACCTGCCAGCGCCGCTATTTCTTTTATTGAAGTCACCGAAGCACCACCATTCAAATCATTTGGATCTTGTTCGTTTTTCATTAACGTGCTCGAGCACGGTGCAAGAGACACGTATAGGTCATTTTTACGTTTTTATGAGAGATAGATATTAGGTACCCGGCGCCCCGTATACTTTGGATATACGGGGCGCCTTGAATACCATTTCTGATTACTGGAAATTACCTGGTCTTTCTCTTGGAAACTACATCGAACGCGACGGCGAGCAGAAGAACGAGACCTTTAACAAGGTTCTGAACATCTGTCTGGATTCCCATGATGGACATGCCCATGTTCAGGACGCCCATGAAAGCAGCTCCGATAAGAGCTCCGCTTACTGTACCGACACCGCCGTATGCAGAAGCACCGCCGATGAAGCAGGATGCGATAGCATCCATTTCATATCCCTGTCCGGCTGTAGGTGTGGAGGAGTTAAGACGGGCAGCCGTTACAAGTCCGCAGACAGCAGCCAGGAACGCCATGTTCGTATAAACGAGGAAGAATGCCTTGTTGGTGTTGATACCGGAGAGTCTGGCAGCCTTCTGGTTGCCGCCGATTGCGTACAGATAACGTCCGGCAACCGTCTTGTTCGTGATATACGAGTAAGCCATAACGATAATTGCAAGGATTAAAAGAACTGTGGGGATACCATTGTGGCTTGCAAGCTTAAACGCTACAAAAATAACCGCTGCACCCATAATGACCAGCTTCAGCAAGAAGCTGATTATGCTCTCGTTCTCATATCCTTTTCTGGCTTTTCTGATCCGGCTGAAAGTAGATACGATAGCGTATGCCGCTACCGCAATGACGCCGACAAGGAAGCAAGTCAGATTAAATCCTTCGACAGCGAAGAGATCCGGGAAGAATTTGGTAGACATAACAAGGAATGAATCCGGATAAGGAGAAAGAGTTGTGGCGCCGAGTACGATAAGATTCAATCCCTTGAAGATAAGCCAACCGGTCAGGGTAACAATGAAGGGGGGAATCTTGACGTAAGCGATCCAGAAGCCGTGCCACATACCAACGAGAATACCGATGGCCAGGCAGATGACGATGGATATATATACGTTGAACTTGTTCGCAATAATCAGCTTGCCGGCGATAGCACCGATAAAGCCTGCGACGGAACCGACGGAAAGGTCGATGTTACCGCCGGTCAGGATGCAAAGAAGCATTCCGACAGCGAGGATTACAACGTAGGCGTTCTGGAAAATAAGGTTGGTTATACTTGCGGGTCTCATAATCTTGCCGTCGGTCGTTATTGTAAATACAACAACGACAGCCAGCAGAGCGATCAGCATCGAATACTGCTTAATCCCGGATAAAATACTTTTACCACTAAACTTCTTTGTATCTTCCATATTCTTCAAGCTCCTTTACTCGCGGAAAGAATCATTCCCATTATGATCTCTTGAGAAGCATCCTCACGGGAGAGTTCACCAATCATCTTGCCTTCGTTCATGACATAAATCCGATCGCATATACCTAAAATTTCCGGTAATTCAGAGGATATCATAATAATGGATTTGCCTTCGGCCGCAAGATCATTGATGATACAATAGATCTCATACTTGGCACCGACATCAATACCTCTTGTCGGCTCGTCCAATATCATAATATCGGGTTCAGAAAACATCCATTTGCTGAGGAGTACCTTCTGCTGATTGCCGCCCGACAGATTTCCGGTAAGCTGATGAACCGTAGGGCATTTAATTCTCAATTTATCGCGGTATGTTTTGGAGACAGCGACCTCATGATCCTTGTCTATAGCACCGCGCTTGGTGACTTTAGACATCTTGGCAAGAGTTATGTTCTCATTGATGGACTTCATAAGAACAAGGCCGTCGCCTTTTCTATCTTCTGTTACATACGCAATCTTGTTGTCAATGGCCTGTCTGATACTGTGAAGAGACAAAGGCTTCCCGTCTTTTTCGAGTTCGCCGCTGATGCCGCTGCCGTATGCTTTGCCGAAAACGCTCATTGCAAGCTCTGTACGTCCCGCGCCCATCAGACCGGCAATACCTACGACTTCACCCTTGCGGACGTTGATCGAGACATCGTCGACGACCTTGCGCTCCGTATAAAGCGGATGACGTACGGTCCAGTTCTTGACCGCGAAATTGATATCACCGATATGCGATTCGCGTTTCGGGAAACGGTCTGTCAATTCTCTTCCGACCATTCCTTTGATGATTCTTTCTTCCGAGATCTCGTCGACAGCTTTGTCAAGAGTCTCAATGGTGGAACCGTCACGGATAATCGTAATTTTGTCGGCTACATAATTGATTTCGTTCAGCTTGTGAGAAATCATAATAGATGTAACGCCTTTTTTCTGAAGGTCCTTAAGCAAGTCAAGGAGCTTTCTCGAATCGCTTTCGTTGAGTGAGGCGGTGGGCTCGTCGAGAATAAGAAGCTTGACGTTCTTACCCAGAGCTTTCGCAATTTCAACGAGTTGCTGCTTGCCGACGCCGATATCCTTGATCAGGGTTCTTGACGACTCCTGAAGGCCGACGATCTTAAGCAGCTTATCTGCTTCGTGATAAGTAGCATCCCAGTCAATGTTGAAAGCACTTCCACGTTCATTGCCTAAATACATGTTCTCGCCGATCGTAAGATACGGCACGAGCGCAAGTTCCTGGTGAATAATAACTATACCCTTGCGTTCGCTGTCTCTAATCTCTTTAAAAGAGCAAATCTGACCGTCATAAAGGACATCCCCCTCATAGGTCCCATGCGGGTAGATACCGCTGAGTACATTCATCAGAGTAGATTTACCGGCACCGTTTTCTCCGACCAGTGCATGAATTTCTCCCTCTTCGACTATAAGATTGACATCATCGAGTGCCTTAACACCAGGAAAAAGTTTCGTAATATTTCTCATTTCCAGCAGTGTTTTTGCCAATGTCTTTCCCTCCCGTTCCTGTTTTGAGCTAGTGTGTCAGAGTCGATGCCTTCATTCAAAGCGACAAGCCGGGCTGCCGTATTCCAGCAGCCCGGCCCGCCTTTTGAAACTATATCATTTCATAACCCACGAAATGCTAACATAATGCTTCCAAGTCAATTGTAGTTATTAGCCGGCAAGCTGATCCGCTGTATAGTAACCGCTGTCGATAAGCAGTTTCTGATAGTTAGTGGCGTCTGCAAAAACAGGCTCGCAGAGGAATGTCTTTACGATTCCGTTGCCGTTGTCGTAATCCTTTTCGTTGTTTACCGGTACTTCGGTCTTGTTGACGATAGCTGTAACCATCTCAACAACCTTGGTAGCCAGAGTACGTGTGTCCTTGAAGACAGACATAGACTGCTTGCCGGCGATCATGTTCTTGGTGTTGGCAAGATCGCAATCCTGACCAGTGATGATCGGCCAGTTCTCACCGACTTTGTAACCGGCGTTATCAAGAGAGTTCTCTACGCCCAGAGCTGTGGAGTCATTTGCGCAAACAACGACGTCAAGCTTTGTTCCGCCGGAATAGTTGGCAACGAGAAGGTTGTCCATACGGGACTGAGCATTCTCTGTCTTCCATGCTGTTGTGGCGACGGACTTAAAGTCAACCTGACCGGAAACTACAACGAGCTTGCCGGAATCAATGTAAGGCTTAAGTGTGTCGTATTCGCCCTGATAGAAGTACAACGCGTTGTTGTCATCAGGAGAACCGCCGAAGAATTCCATGTTGAACGGGCCGGCAGCCGTATCGAGCTTGAGAGTATCGATAACGTACTTGGCCTGGATCGTTCCAACCATGTAGTTGTCAAACGTTGCATAGTAGGAGCAAGCGTCTGTGTTCATGATAAGACGGTCATAAGCGATAACCGGGATATTCTTCTCTTTTGCCGTAGCAAGAACGGTACCGAGAGCGGAACCGTCGATGGAGGCGATAACAAGAACGGAGTCGCCGTTGGCGATCATGTTCTCAATCTGAGAAACCTGTGTTGCGACATCATTGTTGGCATACTGAAGGTCAACGGTAAAACCGGCGGCCTCAAGCTGTGCTTTCATGTTTGTGCCGTCCTGGTTCCAACGCTGAAGATCCTTGGTAGGCATCGCAACGCCGATTGTAGCTGTGGCTCCGCCGGCAGCTGTCGTAACTGCAGCAGCAGCCGTTGTGGTAGCGCCTGCAGCAGCAGTGGTATCCGTTGTTTTTGTCGATGTACATGCCGTAGCAGAGAACAGGGCAGCTGTCGCAATAACGGCAGCCAAGAGTTTCATACCTTTTTTCATGTGTTTTTACACTCCTTTTTGTTTTCGGGTTCATTGCAAGCATTATGTTTAGAATACAAATGTGGATAAGTAAGTGGGTCAATTAAAGAATGGTGTTGATTAAATGTACCGAAAAAAATGAATACCCCTTATCAATTACATACTGCTTTCGCGTCCCCCTCCCTTACAGAATCTAAAGCAAATATTCATTCCGGTGAAAAATTGTACCCGTCTTTCCGAATGCCGGCACCTTATCTTTCTTCGGTTTCTCATGGACCTGCCGTATTGGCGGAGCCCGTGATCTGAAAGTGTCGGATGTTGTAAAAGTACGGTACAGTGTTGGCGTGCTTTTCCGGCCTGGAGGCAACCGAAAGAATCCGGTCGTTTCCGTGCTCGAGCACGAACACATCTGGATTGTATATCCCTCCTACAAATTTGTCAATAGTGCCAGTATTTTTTGTGCAATCAAGCAACTACTCCCTGATTCCATAGTTTATTCATTAAAATTTGCGATTTATTTGTACGTATATCAATAACCAGTTCATTCGTCGTTTTTGGCATGTTTGGGCACCGTGAAACGTTTTGACATTACTTCGAATTTTATGTTTTCGCCGATTCCAACACACAGAGTGAAATTGTGGCGTACATGATCGTTTATGATTGTTATTAGTTGTATTTATCCTTGTGTAATTTATTAACAGGATGATTTGCCGTGTAATATTCATTGGTTTCCGGATTTTTCGCGGGCATCTGACAAAATTATTTCTAAAAAATACGTGCGATTTTCCCGATTTATGCATTTTCGTGCCGGGATCGAACGCTCCTCATAAATGAATGTTTAATACTCTTTCAGCAAAGCAAAACGTATCGCGGCAATGTAGAAGCTCTATGCTTTCTGTGATACAATGTCTGTTACATTCTTTATCATTTCTGGGGGTATTGATTATGGAAACAGGAATTTATTCGGATTTAGCGATATCGGCACCGGAGATCCTTCTTCCTGCCAGGGACGCAGATCTATCCAAATGGCCGGTCATCGCCTGTGATCAATACACTTCCGAACCGGCTTATTGGGAAGAGACCGAGCGTCTGACCGCTGATGTCCCTTCCGCATTCCATATCATTCTCCCCGAGGTCTACCTTGAAACGCTGTCCAAGGATTTGCTGGACGGGAAAATCGACTCAATCAACCGCACAATGAACGAATATCTCTCGAACGGGACGCTCATGTCTTTGCCGAAGGGTTTTATCCTCACAGATCGCGCCACATCTCTTCACCCGTCGCGAAAAGGGCTCGTTCTCTCCGTCGATCTCGAAGAATATGATTTCACACCGGGCAACAAGAAGAAGATCCGCGCCACGGAAGGCACCGTTCTTTCGAGAATTCCTCCCCGCGTGCGCATCCGCAGAAACGCACCGCTTGAAGTGCCTCACATTATGCTGCTGATCGACGATCCGGATTTCCTGGTCATCGACCCTGCGCTTAAGAGCCTGAAGGCTTCCGGCACGCCTCCTATATATGATATAGATCTGATGCAGAACGGCGGACACCTCCTGGGCTACTACACCGAAGCCGGATCTGATATAGCCGAAGGCATTGTCGGCGCGCTTTCCCGGCTGCTTGAGGAATCCCGTGACGGACTGCTTTTCGCCGTCGGCGACGGCAACCATTCTCTCGCCACGGCGAAAGCGCACTGGGAAAAGCTGCGCGAGGGCTTAAGTCCCGAAGAATGCTTCGCGCATCCCGCGCGCTATGCACTGGTCGAAGTCGTCAATATCCATGACGAAGGCTTGGGTTTCGAACCCATTCACCGTGTGGCGTTCGGTCTTTCTCCGGAGGAATTCTATGCCGCCGCGGGTCATTCCTTCGCGGATCAGGGATTTATGTTCATGCCCGAGGACGACTGGTACGGCATGAAGCCCGCAACGGCCGCAAATGCCCAGATCATCAACGTCATTAGCGGACAGGACCGGTATGTTGCGGTACTCAATCATCCCGCGCACACACTCGCCGTCGGCTCGCTGCAGAATATGCTGGACCATCTTCTGGAGGAGCGCCGCGACATTCGTATCGATTATATACACGGAGAAGACTCGGTGATTGCTTTGTCCTCATCCGGAAATACCGGATTTCTCCTTCCCGTAATTCCGAAGGAGAGCTTTTTCCGGACCGTAATGACGGAAGGCGTCTTCCCGCGGAAGACCTTTTCGATGGGCGAGGCGTTCGAAAAACGATATTATATGGAAGCGAAGCGTATCACGAGCGAGGATTCACTATGACGCAGGATAAGGCTTCCATCTGTGTAATCGGCGCAGGTCTGTCGGGACTTGTCGCGGCATGGGAACTGTCGCGCCGCGGCTTCAACGTACAGGTCGTCGAGCAGCATTCGACGGCCGGCGGCATGCTGGCTTCTATGCGTCTGGGACATGAATATATTGAACTGCTCCCTCACCATGTGCGCAAAAGCGACCGGGGCGTGACCGGTCTTCTTAAGGAACTCGGTCTTACCGATGAGCTCGAATGGTTTGATTCATACTGGTACGGACGGGTCGGAAGAAAGAAGCTCGGATATCCGGATAAGGGATTCCATTCATTGGTATCGGCGCTTTGTCAGGAGATTACCGATTGCGGCGGCCTGATTCATTACGGGTACACCGTAATGGACATCTGCAATCTCCAGAGTCCCGACAAATTGTCATCGGTCCCCGGAAACCTGTCCGGCAAATATCAGATCTCCTGCGTACTGTCCGACTGTACAACACTGGTTCTCGAGACCGATTATGTCCTTTATACGGCTTCCTGCAGAAATTTCGCGCATATTACACACGATCTTGTCATGCCGACCGATTACAGAGACGCGCTGATGGACGTAACCTATAAGGCGGATATGTGCCTGCTGCTGCTCACCAAAACACAGCTGAACGGCTGTTTCTCGCGGCCGATCGCTTTTAACGCGCCTTTCCAGCGTATGATCGAGCATACGAATCTTGTCGGCGAACGAAAGTACGGCGGCCACGTCGTATATCTGTCCGGCTCGTTCTCCACTTCGCATCCGCTCTGGACACAGTCGGACGCCGAAGTTTTCCGCGAGTTCTTCAAGCACCTTCAGCTTCTGAATCCCTCGATTACACGCGACGATATCAAGACCTGGCGCCTGACCAGAACCCGTTATGCAACCCCTCTCTCCAATCCGGGCATGGATCTTTTTTCTCCGACAGCCGGTCTTTACGTCTCGAGCATGGCGATGGTCGGCGATCCCGCCGACAGCACATCCGAGTACCGCATGGATTCCTGCATTTCGCTGGCACGTCAGACCGCCAAAAGAATCGACGAGGATTGCTCCCGGTTCGCGCAGAAAAACTCAGTCTCGGCCGCTGTCGACCGCATCTATTAATATCACGTCCGCTTCTTAATGGTATATAATTACTTTGTATGCCGTCTCATGCGCAGTTCGGCAAAATAGAAGCCGGAGGTAACCGGATTTATGGCAAAAAACAGATATGCGGCAGCACAGACAGGTTCAGGAAATACTGCGGGCGGGCAGAATCTTTTATCGGGAAATCCGCTTCAACCCGCAAGAATCAGTTTATCCGGACTTTTCTGGCTTCTCCTTCCCCTTGTTGCAGCACTGCTTCTGTCCCTTGTTTTGAAGGACGACCAAGCCGCATTTCTGGAGTGGTGGATTACTCTATTGGCGTTCGGCGTCGCGGCCTTCCCTTTTACTTCACTGCTCTTCTCCGGTTTTCGCGGAAAAGGATACGGATTCGCAAAAGCCCTGGGGCTTCTTTCCTCCTCGTTCATTCTCTGGACGCTGTGCTACATCGGCATCGCTCCGTTTAACCGTATCTGGGTGATTCTGATCCTGTTCGCCGTCGCCGCGCTGGGCTGGGGACTGAAGATTACGCGTCAGGCTGCGGTCCGCGCGCTTTCGACTCCGGCCGACATCTGCGGCATCGCATTGGAGGAGACGATCTTTGTCGCGGCGCTCGTTTTCTGGTGCTTCATTAAAGGTCTGTATCCGGACATCAACGGCGAGGAGAAACTCATGGACTTCGCGTTCCTGAATTCTCTGGTCCGCACCGATACGCTGCCCGCGCCCGATCCGTGGCTCGCGGGTCAGAGCATCAACTACTACTATTACGGACAGTACATTTTCGCGTATATAACCAAATTAAACGGTGTCCGTACCTCGGTCGCTTACAACCTCTCGATGTGCACGACCTTCGCCCTCTCCTTTACGATGTCTTACTCATTAGGCTCTCTTTTTATCGAAGGTGCTCGAAAATCGGGACTTAAAGTCCCGGAGCCCGTCCGTATAGCTGCGGGACTCTTAACCGCATTCGCCGTCAGCGTGTTCGGCAACGCCCATTCCTTTTTCTATGATGAAAACAGCATCGGGAACCATTTCCTGTATTTTCTCAAGGATCTCGGCGTGAACGTTGGGCGCACCACGAGCTTCTTCTATCCCGATTCCACCAGGTTCATCGGCCACAATCCGGATTCATTGATCAAAAATGCGGAAGGGATCATCGTCCGGAACGGTGATTATACGATTCACGAATTCCCCTGCTATTCCTACATGCTCGGCGATCTCCATGCGCACGTCGTAGGACTGATGATCACGATGCTGATTGTCGCGGTTCTTTTCGCGTATTATATCAGCGCTTCGCATCCATCGGGTGATGAGCTCCTCGTATCCGTGTCCCCGGGCACCGGAATGCAGACAGGCTTCTATGCGCAGCTGAAGCATGAGACGAAACGCCTGTTAAAGCCTTCGATGATTGTGACCGGCGTTCTTCTGGGCATTGCGACGATGTGCAACTACTGGGACTTTCTGATCTACTTTATCGTCGGCTGTATGGTACTTCTTATCTACAATATAAAGACGTCAAGGCATTTCTGGTCGCTGTCGTCCGTAATCTTCTTCTGTGTCGAGACCGCTATGATTCTCATCTGCTATCTTAAATTCTCCAAGCAGGCCTTCGTTCTGGTCGGCGTGCAGCTGATCGTGCTCGGAATCTGCTTCCTCGGGACGGTCATTCTGCCAACGGCGCTCTCGAGAACCGGGCTCGGAATGTCCTTTCTCTTCACATCCGCGAGCCTTTGTTCGCTTACCTTCAACTCAAAATTCGACATGATCGCCAATTCTCTGGCGAAATCCGTCGATCACACTTCGTTCTATCAGTTCGTGATGGTCTGGGGCGTGCATCTGATCTTCGCCGTCACGCTCCTTGTTCTGACCATCGTCTCGGCGCTTAAGGCTCAAGGCACCATCGGCACCGGCTCGGGTAAGGACGCACAGGCAGTCCCGAGAAATACGGTCGCACGGTTCATGGCGCGCATGAATCCCGCCGATCTCTTCATGTCCGGTCTTTCCGTAGTCGCGTTTCTTCTTCTCATGGCGCCCGAGCTCTTCTATGTGGTCGATATTTACGGCGGCAGCTATAAGCGCGCCAATACGATGTTCAAGTTCACTTTTGCCGCCTTTGTCCTTCTGTCACTCGTGCTGGGATACACGTTATTACGTGTAATCTGCCACTTTGCCGAGAAGGGTGCCCCTCTCGGCTCCGGCATTATATGCACCGTCCTTATTCTCCTTCTTTTCCTTCCGGCGCATTATCCGCTTGTTTCGATCGAACAGAGAAGCGGTAAAATCAATTACGAGAATTATAAGGGGCTTGACGGTACGGCCTACCTTTTTTACCGCGACAGTTCACTTATATCCACGGGTCCCGGTGATCTGATTCCATACCAGGAAGCCATCGACTGGCTCAACGAGAACGTCGACGGGCAGCCCGTAATCCTGGAGGCCAATGGCTTAAGCTATACCGACAGCTGTATCGTATCGGCGTATACGGGTCTTCCGACCGTGCTCGGATGGCAGACACACGAATGGCTCTGGCGCTTCCAGGGGATTAACCAGGGCGGTACTCTGGTGTCCGATCCCACCAAGCCGGATGTCTGGGCCGATATTATGACACCCCGGGATACGGACATTGCCGCCATCTATTCGAGCACCGATTTTATCTCCGCGAAAAAGCTTCTCGACAAGTATAACGTCACCTATCTGATCGTCGGCGATCTTGAGCGCGCCCATCTTGCACAGCCCGAACATAACATGACGATTGACGATACCGTTATGAAGAATCTCGGAACGGTCGTTTTCGAGAGCGGAACTATATATATCGTGAAGGTGCGTTAAGGCCGGCGACTGTTTTCCGGTTGGTTTGACAAAGATCAAATGAACAAGCAAACGGGACTGTTTCTCAAGTTGAGAGACCGTCCCGTTCTTTGTAAATAGCGCGGGGTTTTTATCATTACAAATTCATTTTTTTCCTGCTTATGCCTTCCCGGTTATGCCTTCCTGCTTTGACGCCCCGCTTATGCCTTCCTGCTTTGACGCCCCCTGGGTGACGGTCCTGAAATCGGAGAATAAGAAATGAGTGATATGTGAGGCGGGCAAATGTTAAATTTGGTGTGTAATTCTCTCCCTTGTGCAGTAGAAATCAAAACCGGCTACAGATGGAAGAAGGGCAATTCATCAATGATGCACCTACAAAATCAGTGGTTTCAGCCATTTCGTATGTATAACAATGCGCTGCAACGCTATATTTCTTCAATGATTGATGACCAATTCCAGATAGTTCCCCGATTGGTGTCTGTTTTCTCGCGCTTATGCAACGGCAATCGAAATTGTACACGAGGCGGAAGAAATTCGACACGCCAAGAATGCAATAAAAAGGACTGTCTCTCAAGTTCACATTGAAGTGCACCCCCAAATGTTGGACGAAAAGTCCAGCATTCGGAGATGCACGTAAAGTTTTGAGACAGCCCCGTTTCGTATTTGTCGGTATGGGATCCGAGCCGGCGCTTGCCGGCTCTTTTCGCGCGATCAGTTAAAATCGAGCTGGGAGATGCGAAGAACTTCCGGAACGGTTCTCAGCTTGTCGAGAACATCTTTCGTGACCGGCTGATCGACGGATATGAAAGACTGTGCTTTGCCGGAGTCGGGCTTGCGGCCCCAGTGCATGCTTGCGATATTGATCTTGTTCTCGCCGAGGATCGACGCGACCTTGCCGATAATACCGGGCACGTCGACGTTCTGCATGGCAAGGACATTCGGGGCAAGCTCAAAGTTCATCTGATAGCCGAAGAAGGTAACCAGAACTTCCGTGTCCACGCCGAAGATCGTTCCGCTGACGCTTAATTCGCGGTCATCCTCGGTAATGAACTTCACCGTGATCAGATTGTTGTAGCGCTTGATCAGCGTGCTCTTGCTCTCGACGACCTCAATGCCTCTGTCTTCAACGGACTGGCGGATGTTGACATAGCTCAGGCGGCCGCAGGACTTCACTTCCAGGAAGCCCTTGAGAGCGGAAAGAGTAAGGATACCCGTTTCCTGCTTGGCAAGCTCACCGCAGTATTCGATCTCAATCTTCTTGACGGGGCCCTGTTCCGCCTGGAAATAGATCTTGCCGAGCTTTTCGGCAAGAGATATGTAGGGCCTTAATGCACTTAAGTTCCCGGATACGTTCGGCATATTGATCGCTGCGACAAGATTCCCGTCGAGTGCCTGAGCGACAAGCTCGGTAACGGCGGTTCCGACATTGTGGTTGGCCTCGTGTGTCGACGCGCCGAGGTGGGGAGTCACGATGCAGTTCGCGCATTCGAGAAGCGGATTCGTGAAATTCTGTTCGCCCGGCTTCTTGTCGTAGGAAGGCTCTTTGTCGAAAACGTCGATGCCTGCCGCCGCTACATGACCGGACTTGAGTGCGGCCGCAAGTGCTTCTTCATTATAGAGACCGCCGCGCGCTGCGTTGACCAGACGAACACCCTTCTTGCACTTGGCAATCTGGGGAGCGTCGATAATGTTATGGGTCTCTTTGTTCTTCGGAGTATGAATGGTAATAAGGTCGGATACCTTGAGAAGGTCGTCGAGTGTCGCGCAGCGCTTCGCCTGTACGCGGTCAAAGGACTCCTGGGGAATGTACGGGTCATACGCGATGACATCCATTCCGATGCCCTTAAGCTTCCGTGCAACGATCGATCCGATGCGTCCAAGTCCGATAATACCGGCTGTCTTCCCCTCAAGCTCGTTGCCGATCATCGATCCGCGGCGGAAATCATCGGAATGAGCGCCTTTGTCGGCGATGCATATATTCCGGAAGGCGGCGAAAGCCAGCGCTACGGCCAACTCTCCGGCGGCCATGATGTTGGCTTCCGGCGTGTTTACGGCGATGATTCCTTTGGCCGTGCAGGCCTTCACGTCGATGTTGTCGATTCCGTTGCCGGCACGTCCGACGACCTTAAGGTTGTCTGCACGCGCTACAAGCGCAGCATTTACCTGCGTTACGCTGCGGACAATCAGACCGTCGTAAGGAGCGATGATGTCCTCGATCTCGGGCTGTGACAGTCCGAGCTTCTCGTCTACCGTAAATCCTCTGTCCAGCAAATACTGAATCGAATCTCCCGCTATTTTTTCGGTAACTAAAATCTTCATGATACCCTCCTCATAATCAGACCAGCAATATGATCGCTGTGGAACGCAGGCGTTCAGGCTCCGAGTTCCGCCAATACTTCGTCAAAATCCTTAAGCATTCTGTCAATGTCTTCCATCGTCGTGTCGGCCATGTGGGCGATCCGGAACGTCTTGTCCTTCAGTGCGCCGTATCCGTTCGACATCAGGTAGCCGCGTTTTCCCATAGCCGAATTCAAGTCAGAAAATGGGATGCCCTTCGTATTTGTGATACAGGTTACGGTTACAGAGAGATGATCGGGGTTCGAATAGAGTGCGAAGTTCTTCGACGCCCATTCCTGGACTCTTTTCGCCATATCGGTGTGTCTCTGAAATCTTGCTTCGATACCCTCGGCCAGAATTCTGTCGAGCTGATAATCCAGAGCGAACATATGAGGAAGCGACGGCGTGGAAGGATACTGATACGGCTTCTCTTTTACGAAATTATAGAGCTCGACATAATCGAAATAGAGGCCTCTGTTGGGAATTGTCTTTGCCTTCTCGATCGCGCGGTCCGTAACCGATGCGATCGCAAGACCGGGCGGAAGTCCCAGGCACTTCTGCGATGATGTGATACAGACGTCGAGACCGAGCTGATCAACCGGAATATAGTCGCCGCCAAGTGAGCTTACCGCGTCTACGCAGGAGATAACTTCCGGGAATTCTTTAAGAACCTTGGAGATCTCAAAGATCGGATTGTGAACGCCTGTTGCCGTCTCATTGTGCGTAATGGTTACGAGGTCATATTTGCCGGTCGCGAGAACGTCTCTCACCATCTCCGGCGTTGTAGGCTGTCCGAGTTCGGAACGGAAAATGTCCGCGGGCACACCATTGGCCGTGCACATCTTGTACCATCTTTCCCCGAAGGAGCCGATCGAAAACACAGCGGCTCTGCGGGCGGTGAAACATCGTACTGCGCCTTCCATCAGGCCGCTTCCGGACGATGTCGATAAGAGAATCGTATTCCCGGTAAACATGATTTTTTGAAGCTTCTCGGAGATCCTCTGCTGCAGTGCGGAGCAGTCCTTTGTCCGATGTCCGATCATCGGTGTTGCCAGCTTATCCAGAACGTCCTGCCGGACATCGACCGGCCCCGGAATGAATAATTTTTTATGCATTCTTCAAAATTTCCCTTTCCCAGTAATCGTAAATACTTCCTTTGTTTTAACTCTAATATTGTAAACGGATTTGGACATTTTGGATAGAGTAAAAAAAGAGCGGATACACTTTTACGCGTTTTCGTTCAGCTTATAACCGTACGAATCGCGAAAAATGTATCCGCCTTTGTATATGTTTCTCATTTGTCGGAAAAAATCACGGCGGGTCAAGGGTTCTTATGCGGCAGGTTCGGGCGTCACGGAAGGAAGATAGCTCATCGGAGGAACCAGGATCGTATCGCCGGCCTTGGGTACATAATCGGCCGGAAGTCCGTTATACGCGATGATCGCTTGAACTCTCGGATCGCTGTTCTTCTCGATCGATATCGAATAGCTCTTGTTCAAGACGTCCCACCATGTTCTGAATCCCGTTGCATCGCTGAAGAAGAACTGTGCGTTCGGTATCACCTGCACCGCGGTCGTATCCGAAGGTGCTGTGTCGGAAGGAGCCGTATCGGTTACTGCTATGGAATCCGACGCGCCGGGCGCCGTGCTGACGGCCACAGACTGCTGTGCAGTCGAAAGGGACGTCGCTGCCGTCTTCTTGCCGCTGTTCATGGAGCTGAACCAGACCGAAAACAGAACAATTACACAAATTACACTGACCCCGATTAGTCCGAATACCCAGAGGCGGTTGCGCTTGTATGCGGTATCCGAATCTCCGTAATCGAATCTCTGATCCTGATCCTGTTCAAACATATCCTGTGAAGCGGTACGCCGTCCGACCTGCGGGTAAGGCTGCTGGTAGGGATTCTGCTGCGGTGCGCGCGGCGCCGTACCCGGAGCGGAAGGCTGAGGACGCTGTCCCGGCATTCCCTCGCGTGTGCTGCCGTAAGACGGTACGGTCTGCTGAGGCGGTGTATAGGAATAGCTTCTGTTGGCGGGCTGTGAGGGCTGCCTCGGGATCTCGGGTTCCTCGTCGGAGGAATAGGAGCCGCGGGCATAAACACCCGCATTGTCATAACCGCGCGGTGTATAGCTGTTGGAAGGATAGGTCGGCGGTGTATAGGACGGCGCTTCATAAAGAGGCATGTCCGGAATGTCGTTGATGTCTGTAGAAGTGGTCGGCGCGGGTTCTTTGGATTCGAAAGGAATATAGAAGGATCCGGTCGCGTTCGCGGTGTTCTGTTCCGGTGCGGAAGCGGTCGGCCGGTATGAACTGACGGCAGGCGCGGACGCGGATTCCTGCATCACAAAGGGGCCTTCATCTACAGCCGGGGCGGCGTTCTCGTCACCGAAAACAAGCGGCTCCCCCTCTTCCAATTCATAGGGTTCGTCGGGAATGAATCTCGGAGAAGAATAGCCTTCGGGCATAGCGTCGCTATCCTGGTAGAAAGATACAGGCTCATGAGCGGGGGCTTCAGCAGAGGGCTGTTCCTCAAACCTTACGAAGCCGCCTTCGTCCACCTGCGGCACATCACTCACAGGCTCGCCGAAAGGTGCCAGCGTCTGATCCTGAAAATGAATCGGATCTTCCGGACCGGTCGGTGTCACGGGTTGTTCCGCGACCGGCTGTACGAAAGGGTTGCTCGCTTCGTTTCCGAAATAGAGCGGCTCGGCAGGCACCGGTACCGGTATCGCTGCGGGAGCGGGTGCGGCTGCAACCGGTGCTTTCGCCATCGGGACTTCAATTACTTCGTCTTCCGAATCGTTGTAGGACAGCTGCCGGTTCTTCTTCCCGAATCCGAAAAGGCCGGATTTCTCCTGCGCAGAAACGGATTCAACAAAGGAAATCATAAGCTGCAGCGGAACTCCCGGCAGCTTGGCAGCCGCCTCGGTGATTGCGGCTCCCGCCGCGTCACACTGATCTTCGGCGTCGTACAGAATTCTCAGGAGTTCCTGCTGTCCGAGTGCTTCGTAAACTTCGCGGTTACAAAGAACCAGGCAGTCGTCCATCTTGAGCTGGGCAATATTCGAGCACAGGGCCGTAGCGGTCTTGGCTGCGCAATAATTATAGAAGTTCTCAACCTTCTGGCGCTGCGTGTTCACCGGATCAATCCGGATATCCGTCGCAGTAAGCGGGAATAACGTGTCGTCCCTGTAAAGGAATGCAAGGCCCTTCCCCATCGTAATGGCGAAGGCTTCGGAGTCCTTTACGATAATGCCCGAAAAGAAAGGCGCACGGCTGTTGTCGGCCTGCAGCTTCAGTCTTCCGGTAACGGACACCGCGGTATTGACCAGATCTCCGATCTGATCGTCCAGCGCGCGTCTTCCGCTCTTGATCTCGGCGAAAAGCTTGTTAAGCGGCGCCGCATATCCCGGCTCTGCCGCAGGATCTCTTCCAGGTGCTACCGAATGTGAGAAAACGGAGAAGAAAAAACCTCTTTCTTCCTTATCCACGGTAATATCCGCTGCCCGCGCTTCTCTTTTGCCGGAAAGTCTTCCGTCCAGAAAAAATGCATCCGTAATATCAGGTGCCGGGTAATACCTTGCGGTTACCGTTGTAGCAAGACGAGTCAACTTAGCCATAACAAGAGCCTCCAGTCCGTATATGCAATCTCAGTCCGTTAACCGATGACGAGTAAAACATTTTTATACATTTACCTGATTATACCATAATGAAAATTCTGACAAGTACCTTTACTGATTTTCGATAAAAGAATCCATATATTTTTCTATTATCGGGAAGGGTGCCGGACCGATATCAAGATACGCCGTATGAATCTCTTCGAGCGATGCCGACGAACCGAGTTTATCCTCTGCATTCGCAAAGATGTCGGAAGTAATGAGATGTCCTATGCAATACGGCATGTAGTAGCAGGGAATCTCGATCGCCATGTCATAGCAGTAATCGGTGTAGTCCTGCATGTTGACGTTGTACTGGCTTAGGAAATTGGCGACGTCTTCGTTTGTCCAGCCCTGATAATTTACGCCGATGTCGATACGGGCCGGGAAAAGCAGGTTGAAGAGCTGGCTTTCCGCGTCGACATAGGAGACAAGTTCCTGATCGTAATCGGAAGTCTGCATGACATAGCCGGCCGCATACTCAGCCCAACCTTCGGAATAACCGATGAAGCTCGCATAGCGCTGGTAATAACTCTTGATATTCTCGGCATGATAAACAGCTTCGTAAAGATGTCCCGGATATCCTTCATGCGCAATCGTCTCAAGAACGTTCTGATAATCGGCAAGTGCCGCGGTATTGGTCAGGATCAGATTCTCGGAAGGATCGTCGATCCGGCAGGAGAGGTAAGCCGCAGGGCTGAAGAAATCCTCAAGCTGCGAGGGGACCTGCTTCAAGGTCACGTCGTGATCCATGATGTCCGGGAAATCCGTCTTGATGGCATCCTCGCAGTAATCAAGGTTCTCTTCGATCGTTCCTTCGGAAAAATTATATGTGTTATAAGCTTCCTCGAATTCGCTGCTGCTATCCGCATTCATCAGCACATCAATTTCCTTGTCGATGGCGTCTTCGATCAACGCAGTTGCCTTTTTAACCGTCAGATCCGTGCTCGTCGTGGATTTGAGAAGGAGCGCGTAGTACTCTTTCCCGCCGGACAATTCGCAAATCCCGCCGTCATGTTTCCCCGTGCCGAGCAGGTCCGTGAAACCGTCGATCAGAAGCTGATACGCAGGAAATACATAATCGTCCATCATCTTCTGGTTCTGGTCTATATAATCTTTCTTTTCCGCAGCCGTCAGGCCCGTTACGGAGCCTAAACGCTCCTCAAAGCTTGCGATCATGAAATGTTCTTCCTTATCCTCAAGGAAGGAATCACATGAATCGATAATCTTCTGTATGTTCTCGTCCGACGCACCGCTTCCCTCGTCCGCGCGCGCCTTCTCGAATTCCATCAGGTCCCCGTAATACCGGTAGAGATCTTTGAGAATCAACAGATATTCGTCGATATCCGCCTTCGTGTCAAAGGAATATTCGGAAAGAACAAGCGGCAATTCACTCTGCACGCCGGTTATGGAATTGAAGGCCGAAGAATAGTAATAATAATCCTTATAGGCGATTGCCTCTTCGAGATCATATTCGATGACATCATAGGTAATCTGATCCTGCGGATCGAGCTCGCTGTAGTCGATCTTTTTTAAAGCGGCAAGATACTCTTCGTACTTCGCGATCTGTGCGCTGCTGTATTCTTCCGATACATCGCCCAAAGTCGCTTCGGGTGCGGTAAGTCCGAGTGCTTTCGGATCCGCGACGGCAAAATGCAGGCTCACGCTATCCGATGTGACCGAATCTGTGAACATATCAAAATCGATTTTATCCAGTTCGTCGGATGCCGACGCGGTTTTGACCACTTTCTCTTTAAGGCCGGTTAATGCGGTACAGGACGAACATAAAGATGCCGCAAGGATCAGGGAAAGAGCAAGAACCGTAAGTGAATATTTTCGTATGCGGACAGATGCTTTCTTTGACATGGATTCCCTCCTGAAGTGTGTATTTCTAAAGAACTTCCCCCTGTCATATGTTTAGGCGGATGAGCGGTTCGTCCGCGAAAAATGCTATACTGTATAAATAGATACGGGAAGTTATTTAATCATACAACATTTTTATGAAGATATGGTTAGTGTCTTGCTACAAACGTGATGCACATGATACAAATATATGGCGAATCATTACAAATTCGCGGCAAATACGGCGATGGAGGAACGGTGCGATGAAGGCAATGCTTACAATATTCCGCTGGGAATGCCGTCGCATAATGTCAAACTGGCGGCAATCTGTCGCCATATTTCTGATTCCGTCCATCGTGCTGCTCGGTGCCCTTTATGTGTTTCCTCTTCTCGTCAGTTATCTGTCGACCGGGAGCGTCACGCGCCCGACGGTGGTACTTGTGGAACCGGATACCGCTTCCATGTCCTTCTTCAAGACCGACCAAATGGCTTCGCAATACACCTATTCCATTTGGAATAGGGAGAAATTTGAAGCGGGCGTTGCGGACGGAAGCGTATCGGCCGTCACCGGACGCGGCGGCTTTTTCGCCGTCTTCAGCACCGACGATGCCGATTCGGCCGCCGGCGAAGACGGATTCGTCTCCTCTGTCCGCAGTTTTTTCAACGATATCAAGGAAGACCCGGACGCGCTGACACATGCCGTCGTCACCCTGTATTCCGATCCCGGTTCCGTCATGTCATACACGCTCGCCTACCAGTTCAAGAACGATGTACTGCCGCTTTACAGCGACTACCTCCTCCAGACCGAGGGCCGCGATATCTATTCCGGCGGAGGCGGCGATCCGTTCCTGGTTGATGTATTCAATCCGTATATGAAGATAATGGAGAGCCGGTCCGAAGCGAATCCGGCCGCCTCAAGGGTCATCCCCGGCATTCTGATCCTTCTTCTTTACTATTGTGTGTATTCGCTGTCCGGCGACATTCTGGCGGCCGACCGCGAACGCGGATTCCTGTCGAAGCTTACGCTCACTCCGATCAGCACGAGGAGCCTTCTCCTCGGAAAGGCGTTGGCCGTCATCGCCATATCGGCTGTGACCTCGCTGGTCACACTGCTGGTTCTCTTTCTCTCTTCCTGGGCCAACCGGACGAACAACCCTCTCTCCCTGATCCCTTTCGGACTTCTGCTGACTCCCGTTGAGCTGGCATACACGGTTCTTTCGATTGTCTGCGCCGCCGTACTTATGACAATGTACACCTTCAAGGTCATTATGGATCTTAAGAAAATGTCGGATGTCACGATGAATCTGCAGTTCCCCCTGATCCTTTTCCTGATCGATTTCTTCCTGCAGGTATTCCGGTACTCTTCGCCGGTTCTTCCCGAATATGTCATCCCGCTTCACAACAATCTGGTGCTCATCCGCAATGTGATGACCGGATCGATTCACTTCTCTCAGGTTCTTTTTGTCCTCGTTTATGATCTGGCCATCGCCCTCTACCTGTATCGGAACGCCTCGGCGCGTTTTGGGCAGGATAATGAGCGTCTTAAAGGAAAAAGAAGGAGATTCGTATGATAGAGGTGTCCCATGTATCCAAGCAGTATTCAGGTTCGGACGACGTGGTTAGAGATGTAAGCTTTGAGGTAAAGGACGGTGTCATTTTCGGCCTTCTGGGGCCGAACGGCGCGGGAAAAACAACGCTGATGCAGATGATCGCGACTCTTCTCGTCCCTTCTCAGGGCAATGTTCTGATCAACGGACTGAATACCCGGACCGACGAACGCGAAATCCGGAGAAACATCGGATTTCTGACCTCCGAGGTGAAACTCGATCCGTTTTCGACGCCGGATAAGCTTTTCCGGTTCTTCGGAGACCTGTACGGAATTGACCGGAAGATCGTCGAACAGCGCAAGGCGGAGAGCTTCGCGAGATTCGACATCGCTCCTTTTGCACAGAAGAAGATCATCGAACTGTCAACGGGCATGAAACAGAAGATCTCTATTGCGATCAGCCTGATTCACAATCCTCCGGTCGTCATTTTTGACGAGCCGACAAACGGGCTCGACATCCTTACCGCGCGCCAGGTTACGGATTACTTAAGAGAGCTCAGGGCGAACGGGCGCACCATCCTTCTGTCGACCCATATTTTCTCGGTCGCCGAGGATCTGTGCGACGAAATCGCCGTACTGGTCGACGGCTGCGTCGTAGCCTTAGGTTCAATTGCAGCTCTCAAGGAAACGACCGGAACCCAGTCCTTCGAAGATGCTTTTTTCCGCCTGTATACCGAGAATCACAAGGAGTAACAAAGCGATGTTCAGAGCTGTTTGGGCGATCGCCCGCAAAAGCACGACCGGAGGTTCCAGGCTGAAGACAGAGATGTCGAAGGCGTCTTTGGCGACGGCTCTTTTCTTCTTCCTGTGTTTTATGTCGACGCTCGTAAGCTACGTGGTATATTCCGATTCTTTTTTTCAGAGCGAGCCGGAAAACAATTATGTCATGCTGGTTAATAGCCCGGAATCCTTTGACTCCTATCTTGAAAGCAAATTTGAAAAGATTCCCGATTATTTCGAGACCTATTTCCGGCACGAAACCTCCGGCACATATTATGACTTCGTAAAATATCAGAATATGCTGAGCCGGGATCAGATCGCGCTGATCATCGTATTTCCCGGGAATTTCAACGATCAGATCGCTTCTCTCGCGAATGACTCGCGGCCTGAAATTCTCACATACTATGATCCGGGAAATGAGAATTCCAAAGGTTACCACGAAACATTCACGAAGAACTTTTTTCCCGAATACGGAGACGAACTTCAGGCAAAGTACGGCCGAACAGCCGTAAGTTCCGATATTTTCGCGATACAGGAATTCGAAATAACAGGTACCGACACGCGGGCGGACAGCGCCCTGTTTGCGATTCATCACATGATTCTTCCCCTTCTTCTGTTTATTGCCGTCATGTATTCGTGCATGGAAACAGGCATGGCCTGTGTCGCCGGCGAGAAGGAGCGCGGGACATTTGCGGCGATTCTTCTGTCGCCCGTAAGGCGGATCGAGATTGTCCTCGGCAACGCTCTGGGCATCATAATACGTACGATGGCGATTGCAGGCGGGATACTGCTAGTTTTACTGAGCCTGATTTTTGCCGCGTTCGGTTACTTTTCGATCGTTCAGGTCGTAAGCCTTCTCCTTCTCACTCTCTCGCTTACGGTAGTGATGGCCGCGCTCGTCCTGATGATTTCCATCATGAACCGTACGATTCTGGCCGCGCAGACCGGCTTCCTTCCGATCTTCTTTCTGATGCTCATCATCTGTATAACCTCCATGCAGAAACAGGATGCGCCTTCGATCCTCTATTATCTTCTTCCGTTCTACGGGCACTATTACGGCATCGCGGCCGTGATGGACGGTACATATTCGATCGGATTGCTCGTTTCGCTTCTCGCGATCTGCCTCGCGATCACCGCTGCGCTTTTTTTCGCGGCCGAAAGACTTCTCCATGTCGAACGGTTCACGCTTTACGCCGATTCGGGAAAAGATCTGGCACGCGAACGGCGGCAGCGGCTGTGGGAACGCCGCATACGCGGGAAATACGCCGCTTCGCCGCAAAACCGCGTCTACGGTTACGAGCCGAAACGGATGCGCTCCGGTACGTGGCTGATTCTTTATCATCTGCTCATGCCGGTCTCGGTGCTATCCTTTTTCCAGACGCCGGCACTCATCTATCCGATGATCGATTATCTGCGCTCCGGCCGCGCCAATACGTTTTTCGAGAAAATCAGCACATCCGCTTCGGACGTATCCGGCATGGCCAATCTCATCATGCGGTTTCTGGCGGACCTGATGCAGACCAAAGAGTTCATCTTCTCGATGAGTCTCGGCTATATTCTTCTTATCGCAGTATATGTGTTCATCATTACACGTATCGAAAAGCAGCCGCTCTCCTCTTCGGGCCTTGGCCTTAAAGGTGCCGGCGGCGTCAGAAAGGCCCTGCGTTCCTACGGAGCGGGTCTTCTTGTCGGTCTTGCGATGATGTCACTTGCCGTATTCGCTATGCTTCTATCCGGCAATCTCAATATAACGGGAATCGGAATCGATCCGTCCCAGGTGCTTCTATTCGTCGCCTATATCGCGATGTGGATTCCGCAGGGTGCATCCGAGGAGCTGATGTTCCGCGGTTATATGCTGCCGAGAATCAGCCGCAGATTCGGGCGTGCCTTCGCCGTCTTCTTTACTTCGGCCTCGTTCGCTCTTCTTCACGGAGCGAACGCCGGTGTCACGCCGCTGGCCGTCATCAATCTCGTCCTGATCGCCTGGTTCTTTGCGGAGTTATCGTTGTTTACCGGCAACATATGGACGGTCTCGGCCGCACACTCCGTATGGAATTTTGCGCAGGGCAACCTCTTCGGTTTGCGGGTCAGCGGCACACAGAACACGGCAAGTCTTATTCATACCGTTTATAGTGATAACGCAATGCCCTTACTGACCGGCGGCGATTTCGGGCCGGAAGGCGGTCTTATTGTGACGGGGGTTACCGTTCTTTGCCTGTTGATTTTGTTTGCCTTGCGGCATAAACTGAAAAACGAGAATCGAAAAGTATAGAGGAGATCCGCAGAATGCCAATTTCATCGACTGAACCGGTCGGACAAGAACCGATCATTGATATACATGCCCATGTTTTCCCGCCCAAAATACTGGACCGTGCCGTCGAATCGATCGGCCGCTTCTATGACCTGCAGATGCAGCGCGACGGGACGCTCGAAAATCTTGTCGAGGAGAACCGGAAAGCCGGCATTTCGTACTCGGTTATCTTCTCCACCGCAACGGCCGCCAAGCAGGTACCGTCGATCCATACATTCATTCACGGGATGCAGGCGGCATCCAACGGCCGATTCCTGGGATTCGGTACGCTTCACCCCGACATGACGCCGAATGAACTCGATGCGGAAGTACAAAACATTCTGGAATTGGGCCTTCACGGCATTAAGCTGCATCCTGATTTTCAGAAGATCGCCGCCGACTCGCCTGCCGTTTTCTCCATCGCGAGAGCCGCCTCCGGCAAATTGCCGATTCTGATCCACGCGGGCGACTACCGGCACAATTTCTCACACCCGGAACAAATCCGGAGCCTTGCCGAGCATTTTCCTGATCTCACGATCATCGCCGCGCATTTCGGCGGCTGGAGCGAATGGTATAAATCGCCGGATATCCTCGCGGGAATTCCGAACGTCTATGTCGATACTTCGAGTACTTTGGATTTCGTATCTCCCGCAAACGCGGCGGATATGATTGCAAGGTTCGGCGCGGATCACGTGCTCTTCGGAACCGATTACCCTATGTGGAGCGCATCGGAAGAGATGCGGCGTTTTAACCGGCTAAAGCTTTCCTCTCAAGACAGAAAAAAGATTCTTTATGACAACGCGGCTTCTCTTCTTGCGATTTCGTCTCTCTCGAGCGTCACATAATCGATTTTCCCGACAAGCGTCATCGGCAGACTCGAGCGAAACTCGATTTCGACCGGCCGCGCATACGGAATCAGTCCGTCCCTGCATGTGCCGATTATCTTTTCGCGTATCCGGAGCAGCTCTTCTTCGTCCTCAATTCCGGCGGTTACGACAATCGCCTTAACGACGTGAATGCGGTACGGGTCCGGAACGGCAATCGCGCATACCGACGATACCTCGGGAACCGACGCAATTACCGCTTCGATCTGTGACGGGAAAACCGGAATGCCGGATACTTTTATGATTCTTTTGAGGCGCTGCGTGAAGTAGAAAAAGCCGTCCGGATCCATGTATCCGAAATCTCCGGTATGGACCCAGCTGAGACCGTCGGAATGACGGCGAATCGCCTGTCTGGTGCCTTCCGGATCTCCTAAATAACCGAGCATCATCGTCGGACCGCTTACGCAAATCTCGCCCTGCGTGCCCGCCGGAAGCTCTTTCTCCGTGCCGGATTCGACAATCTTCATCAGAATATCCGCAAGCGGCAGTCCGATCGATTCCTTCCTGCACTTGAATTCGGGATTCACCGAGCATACGGTAACCGTCTCGGTTAAGCCGTAACCTTCTCTTAAGGAAATCGCCGATCCGCGCTCGTGCAGGAACGCTTCAAACCGCTCCTTCAGATCCGGTGAGAGCGAATCTCCTCCGCAGAAACAGCATGTGATAAAAGACAGATCCGCTTTGACAAGCCCCGTACTCTTCAGAATGCCTTCGTACAGGGTCGGTACGGCCGCGATAAACGACGGCTTCTCCTTCAGTATTACCTTCGCAAGCGAATTGGGTTCGAACATCGGTACAAGAATACAGGTGATCGCGTTGCAGATCATCGTGTGCATGCCCATGCAAAGCCCGAATCCGTGAAACAGCGGCAAGATGGTTACCATGGACCGGTCCGGAGCGATTCCGGATTCGAACGGGTCCGGTATATTGACAATCTGCGGCCCCTGAACGGCCAGTACGTTCATGTTTTTCGAGGAGAGAACGATCGTCTTCGGACTTCCGGTCGTACCGCCGCTGTGAAGATAGACACTCGCCGCACCCGGCTCGATTGGCCGGACATAATGCTCCGAAGCTTCGTGGTCTCCGCGTTTCCTTGCTAAGTCCTCGAGGTTCTTCCAGGCGATGTAGCGGGATTCGGTCGGGAAAGCCGGAATCTTCCGTCCTTTGCTCAAGTAAAACCCGAATGCCTTGACAGGGCTTAAGTAATCGCCGATCGATGCGACGTATACGCGGTTCATCGCAATTCCGCCGAGCATCTCAATATGCTTCGGCAAAAAGGCGTCGAGAATGATCAGAAACTCGCTTCTTGTGGATGTAATAAATTCCTTAAGCTCGGGCGTCGGCGTCTTGGGATGAACCATATTGGCGATTGCACCGAGTTTGTTGACCGCATAAAATGCCACGACTGCCTGCGGTATATTCGGAAGGCATATTGTAACGACAGCGCCGCGCTTGATTCCCGTGTTCTTCATAGCGGCCGCAGCCAGGTCAACCTGCGCGAAAAGTGTCTTATACGAAATCTTCGTTCCTTCAAAAGAGACGGCCGTCACCTTGGGAAATTTCTCCGCGGTTCTTACGAGCATCTCGTACATGGTCTTGTCGGGATAGGACAGGTGTTCTTTCATGGACGGGTCATATGAGGTGAGCCAGGGCTTATTCATGATTCCTCCGGTACTTTTACCTAAATGAATTGCCAAACAAATTTTATTTTAAGGCATTTTGCACGATATAGATAGTTCCCTTATGCACAAAATTACGATTTTTTGCGCGGTGCTTAAGCGGGTACTGATGGTATACTGATTTCATGCTACAGAATTTTCGCGCATCAGACGCGATCATATAGAAACGGAGATACCGCCTTGGCCAAGACCAAAACGCTTTATGTATGCAGCGAATGCGGGTATGAGACTTCCGGCTGGATGGGCAAATGCCCGTCGTGCCAGTCCTGGAATACCATGCTCGAGGAGAAGACCGCCTCGGCTTCCTCCGCCTCCGCTAAACCCTCGATGAATAAGAGCTGGGTCACCGGCAAGGAAGTCGTCCCTCTGTCGGCGGTATCGGTCGAAGAGGATCCGCGATATACATCCGGCCTCAGGGAGCTTGACCGCGTATTGGGCGGCGGTTTCGTTACGGGCTCGCTCGTACTGGTAGGCGGCGATCCGGGCATCGGCAAATCGACGCTGCTTCTTCAGGTAAGCCATCTTGCGAAGACCAACGGAACGGTACTTTATGTGTCCGGAGAAGAATCCAAGACACAGATCCGGCTTCGCGCCACGCGGCTCAAGATCGAAACGGATCACATTACACTGTGTACCCAGACCTCCTTCGAGGCGGTGGCCGAAACCATCAGCTCCCTCAAGCCGTCGCTGTGCATCATCGATTCGATCCAGACACTTTACTCCGACGAAATCACCTCGGCGCCCGGCAGTGTCAGTCAGGTCCGCGAAGTTACCGCGGGACTCCTTCGCCTCGCGAAAAGTCTCCTGATCACGATTGTCCTGGTCGGGCACGTCACGAAGGACGGCACGCTCGCGGGGCCTCGCGTTCTCGAGCATATGGTCGACACCGTCATTTACTTTGAGGGCGAGAACTCGAGCCCGTTCCGCATGCTTCGCGCCGTCAAGAACCGCTTCGGTGCGACCGGCGAACTGGCGTTTTTCGAGATGACGGACGCGGGGCTTTCCGAGGTCGAGAACGCTTCGTCCCTCCTGATCTCCGGCCGTCCGATCCGGGTGCCCGGATCCTGCATAACCTCCACCATGGAGGGCACAAGACCGATCTTAGTCGAGATTCAGGCACTCCTCATTCCTACGAATTATTCCGTTCCGCAGCGAATGGCGCAGGGTCTTGACCGCAGCCGGATCGGCATGCTCTTAGCCGTTCTCGAAAAGAAGATCTCCGTCGGCGTCAACAATATGGACGCTTATATCAATGTCGTCGGGGGACTTAAGGTCTCCGAGACCGCCTGTGATCTGTCTGTACTCTCCGCGGTCTACTCTGCAATCAAAGACCGGCCCATACGGCCGGATACGCTGGTGCTCGGCGAAGTCGGACTAACCGGAGAGATCCGCCCCATCAGCGACATCGAGCGGCGTCTCTCTGAAGCCGTCCGTCTCGGCTTCTCGTCCTGCATCCTGCCGGGCGGCAACAAAGCCGGTCTCGACCGGATCATGAGAAGAAGAAAAGCCGGTGCGTCCGATACGGATTCCGGCGATGAGGGACGTTTTCCGGAGATGATTTTCGCGGATACTTTAGCCGAAGCGCTCGACGTTCTTTTCGCGGACCAGAGTCCTGCGAGCAAGATTCGCGGATAGATCCGCGAATTGGAAAGAGGTGTCAAATGACCGATTTGATCGCGCGTTCTAACGCGCCGGATAGAATTTCGGATCTCATGGACCCGATGCCGCCGGTCCCGCCGGAACGCCATCTATATGTGATTATCCCCGCCGCCGGTCAAAGCCGGCGTATGGGCGGCGAACGGAACAAGCAGTTTATTCCGATTGACGGAATTCCGGTTCTTGTCCGCACGCTCCTGGCTTTTAAAGAATATATTGCCGTCAAGGAGCAGACAGAGCAATTCCACCTGCACGGTGTCGTCGTCACTTCGGAACCGGCAATCCCGGAAGTCCTCGAACTGCTGCAGAATTACAGAATTCCGTTTGTCGAGAAAGTCATTCCCGGCGGCATGACAAGGCAGGACTCCGTATGGAACGGCATCCGCTCACTTGCAGACCTTGAACGCGCACCCCGTCCCGATGATGTTGTCTTTGTCCATGACGGGGCCCGGTGCCATGTGGACCGGGGCACGCTGGAACGCTGTCTCCAGGGCACTTTGAAATACGGCATCTGTACCGCAGCTGTTCCGGTCAAGGATACGATCAAGGAAGTAGATGCCGAGGGCGGCAATAAGGTTCTGTCGACGCCCGACCGTTCGATGCTGTACGCGGTGCAGACACCTCAGGCCTTTCTATACAGGCTTCTTTTCGAGGCGTACGACGCGGCATACAGGGAAGGACTTAAAGGCACCGACGATACGTCTCTCGCCGAAGCTTTGGGGCTTCCCGTGTACGTGGTCGAAGGTTCTTATTCCAATATCAAGATCACAACTCCGGAAGACCTTCTTCTGTTTGCCGATTCAGATCCTCTCCGTAAGCCCGACGTGCCGTAAGACTGCAGAAGACCATAATCCCCTCGCCTTTTCCGAAAGCGCTCAAGCCTTCGCCGGAGGTCGCCGTGATACCGACCGAATCCGGTGTGATTCCGAGAAGATCGGCGACGCTTTCGCGTATGTTTTCGATATGCGGGGAGAGTTTCGGCGTCTTGCACTCGACGGAGAACGAAACGTGCGTAATCCGGATTCCGTGCATGCTTCCGAGCGCCAGCTTCACATATTCGGAGCTGTCGCGTACGCCTTCCTCGAGACAGAGCCGGTCGGCTTCCGCTCCGAGAACATTTACACAGGTTATTCCGGATATGGCGTTGGTCAGTGCGTGAAGAAGTACGTCGCCGTCGCTGTTCGCTTTAAGCGGGGTACCGCCCGGTATCTCGAAGCCGCCCAGGATAAGGCGCGTATTCTTCCTGTTGCCACTGTCCTCTGCGTTTGTTTGCTCAAATCGATGGCTGTCCTGACCGATTGCGTTGATATACTCGTACCAAATCATATCTGCCTCCTTGCGGGCCGCTATCAGGATATATTCGCGTTATCGAGAATCCATGTTTCCAGATCTGCTCCGTCGAGCAGCTCACCGCTCTGGCCCGCATAATGTGCCTTCAGCGCGCCGTTGTTAAGGATAACAAAATCCGGCACCACAACGACTTCGAAATGGTCGGCGAGCTCTTGCATCTGATCCACGTCTGCCGACACGAAAAGAATCTTGTCGTGATAATACTCCGCCATATCTTCGATTCCGGACGTCGTTCCCTGGCCGGCTCTAAGACTCGAATAGAAGTAAATGCAGACGGGTACGGGCGAGTATGCAATCATCTTGTCGTAATCCGTGACTTCGCGGTACAGGATTCCTTCTCCCTCGCCGTCTAAGTCTTCGTAGACCATAGCGGTCATCGGCGCATTGTAGGAATAATCCCCGAGGTAGAGTGACGTATCCACCGATTCCCTGGTTCCGCCATAGCTGCCGCAGCCTCCTGCAAGCAGCAAAACAAAAAGAAGCATGGCCGTTATAAGGCCTATGCTTCCTGTGTGCTGCGTTCTGTTTGTTATCATGCCGCACCTCCATATTTGTTCTGACCGCACTTATCCTTCGATAAGACCTGCCAGAACGGCGACCGTATTGTCGAGCATATCGGTCGAAATCTTCTCAATATCACCGGAATCGATGAGCGAAGTCACATAAGGATCTACCGGTACTTTATCGAAAAGAGGCACATTCAGTTCTGCAGCCGCCTTTTCGACGCCGCCCTCGCCGAAAACCGGGAGTTTCTCGCCGCAATGCGTGCACGTAATATAGCTCATATTCTCAACAAAGCCCAGAACCTTGACTCTCATCATGAGCGCCATATTTCTCGCCTTGTTGACGATCATCGAGACGAGATCCTGAGGTGTGGAAACCAGAATAATGCCGTCGAGCGGAATCGTCTGGAAAACCGTAAGCGGTACGTCTCCCGTGCCGGGCGGCATATCGATCAGCAGTACGTCGAGTTCTTTCCAGATGACATCCGTCCAGAACTGCTTCACTACGCCCGCGATTACCGGACCTCTCCAGATCACCGGAGCTTCTTCGTCTTCCATCAGCAGATTCACCGATACGATCTCGATACCGGAATGGGAAATCGCCGGAAGGATTCCTTCCTCGCTTCCCTTGAGCTGACCCTTGAGCCCGAATGTCTTCGGAATCGAAGGTCCGGTCACATCGGCGTCAAGAATTCCGACCCGATATCCCTGGCGTGCAAGCTTCGCGGCAATTACCGACGTAACGAGCGATTTGCCGACGCCGCCCTTGCCGCTGCAGATGCCGAACACCTTCTTGATGCTCGAGCCCGGCCGCAGTTTCTCAATCATAGATTCCGGCTTCTTCTCGCCGTCGCTCGGGCAGCTTCCCGATGCGGCCGAAGCACATCCGTCTTTACTCTTGCAGGTGTCACATGATGACATAAAAATTCCTCCGTTGCCGTATAAAAACCAATAGAATTATTTTACCACTTATTCCGAAACCTTTGTGTCTGTTTTTATGGCGAGCATAATCCAGTATCCGGCGTCTTTGGCAATGACTTCGCAATTGCCGAAGAGCTCCTTGAGATGGGCGAGGCTCGAGGGAGCGCCCTGCTTCTTCTGCAGAACGACATACAGTCGGCCGCCCTTGTCGAGATGCTCGAAAGCACCGTCATAGAAGGCGAATACCGTCTTCTTGCCCGCGCGGACCGGCGGGTTCGTCAGAACGACGTCAAATGCGTCCGGAATGTTCGACCACGCGTCCGAGGAGACCTTCGTGATAAACGGGCAGTGGTTTGCTTTCGCATTATCGCCCGCAAGGCCCAGAGCCCGCTGGTTGATATCCGCCATCGTCACGTCATACGCAGGGAAAACGCGCTTCATCACGATTCCGACGACGCCGTATCCGCAGCCGAGATCAAGAAGCCGCGCTTTTTTCACGCAGCGGGTAAACAGATCCGAAATCGCCGTGTCCAGAAGGAGCTTCGTTCCGAAGTCGATCTGCCTTTTCGAAAAGACACTGCTGTCGGTTCTGAAAAAGAAATCGACGCCGTGGAAACGGGCTTCGATCTCTCTTTGCTCCGAAGGTGTCGTGGGATTTTCTTCAAAATAATGTGCCATTCGTCCTCATTTCTTGTCCCAGATCCTGTCCAGATGCGTTTTGCGGAGCAGGATCAGGAAGGGATAACCGAGTGCATATACGACGACGATCTCACTGAGCGCCACATAAAGAATATTGAAGGCGATAACCGCCAGCGTAACCTGATCTCCTGCCGTATTGAGGAGAAAGGACAGATACGTTCCGACAATAACCGCGTTCACGGGAATGGCCGGGAAGATCGCCAGGAGATCCCGCGGTACCTGCGGCAGTCTTGTACATTTCCGGGCGATGAGCCGCGTCAGGAGCGCAGCGATCAGAGTCGCAAGAGATCCGAAAACAATGTCAATCACGCCCAGATTGTTCGGGTTCAAGAGATTGGCCAGAAAGCAGCCGACGGTTAATCCCGGAATAGCCGCGGGCGTGAAAATCGGCAGAATCACCATGATTTCCGCAAGGCGGAACTGGATCGGGCCGAATGCAAACTGCGCGAAAGGATAGGTAAAAACCACATAGAGAGCTGCAATTACAGCAGACGTGGTCAGGTACAGAGTACCTGAAAAGGGTCTCTTTTCTTTTGTCATGTTACAAATTCCTCCAAAAACATATGAGTCGAAGCGTCGTCGACCGGAGTAAGGGATAACGGTTCGGTACCGGATTGAATATGTCAAAAGGAATCCCGAAACCACTATAGACTATAAAGAAAAAGCGCTCCGATTGCAAGGGAAATCGCGCGCGGGAGCCGCATAAACAAGAAGAGACCCTGATATAAACGCACTTTTGCCACTTGAAAACAAAAATACGCTATTTCAGAATCTCTTCTTTTAAATGGCAAATGTAATTCCTTAAGACCGCGGGCACGCGGCCGGTCAGGGTTTCTTCTGCCCGTAGTAGGCGCCCGGTCCATGCTTTCTAAGGAAGTGTTTGTCCAGGAGTTCCTGCTGCATCGGCGGCTTCTGTTCCGCCGCGATATTCTCGGTATGCCAGGCCATCATCGCAAGTTCCTCGAGAACGACCGCGTTATGAACCGCTTCTCCGGCGTCCTTCCCCCAGGTAAAGGGGCCGTGCGAACGCACAAGAACGGCCGGGACGGATGCGGGGTCTATTTTTCGCGATTCGAAAGTCTCAATGATGACATGTCCCGTTTCGAGCTCGTATTCGCCTTCGATCTCCTGCTTCGTCATGAAGCGGGTACAGGGAATCTCTCCGTAGAAGTAATCGCCGTGCGTCGTTCCGTACGCCGGAATACCACGGCCTGCCTGTGACCAGACAGTCGCCCATCTCGAGTGGGTATGAACGACGCCGCCGGCCGACGGGAAAGCCTTATAAAGCTCCAGATGCGTAGGCGTATCGGACGACGGATTCAAGTCGCCCTCTACCTTTTCGCCCATTAGATTCATAACCACCATATCGGAAGGCTTCAGATCCTCATACGGAACGCCGGAAGGCTTTATGACGAAAAGCCCCTTCTCGCGGTCAATTCCGGATACGTTGCCCCATGTGAAAACAATGAGGCCATGCGCCTTTAATGCCATGTTCGCTTCATAGACAGATTTCTTTAAGTCTTCCAGCATGTCGGTTCCCCTCTCATTCGAAATGCCTCCGGCGTCGAAAACGTTCCGGAGGCACAGCGGTTATTAGTTCAGTTTCCAGGCGATATCGTTCCAGCGAAGTTCGTTTCGCAGTTCGGGAATCGCCGTCTTCTTACTGATATGAACGAATTCGATATTCATGATCTCCGCGAAGTCCCGCATATGCTCGGCGTTAAGCGCAAAACTCATTACGTTATGATGCGCTCCTCCGGCCAGAATCCAGGCTTCGGTACCCGTCGAAAGATCGGGCGCCGGCCGCCACATGACCCGCGCAACGGGCAGCTTGGGCATCGGCTTAAACGGCTCAACCGCATCGACGTCGTTTACGATCAGGCGGAGTCTACCGCCCATGTCGACGAGAGACGCGATAATGGCATCCCCGCCCACACCGTCAAAAACAAGACGCGCGGGATCGGATTTGCCGCCGATTCCGAGCGGATGGACTTCGATTCTCGCCTTCTCCTTCGCGAAAACGGGACTGACCTCCAGCATATGCGCGCCAAGGACATACTCGTTTCCGACTTCGTAGTGATACGTGTAGTCTTCCATGAATGCGGTTCCGCCCTTAAGTCCCTCGGCCATCTGCACCATGATTCTCATCAGAGCGCCGGTCTTCCAGTCGCCTTCACCGCCGAAGCCGAAGCCGTCGGCCATCATGTTCTGGATTGCAAGTCCCGGAAGCTGTTCCATGCCGTGCAGATCCTGGAACGTGTCGGTCATAGCTCCGAATCCGCCGTCCTCAAACATCTTTCGCAGTGCGACTTCCGTCTTCGCCTGGAACTTGACGGCGTCGATATTGTCCGTCGCCAGAATATAGCGGCTCTGATACTCGTTCATCTTATCATCAATTTCCTGAGCGGTCACGCGGTCCATCACGTCTGTAAGGTCATTGATGCCCCAGCCGTTCACCTGCCACCCGAGCTTGATCTGTACTTCAACTTTATCGCCTTCGGTAACGGCGACCTCGCGCATGTTGTCGCCGATACGGAGGACCTTAAGCTTCCGGCTCTCCGCCGCGCCGATCGCAGAACGCATCCATCCGCCGATTCGGGCGCGCACTTCTTCGTTGCCCCAGTAACCGGATATCACCTTGCGCGGGATGCGCATGCGTGCCGTAATGAAGCCGTGCTCCTTGTCGCCGTGTGCCGACTGGTTCATGTTCATGAAGTCCATATCCATGGTATCCCACGGAATCTCGCGGTTGTACTGCGTGTCGAATTGAAGGAGCGGCTTATTCAGAACCGAGAAGCCGGCGATCCACATTTTCGAGGGCGAAAAGGTATGCATCCAAGTGATGATACCCGCGCATAAGGGATCGCTGTTTGCCGCTTCAAGGGTCGCGGTAATCTCCGAGGTTTGTGTGACGACAGGCTTGTACACCACTTTCGCGGGAACTTGAGGATCGAGATTCAGCGCGAGAACAATCTCCTCGGCATGACCGACCATCTCCTGAAAAATATCGCCGTACAGCTTTTGCGCTCCGGTGATGAACCAGAATTCGCATTTTCTTACATCAGACATATAAAAGACCTCCGTTACATTTCTTTCTTAATCTCTTTTAAGCGTTTCATAACATCATTCATGCCTCTGCCGAAATAATCGTGAAGAATTCTGTATTCGGCGAAAAGTTTATCGTAGACAGCCGCATTTTCGGGAATCGGGTTATACACCGTATCCTTGACGCTGCCCAGAAGACGTGCGCCCTCGAAAATACTTTCAAAGCCGCCCTTCTCTTTGCCGGCTGCGACCGCACCGAAAATCGCCGATCCGAGCGCCGGCCCCTGCAGGGACCCCGCAATCTTAATCGGCATGCCTAAGACGTCCGCATAGATCTGCATCGTCATCGGGTCCTTCTGCGAAATGCCGCCCGACGCATAGAACTCCTCGACCGGGACACCGTGTTCGCGATAGTTCTCGATGATCATACGCGTGCCGTAAGCCGTAGCCTCGATCAGCGCGCGGTACATCTCCTCAGGTTTCGTCTGCAGCGTCATGCCGAGCATCATGCCGGTCAGATCAACGTCGACCAGGACCGAACGGTTTCCGTTCCACCAGTCGAGCGCCAGAAGGCCGCTCTCGCCGGGGCGCTGCGCCTCGGCCTTTTTTCGTAAATATGCGAAAATGCTCACACCCGCCGCTTCGGCCTGCCCGTAGTAAGACGCCGGCACACAGTTATCGATAAACCATGCGAAATGATCGCCGACACAGGACTGTCCGGCTTCATATCCGAGATAGCCCGGAAGAATTCCGTCTTCGGTGACGCCGCACATACCGGGCACCTGAACTTCTTTTTCGCCCATCAGCATATGACAGGTGGATGTTCCCATAATCGCAAGCATCTTGCCCGGCCCGTCGATTCCGACTGCGGGAACGCATACATGTGCATCGACATTGCCTACTGCTACGGCGGTTCCCGCCTTAAGTCCGGTAAGGGCCGCGGCTTTCGCCGTCACTTCGCCCGCCTTGCTGCCGAGTGGAAGGATGTCACACGACAATTTATCGTCGACGACATTTTTGAGACGCGGATCGAGGGAGGCGAAGAAATCCTTGGTCGGATAACCCGATTTCTTATTCCACATTTCTTTGTAGCCGGCCGTGCAGGAATTTCTTGTCTCCGTGCCGGTCAGCTGCCAGATAATCCAGTCGGCCGCTTCGACAAACCGGTCGGCCGCCTCGTAGACAGCCGGTGCTTCATCCAGAATCTGCCATATCTTCGGGATCGCCCATTCGGAAGAAATCTTCCCGCCGTAATTGGCAAGCCAGGGCTCCGATCTCTTGCCCGCAATGTCGTTCAAGAGATTTGCCTTGTCCTGTGCGGCGTGATGCTTCCAAAGCTTTACGTAGGCGTGCGGCTCGTCCTTATATTCATCCAGAAAACAGAGCGGTGTACCGTCTGCTTTGACCGGGATCAGTGTGCAGGCCGTGAAATCGGTGCCGATCCCGATGATATCATCCGGAGACACATGCGATTTTTCGAGAACATCGGGAATCGTTCTGGAAAGGACTTCCAGATAGTCTCCGGGGTCCTGCAGAGCCCAGTCGTGGCCGAGCTTCTTTCCCGACGGAAGTTCTTCGTCCATAACGGCATGCGGGTAGTTAAAAACAGATGAGGCCAGTTCTTCACCGGTCTCACAGTCCACAAGGAGCGCGCGCCCCGATAAAGTTCCATAGTCTACACCGATTGCATATTTACTCATTTCTGTCATCCTCCAAAGCTGTTGAATCTTTTACTACAATTTCGACATCCATCACGACGGACTCCGTCCGTCTTCCGTTTTCGATCATATCAAGGAGACATTTCGCGGCCTCTCTGCCCAGGCTCTCGCCGGGATGTGTGATCGATGTTATGCGCACGGGCGACAGATCCGAAATAGATGAATTGTCAAATCCTATGACCGACTTGTCCAAGGGAACCCGAATCCCGTTTCTGAGCATGGATTGAATCAGGCGGATCGCGACCTGATCGTTATATGCGACAACCGCCGTACATCTGGATAGACGTCTCAGCAGACGCGTCTCTTCGCCTTTCGAAAAAAGGTGTTCAAGATCCGGCGTCGTATACCAGATTACTTCATCATCATTGATCGGCAGTCCGTGCGCCACAACACTTTCCGAGAAACCTGCATATCGCTCGTGCCCCTGACGGTCATCCGCCTTGAAAATACCGCCGATTCTTCTGTGTCCGAGACTGTATAAATAATCAACCGCCATGTTGCCGCCGGCTCTGTCGTTCGTTACGACATAAACGGGATCCAGGGCTTCGTAATATCCGTTGATAAAGACATAGGGGATTCCCTTTTCCGTCAGTTCTCTGTAGAGATGAAGGTTCGGATTCGGCAAAGCCGAACGGTTTCCTTCGATGATTATTCCGTCTACACCCTTGTTCATCAGCGATACCAGCTGCTGATGTTCAAGCTCGACCCGATTCTTTGTGACGCCGAGCGTCATACTGTATCCGTTCATGGTAAGGACATCTTCGATGCCGCTTGTAATACCGGGGAATATATAGTCCGTTATGTTGGTTGCAATGTAACCGATCGTCATCGCGCGTGCGGCTTCCGATACGTACGTTCCGCTTCCTCGGCGGCTGGTCAGCGTGCCTTTTTTCTCAAGGTGCATCAGGGCCTGACGTACCGTCTGGCGGCTGATTCCGAATTGTTCTGCAAGTACATTCTCTGACGGGATCTTCTGCCCGTTCTTAAAAGTGCCGTCGATAATTTTAGAACGGATCCAGTTTTCCAGGATCTGGTATTTGTGTTTACTGTCTTCTCCGTATGCCACAAAAGTACTCCGTTCTTCTCTTAGTTTTGTGATCTTCCTGCTCCCGGAGCAACAACAATACTCCGGGAGCAGGTATCACGAACAGACCAAAACATGAATTCCGAAAAGCCGGCAAAGGAGGCTGCCGCTTGAAAGATACCGGGTCAGATCCATATGATCAACGTGTCCGACAAGACACATTTACCGGAAAATTACTTCGTTGATTTTCTCTTGGAGATAAGGTCAAAGGTTACGGCACCGAGAAGAACAGCACCCTTGACAACCTTCTGCCAGTCAACGGACCATCCGAGAAGGGACATTCCCATGTTGAGAACACCCATAATCATGGCGCCTACAACGGCTCCGATAACGGTTCCGATACCGCCGGTGGTAGATGCGCCGCCGATATAGCAGGAAGCCATTGCGTCAAGTTCGAATCCGTCACCGGCCTTGGGTGTTGCGGAACCGTTTCTCGAAGAAAGAACGATACCGGCAATCGCGCACATCAGGCCCATACTGACATATACCCAGAACATAACACGCTGCGTCTTGATACCGGACAGCTGGGCTGCCTTGGCATTGCCGCCGTAAGCGTAGATGTGACGGCCGGCGACTGTGTTCTGTGTTACGAAAGAGTAAATCAGGATGATGACAACAAGAATCAAAAGAACGATCGGGAGACCGGAAGAACTTCCGAGTTTAAAAGTGAAGATGTTGGCGATAGCCGCGATCACGATTACTTTAATGGCAGACTGAACAACAGACGTGACCTTAAAGTTATATTTCTTCTTCGTGCGGCGGTTGTTGATCTCAAGAATTACGATTGCTACGGCCGCCAGAATACCGACGATAATCGAAACCATATCGATTGTAAGGCCGCCTGTACGGAACGTCTTGCCAAACATATTCCATTCCAGTGTGTTGAATTGAACAAACAGGGTCGGAAGATATCCGGCTGCAATTTTACGGTATGACGCATCCAGCGGTCCTACGGTCTGTCCTGCCAGAACAACCATCGTAAGCCCTCTGAAAATAAGCATGTCTGCCAGAGTGACGATGAAGGCCGGGATTCTGATGTAGGCGATGAAGAAACCCTGAAAAGCACCGACCATAAGGCCGATCAGGAGAGCGCAGATGATGGCTGCCCAAACCGGCATGTTCTGCCTGACCATAAGGGAAGCGGAGACCGCACCGACGAATGCCGTTACGGAACCGACGGAAAGATCGACATTTCCGGTAAGTACGCAAAGAACCATTCCGCAGGCAAGGATAACAACGTACGAGTTCTGCATGACCAGGTTGTTGAAGTTATCCGGGAAAAAGAGTGTTCCTTTGGTAGCGACTGTAAAGACCACAAAAATGCCGATTAGTGCGATCATCATACCATATTGACGAAGATTGATGCTTTCCCCCGTCTTCTTTGTCTTGATTTTTAATTCACTGGTACTCATCTTTATTGCCCTCCTTTTTGATGAGACATAATACACTTCATGATGGCTTCCTGAGACGCTTCCTCGCGGGAAAGCTCTCCGGCTATCTCACCCTCATTCACTACATAAACACGGTCGGCCATACCAAGAACCTCAGACATTTCGGAAGAGATGATAATGATCGATTTTCCTTCCGCTATGAGCTGGTTAATTACGCAGTAGATCTCGTACTTGGCTCCGACATCGATGCCTCGCGTCGGTTCGTCAAGAATCAGAATGTCGGGATGCGTCAGAATCCATTTGGCCAGAACGACCTTCTGCTGGTTGCCTCCGGAAAGGCTTCCGACGGTCTGCTCTATACTGTTGGACTTGACGTTGATCTTGCTTCTGTATTCGTGAGCGGCCAGAATCTCTTCGTTCTTGTTAATGACTCCATACTTGTTGGCGAATGAGTGAAGGCTTGCCAGGGACATATTCCACTTAATATCATTGATCAGGACCAAGCCGTATGTTTTACGGTCTTCCGTAACATACGCGACGCCGTTATCAACCGCGTCGCTGATCGTGTGCATATTGATCTGCTTGCCGTCTTTATACACGGTTCCGGAAATCTTCTGTCCGTACGAACGTCCGAAAATGCTCATGGCAAGCTCTGTGCGTCCGGCGCCCATAAGACCTGCCAGACCAACGACCTCGCCTCTTCTGACATTGATATTGACATTGTTGATAACTTTGCGGTCAGCTTCCTGCGGATGATAGACGTTCCAGTTTCTTACTTCGAAAACCACTTCGCCGACGTTATGGTCGCGATCCGGATAACGGTTGGTCAGTTCGCGTCCGACCATGCCTTTGATAATCCGGTCCTCGTTAATCGGTGCTGTGCCTCTTTCGATGGTCTCGATCACGTGACCGTCGCGAATAACGGTAATAACATCCGCAACCTGAGATATTTCATTCAGTTTATGGGAAATCATTATGGAGGTAATCCCCTGTTTCTGCAGCTTTTTCAGCAGGAGCAGGAGTTTGTTGCTTTCTTCATCATTGAGCGCGGCCGTAGGTTCATCCAAAATCAGAAGCTTAACTTTCTTGGAAAGCGCTTTCGCGATTTCAACGAGCTGCTGCTTGCCGACGCCGATATCCATGATACGTGTGTTGACATTTTCGTTCTCGAGACCGACTTCTTTAAGAAGATCGGTCGAGTGCTTACGGGTACGGTTCCAGTCGATAACACTGCCCATTTTTGTCTGTTCGTTACCGATAAAAACATTTTCCGCTATGGATAGGTAGGGACTTAGAGCCAGTTCCTGGTGAATAATAACAATGCCCTCGTTTTCACTGGCCTTGATATCATGGAATTTGCATTCCTTACCTTGGAACATGATCTCTCCGGAATATGAACCAAATGGATAAACTCCGCTCAGTACATTCATGAGTGTGGATTTGCCAGCGCCATTCTCACCGCATAGTGCGTGGATCTCACCTTCTTTGACGGTGAGATTGACATCATCAAGGGCTTTTACGCCGGAAAATACCTTCGTTATGTGTCTCATTTCGAGAAGAACATTAGACATTTTCCAGGGCTCCTTTCTTCGAATCGGACAGTGGCAGCCCGTTTGAGAGCTGCCACCGTTCCATCATCTTTTCGATTTTCCGTTTTGCTTCGACCCGGGTACGGTAAACACCGGTTCAAGCGGATTACTCGATTGGGTTAAGTGGATTAGCCTTCTTTGACCTGGTCAGCTGTGTAGTAACCAGCGTCGATGATTTCCTTCTCATAGTTGCTCTTGTCAACCGATACGGGAGAGCAAAGGAACGAAGGAACTACGATAACGCCGTTGTTGTAGGTCTTGGTGTCGTTGATCTCAGGCTCTGTGCCCTTGAGAACAGCATCAACCATCAATACGCACTTGGAAGCAAGAACACGGGTGTCCTTAAATACGGTTGCTGCCTGCTTGCCGGAGATAATGTTCTTAACAGCCATCAGTTCAGCGTCCTGTCCTGTGATGATCGGCCAGCCTTCGCCTACTGTGTATCCGGCGCCCTCAAGAGCGGAAGCGATACCATAGGAGAGACCGTCGTAAGGAGAAAGAACAGCATTTACTTTAGCGCCGCCGGAGTATGTTCCGGAGAGAATGTTTTCCATTCTGGCCTGAGCACCTTCCTGAGACCATCTGAGGATAGCGCACTTCTCAAAGTCGGTCTGTCCGGAGAGAACAACGAGCTTGCCGGAATCGATGTACGGCTTAAGAGTATCCATAGCGCCGTTCCAGAACATAGTTGCATTGTTGTCATCAGGAGAACCTGCGAAGAGCTCAATGTTGAACGGGCCCGCAGCATTCTCAAGATCAAGCGCAGTTACAAGATAACCGGCCTGGAGAACACCAACCTGATAATTGTCAAAAGTTGCATAGTAGGAAACAGCGTCGGTATCCATCAGAAGACGGTCATACGCGATAACCGGGATTCCGGCGGTCTTTGCCTTCTCAAGAACGTTTACAAGAGCGGAGGAGTCAATAGCTGCGATAACAAGGCAGTTAGCTCCGTTCGTGATCATGTTCTCAATCTGGTTGACCTGAGCCTGAACGTCATCTTCGGCGTACTGGAGGTCTACAACATATCCTTTTTCTTCGAGCTGCTTCTTCATGTTGGCGCCGTCAGCGATCCAACGTTCAGAAGACTGAGTCGGCATCGCAACGCCAACCTTGAATGTGGTGCTGGAAGCGGTTGTATCCGCTGTCGTAGCGTCCGCCGCTGCTTTGGTCGTTGCGGCGGCTGCTGCCGTCGTTGTTGCTGTTGTTGTCTTGGTGTCAACAACCGTACAAGCGGTTGCCGAAAGAAGCATTGCTGATGTAAGAACTGTTGCAAGAATTCTCAATACCTTTTTCATAGTTTTCTCCTTTAAAATATTTCAGGGTTTCTGAAGGGCACTTATGTACTTCCATTACCTGGTGTTACCGTACAACTTGTCTTGTTTTTGTCTTAATGAAAGATCCTTTCAAGACAATCCAGGCATCTTCAATACAATTTCGTCCTTAGTTGTATCCGTATCTTACCCCAGAGCGCAGTAAGATGTCAAGACAATAACGCGAGATTTGGGCCCTGATTTTATGCTATTTTCACATTTGAAGACAGCTTTTTTATAACTTGTATAGGCGTTTTGACAACGTATCGTTTCGTTTCCCGGACTTTAAATACAACTTTACGCGCATGTAAAACTTGCGTGACAAATCATGTACATGTTGTATGGTGAAAACATGTGATAAAACCGGCCATGCTGAACTTTCCCGCATAACAATGCGTCTTCTGCCCGATACGAGTGTTTGATACACCCCAAAATTGACATATTTGCTCCGTGTCTCCCTGTATGTCCGTCTGTATATCTGTACAGTTGCCTGTAAAAAGCGGCCGCCTGTCATACATCTGTGCAAAAAGCCGGGAGATTATTAGGAATATTTGCTTTTTATTTTGTTTTTAAGGATAATAACGATATGTTCATTTACGAATATTGGATCAGGAGGATCAGATGCCGGCAGTATTTAAAGATAAAATAAGAAACCGCGAAAAAGGGATCCTGTCATACGGCATCACTCCGCCAAAGCGATCCATGCCGGCGGACAAAAAAGACGAGCTCGCGGCAAAACAGCTCGCACGTATCGCTTCCCTTTGCGTCGACGCCTTAATTGTATATGACCTGCAGGACGAAGAAGACAGAAACGCCGGAGAGCGGCCGTTCCCCTATCTGGAAACGGAAGATCCGGCGAAATATATGGATGAGTACTTCTCTTCTCTTGAAATCCCGAAAATTGTATACCGCTGTGTCGGTAAATATACGGGAGCCGAAATGGAAGACTGGGTTCATCCCACGAAAGCCGGGGACCGGTATTCGGTCTTTGTCGGCGCTGCCTCTTCAAAGGGCAGTGCGGATTCCTTAAAGCTGTCAGACGCCTACAGGATCGCCGCCGGCCGAAGCGCCGGCTTCACCTTAGGCGGCATTATTATCCCCGAACGGCATGCCAGAAAGGGTGACGAGCATCTAAGGGTTATCGAAAAGACGGATATGGGCTGCGAATTTTTCGTATCTCAGGCCGTATTTCATATCGAAGCGGCGAAAAATTTCATTTCCGATTATTACTATCACTGCCTCGCGAGCTCCATAACTCCGGTTCCGATGATCTTTACCGTGACTCCCTGCGGGTCGCCCAAGACACTGGAATTCCTGAAATGGCTCGGGATCTTTATTCCCAGGTGGATGGAGAACGACCTTCTCCATTCGGAAGATATCTTACGTAAATCCATTCGACTTTGCGAACAGATTATCGCCGAAATATGGAACTTCTCGAACGAACTGAGTCTTCCGGTCGGCTTCAACATTGAAAGCGTCTCGACCAGAAAAGTCGAGATCGAGGCAGCAACCGAACTTGTTGGAATCGCGAAAAGAATCATGGGGCGCTAGGACTCGAACCTACGGCTCGCAGATGGGTCGCCTCGCTCATGTACATTCGCGACGCTCTCGCTGCTTCGCTGCCTTTTCCCTCGCTTCAGCGGCCGCCGGCCGCGCTTCGGGAACGGCACCCCTTGACCGCAGGATCGTAGGTTCGCATTCAGTTTAAGAATAAAGCAAAAAGCCACCCCGAAAATCGGGATGGCTTTCTGCTTGGCTCCTCAAGTA
>Ga0209373_10000218_pt1 | contig 120999 bp, 106 predicted proteins | sample Higcelweek5metaG_FD_187173 | JGI IMG/M metagenome (GOLD analysis project Ga0209373, IMG submission 187173) | Freshwater pond sediment microbial communities from the University of Edinburgh, under environmental carbon perturbations - High... | ecosystem: Environmental > Aquatic > Freshwater >...
TGCGGGCCTTGATGTCCGCGCGGACCATCTCCAGGATGCGCGGGTACTCGTCGATGGCCTTGAGCCGGCGCATGCCCTTGTCCGTGAGCATGAAGTGCGGGCGCATGTGGTCGCGCACCAGGGTGCAGATGAGGTCGATGTCCTCCGGCGGGAAGTGCAGGCGGTTCAGAATCTTGCGCGTCACCTTGGCGCCCACGCGGTGGTGCTGCAAAAAGCTCCACTGCCCGTCGGAGAACTCCGCCGTGTAGAGCTTGCCCACATCGTGGAACATGCAAGCCAGGGTGCCATACCAGTCGTAGGGCAGCACTTCCGGGTAGCGGCGCATGACCTCGATGGTGTGGGCGAAGACGGTCTCCTCACCCTCCTCCGGATTCTTGATCTGCTTCACACGGGCCAGGGCGGCGATTTCCGGGATCAGGCCGTGCAGAATCTGGCATTCCAGCAAAAGCTGCACGAACTGCCACAGGTTCTCGGCCTCCACCTTGCGCCACTCGTCCATGATGTCGGACACCGGGCAATAGTCCAGCACGCGGCGCGCCCCACGGATGATGGCCAGCCACGTGTTGGGCTCGATGGGCAGGTGGTAGTTGGCGGCAAAGCGCATGGCCCGCACGGCCAGCAGGTAGTCCTGCTTCAGGGCCTGATCGGGGAAGCTCTTGATGCGCACCTCGCCGTCGTCGAAGGCCAGGCCGTGGTCCTGTTCCTGGGGCGAGGGCAGATAGGGGCAGGCGGCGGAGAGCGGAATCTCGCCGCGTTCCTCCAGAATCTTCAGCAGGCGCGGGGTAAGCCGGGCCACGCATTCCTCTGGGTGGCCGCCGTCTTCAACGGCGGCGGGATGGAAGAAAAAGCAGGTGAGGCCCTGGCGGATCAGGCCGGTGACGCCCGTTTCGCCGCAGGGTTCGATGTTCGGAAACAGGCGCTTGAGGCCGTCCAGGTCCAGCTCGGTGCTGATGTCCATGGCCAGCTCGGCCCTGGCCTCGGCCAGGACGGACTTTTGCAGCCGCGCGTTGATGACGTAGGCGTCGTAGCCATTGCGCATGATGGTCTTGCACAGACCGACCGCGTCTTTGAAGGGCTGACTCATTGCTCCTCCGCTTGCTGGCCCCGCTTCTCTCGCCCTGGGGGGCGGGGCCTGGGGTTCGTTATGCTGTAAGGCGGGGCGACTACGCACCCGCCGGATGATTTCCTACCACTCTTTTGCCCGCAAGGAAATGGGCCGCGACCAGCCCCCGCAGGCTGCGCCCGAACAGCGGGGTGTTCTTGCTCTTGCTCTTCATGGTGACGGCGCTCACCGTCCACACCGCGTCCTGGTCGAAAAGCACGAAGTCCGCCGGGTCGCCGGGGGCGAAGGTGTTCACCGGCAGGCCGAAACGCCTGCACGGGGCGGTGGTCCAGGCGCGCACAAAGGCGTCGAAGGGCAGCCTGCCCGCGCGCACCAGCTCCCAGGTGGTGGCCAGGGCCGTATCCAGCCCGGAGATGCCGCAGGGCGCCGCGTCGAACTCCACCTCTTTCTCGTGGGCGGCGTGGGGCGCGTGGTCCGTGGCCAACATGTCGATGGTGCCGTCGCACAGCGCGTCCAGCAGGGCTTCCACGTCCTCCCTGGGGCGCAGGGGCGGGCTCACCTTGGCATTGGCGCTGTATCCGCCCGCCTCGTCCTCCGTAAGGACCAGGTAGTGCGGGCAGGTCTCGGCGGTCACGTCCACGCCGCGCGCCTTGGCGAAGCGGATGAGGGCCACGCTCTTTTCGCAGGAAATGTGCGCCAGATGGATGGGCGCATTCAGATATTCGGCCAGCAGCACGTCCCGCGCCACCTGGATGGCCTCGGCCACGTCCGGCTGGGCGGGCAGGCCGAGACGGCTGGACACCGCGCCCTCGTTCATGCCTGCGGCCGGAGCCAGGTAGGGGTCCTCGCAGTGGTCGATGACCACGCGGCCCAGGTCCTGGGAGTACTCCACGGCGCGGCGGAAAAGCTCCGTGCTTTCCACCGGGCGGCCATCATTGGAAAAAGCCTGGCAGCCTGCGGCCTTGAGCTCGGCCAAGGGAGCCAGCTCCTGCCCCTTCAGTCCCTTGGTCAGCGCGCCGATGGGAAACAGGCGTGGGCCGCCGGGCCAGCTTTTGCGGGCCTGCTCCAGCATGAATTCTGTGACGCTGGCCGTGTCGTTCACGGGCCGGGTGTTGGCCATGCACATGAGGTTGGAAAAGCCGCCGTGGGCCGCGGCGCACAGGCCGGAGGCGATGTCCTCCTTGTACTCCTGGCCGGGTTCGCGCAGGTGCACATGCACGTCGGTAAGGCTGGGCAAAAGCACCAGGCCGGCCGCGTCGATCTCCTTGGCCGCGCGCAGGTCCAGGCTGCCGGCCGGAATCAGGGCCACCACCTTGCCGCGCGCCACCAGCACGTCCACGAGCTGGCCGCCCTTCTTGGCCTTTTTGCCCTTGCCTTCGTTCTTCAGGGGTCCGAACCAGAGCGCGCCGCGCACGGCCAGATCGAGTTTCTTCTGCTTCTCGCTCATGACGGGCCTCCTATTCGGGCATGCCGGACTGGCTCGCGTCCGGCGATTTGCGGGTGAGGTAGAGGAAGAGCAGGGCCATGCGCACGGCCACCCCGTTCTCCACCTGCTCCAGGATCAGGCTCTCGGCGCTGTCGGCCAGGGCGGAGTCGATCTCCACGCCCCGGTTGATGGGGCCTGGGTGCAGAATGCAGCAGCCGGGGGCCGCGTCCTGCAAATGGCGCTCACAAAGGCCAAAGGTGCGGGCGTATTCGCGCAAGTCGGGCAGTAGCCCGGCTTGCTGGCGCTCCAGTTGCAGGCGCAGGCACATGACCGAGTCCACGCCCCGGCAGGCCTTCTTCAGGTCGCCCTCCACCTCCACGGGCCAGGTGTCGAGCCGGGGCGGCAGCAGGGTGCGCGGCGCGCACAGGCGCACCTTGGCCCCCAGCAGGGTCAGCAGCAGCACGTTGGAGCGCGCCACGCGGCTGTGGGCTATGTCGCCCAAGATGAGCACGGTCTTGCCCGCAAAGTCGCCCTTCCAGCGGCGTGAGAAGGTCAGCGCGTCGAGCAGGGCCTGGGTGGGGTGGGCGTGGCGGCCGTCGCCCGCGTTGATGACGCTGCATTCCAGGCGCTCGGCCAGAAACTGCGCCGCGCCGCTGGAGGAGTGGCGGATGACGATGCCGTCGGGGTTCATGGCCTGCAGGGTCAGGGCCGTGTCCTTGAGGGTTTCGCCCTTGACCAGGCTGGAGCCGCTCTTGGCCAGGGCAAAGGTGTCGGCGGACAGGCGCTTGCCCGCCATGTCGAAACTGGTTTTGGTGCGGGTGCTGGGCTCGGCGAAAAAAAGCACTACGCTGCGGCCCTTCAGGGTCGGCACCTTTTTCACGGGTCGGCTGTTTATCTCCCTGAAATACGCGGCTGTGGCCAAAATATGGCGCACCTCGTCCACGGAAAGCTGGGAGACATCCAGCAGGTCTTTATGCTTCCACTGCATGTCGGCTTCCTTCCTCCCCCGGCCACAATGTCGGGCTTTCCCCTTTCGGGGCGGGTCGTTACCTGTGTGAACAGAGATCCAAAACGGTTTGCGGCACCACGGAGAACCGCGCCAGCCGGCCCGGTTCCAGGCTGCCCAGCCGTTGCGCCCGGGCCACGCCCTTCCCGCCGCCAACCCCGGCAAAAAACCGCGCCGGGTTGACGGTCACCAGGGCCAGGGCCTGGCAAAGGTCCAGCTCCAGGCCGTTTTCCAGCAGCCAAGCCACCTCGCCGTAGGGGTCCAGGTCGGTGTTGGAGCACAGGCCGTCCGTGCCCAGGCAAAGGTTCACTCCGGCGTCCAGATACTTGCGCGCCGGGGCCTGGCCCACGCCGATGTACTCGTTGCTGCGCGGGCACAGGCACACCGTGGCCCGGCTGCGCGCCAGAAGGGCGATGTCCTCGTCGGTCAGGGTGACGCAGTGCACGCACAGCGTCTCCGCGTCAAGCAGTCCCAGCTGCGCCGCCAGGGGCAGCGGGCGCGAACCCGGGGCCGTGTACCCGGTGATGTAGCCCCGCTCCATGAGCAGGTCCAGGAAGGCGCTCTTGCCGGTGAGCAGGATGCTGTCCTCATCCGTGTGCTCGGCCAGGTGCAGCGAGAACGGCAGGCCGCGCTCGCGGCACACGGCCTTGGCCGCGCGCAAACGCTCCGGCCCGGTGCTGTAAAGGCCATGCCCGGCCACGGACATGACGCCGCGGCCGCACTCGTCCACGGGCCACACCTGGGGCAGCAGCTCCGCCGGGTTGGCCGGAACCTCCACCCCGATGACCTCGTTGAAGGACACGAAGCCGAGGCCGGAGCCGGACAGGATTTCGCCCACCTTTTCGGCGTTGCGGGTGCTGATGTCGGCCAGGAAGCCCACGCCCTTCTGCTCCAGGCGCAGCAGCTCCTGGCGCACGCGGGGCCCGTCCAGATCGTACAGCGGCTGCGAGACCAGGCTTTTCACCCAGGGCACAAAGCCCTGGCCGGGCTCGGTCATGCCCAGCAGGTGGCACATTTCCAGGTGCACATGGCTGTTGAAGGTGGCCGGGGCCAGCGTCACGGAGCCCAGGTCGCGCACCGGGCCGCTGTGCACGCGGCGCATGTCGGCAAAGCCGCCCACCTCGATGATGTTCTGGTCCTCCACCACCACGGCGGCGTCTTCAAGCAGGGGCTGCCCCTCGGTCATGGGCGCGACAAACGCCGCTCGAAACAGTTCGGGCATGATGGTGCCTTTTGCGCTTCCGCGCCGCGCCCCGCCAGGCGGAGCCCCTGCGGCGCGCGGAAGGTTCAACGGTTTCTGCAAAAAAAGGGAGGCTTTCGGCCTCCCCTTCGTATCACATGGACGGTATCTTTTCCTGCGGTTCGGAGAGCAGGAACTTGCCCTCCTCGATCCATTTTTTCAGGACCTCCGCAATTTCGAGCGACATGGTGTAGCTGGTCACCGGCACGGTTTGCGCCGTGCGGTCGTTGACCTGGATAGAGCCGCTCTTAAGCTCCTCGAAGGTGGCGTGCGCAATGATGCGCTGCACCCCGGTGGGATAGTCGTAGCCGTAGTCCTTGATGGGCATCTGGATGTCGGCGTCGCTGACGCCCGTGAACCAGGCCATATCCTCGTCCAGAATGGGGATGGGGATGCCCACGCCCATGTTCAGCGAGCAGCCGTAGCCCATGAGCGACAACCCGCGCACGTAGCGCGCGTCCATCTGCTTCAGGTCGCCCTTGAGCATCAGGGTTCCGGCGGCGGTGAGGGGGATGCCGCGTTCGTTTCTGGCCGGCTTGGGGTTGTGCTGGGTGCCCGCGCCAAGAACGTAGCCGATGCCGCCGCCCATGAAGATCCGCGTGCCCAGGCCGATGGTGCGCAGGAACGGATCGTTGAACAGGGGCGAGAGCTGGCCCGAGGTGGCGTAGTTGGCGTTGCGGCAGCCGGGCTTCAGCGGACCCATATATGTATAGATGGTGCGCCCACTCATATTCACGGCGCAGTTGTAATTCTGATAGCAGTTGCGCGGATTCCACAACTGCGCATAGGGCAGGCTCGCCAGGGTGACGTCCTTCTCCAGGTCGCGGCGGGGGTAGCAGTCCGTCACGTAAGACTTGGCGCGCAGGCGCACGGGCTTTCCGCGCAGCAGATCCTCGATGACGTGCCCGCCGCCGTAGGCGAAACGCCCGGGGTAGACCTTGTTCAGCGGATCATCGGCGCTGGGCTCCGTCGCGCCCACGTAAGCGTCCACCGCGGCCAGGCCGCCGTAGCAGGGCACGTTGTTCAGCCACACCTGAGAGGCGCGCATAAGCGGCGGTTCTTGCCCGAAGTTGAAAAGCAGACCCGAGGAGCACATGGGCGAAAAGGTGCCCGTGGTGACCACGTCGACCTCTTTGGCGGCCTTGGTCTTGCCCAGGCGGCGCACGGTCTCCACCATTTCCTCGGCGGTAAGAACAACGGCCTTGCCCTTTTTGATGCGCTCGTTGATCTCGGCGATGGTTTTCGTCGTTTTGGCTTTCTCGGCCATAAAATCCTCCACTGCGCTCCCCGGCTTCAGCGGGAGTGCTGCTCGGCGATTTCGGCAAGATGGTCCGGGCGGCGCCGGGGTTTCTTGCGGCGCAGATCCTCGTGAGGCTTCGCCACCGGGGCGAAAGCCTTGCGCACGCGCACCGTGTCCGCGTCGAGCTTGAGGCTGAAGGCCTTGCGCCCGCTCTTTTGACCGCCCATCTTTCTCACCTGCGTGATCCGGCCTTTGCGCTGGCAATGAACAGGCCGGGCTCATTTGAACATTCTCTGGAAAACTCACCCGGATTCTGTGGAAAACAACGCAGTCTCCGGCGCTGCCCAACATGGCCCAAATCGCTCCAATTGGCAATGCTTTTTCCCTGGGTCCATTTGTGCTATTTGCTTGGCATCGGAAGGGTTTTCAGGTAGAAGAGGGGGCGATGGCGATGGGCGTTCGGCCCTCTGTCAGGACCAGAAAATTTCTCCTTGTTTTTCCACAAATTGCATCGCCATCGTGAGGCGCTCCCGGCCGTGAAAAAAGCCCTGCGTGAACATTTGTCCGCCAGCTGCTCCGAACAGGAGCTTAAGCGCTGGTACGACCCCCTGGACATAGAACAGTCCGAGGGAGGGTTTGAGGTGCGCGTGGTGTTTCCACACAGCTACTTCGCCCAATGGTTCGCCGGACGAATGCAGGACCGCTTCGAGGCCGAGCTGTTCCGCTTCCAGGGCCGCGCCTGCGACATCCGCTACGTGGCCCCGGCAACGCGGCGCGCGGGCGACCGCACAGCCGCCCTGGAGGGAAATGCCGGCGTGATGAACGCCGAGGCCGCTCCGAAACACCCCCGCAAGCTGGCCTTCCCTTTCGACTCCCAGTACAGCTTCGAAAGCTTTCTCACCAACTCCAAGAACTACTTTCCGCTGGAGACCGCCCGCCAGGTGGCCAGGGCCGATGGCGCGCAGTTCAACCCTTTCGTGGTTTGCGGCAAGTCCGGCTCGGGCAAAAGCCATCTGCTCAAGGCCATCGCCAACGAGATAGCCAAAACCCACCCCCTGTCGGACATCCTGGTGACCACGGGCGAAGGGTTGCGCGCCTTGTTCTCCAACCCGGACGCCCTTTCCGCTCGTGAGCACATCAACCGCCACAGCTTCCTGCTGGTGGACGACATCCACTGGCTGGCCGGAGACGAGCGCCTGCAACAGGAACTCTTGATAATCTTCAACCAGTTTCAGGACACCCGCCGCCAGATGGTCTTCACCTGCCAGGACCGCATCGGGGCCTGGGAAGATCTGCTGCCCGCGCTGCGCTCCAGGCTTGAGGGCGGCCTTGTGGTGGGTTTGAAGCAGCCGGACATGGAAGTGCGCGTGGCGCTCATTCAGGAACGCGTGCGCGCCAAAAAGCTGCCCTTGAGCAAAGAACAGGTGCTGACCCTGGCGCAGCGCTTCCAGAACTTCCGCGCCCTGGGCGGCATCCTCATCAAGCTGCTGGCCTTCCGCGAGCTGGTGCGCCGCGACATTTCCCCGCGCGACTTCGAGCAGATCCTCTCCAACACCGAGGAGCGCGACCAGCCGCAGATCACCGTGGACGTGGTCATCGACACCGTGTGCCAGCACTACCAGGTGAGCAAGAAGGACGTGCTGGGCGAGGACCGCCGCCAAAACATCGCCCTGGCGCGGCAGGTGGCCATGTATTTGTGCCGCCACATGCTGGGCTTGTCGTACCCGGCACTGGGCCGCTCCTTTGGCGGAAAAGACCATAGCACAGTGATTTACTCAGTTAAGAAGATCAATGAAATTCAAGAAGATACCAAGGAAATGAAACAACTGTTGAAAGATTTGAAGCTTCGTTGTCGGCAACCCGCTTAAGGCTGGTTCAAGGCTGCGTGAACGACCAGACTGTTCCTTTGAAGCAACAGACAGTGTTCGCAAAAAAGCAAAAAAATGAAGCGTCTTGCCACGGTTTCGAACAAAACGGCGCGGCTAATAATAGCCATCAAGGAGAATATCTATGTTTGTTAAAGTGAACCGCGACGAAATCATTGAGGGCTTGCAAAAGTCCGCCGGCATCATTCCGGCCAAAACAGGCGCGGCGTTTCTGCGCAGCATCTGGCTGGAGGCGCTGGAAGGCAGCCTCAAAATCATGTCCACGGATTCCAGCCTGGAGTTCTGCGGCGAGTATCCGGCCCAGGTGATGACCCAGGGCCGGGTGGGCGTGCAGGGCCGGGCCTTTTGCGACCTGGTGCGCAACCTGCCAGCGGGCGAGCTTTCCATCAAGGCCGACCCCGAAGGCAAGAACGTGCTTATCGAGCAGGGCCGCCGCAAGTACAAGCTGCCCGCCAACGAGCCGGAATGGTTCCAGGAATTCGCGCCCTTTCCGGAGGGCGAGACGGTGTTCTGGAGCGGCGACTTTCTGCATGAGGTCATCGACAAGATTGCCTTCTGCATCAGCGAGGAGGACAGCATGGAGGCTATCGCCTGCCTGTACCTCAAGCCGGAGCAGGATGCCCAGGGCAAGCGCATTGAGGTTTGCGGCCTGAACGGGCACCAGTTCGCCATGTTTACCTTCGTCAACGACGACATCTTCGGCCTGCTGCCGCGCGACGGCGCGCTCATCCAGCGCAAGTATCTTTCCGAGCTCAAAAAATGGCTCGGCGCCGACGAGATAGAACTGGCTTTGGGCGAAAAGCGCATGTATCTGCGCACCGCCGACAAGCGCGAGACCTTCAGCCTGCCCCTTTCTTTCTACCAGTACCCGAACTACCAGGGCTTTTTGTCCAAGCTCAAAGATCCGGCGGCCTCGCGTCTCACCGTGAACCGGGCGGAGCTCATCGACATTCTTGAGCGTATCCTGATATTCAACACGGACAGCAACCGCTGCACATATTTCCTTTTCAGCCCCGGCGAGGTGGTTCTGTACAGCCAGGGCCAGGACGTGGGCACCGCGCAGGAACCCCTGCCCGCAACCTACCAGGGAGATTTGCAGCGCATCGCCTTCCCGACCAAGAACCTCATGGATATTCTGTCGCACTACAATTCCGAAGAGGTGACCCTGACCCTCACCGGAACCGAGGCGCCCTGCGGCGTCTCCGGCGACAAGGACCAGAACTACAGCGTCATCATCATGCCCATGATGATTCAGGAAGAGACCTACTACGCCGAGGAAAACGCCTAAATGACTGACCAGGAAAAGAACGCCGCGGCTTATACCGCGGACAGCATTACTGTTCTTGAAGGACTTTCCGCCGTACGCAAACGGCCGGCCATGTATATTGGCTCCACCGATGCGCGCGGGCTGCACCACCTGGTGTATGAAGTCGTCGACAACGCCATCGACGAAGCCATGGCCGGGTTCTGCACGCGGGTGAAGGTCACCCTGCACATGGACAATTCCGTCACCGTGTCCGACAACGGGCGCGGCATTCCCGTCGACATGCACCCCAAGGAGAAAAAGACGGCTCTTGAAGTCGTCATGACCATCCTGCACGCGGGCGGCAAGTTCGACAACAACGCCTACAAGGTCTCCGGCGGTCTCCACGGCGTGGGCGTCAGCGTGGTCAACGCCCTGTCCGAAAGCCTCACCGCCACGGTGAAACGCGGCGGCAGGGCCTACCAGCAGACCTACGAGCGCGGCGTGCCCACCGGCCCCGTGAAAGAGATCGGCGAGGCCACCGGCACCGGCACCAAGGTGCGTTTCAAGGCCGACGAAGAGATCTTCGAAACCAACCAGTATGAATACACCATCCTCAAGAAGCGCTTCCAGGAGCTGGCCTATCTCAACCGGGGCATGGAGATCGAGTTCGTCGACGAGCGCACCGGCAGCAAGGACAACTTCAAGTTCGAGGGCGGTCTGCGCAGCTTCGTGGAGGACATGAACCAGGGCCAGACCGTGGTGCACGACATGATCTACGGCATCGGCGACGCCGATTCCGGCGGACATGGCACCGTGGTGACGGAATTCGCCCTGCAGTACAACCAGGGCTACAAGGAAAACGTTCTCACCTTCGCCAACAACATCCGCACCGTTGAGGGCGGCACCCACCTGGCGGGCTTTAAAACCGCGCTCACCCGCGCCCTGAACACCTACATCCAGAAGTCCGACCTGGCCAAAAAGATCAAGGAGAAGCTCTCCGGCGACGACGTGCGCGAGGGCCTTACCACGGTCGTCAGCGTCAAGCTGCCCATGCCGCAATTCGAGGGCCAGACCAAGACCAAGCTCGGCAACTCCGAGGTGGCGGGCCTGGTGGCCACCCTGGTGTACGAGAAGCTCACCACCTTCCTGGAAGAGAATCCGAAAGAGGCCAAGGCCATCATCGAGAAGGTGGTGGATGCGGCCAGGGCCCGCGAGGCGGCCCGCAAGGCCCGCGACCTGGTGCGGCGCAAGGGCGCGTTGTCCGACAACGCCCTGCCGGGCAAATTGGCCGACTGCCAGAGCAAGGACCCCGCCGAGTCCGAAATCTTCATCGTCGAGGGCGACTCCGCAGGCGGTTCGGCCAAACAGGGCCGAAACCCGCGCATCCAGGCCATTTTGCCCCTGCGCGGCAAGATTCTGAATGTGGAGAAGACCCGCTACGACAAGATGCTGGGCAACAAGGAAATCCGCGCCATGATCACCGCCATGGGTGTGGGCGTGCCGGGCAACGGGCTGGACGATGAGCAGGGGCCCGACTGGAACCGCCTGCGCTATCACAAAATAGTCATCATGACCGACGCAGACGTGGACGGCAGCCATATCCGCACGCTGTTGCTCACGTTCTTCTACCGCCAGTACCGCGAACTCATCGACCGGGGCAACATTTACATCGCCCAGCCGCCGCTGTTCCGCGCACACAAGGGCAAGTTTGAAAAGTACATCAAGGACGAGAAGGAACTTTACTCCTTCCTGCTCACCCAGGCCGAAAAGGTCCTGGTGGTCCGGGCCCTGGGTTCGGCCAGCGCCGATGCCGCCGCGCGGGAATTCTCCGGCAAGGAGCTGCGTAAGCTGCTCGACGCCATCCGCCACGTGAAGGACCGCGTACGCGAGGCCCAGCATATGGGCATCGAGGAGCTGCTGTTCCTGGCCCTGGCCCGGTCCGACAGGCCCACACCCCAGGACTTCACCGCCGCCGCCCTGGCCGCCCTGCCAGAGGTCATGGAACCTGTTCTGGACGAGAACGGCGAGCCCGTGGCCCCTGTGCCGACCGAGCCGAACCCCCTGGCGGACGTAGCCGTGCGCAGCCTGGAGGAGATTGTGGCCCCGGTTCTGGCCGCGGGCTTCAAGGCCATGCTCGACGTGCAGGATGATGAGAACGAACGCCGCGTGTTCGTGGTGTTCACCAGCGTCAACGGGCACCGCACACGCCTGGCCGTGGAATTCTTCGCCTCCAAGACCTTCCGCAAGGCCCAGGAGACGCTGCAAAGCCTGCTGACCGACTGCGGCGGCGAGGAGTTTATCGTGGTCCGCGGCGAGGGTGGCGAGCTGAAGGCCAGCGGGTTCTTCAACCTGCTCGCCACGGTGCTCGATGAGGCCAACCGAGGCTACACCGTGCAGCGGTACAAGGGTCTGGGCGAAATGAACCCGGAGCAGTTGTGGGAAACCACAATGGACCCGGAAAAGCGCACCCTGCTGCAGGTCAGAATCGACGATGCCGAAGAGGCCAACCGCATCTTCGGGGAGCTCATGGGCGACAGCGTGGCGCCGCGCCGCGAGTTCATTGAAAGAAACGCCATGGCCGTGGAAGATTTGGATATTTAAGGGGAAAGAGCGCAGGGGGCGCTGCCCCCTGGTTCCTGCCGAAGGGCCTTCTCACGAAGATGGGCCCCTTGGGAATCCCCAAGCTGTTGGAGTCTGTTGTAGATACGCTTGAAGAGCTTGCCAGGGGTCCCTTTTTTGGGGGGGCCGGGCAGGCCTCAGGCCCCCAGGTGGTGAAGGGGGGTCTGGGGGAAGAGGCGAGGCCTTTGCCCCCGGTTCCGCCGGCGCCGCCGCATACGGAGGATATACGTGAGTCAGAACGTCACCATTGAACGCGAGATGCAGAAGTCCTATCTGGAGTACTCGCTTTCCGTCATCGTGGGCCGCGCCATTCCGGACGTGCGCGACGGCCTCAAGCCCGTGCACCGCCGCATTCTGTACGCCATGCACGAGCTGGGAAACACGTACAACCGCGCCTACAAGAAGTCGGCGCGCGTCGTCGGTAACGTCATCGGCATGTACCATCCCCACGGCGACACGGCGGTGTACGACGCCCTCGTGCGCATGGCGCAGGAATTCTCCATGCGCGACACGCTGGTGGATGGCCAGGGCAACTTCGGTTCCATCGACGGCGACGCTGCGGCAGCCATGCGTTACACCGAAGTGCGCATGTCCAAGCTCGCCGGCGAGCTGCTGGGAGACATCGAGAAGAAGACCGTCGACTTCCGGCCCAACTACGACAACACGTTGGAGGAGCCGAGCGTGCTTCCGGCCAAGGTGCCCAACCTGCTCTTGAACGGCAGCTCGGGCATCGCGGTGGGCATGGCCACCAACATTCCGCCCCACAACCTGGGCGAGCTCATCGACGGCACCCTCTACGTGCTGGACAATCCCAATTGCCCTGCGCGCGACCTGCTGCCCATGATCAAGGGCCCGGACTTCCCCACGGGCGGCATGGTCTACACGGGCCGGGGCCTTTCCGATGCCTACCTCACCGGGCGCGGCAGCATCAAGATGCGCGGCGTGGTCAGCATCGAGGAAGCCAAAAAGGGCGGCAAGGAAAACGTGGTCATCACGGAAATTCCCTTTGCCCTGAACAAATCGAGCCTGGTGGAAAAGATCGCCGGGCTGGTGAACGACAAGAAGATCGAGGGCGTGGTCGACCTGCGCGACGAATCCGACCGCAAAGGCATCCGCATCGTGCTGGAGCTCAAGCGCGGGGCCATCGCCGACATCGTCATCAACGCGCTGTACAAGTTCACCCCGCTGGAAACGAGCTTCGGCATCAACATGATGGCCGTGGTGGGCAACAGGCCCATGCTGCTTAACCTGAAGCAGATTCTGGCCTACTTTCTGGAGCACCGGCGCGAGGTCATCATCCGCCGCACCCGTTTCGACCTGGACAAGAGCGAGGCCCGGGCCCATATCCTGGAAGGCCTCAAAATCGCCATCGACAACATCGACGAGGTCGTGGCCCTCATCCGCGCCAGCAAGAACGCGCTGGAGGCCAAGGCCGGGCTCATGGAGCGCTTCGAGCTCTCCGAGATCCAGTCCCAGGCCATTTTGGACATGCGCCTGCAGCGCTTGACCAACATGGAGCGCGACAAGCTGCTGGCCGAGTATGAGGATCTCTTGAAGCTCATCGCCTACCTCAAGAGCATTCTGGCCAACGAGGACGTGCTCAAGGGCGTCATCCGCGACGAACTGCAGCAGGTGCGCGACGACTACGCCTCCCCCCGCAAGACCCAGATCGTGGCCGAGGAAGCCACCGACATCGCCATCGAGGACCTGATCCCCGACGACGAGGCGGTGATCACCCTGTCGCGGCGCGGCTACATCAAGCGCACCGGCCTCTCGCACTACCAGCAGCAGCGGCGCGGCGGCAAAGGCATAGCGGGCGTTTCCACCTCTGACGGCGACTTCGTGCATACCTTCATGCTGACGAGCAACCACCAGTTCCTGCTGCTGTTCACCAACCAGGGCCGCATGTACCAGCTCAAGGCCCACCAGGTGCCGGAGGCCGGCCGCTACGCCAAGGGCGCGCATATCGCCAACCTGGTGCCCCTGGAGAAGGACGAAAACATCGCCACGGCGCTGACCCTGCGCGAGTTCGCCGAGGACCGCCAGTTCCTGTTCATCACCCGCCGGGGCATGGTCAAGCGCACGAGCGCGGCGCTCTACGCCAACAGCCGCACCACCGGCATCCGCGCCGTCTCCCTCAAGCCGGAAGACGAGCTGATGATGGTGTGCGGCGTGCAGAACGACTCTGAAATGGTGCTCATCACCGAGCAGGGCACGGCCATCCGCTTCGCCATCAGCGAGGTGCGGCCCACCGGGCGCGCCACCGAGGGCGTCAAGGGCATCGCCCTGCGCGGCAAGGACCGCGTTGTGGCGGGCGTTGTCACCGGCGACCCGGACCGCGAACAGATTCTGACCGTGAGCGAATTCGGCTACGGCAAGCGCACCCCGCTCGACCAGTACCGCGCGCAGTCGCGCTCCGGCATGGGCATCATCAACATGCGCGTGACAGAGAAGACCGGCAAGGTTGTGGGCGCCGTCATGGTGGCCGAAACCGACCAGATGGTGGTGCTCTCCAGCGCCAACAAGATCGTGCGTTTCCCCGTGTCTCAGGTGAGCCTGAACCTTGGCCGCGCCACACAGGGCGTGCGCCTGGTGAACCTGGGCGATGGCGGCGTCGTGGCCGGCTTCGACCTGGTGCAGCGCCAGGGCCTGGACCCCGTGGACGGCCTGGATGTCATCGACGGCCTTGAGGTGGAGCTGCCCGCCGAGGAATAGGTCCATGACCAACGCGCGCACAAGACTGCTTGCCTGGGCCTGCGCCCTGGTCCTGACCGCCGCTCTGGCGGCCTGCGACCGGGGCGCGTCCTCGGGCTCGGACGTGGACCTGTCCATCGCCCGGGAGGCGTATTCCAGCGGCTACTTCCTGGAGGCCGAAACCGCCTATGAGCGCTATCTGCAGTCCGACCCGCAGGGCAAGCACCGCCTTGAGGCCTGGACGCGTCTGGTGGACATCTGCTCCGGCGTCAAGGGCGACCCGGCCAAGGCCGTGACCCTGCTGGAGACGGCCACCTTGGAATACGGCGCGAAGCCCAAGGAAAACTGGCCGCTCTTGTTCCGCCTGGGCGAGTTGTACGAGCAGCAGGGGCAGCGCCAAAAGGCTCTGGATGTTTGGGGCCGCTGCCTCGACACCAGCGGCGGCGACAGCGCCAAGGCCGTGCAGGTGCAGATGCGCATGGCCATTGCCGAGCGCGCCCTGGGCAAGGCCGACCTGGCCGTGGACATGCTCACCCAGTGCGTGCGCCAGGCGGCAGACCCGCAAACCAAGAGCCGGGCCATGTACGAGCTGGCGCAAACCTACGGCATCTCCTGGAACTGGCCCAAGGCCAAGACCATCCTTGAGGAGATTCTGGCCCTGGAAAAAGCCCCCGCCGACATCAAGATCATGAGCACGTACCTGCTGGTGGACGCCTACGAGGCCGAGCGCAACCTGCCCAAGGCGCGTGAGCTGCTCACCTCGCTCAAAGATACCTACCCCAACCCAGAAGTCATCATGGCCCGCCTGGCCAGCCTGGGCCAACACAACGAGAGTCCGGGCATGGCGCACCTTCAGCCGGGCGACAGCCTCCCGCAGGTGATGGAGAACGCGGGCAGCGCCGATGTGAAGCGTCGCCGCGTGAGCCCGAAGTAGCGCGCAAAGCGCCGGCACAATCGCCGCCTCTTTCCCGCCGCGGCAATTTCTTTTTCTCTTGGCGTGTGTTACGACACGGTACGCCTGTTCCGGCCGTGGCCGGGGCATGGCGGCGCGGGCCGTCCGTTGGCGGCTCGGGGGTTCTGCAAGGGAAGGGGGCATGACCGTGACTGCCAGGGGAAGGGCTTTTGGTTCCACCGCGCCGGGCCTGGTGCGCCTGCGTTGTCTGCGCCGCCTGTTGTGGCTGGCCCTGGCGGCGTGCGCCGTGCTGCTGCTGCCGGGCTGCGGGGAGGAGGAGCCGACCCTGCGCGTGGACATGACCAAACGCCAGGAGACCGTGCTCCCCACGCCGGAGGCGGGCATCACTTACGCCTATCTGCCCCAGTACTCCCACACAACCTCGTACAAGACCCACCACCTGCTGGTGGAGTACCTGCGCAAAAGCACGGGTCTGCCCATCCGGCAGGTCTTTCCAGACACCTTCGACGAGCACGTGAAAATGGTCTCCCAGGGCCAGATAGACATCTCCTTCACCAATCCCTTCGTATACATCAAGCTGGCCCAGCAGGGCGCCAGAAGTTTCGCCCGGACCATTCGGGCCACGGGCCGGGCCGAGTTCCGCAGCGAGATCATCTGCCGCAGCGACAACCGAGCCCTGGCCACCCTGGCCGACTGCCGGGGCAAGCGCTGGATCGCCGTGGACCCGCTCTCGGCGGGCGGCTACCTGTTCGCTTTGGGCCACTTCCACGATCTGGGCATCCACAAGCAGGACTTCGCGGAGATCGCCTTTGCGCCCGGCCCCGGGGGCAAGCAGGAAAACGTGGTGCTGGCCGTTCTGGCGGGCAAGTACGACTTCGGCACCATCCGCGAGGGCACCCTGGACGTGCTCAAGGGCCGCATCGACCCGGACCAGATACGTGTGCTGGCGCGCACCAAGGCCTACCCGGAGTGGCTGTTCGCCGCGCGCAAGGGGTTGGACGAGCGCGTGGTGGAAAAGGTGTCCCGGGCCATGTTCGCCCTCGACCCCACCAACCCGGACCACGCAGCGGTGCTGGGCGCGGCGGGCCTGGGCCGCATCATTCCCGCCACCGACCGGGACAGCGACCCTGTGCGCGAGCTGGCCCGCAAGCTGGAACTGGACTAGGCGGGAACCATGCGCATCCTCTCCAAGCTCAAGTTCCAAACCAAGATCGGCTTCGGCATCTTCCTCATCGTGGCCGCCGTGGCCCTCATGACCGCCATTCCGGTGAGCCGCATGGCCAGCCGGGCCATCATCGCAGAGTCGCGCAACCGCGGCCTGGTGCTGGCCGAGAACCTCTCCCTGCGCTTGGCCGACGCCATGCTGACCATGGACCTTCTGCGCATGAAGACCATGGTCGACGAGCTTCAGGGCGTGGGCCAAGACATCGTGTACGCCTTTGTCCTCGACGACAGGGGCAACGTGCTGGCGCACACCTTCCAAAAGGGTTTTCCCGTGGACCTGATGACCGCCAACCAGGCGGAAGGCAAAACGGCGCACATCCAGCTTCTGGATACCGGCGCGGAGCTGGTGTACGATTTCGCGGTGCCCGTGGTGCTTTCCGAAAGGCGCTTCGGCACGGCGCGGCTGGGGCTTTCCCGCTCCAGGGCCGAGGCCGAGGTGAACCGCCTGCTGCTGACCTTTGGCGGCCTTTCCGTGGCGGCCCTGGCGGCGGCGCTGCTTTTGAGCTCCATGTTCGCCCGCCGGGTCACGCGGCGCATCAATATCCTCAAGCAATACGCCCAGGAGGTCGTGCGCGGCAACCTGGACATCGAAACAGCCTCCACCCTGGAGCGCAACTGCTGGGAGATCATGGCCTGCGGGCGCACGGAGTGCCCGGCCTACGGCAAGCCCCGGCACCGCTGCTGGCACATGCACGGCACCCTGTGTCCAGACTGCGCCCCGGCGGACCGCCAGGGCCGCAAATCCTGTGCGCGCTGCCCGGTGTTCCGCGAGAACGCGGGCGACGAGATCCAGGACCTGGCCGAAACCTTCGGCATCATGGCCATGACCCTCAAGAAGCAGATCACCGTGCTGGGCCAGCAGGAGCAGCTCATGCGCACCATCCTGGACGCCACGCCGGACCTGGTGTGCCTGCTGGACGCAAAGGGTGTGTACCTGGCCGTGAACCGGGCCTTTGCCGACTTGCTGGGCCGGCCGGAGCTGGAAATAGTCGGCAAAACCGAGTCGGACCTGTTCCCGCCGGACGAGGCGGCCGTGCGCCTTGCGCGCAACCAGGCCATTCAGGAAAGCGGGCGCGGCGGCCAGACCGAGGCCTGCGTGCGCACGCCCCAGGGCCAGCGCTGGTTCCACCAGGTGGACGTGCCCGTGCGCGACGCCGCGGGCCGGGCCATGGGCATCCTCAAGACCGCGCGCGACGTGACAGAAGTGCGCGAGATAGAGGAGAAGCTCCTCCAGTCGCAGAAGATGGAGTCCCTGGGCAAGCTGGCGGGCGGCGTGGCCCACGAGATCAACACCCCGCTGGGCATCATCCTGGGCTATGCCCAGCTGCTGCAGGACGACGTGCCCGAGGGCGGCCAGATGCACCAGGACCTGCGGATCATCGAACGCCAGGCCAAGGTTTGCCGCAAGATCGTGGCCGACCTGCTGGGCTTCTCGCGGCAGCACGAATCAAGCATGGGCGAGATGGATTTGAACGCCTCGGTGCATGAAGTGGTCTCCCTGGTGCGCCACACCTTCAGCCTGGAGAAGATAAGCCTGGAGCTGGACTTGGCCGAGGCCCTGCCCACCATCATCGGCGACCACGAGAAGCTCAACCAGGTCTGGATGAACCTTTTGAACAACGCCCGCGACGCCATGCACGGCGGCGGCGGCATCCGCGTCAGCACGCGCCTGCGCAAGGCCGAAGGCGTGGTGGCCGTGTCCGTGGCCGACAGCGGCACCGGCATCAGCCCGGAGCACCAGGGCAAGATCTTCGATCCTTTCTTCAGCACCAAGGGCGTGGGCGAGGGCACGGGGCTGGGCCTTTCCGTGTCGTTCGGCATCGTGCAGAACCACGGCGGCGTCATCGCGGCCGAGAGCCCCTGCCCGCCGGAGTTCCGCCCGTCCGACGCGGGCGGTCCGGGCACGGTGTTCCACGTGCTGCTGCCCCTGCCGCCCGCCCCGGCCCAGCCGCAGCCCGGCGCAGACCAACCATAGGAGCATCCGCATGGCTTCCATCATCGTTCTCGACGACGTGGCCGACGCCGCCATCATGATCAAGCGCATGCTGACCCGCCTGGGCCACGCGGTGGAGGCCTTCACCGAGGAGGAGCAGGCCATCGCCTACGTGCGCGCCAACCCGGTGGATCTGGCCATTCTGGACGTGAAGCTGTTGAAGATGACCGGGGTGGAGGTGCTGGAGGAGATCCGCGCCATTTCGCCGCAGACCAAGGCCATCATGCTCACCGGCTACCCCACCCTGGAGACCGCGCGCCAGGCCCTGCAACTTGGGGCCAGGGAGTACTGCGTCAAGCCCATCGACCGGGAGGAGCTGGAGGCCAAAGTGGCCGCCGTGCTGCAGGACTAGGAGGAAACGTGGGCGTTCTGCGGGATATGCTGCGACACTGGCCCCGGCGGCTTTTTGCCCCGGCGGCCCATCTGCGCGCCAAATACGAGGCCTTCAAGGGCCTGCTCGATGCCGACGAGAAGAGCCTGGTGCTCATCGCCGAGCTGGAAGAGATTTTTTACGGCGGGCGCGCGGCGGACCCGGCCCGGGTAAGCTGGCTGTGCCGGCGGCTGCTGGCCACGGTGCGGGCCATGACCCAGCGGCTCGTGTCCATGCATCCCACGCGCTACCAGCGCCTGGCCGAGACCCTGCGCGGCCTGGAGGCGGACCTGGACCGCCACCTTGCCGTTCCGGTTCCGGAAACCGGCCCGCCCTACCTGCTGGAGCTTTCCCAGTGCCTTGGCCAGCCGGAGCGCGCCGGGGGCAAGGCCGCCAACCTGGCCGCCGCCGCCCGGGCGGGACTGAACGTGCCCCCGGCCCTGGTGCTGAGCGCCCAGGCTTTCAACCTGCTTGTGGAGGAAAACGGCCTGCGGCCCCGGCTGGACCGCCTGCTGCGGCAAGCGGATCTGGCCCGGCCCGACCGGCTGGCCTCCCGCTGTGCGGCCCTGGGCCAGCTCATTCTGAACGCCCGCGTGCCGGACGCCGTTGCCGGGGCGCTGCGCGCGGCGGCCCAGAACCCCGCGCTCTCCGGCGGCCTGCTGGCCGTGCGCAGCTCCGCCGTGGGCGAAGACGGCGGGCTCTCCTTCGCTGGGCAGTATGACAGCGAGCTGGATGTGCCCCCGGCGGACCTGGCCGGGGCCTGGCTGCGCATTCTGGCCGCCAAATACCGGCCCAGGGCCGTGGCCTACCGCATTTTGCACGGGCTGGGCGATGCCCAGACGCCCATGGCCGTGCTGGTCATGCCCATGATTGCCGCCAGGGCCGCCGGGGCGCTTTTCAGCCACGACACGCGGCAGGGCGGAGAACATTCCGTTACGGTGTTTGCCCTGGCCGGCCTGGCCGACCGCCTCATGGCCGGGCAGGTGCTGCCGCGCGTTCTGCGCCTGGCCCGCAGCCTGCCCGCCACGGTGCAGGACGACTCCGGCCCGCGCGAGGCCGCGCTGGACCAGGACGCCCTGGCCGGGTTGGTCCAAACGGCCCTGGCGCTGGAGGACTGCTTCGGCTGCCCGCAGGAGGCGGAGTGGGCCCTGGACCAGCAGGGGCGGCTGTTCGTGCTGCAATCGCGCCCGCACCGCGCCGACGAGACCGCGCCCCGGCGCCCGCCGGAGCCGGGCGGCTTGCCGGATTTTGCCGGGCCTGCGCCCCTGGCCTCGGGCCTGCGCCGCATGTCCTTCGGGGTGGCCGCGGGGCCGGTGTTCCCTGTGCGCAACCTGTCGGACCTGTCCGCCATCCCCAAGGGCAGCGTGCTGACGGTGGAGAGCCTCTCGCCGTCGCTGTGCAAGTGCATCGGTTTGGTGGCGGCGGTGGTGGCCGGGTCGGGCTGCCGGGCCAGCCATTTCGCCTCCGTGGCGCGCGAGTTCGGCCTGCCCGTGCTGGCCGATGCCCATGAGCTGCGGGAGCGCCTGTCCGAGGGTCAGGTGGTTACCGTGGACGCCAGCGCCGGGGCCGTGTTCGAGGGGCGCGTGGAGAGCCTGCTGGCTGGACGGGAGCAGGGCTCCGGCAGCCTGCGGCGGCAGTCTGGGCAACGTTTCGCCGGGCTGATTCCCCTGACCTGCGCGCTGCACCTCACCGATCCCGACAGCCCGGACTTTTCCGCCCAGGCCTGCCGCTCGCTGCACGACGTGGTGCGCTTTTGCCACGAGCGGGCCGTGGGCGAGATGTTTACCTTGTCCGACCGCAGCGGGCGCGGCCTGCACGACGCCAAGCGCTTTGAAAGCGGCCTGCCGCTGTCCTTGTATGTTCTCGACCTGGGCGGCGGCGCACAGGGCGTGGACAAAGAGGCCCTGCGCCCGGAGGACCTGACCAGCATCCCCATGCGCGCGGTATGGACCGGGCTGGCCCACGCGGAAGAAATCTGGGATCCCGGCGGCCTGCATTGCGACTGGCAGGAGTTCGACCGCATCAGCGCGGGCATCTTCCGCAAAGACACGAAGCTGCTGGCCAGCTATGCCCTGCTCTCCGACGACTACCTGCACCTTTTGGTGCGCTTCGGGTATCATTTCGCTGTGTTGGACAGCCTCTGCGCCGAGAGGCCGGAAGGCAACTACATCACCCTGCGCTTCAAGGGCGGCGGCGGCATGGAAGAGCAGCGGCTGCTGCGCGTGGCCTTCATCCGCCGGGTGCTTTCCGGCGCGGGGTTCACCGTGCGCACCCGGGGCGACATGCTCGACGCCCGCTACGCCCGGGCCGGGCGCGAGGCCACGTGCAAGCGTCTGGAGCTGCTGGGCCGCCTGCTCGCCCGCACCCGGCTCATGGATATGCGGCTCACCGATCCGGCCCAGGCCCTGGACTTGGCCGACGCCTTCCTGTCCGAGGTCGGCCATGCTTGATGAGGCCAGGAGGCGCACATGACCGTGCTGCGGAAAGACGCATTTCCCCTAACGTGGGTGACGGACCACCTGGCTGTGGGGCCGGCCCCCATGTCCCACGCGGCCCTGGACTCCCTGCGCGAGCAGGGCGTGGGCGGCATTCTGAATCTTTGCGGGGAGTTCACGGACCTGCACGACATCGAGGCCGCGCACGGTTTTGAGGTGTACCATCTGCCCATTCCCGATGAAGAGGCCCCGGACCTGGCGGAGCTGGAAAAAGCCCTGGCCTGGCTCGACGAGGCCATCTACCTGGGCAAGAAGGTGCTTATCCACTGCCGCCACGGCATTGGCCGCACGGGCACGGTGCTCAACGCCTATCTGCTGCGCCGGGGCCTGGGGCACCTGCTGGCCTGGCGCAAGCTGCGCAGGCTGCGCTCCCAGCCCGCGAACTTCCAGCAGTGGCGCGCCGTGCGCCGCTACGGCAGCAAGGCCGTGCGCCTCAAGGTGCGCCAGCCCTCCCTGGAGCACCGCTTTCAGGTGGACATGGGGCCGTTTTTTGCCGACTACGCCCGGCTGACGGACCTGGCCGAGGAGGCCCTGGACCATGCCGGGGTCGCCGCGCATTGCGGGCGGGAGCACGCGCGCTGCTGCCGCGAGCCCCTGCGGCTCACCCTGGCCGAGGCGGTGCGCGTCAACGCGGCCCTGGGCGCAGCCCTTACCCAGGCCCAGCGCGCGGCGATCCTGGAGCGCGGGGCGTTGGGCCTGGCTGGTTCAGGCGGCGAGGCGGAGCTCTGCCCGCTCCAGGCGGAGGGCCTGTGCCAAGCCTTCGAGCACCGGCCCCTGACCTGCCGCATCCACGACTTGCCGGAGCCGGAGCGCGCCGCGCTGTGGGAAAAGACCCTTTCGCCCGCCCTGGAAAAGCTCTCCCGCGAGGTGCACCAGCGCCTCACCGGGCAGTTCATGCCCGAGGACTTCCCGCGGTTCAGCATGGCCAGCGTGGTCTCGGGCAAGTATGTGCAGACGTTCTTCGACTGGCTGCGGGCGCGGCGGCCGGAGAGCTGACCGGCGGCTTGAGGCCGCCCCTTCCCTTTACCCCACCACCTCGAAGCCGATCTTCTCGATGGCTTTTTTCACCACCGCCGGGTCCAGCGGGGCGGAGGTCTCGTAGCTGGCCTTGCCGGAAAGCAGGTCCACGTTGACGGCGCTGACGCCGGGCAGGGATTCCAGAGCCTTGGTCACGGACATGCGGCAGTGGTTGCAGGTCATGCCTTTCACGGTGATGCTGGGCATGGGGAGTCTCCTTTGCTGGTCAGGGTTTGAAAAAACGCAGGCGCAGGGCGTTGCTCACCACGGTGACGGAGCTTAAGCCCATGGCCGTGCCCGCGAGCATGGGGTTGAGCGTGGGCCCGCCAAAGGCGTACAAAAGCCCGGCGGCCACGGGAATGCCGATGGAGTTGAAGGCGAAGGCCCAGAACAGGTTCTGGCGGATATTGGACATGGCCGCGCGCGAGAGCGAAAGCGCCGTGAGCACCCCGGCGAGCCCGCCGGACAAAAGCACCATGTCGCCGCTCTCCACCGCCGCGTCGATGCCGGAGCCCATGGCCAGGCCCACGTCCGCGCTGGCCAGCGCCGGGGCATCGTTGATGCCGTCGCCCACCATGATGACGGTCTTGCCCGTGCCGGCGAACTCGCTGCGCAGCACCGTGACCACCTCGGCCTTGCCGTCGGGCAGCACCCCGGCCACGATGTTTGTGACCCCGGCCCGCGCCGCCATGGCCTTGGCCGTGCGCTCGTTGTCGCCGGTGAGCATCACCAGCTTGAGGCCCTGGGCCTTGAGCCGGGCCAGGACCTCCGGGGCCTCTGGCCTGAGCGTGTCGGCCACGCCGAGGATGGCGCTGGCCTGGCCGTCCACCTCCAGGCACAGGGGCGTTTGGCCCAGGTCGGCCATGCGGGCCACGGCCTCGCCCAGGGCGCCCGTGGCAAAGGCCTGCCCGGCGAAGGCGGCGTTGCCCAGGCGCACCGAGCGGCCGGCAACCTGGGCCTCTATGCCTTGGCCCGGCAGGGCCTGGAAGGAGTCGGGCGTGGGGATGGCGATGCCGCGCTTTTGCGCCGCCTGCAGCACGGCCTGGGCCAGCGGGTGCTCGGAGCGGCTCTCGGCCCCGGCGGCCAGGGCGATGAGCTCGGCCTCGCCCAGGGTCGCGCCCCCCACGACGGGGGTGGGCGCGGTGACGATCTCCACCAGCTCCGGCTTGCCGAAGGTCAGGGTGCCGGTCTTGTCAAAGACGATGACGCCCGCCTCGCCCGCGGCTTGCAGGGCCTCGCCGCTTTTGATGAGCACGCCCAGCTGCGCGCCGCGCCCGGTGGCCACCATGATGGACATGGGCGTGGCCAGGCCCATGGCGCACGGGCAGGCGATGACCAGCACCGCCGTAAAGATCTTGAGGGCAAAGGGCGCGCCCGCCCCGGCCAAAAGCCAGCCCAGGCCGGAAAGTACGGCCAGGGCCATGACGGCGGGCACGAACACCGCGCTGATCTTGTCCGCCAGGCTGGCGATGGGCGCCTTGGACCCTTGGGCCTGCTGCACCATGTCCACAATGCGCGCCAGCATGGTGTCCTCGCCCGTCTTCTCCGCACGGATGGTCAGCGCGCCCGCGCCGTTGAGGGTTCCTGCGGCCACATGGTCGCCCGGGCCTTTGGCGTTGGGCAGGCTTTCGCCGGTGAGCATGCTCTCGTCCACGCCGCCCTGGCCCGCAAGCACCACGCCGTCTACGGGAATGCGCTCGCCCGGGCGCACCAGCACGGTATCGCCGGGAATGACCTCCGCCGCGGGCACGCGGGCTTCCTCCGGCCCCAGCCGGCCATTTGCGGAATCAGCGGGGCGGATGACCGTGGCCGTGTCCGGCGCCAGGGACAGGAGCGCGCGCACCGCGCCCGTGGTTTTGAGCCTGCTGCGCGCCTCCAGGTATTTGCCCAGCGAGATCATGGCCAGCAGCACGGCGGCGGATTCGTAATACAGGTCGTGGGCGCGGTGGGTGGGCATGTCGCCCAGAAGAATCAGCCCCGTGTTCCAAAGGCTGTGCAGAAAGGCCGCGCCCGTGCCCACGGCCACCAGGGTGTCCATGGTGGGCGCGCGGCGGATGAGGGCCGGAATGCCGCGCAGGTAGAACCCGCGCCCGGCCAGCAGCACCGGCAGGGTGAGGGCCAGCTGCACCAGCGCGAAGGTTGCCGGGCTGTGCTCCGGGTGCAGAAAGTCCGGCAGGGGCAGGCCCGCCATGTGGCCCATGGAGAGCACCAGCAAGGGCAGGGCGAAGGCGAAGGCCGGAATGAGCTCGCGCCGTTGCGCGTCCAGGCGTTTTCCGGCCTCGCGGCGGCGTTCCTCGAACAAGGCGGCGGAGCGCGACACGATCTGCGCCCCGAAACCGGCGTCGGCCACCAGCTGGATGAGCGCCGCGGGCCGCACCAGGCGCGGATCGTAGACGACGGAGGCGCTCTCCGCGGCCAGGTTCACGCTGGCCTGCAGCACGCCGTCGGCCGCCTTCAATACGCGCTCGATGCGCGCGGAGCAGGCCGCGCAGCTCATGCCTGTGAGGGCCAGGTGCAGTGTGGCGGAGCCTTCGGCGGTGGCGCCGCCATCGCCCTTGAGGGGGTCGAAAAGCGCCTCGAAACCGGCGTTGGCGATGGCCTGGGCAAAGGCCCCGGTGGAGTCCCGGTCGGGGTCGAAGACCACCTCCAGGCTCTCTGCCGCAAGGTTCACGTCCGCGCGGGACACTCCCTCGCGCGCGCGCAGAATGCGTTCGATGCGCGCCGAGCAGGCGGCGCAGTGCATGCCCTTGATGCGCGCCCGTGCAAGAATTTCCTGGGCCATGTGTTCTCCCGCGTGGTTGTTTCCCCGTCCCGCCCCATTTTAATACCTGGGGCGGGTATGTAAAGAGCCGACCATGCGTTTTTCTACGCCCGTACGCGCGGGGCCGCAAGCAATGAGAATGGCGGCGGGCGCCCCCGGCATTGCCTCTTGGCAACGGCTTTGCTACGAAGGAAGCACCGCCGCCGCGTGACAAGGAGCCCTGTGCACGAGCCGCAATCGCAGAAACCGTTTTTTGCCGGCAACCGGATGCTGGTCCTCATCTGCGTGCTGCTGCTGGGTGCGGTTGCCTGCCTTGCACCCTTTTGGGCCCGCGACGGCGACCTGCCCCTTGCCGCCGGGCCGCTGCTGCTGCTGGCGTTGGCCCTGGCCCTGGGCGGCCTGGTGCAGGCCTTGGCGCTGCGCCGCGCCAACGCCCGCCTGCGCCAGGCCCAGGTAAGCGTGGACAATGCGGGCGACATGATCTTCTGGTCCACCGAGCGGGAGGCCCGCGTCATGTACGCCAACCAGGCCGCCTGCGACATTCTGGGCTACACCCGCCAGGAGCTTCTGGCCCTCACCGTGATGGACCTCAATCCCTCGCGCACCTTGGAGAACTGGCGGCGGCACTGCCTGGAGCTGCGCACCCAGCGGCGCATCACCTCCGAGATGACCTTTCGCCGCAAGGACGGCACGATTCTTCCGGTGGAGGCGTCCGCCTCCCTGACGGAGCACGAGGGCACATGGTACGCCGTGGGCATCGTGCGCGACATCACCGCCCGCAAGGCCCTGGAGGCCGATTTGCGCCAGGCCCAGGTGAGCGTGGACAACGCCCAGGACATGGTCCTTTGGGCCGACATAGGCAACCGGACCGTGGTGTATGCCAACCGGGCCGCCTGCACCGCCCTGGGCTACTCCAGAAAAGAGATCATCGGCATCGACGTCGATATCATCAATCCCTCGCGCAGCGAGCAGGACTGGGGCGACGCCTATGCCCGCCTGCGCGCCACCGACCGGCTGCGCTACGAGGCCGACTACCGCCGCAAGGACGGCAGCCTCTTCCCCGTGGAGACCAGCGCCTTCTTCATCCAGCACGAGGGCAGGCCGTACGCCGTGGGCATCGTGCGCGACATCAGCGAGCGCAAGGCCGCGGAGGAGCGCCTGCGGGCGGAAATGGGCCTGAACCGCAGCCTGGCCGAGGCCGCGCGCCTGCTCATCGGCCGCGCGCCGGACGTGAAGGCCCTGGCCGAACTGCTGCTGCTGCGCGCCCGCGAACTCACCGGCAGCCGGCACGGCTACGTGGCCTTCGTCGACCAGGAGTCCGGAGCGCTGGTCCCCGGCGCCATGACGCCCGCCGAGGGCTCCGGCGAATGCCTTCTGGGCGCGCCCGGCCACCTCTTTCCCTCCGGCCCAGAAAGCCGCTACCGCGGGCTCTGGGGCCAAAGCCTCAACACCCGCCAGGGCTTTTTCGAAAATGCCACCGCGGAGCATTCCGCCGCCGTGGGTCTGCCCCACGGGCACCTGCCCATCCGGCAGCTGCTCAGCGTGCCCTCCGTGTCCAAAAGCCGCCTCGTGGGGCAGATAACCCTGGCCAACCCCGGCCGCGACTACACCCCGGCCGACCTGGACACCGTGGCTGCCCTGGCCGATGTTTTGGCCCTGGGCGTGGAGCAGATCCTGGCCCAAAAGACCATCGTGGCCGCCAAGGAGCAGGCCGAGTCGTCCAGCCGCGCCAAAAGCGACTTCCTGGCCAACATGACCCACGAGGTGCGCACGCCGCTCAACGGCATTCTGGGCATGCTCCAGATTTTGCAGAACACCAGCCTGACCCCGGACCAGCAGGACTGCGCCGCCGTGGCCCTGGAGTCGGCGGAGCGCCTGAACCGCCTCTTGGGCAATGTCCTCGAATACGCCCGGCTGGACACCGCCAAGGCCGAGGCCGAGTGCCTGGCTTTTCCGCCCGGAGACTTGCTGAACACCCTGCAGGCCGAGTTTGAACCCAAGGCCCGCGCCAAGGGGCTGGTCTTCAACGTTCTGGCCGCGCCAAACCTGCCCGAGCTGGTGCGCGCCGACCCCCAGGCCCTGCGCCAGGCGCTGGCCCACCTGCTGGACAACGCCGTCATATTCACCGCCGCCGGAACGGTCACCTTGGCCGCAGAACTTACGCCCGAAAGCCCTCCGCGCCTGGCCTTTCGCGTGGAGGATACCGGCATCGGCATCCCGGCGGACAAGCGCCAGCAGGTTTTCGAGGCCTTTGTCCAGGCCGATGCCAGCATCACGCGCACCTTCGGCGGGGCCGGGCTCGGGCTGGCCATCGTGCGCCGGCAGGCCGAACGCATGGGCGGCAGCGTCAAAGCGCAGGACAGGCCCGGTGGCGGCACCGTCATGCTTCTGACCGTTCCCGCCGAGTGCGGCAGCTGCCCACCTGGCTGAGCCCGCGCCCCAGGCCTGTTTTCGCGGAATGGACCAAATTTTGCTTCCCCTTCATGGGGACGCCCGCCATCATGCCTCGGCCCACGCGCGCAACCGCGCGGCCGCCCGAGAATTCAACCCGCGCCCCCAAGGAGACACCCATGACCCGGCACCTGAGCCTCGCCGTGCTCATCGCCCTGGCCGCAGCCCTGGTCTGCTCGCTGGCCGCCCTGGCCGCCCAGGCCAGCGAACTGCAAGCCCTCAAAACCATCTCCACGCCCGGTGAATACCGCGCGGAGGTCGCCCGCATGGTCGTTACCGACCAGGAATACCTGAAACGGCTTGAGCAGCAGAACCGCCCCGTGGCGCTCGTCACCGTCACCGCCTACAACGCCGAGGCCTCGCAGTGCGACGCCGACCCCGAAGTCGCGGCCTCCATGCGCCGCGTGCGGCCCGGCACCATCGCCGTGTCCCGCGACCTTTTCGACAAGGGCTGGGTCTTCGGCCGCAAGGTGCGCATCGAAGGGCTCGGCATCTTCGAAATCAACGACCTCATGGCCGCCCGGCACGACAAGGCCATCGACATTTTCCTCGGCAGCAACCAGCAGGCCCAGGCCTTTGGCAAGCGCCATACCCGCGCCGCGTTGCTGAACATTTAGACACCGGGGGCGCCGCCCCCTGGGCTGTGCTGGGGCTGGCTGCGCCGGAGCGGAAAGCCCCCCAACTCCTCTCAGACAAGCAAAAAGGGCTTGGGCCGCGCAGACGCGCGGCCCAAGCCCTTTTTGCTTGAGGCCGGCCGGGGGGCGGCGCCCCCGGGTGTTTTCTTACTCCAGCACCGCGCCCTGGGCGGCGCTGGTCACGTGCTTCACGTAGCGTTTCAGGAAGGGCGACTTGATGGTTTTGCGCTTGGGCCGGAACTTGGCTTTGCGTTCGGCCAGGGTCGTCTCGTCCACCAGCAGGTTCAGCTTGCGGGCGGGAATGTCGATCTCGATGGTGTCGCCTTCCTGCACCAGGCCGATGAGCCCGCCGCTGGCGGCCTCGGGCGAGACGTGGCCGATGGCCGCCCCGCGCGAACCGCCGGAGAAGCGGCCGTCGGTGATGAGCGCCACGGATTCGCCCAGGCCCATGCCCATGATGGTGCTGGTGGGGGTGAGCATTTCGCGCATGCCGGGTCCGCCTTTGGGGCCTTCATAGCGGATGACCACGGCGTCGCCGGGCTTGATGTTTCCGGCCAGGATGGCGGCCACGGCCTCGGCCTCGGAGTCGAAGGGCCGCGCCTTGGCCTTGCGGCGCATCATTTCGGGCACCACGGCGCTCTGCTTCACCACGGCGCCCAGGGGGGCCAGGTTGCCGTAGAGCACGGCGATGCCGCCCTCTTTGGCGTAGGGCGCGTCGATGGGCCGGATGATCTCGTAGTCGCGCACGGCGGCTTTGCGTTCGGTGAGGTTTTCGCCCACGGTTTTGCCCGTGCAGGTCAGCGCGCCGGTTTCGATGAGCCCGGCCTTGTTCAGCTCGGCCATGGCGGCCTGGATGCCGCCCGCGGCGTGCAGGTCCTGGATGTAGTGCGGACCGGCCGGGGAAAGGCGGCAGAGGTTCGGCGTGTTGCGGCTCACTTCGTCGAAGATGGCCAGGGTGAGCGGCAGCCCGGCCTCGCGGAAGATGGCGGGCAGATGCAGCACGGTGTTGGTGGAGCAGCCCAGGGCCATGTCCATGCGCACGGCGTTTTTCACACTCTTTTCGGTCACGATGTCGCGCGGGCGGATGTTGCGCTTCAGAAGCTCCATGACCTGCATGCCCGCCTCTTTGGCTAGGCGGATGCGCGCGGCGGCCACGGCGGGAATGGTGCCGTTTCCGGGCAGGGCCAGGCCGATGGTTTCGGACAGGCAGTTCATGGAATTGGCGGTGAACATGCCCGCGCACGAGCCGCAGCCGGGGCAGGCGTTCTCTTCAAGTTCGGCCAGTTCGGCCTCGTCCATCTTGCCCAGCTTCACCTTGCCCACGGCCTCGAACACGTTGATCAGGTCCACCTTTTTGCCGCGCAGTTCGCCGGCCATCATGGGCCCGCCGGACACGACGATGGTGGGGATGTTGAGCCGCAGCGCGGCCATGAGCATGCCCGGCACCACCTTGTCGCAGTTGGGAACCAGCACCAACGCATCGAACGGGTGGCCGGAGGCCATGATCTCGATGGAATCGGCGATGAGTTCGCGGCTGGGCAGCGAGAAATGCATGCCTTCGTGGTTCATGGCCAAGCCGTCGCACACGCCGATGGTGGGAAACTCCATGGGCGTGCCCCCGGCCATGCGCACCCCGTCCTTTACGGCCTGGACGATTTTGTCCAGGTGGATGTGGCCGGGGATGATCTCGTTGGCGGAGTTGGCGATGCCGATGAGCGGGCGGCGCATCTCCTCGCGCGTCATGCCGAGCGCGGCCAGAAGCGAGCGGTGCGGAGCCTTTTCCAGACCCGCGGTCATTTTGGAGCTGCGGGCGGTCATTTTCTTGCTGGCGGACATAGGGTGTCTCCTGTTTGAGTCGGCGAAAAACGGCGGTGCGACTACCTTCTGGCGGCGATGAATGCGGCGATGCCGGCCACGCAGGTGGTGGCGAAAACCAGGGCGAAGCTTTGCCACGCGGGCAAGTACTCCACCTTCAGGAAAAGCGGCGGCACGTCAAGCACGCTTCTGAGCCAGGATTGCAACATTTTCAGGCACACGAGGGAGAGCACGCTGCCCACGAAGCCCTGCACCACGCCGTTGGCGAACAGCGGCGCGCGGATGAACCAGGGCTGCGCACCCACCAGCGAGAGAATCTCCACCTCGTCCTTGCGGGCCAGCATCATGAGCTTTAGCGTATTGCCCACCACCAGCCCCACCACCAGGGCGAAGAAGCCCAGGGCGGGCCAGGCCGCGCTCTGGATCAGCGCTATCCAGCCCGTGGCCAGCGAGAGCTGCGTGGCGTTGTAGGTGACCTTTTCCACGCCGGGCAGCCCGGTGAGCCGCGCGTACATGCGGCCCATCCAGGGCTCCGGGGCCTCGCCGGGCGGAATGTCGAAGCTTACCAGGGCGGTGGGCGGCAGGATGTTCTCGCCCTCCAGCCAGGAGAAGTCGTCTTGGGCCGGGGCGGAGGCGTTGGCCTCGCCGGGGGCCTTGGCGGCGGGCACCGTGGCCGAAAGTCCGCGCGTCAGCTCGACCATGGCGGCGCGCGGCGTGAAGGTGGACACCTCGGCCACGCCGGGCACGTGCTTCAGGTCCGCCCACTGGGTCTCCACGTCCGTCATGTTGGAGCTGGCGCTCCAGTAGATTTGGAACCGCGCCTGGGCCTGGGTTTTGAGCACCTCGCGCTGCACGTTGTGCAGAATCAAGAGGCCCGTGCCCGCCAAAAGCGCCACCATGCACACGGTGATGAGCGTGCACAGCTGCGGCAAGGGGTAGCGGCGCATGTCGGCCACGCCGCGCATCATCAGTTTGCTGGTGCTCATGCGCCCCCTCGTTTGGACAGGTGGCCGGCAACGCATTCGGCCCCGCTCAAAATTTCGGCCGTGGGCAGGCTGATTTGCCCGCGCACCAGGTGCACTTGCCGGGCCTCTGGCGCCCAGGAGAGCACCTCCCTGTTGTGCGTGGCCATGATGATGGTTGTGCCGTAGGTGTTGAACTGCTTGAACAGGTCGATGAGGTGGCGCGAGAGCTCGGCATCCAGGTTGCCTGTGGGCTCGTCGGCCAGAATGAGCTCCGGATTGACCACCATGCTGCGGGCGATGGCGACGCGTTGTTGCTCGCCGCCGGAAAGCTCGCGGCAGGGCGCGTAGGAGCGCTCCTCCAGGTCAAGGGCGCGGATGACGGCGCGCACGCGGCGGTCGATGCTGGAACTGGGCACGCCGCGCACCTCGAGCGCGATGGCGATGTTCTCGAACACCGTGCGCTCCGGCAGCACCTTGAAGTCCTGGAACACCACGCCCACCTTGCGCCGCAGGGCGGGCAGGCCGGAGGACCGCAGGCGCATGAGGTCCACGCCCGCCACCATGGCCGCGCCGCTCTTGGGCTTCAGGTCGCCGTAGAGCACGCGCAAAAGGGTCGTTTTGCCCGCGCCGCTGGGGCCGGTCAAAAACACGAACTCGCCGCGCTCCACGTGGAGCGAAACGTTGTTCAGGGCCTGCGCGCCGCCCAATATGCAGCTGACATGATCGAGATGCACCATACGTCCGGCATCACTACGCCAAAGCGCGGCGGTTTGGAAGAGGGCGCAACCGGCGCGCCCCGGCGGGGTGGCCGGCACGTGGATTTGGCTTTGCAGGCGCAGGCGTATTGGGTAGTGGATAGGGTGAGGTTGGGAGAAGGAGGGGGGAGATGGAAAATAAGATTATTCGGTGCTGCAAGTGTCACGAGTACAACTGGAAAACATCTGAAGATGCCGAAAAGAGAGTCTATACCGATGCCAGGGGACAGGAGTATTGCCTCTTTCATGCCCCGAAGCACGAGAAGAAAGACAGTAGTGGCAAACCCATGTCCCTGGATATGTTCAATAATAGGCTCTTTAAATATGTCGAGAAAAGATGGGACGATAGTAATAATATCAGTTGTAATATTTCTGGAACCGTCTTTCCTGGCAACATCGACTTTGCCGCGCATTTTTCAAAATCAAAATGTCTTGAAACAATATCACTTCAACATTCAGTATTTTCAGGGAATGCGAACTTCAGTGGACTAACAATTAAAGGTTTGAGTTTAGAATGGGCCACGTTCCGTGGGGAAGTCGACTTTCGTGGTGCAAAATTTGAAGATGAACCAGCCCTCGGTCATCTTACGTTCCATAGTAGGGCATATTTTGAAAAGGCCGAATTCAAAAAAGGCTGTTGCTTTACCGGATCAATATTTGATGATGCCGCTTGTTTTAAAGAGTGTATTTTTGGAGGTAAAATGATTTTTCATTCAATTAAAGCGTCTAGAAATGGGCTCCGTATGCATAAGTTAACGAAAGAGTCTCTATCATCTCTCATTTTTTCGAGTTTAGAAGCTCCACATTTTTCGTTTAAAGAGTGCCCAGACTGGCCGAGGAATTTTGGTTTTGAAAGTGAAGAACGCACAAGCAAGCTTACGCTGGAAGAACTCTACCGGGCGATGAAACAAAAGGCCCTGGAGGAGCACGACCAGCCCCAAGTTTCTCGCTGGCACTTTCGCGAAAAGGAGATGCAGCTCAAGCAGCTGTTCAACAATAAAAGCAGCAATGATCTTATTGAAGTCGTCGAAGACCGGGAGGCCAAGTGGGAGGAGCGCGCCAAGGCGTGGTTCAAACTGCTGTGGCACCGCCCGCACTGGCCGAAATTCACTCTCACCGGCATATACTGGGCCACTAGCGGCTTCGGCGAACGCGCGGTGCGGGCCGGGCTATGCTTGGTGGTCCTTGTGCTGCTGTCCTTCGTCTTCAATAGCTCTGTCGGCCATTCGCTGTGGCAATTTTTGAACGGGCTGCCGGGTGCGCCGTGGGTCGTTTCCGTTATGCAGAACATCGGGGATGCCACCAATGCCACGGCGGCAATGGAGTACATCCCATTCACAAAGGAGATCAGAGGCGACGGGTGGGTGAAGGTGGGGCGCGGGTTCTGGCAGTTCCTCATCGCCGTGCAATTCACCCTCTTCGCCCTGGCCGTGCGCAACCGCTTCCGGCGCTAGCCGCCTTCTCCGCTTTCGGCCCCGCGCGCCGGGGCAAGCCCCAACGCCTCCCAGAACCTGGGGGCCATTTGCCGCAGCCCGAAGCGCTGCACCACCGTGAAGCGCGCGTTGCGGGCCATGCGTTCCAGGTCCTCGCGATTGTCCGCCAGGTACAGAATGTGCGCAGCCCAGTCGCCGGGCTGGCGCACCAGCAGGCCGTCGTGCCCGTGCGTCAGAATCTGCGTGTTGAAGCCCACGGCAGAGGCCACCGGCACCGCCCCCACGGCCATGTACTGCAGAATCTTGAAGCCGCACTTGCCGCGCGTGTACTCGTCGTCGGTGAGCGGCATCAGCCCGGCCTCGAACCCGCGCAGCTGGTCCGCCTCCAGGCTGGGGCTCCAGCGCTCAAAGCGCACCATCTCGTGCAGTTCGCCCTCGTAGGGCGCGTCCGAAACCACGCGGATCTCCAGGCGCTGGCGGTGCGGCTCCAGCTGGCGCAGCACCTCGGGCAGAAAGAAGAGGTTGCCGGAGGTTCCCATCCAGCCCACGCGGAAAGGCCCGACTCCGGAGGCGTCCGGCGGCGGCGGGGTGTAGGCGTCGGTGTCGAGCAGCGTCGGCAGCACAAAGATGCTGGCCTGGTGCGGGCGGGCGTGCTCGGCCAGGTAGTCGTTGCCCGCAATGACCAGGTCCACGCTTTTGCACGTGTGCGCGAAGCGGGCCTTGATTTTGGCGGACTTCTCCGCGCTGCCGGGGCGGCCCACCTCCGCCGGGTGCAGCGACCACAGGGCGTCGTCCACATCGTACACCAGCTTCTCGCAGCGGCGGCGGATGAGCGAAAGCTCCCACGGGGCGAAGAGCTTTTGCTGGATGACGATGACCCGCGCGCGCGGCAGGCCGAGCAGAAAGGCCAGGCGCTGGTGGATGGCCTTGGGTGCGCGCCGCCAGTCCACGTTCAGGCCCTGGGCGCGGCCCAGCCGCACAAAGGGCAGCACGCGGAAGCGCACGCTGGGCAACGTCTCGCCGGAGGGGGTGAGGAACAGGGCGTCGAGGGTCATGGGCGGCCTCGCTTTTGGGTCAGCATGTCGTCCACCAGGGCCAGAAAGGGTTCCAGCCCGCAGGGCTGGTCGTCGGGCCAGAGGAAGGCCGGGCGCCCGCCCGCCGTGGCGGACTGCGCGGCGGATTCCTCCGCCGCCTGGCGGATGAGCCGGGCCAGGGTTTCGGCGTCGCCGGGATCGGGCAGGATGAAGCGCGGGGGCACGAACACCGCGCTGCCGTTGCGGCTGCTCGATATGGCGGGCAGGCCGCAGGCCAGGGCCTCCAGCACGGCGTTGGAACAGGCGTCGTAGTAGGTGGGCAGGGCGAACACATCGGCCTGGCCATAGAAGCCGGGCATGTCGTCCACTTTGCCGAAAAAGCGCACGCGCTCCGCAACGCCGAGCTCTTTCGCCAGGGCCACCCAGGCGTCCGGGTGGCGCCCCCCGGCCACGGCCAGGCGGACGTTCGGCGGCAGCAGGGCCAAGGCGCGCACCAGCGTGCCCACGCCCTTGAGGGCGAAATTCGTGCCCGCTGTGCACACGACAACATCGCCTTCGGCCAGACCCTGGCTGGCGCGCAGCTCGGCGCGGCGCTGCGCGGAAAGCGGCGCAAAGCGCGTCAGGTCCGGCTTGTTGTAAATGACGCTGACGCGCTCCGGGTTCAGCGCCGGGTGGGCCTCCAGCAGCCAGTCGCGCACCAGGTGCGACACGCAGACCACACGCTGGTTCGGGTTGGCCGGGGTGTCGAACTGCCGGGCCTCCATCCAGCCGATGACGGCGGCGGCGGGCGAAAAGACGCGGCGCAGGCGCTTGCCCAGCCGGGCCAGGCCGGAGCCGTGGGCCGCCAGGGTCAGGCGGTTGAAGATGTCTTGCGGGCCGCCGCCCACGCGCAGAATGTCTTGGTTCCACGTGCGCGAGAGGCCGATGACCAGATCGTAGCGCCGCGTGCGCAGGTGTTTTTCCACCGCCCAGGCGAACCAGAGGTTCTTGATGGCCCGGCCCATGGGCGGCCGACCCAGCGTCACCGGGGTCACGCCCTTGGGCAGCCCGCCCTCGGCCCGGGCGCACAGGTAGTCCACCCGGTGGCCGCGCGCGGCCAGGGCCTCGGCCAGGCGCCAGCCAAAGCCCTCCGCGCCTCCGTAGAGGCCCAGGCGGGGCATGGTGATGGCTATTCTGGGCTGGGACATGGCGGCTCCGTGGGTCGGTGTGGCGGCAGTCTTGAACGAAATGCCCGGCTTTGACAAGACGCGGGGGCTTTGGCATATCCTTGCTGCCGGGTGAAAGACCACCCGGCCCGTATTCTGGAGGCCCCCCATGTTTCCTGCCCTGCCTGCGGACGCAAGCCTGCAGCTGCTGCTCAACCAGGAGTGGCGCTCGCCGGTTCTGGACGCGCTTTTGCCGTTGTTTTCGTTGCGCGCGCCGCTGTTCGCCGCGCTCTGCGTGCTGCTGGTCTGGCGCTCGGCCCTGCGCGGCAAGGGACAGGTGGTTTACTTCATCGTCCTGGTGCTGGCCATGGGCGTCTCCGACCTTTCCTGCAATGTGGCCAAGCACGCCGTGGGCCGCCTGCGCCCCCTGCACGCCGTGGCCGGAACCCACTACCAGGAGTCCGGCCAGTGGGTGCGCCTGCCCGCGGACTACGTTCCGGACCGCGAGCGCGACACCTCGCTGCCCTCGGCCCATGCGGCCAACACGGCGGCGCTGACGGTGCTGGCCGTGCTGTTCTGGCCGCGGCTGCGGCGCGGGCTGTGGGCCCTGCCTGTGGTGGTGGGCTGGTCGCGCGTGTATCTGGGCAAGCATTATCCGCTGGATGTGGCGGCGGGCTGGCTGCTGGGCGCGGCCATCGGCTGGTGCTTCTGGCTGGCCTGGAAGCGCGTGGCCCCGCGCCTCAAACTCGCCATTCTGCCGGACGATCTGTTCCGGCCCTTTCTCTTGCCGCCGCCGGACTGCCGGTAGCGGCCCGCCCCGTTATTCGCCGCCGCCGTTTCCGTTCTTCTCGTCCTCTCCGTCCACGGGCACCGCGCCCTTGCGCTTGTATGCCCGGTACACGGAAAGCCCGATCCAGGTGGACACGGCCAGCAGCGCCACGGAAAGCCCGATGGACAGCATTCTGCCCAGGCCCGTTTGCGCCGAGACTCCGGCCCCGAAAATGGCGAACACGAGGTTCTGCGGGGTGTAGCCCAGGGCCGAACCCAGGATGAAGGGCACGGCGGGAATGCTGGTGACGCCCGCGGCCACGTTGGTGAGCATGTTGTGCCCCACGGGAAACAGCCGGATGGCCAGCGAGGTGCGCCAGGGGCCGGTGCGCAGAAAGGCGTCGAGCTTGCCCACGCGCCTGCCGAAACGGTGCAGCACGAAGTCGCGCCCCAGGGTGCGGGCCAGAACAAAGTCCAGGGCGCAGCCCGCTGCCGTGCCCAGGGTGGCCAGCAGCGTGCCCCAGAACCAGCCGAAGGCATAGCCGCCCAGCAGCGCCGTCAACTGCCGGGGCACGCCCATGGCCGTCACCAGGGCCGTGATGCCCAGAAAGAACAGCACACCGGCCACGCCCTGGCCTTCCACGTGGGCAAGCAGCCACTGGCGGTCGGCCAAATGCTGCTCCAGGCCCAGGGCGCGGGCCAGGGCAACCAGCCCGCCGAACACGGCCAGCATGGCCAGACCCTTGAGCACGGGCTTGAGCCCGCCGGGGCTATCGGCCACCGGAGCCCCCTTCGCGCCGGGCGGCGCGTTTCTCGCGCTTGTCGGTGCGCGGCGCGTGGCTGTTTGCTGAAGAAGCGGACGGAGCATCGGCGGGGCGCTCGCCGCGCGTGCTGTTGATGAGGCAGAAGCCCAGGAACAGCGCCAGCCCTTGCGCCGCGCCGAACACGAGGTCGCTTTGGATGACGGCGTACCAGACGCCCGCCCCGGTGCCCAGCACCAGCGGAATGAACGGCCAGCGCGGGCGGCGGGTGCTTATCTGCCGCAGGCCGAAAACGCCGCGCCAGAGCACGGCCATGATGGCCACGAATTGCAGCAGCACGGCCAGGGCCAGGAGCTGCGTGGAAAACGGAACGTGCACGGCGTCGGGCATGGGGGGCTCCTGCGGGCGGGGTTAGAACCGGCTTCTGGCTTCGACCTTGCGGGCTTCCTCGTGGCGGCCCTGCAGAATCAGGGCCTGGACCAGGGTGTCGCGGAACTCCTGGCGCTCGGGCATCAGGGCGGAGCTTTGGCGCGAGAGCACCTCGGCGATCTGCGGATCCTCCCCGGCGTCCAGGTACAGCCGGGCCAGCATGCCCAGGGCGAAGGCGTCGTTGTGATTGGCGGAAATGGCCAGGTGCAGGTGCTCGCGCGCCAGGTCGCGGTCGCCCTTGGCCAGGGCCACGCGCGCCAGCGGCCGCAGGGCCGAGGCCTCGCCGCCGGGGGTGCCCAGGGCCTTGCGGTACAGCTCTTGCGCCGCGTCCAGGTCGCCCGCGCCCTCGGCCAGGGAGCCCAGGCGCAGCAGGCTGAAGCAGTGGCCGGGGTCCAGGGCCAGGCAGCGTTCATAGGCCGCGCGGGCCAGCCGGTTCTCGTCCAGGCGCTGGCAGGCCCAGCCCAGGTTGTAGTGGGCCATGACATTTTCCGGCTCGGCCTCCACCACCAGCTCGAACTCGCGCCGGGCCTGGTCGGCCTTGCCCAGCTGGGCGTAGCAGATGCCCAGCGAGTTGCGCGCCAGCATGTTGCCGGCATCGGCCAGGAGCGAGAGCTTGAACTCCTCCACCGCAGCGTAGAGGTCGCCCTCCACAAAAAGCCTGTCGGCGGAAACGTTCAAGGACACGGAGTCGAACAGGGCCACGCGCGGCGCGGGCAGAAGCAGGGCGTGCTCCAGGGCCTTGCGCGCGCACTCCAGGGCGTCGGCCTTGGCGAAATTGAGGAACGGGTAGGCGAAAAGGCCCACGGCCAGATCAAGGCCGTGCTCCGCCGCGGCCAGGGCGCACAGCTCCTGGGCCTGGGCCAGGGCCGCCGGGCCGTTGCCGCCGGGCAGAAAATGCACCAGCCCACCCAGGCCGAAACGACCGCCTGCCGCGCGCGCGGGCTTTTGCCCCGGCTGCGCCGGGGGCGGCGTGGCTTGCGCCATGAAGCATTTCTCGGCCAGCGCGGCCACCTGGGTCACGGCGGCGTCCAGGCGTTTCACCGTGCCGCTGCGCCGCTCCATGAGATCCTTGGCCGGGGGCTCGCCGCTGGGCGGCACCACGCGGGTGAGGACCACGGTGAACACCTCGGCCCGCTGGCGAACGCGGCCGAAGAACGACAGGAAGTCGCGGTAGCCGTAAAGCCCGGTGAGCATGTCGCGCTGGGGCTGGCCGCCCTGGGCGCCCTCTCCCGATTCGGCGGCGAAGAGGCTGTCGCGCTCCTGGATGAGGGTCAGGCGGTCGCCGGGCTCCGGCGCCCAGGTGGGGTCGCCCGCGTGCAGCACCTCGGCGAAGGCCATGTCCTCCTGCACCTCGGTGAGCACTATCTCGCCCTTGTAGAGCGCGGGTGAGCGGCCCAGCAGGCGCTCGTCGCCGGAAAGCCGGGCCTCGAAGGTGCGCTCCTGGAATTTGGGCGACCACACGAGGTAGCGCAGGCCCTCCTGCGCGCCCACGCTGCGGCCCAGGCTCACCGAGAGCCGCTGCATGGGCAGCACCTCGAGGATGCGCCCGCCGCCGCGCAGAATGTCCTGAAAGCCGAAGACCCGGTTGCGCCCGTGGTCCTTGCTGGTGCCCACGGCCTTGGCCGCCGCGCGCATGAGGATGCGTGCCTGCTCCGCCGGGGTGCGCTGGAGCTGCGGGCCGCGCAGGCTCTGGGGATAGTTGGCGTAGCCTAGGCTGGCGGAGACGCCGATGAGGTCGCCGGTGATCTCGTCCTGGAAGTTCAGGTTGCCGATGGCTTGGCGCACCAGCTCGGCCAGCTGGAAGGAGCCCTTGGGGCTGGCGTCGGGCACCAGAATGGCGAAGGTGTCGTTGTGGATGCGCGCGGCGGTGACGTGGCGTGGGCAGGTGGCGGCGATGGCTTCGCCCACCTGGGCCACCATCTGGTCGCCCAACTGGTAGCCGTAGCGCTCGTTGATCCACTGGAACGAGTCCAGGTCGAGCAGGATGATGCCCAGCGAGGCGCTGAAGCACTGCACCTCCGGGTCGGAGCGGCCTCCGGTGGTGGCCTCCAGGCAGTGGCGGATGAGCGCGATCTCCTGGGCCAGCACCTTGTGGAAATGTTCGCGGCAGGCCAGCCCGGTCAGACTGTCCGTCACCGTGCGCTTATACAGCAGCAACTGTTCCAGCACCTTGCCGGCCATGGCCTGGCACAACGGCGGCAGGGCCTTGGGCGCGGCGAGCTTGACCCCGCGCGCCACGAACACTCCCAGACGCCGGCCGCCCAGAATCAGCGGCAGCACCAGCTCGCGGCTGCCCGCGTCGTAGCGCAGCTCCGGGCCGGGGTCGCCCTCGCGCGGGAAGTACAGGCTGTAGGATGTAAAGGGCACAAAGGCGCGGATGGCGTCCTTCAGGCTGTGCTCCAGGTCGATGAGATCCTGGCGCGTGAGCTGCACGCTTTGGTCGGCCAGGATGTCCGTGAAGATGTCGGCGGAGGGTCGCATGGCCAGCGTTCTATCCTGCCGCAAGGTCCAGCACAAGGCCCTCTGGCCGGGGCGGGAAATATCTGTGGACAGCCGGAGGCATTCGTGCCATGTCTCGCTTCCGAAAAACGACCCTCCGGGAACTCCGCATGGAACTTCTCACCACCCCCGCATCCTTACGGCAACAGTGCACCGCTTGGCGCAAACAGGGCCTTTCCATCGCCCTGGTGCCCACCATGGGCTTTCTGCACGCCGGGCACATGTCGCTGCTCGACCACGCACGCCAGCGCGCCGACCGCCTTGTTGTCAGCATTTTCGTGAACCCCACCCAGTTCGGCCCCAACGAGGACCTGGACCGCTACCCGCGCGACCTGCCCCACGACCTGGCCCTGGCCGGGGAGCATGGCGCGGACGCCGTGTTCGCGCCGGAGCCGGGGGCCATGTACCACCCGGACCACACCACCTGGGTCGAGGTGCCGGAGCTGGCCAAGGGCCTGTGCGGCGCTTCCCGGCCCATTCATTTTCGCGGCGTGTGCACGGTGGTGCTCAAGCTGCTGAACCTGGTGCGGCCCGAGGTGGCCGTGTTCGGCCAGAAGGACTGGCAGCAACTGGCCATTTTGCGGCGCATGGCCCGCGACCTGGACCTGGATGTTGAGCTGGCGGGCATGCCCATTTTCCGCGAATCAGACGGCCTGGCCCTGAGTTCGCGCAACGTTTACCTGACGCCTGAAGAACGCGCCCTGGCCCCGGCCATCCACCAGGGCCTTGCGCTGGTGCAGCGGTGCGTGCGCGAAGGCCGGCGCGACGCCGCAAGCCTGGAGCTAACGTTCCGGTCGCATTTGGCCGAAAAGCTGCCCGGGGCGCGCGTGGACTACGCGAGTTTTGTGCACCCGGAATCGCTGGAGCCGGTGGCCCGGCTCGACGCACCCACCCTGCTCGCCGTCGCGGTGTTCGTCGGCAAGGTGCGCCTTATAGACAATAAGCTGCTAGAGGTGTAATTGCACATGCCCAGACGCACGTTTTTAAGCGCCAAGATCCACGGAGCCACCCTCACCTCGCTCAATTTGGACTACGAGGGCAGCATTTCCGTGGACCCGGCCCTGCTTGAAGCGGTAGGCATTCTGCCCTACGAGCAGATTGATGTGCTGAACCTGGACAACGGGGAGCGGCTGACCACCTACGCCATCCTCGGAAAGCCGGGAGAGATCTGCCTGAACGGCGCCGCCGCACACAAGGGCAAGCCCGGGCAGCGAGTGATTTTGGTGACTTATCTGGAGCTGGAGCCCGAGGAAATACCCGCGCACAAGCCCAGAGTCATACGTGTGGATGCCGCCAACAGGCCCGAGGCGGCCCACTAAACCAAATGCTTACCTGATATACTGGAGGATTCTGCATGATTTCGCCCAAAAGCCGTTACATGTTCACTTCCGAGTCCGTCACCGAAGGACACCCGGACAAAGTGGCCGACGCCATTTCCGATGCCGTCCTCGACGCCCTCATCGGCCCGGATCCCCACTCCCGCGTCGCCTGCGAGACCCTGGTCACCACCGGCATGGCGTTCATCGCCGGTGAAATAACCACCAAGGCCTACGCCGACCTGCCGTCCATCGTGCGCGAGACCGTGAAGGAAATCGGCTACAACAGTTCCGAAATGGGCTTCGACTACGCCACCTGCGCGGTCATGTCCTCCATCGACAAGCAAAGCGCCGACATCGCCCAGGGCGTTGACCGCGTGAAGCCCGAAGACCAGGGCGCCGGCGACCAGGGCATGATGTTCGGTTTCGCCTCCAAGGAAACCCCCACGCTGATGCCCGCGCCCATCTACTACGCGCACCAGCTCTCCCAGCGCCTGACCTTTGTGCGCAAGCAGGGCATTTTGAAGTTCCTGCGCCCCGACGGCAAGACCCAGGTGGCCGTTGAGTACGAAAAGGGCAAGCCCGTGCGCATCGACAACGTGGTCTGCTCTGCCCAGCACGATGAGACCATCGAGCACGGCGACCTCGTCGAGGCCATCAAGAAGGAAGTGATCTACCACACCCTTCCCCAGAACCTCATCGACGACAAGCTGAAGGTCTACGTGAACCCCACCGGCCGGTTCGTCATCGGCGGCCCCGTGGGCGATTGCGGCCTCACCGGCCGCAAGATCATTCAGGACACCTACGGCGGCGCGGGCGCCCACGGCGGCGGCGCTTTCTCCGGCAAGGACCCCTCCAAGGTGGACCGCTCCGGCGCGTACATGGCGCGCTATGTGGCCAAGAACATCGTGGCCGCGGGCCTGGGCGACGTGGCCGAAGTGCAGATCGCCTACGCCATCGGCGTGGCCGACCCCGTCTCCGTGGTCTGCACCACCCACGGCACCGGCCAGGTGGACGACGCCGTGCTGACCAAAGCCGTGCGCGAAGTGTTCGACCTGCGCCCCTACTTCATCCTGAAGCGCCTTGACCTGCGCCGCCCCATCTATAAGCTCACCACCAACTACGGCCACTTCGGTCGCGAGCTGCCCGAGTTCACCTGGGAAAAGACCGACGCCGCCGCCGACCTCAAGACGGCCTGCAAGCTCTAAAAGAAGACAGAAGAGGCTTTCCGGGGGGGCGAATGCCCCCCCGGCCACTTCACTTGCCTGAGGGGTGGGGAGAGCGCACCGCCTGTTGTGCCCTGTCCCGCCAATCCTCCCAAAGCGAAAAGCTCCTTCCGGCGAAGCCGTCGGAAGGAGCTTTTTGCGTTTTGGGGATTCCAAAGAGAATCGTTCCCCCCAAGGAAGGTTCTTTTCTTTGCCTTTCTTTTTGCCTAGGCGTCTCCGCGCAGTGCGGCGATGGGGTCGAGCATGGCGGCGGTGCGGGCGGGTTTGATGCCGAAGATGACGCCGATGGCCAGGGCGCTGGCCAGAGACAAGAAGAACACCTTCCAGGAGAAGAGGATTTGCAGCATGCCCAGCCGGGTGAGCAGCTGTCCGAGTCCGAGTCCGAGTCCCAGGCCGACCAGTCCGCCGATGGCGGTAAGCATGGCGGCCTCGATGAGGAACTGGACGAGGATGGCGTTTTGCGTGGCGCCCAGGGCTTTTTTCAGGCCGATTTCGCGGCTGCGTTCGCTGACGCTGATGGAGAAGAGGTTGGCGAGCACGAATCCGCCCACGGTCATGGAGGCTGCGGCGGTAACGCCCAGGAAGGCCACGAGTCCGCCTTTGAAGGCGGAGAGGAACTTGAGGATTTCGTCGGCGGTGATGATGGAGAAGTCGTCGTCCTGGCTTGGGGGGATATTGTGGCTCATGCGCAGAAAGGCGCGCAGGTTCTCCACGTGGGTTGACATATACTGTGGTTCCAGGAACTTGATGCGCATGGCGCGGTAGTATTTGCGGTCCAGGTTGAAGCGGCTGGTAAGGGTGGTGATGGGGATGATGATGCGGTCGTCCACATCGCCGCCGCCGCCGGAGGCTCCGCGGTACTTGAGCCGGCCGATGACCTGGACCTGGAATTTGCCCGCCTGGAAGGTGCGGCCAATGGGCGACTGGTCGCCGAAGAGCTCGCGGGCGGGCTTGTCGCCCATCAGGGCCACGCGGGCGCCCAGGCGCACGTCTTCCTCGGAGAGGTCGCGCCCTTCGACCAGGGGCCAATTCCAGGCGCTGGCGTAGTTTTCGGTGGCGCCCACCACCAGGGTGCCGGGCAGGTTTTTGTCCTGGTAGCGCAGGGGAATGTCTTGCCGGGCGCGCATGGGCACCACCAGCGACACGCCGGGCAGCGACTGCCGGATGCCGCGCATGTCGTCCTGGGTGAGGGTGTTGACGCGGGCGCCCACAGCCTGTTTCTTGAAATTGCCGCCGAAGACGAGGGCTGCGTCGGGCCCGAACCATTCCACCAGTTCAACGGCCTTGCGCTCCGCCCCGTCTACGGCGGTGACGATGAGGGTGAGGGAGGCCACCCCGAACCCCACCCCGAGGATGACAAAGAGCGAGCGGGCCTTGTAGGCCCAGACGGCTGCCTGGGCCATGCGGCGCAGGCGGGCCAGCAGTGTCAGCGCGCCCGGCTTCATGCTCCCTTGCTGGCGCAGGCCGGGCTTTCGGCCAGGCAGGCCTCCATGCAGGCGGCCAGGCGCTTGATGCCTTCGTCGATGGTGGCGGCGTCGGCGTTGGAGTAGTTCAGGCGCAGGGTGTTTTCGCCGGTGCCGTCCACAAAGAAGGCCGCGCCGGGCACAAAGGCCACCTTGCTCTCCACGGAGCGCTTCAAGAGTTCCGTGGCCGAGAGGTTTTCCGGCAGGGTGACCCAGAGGAACATGCCTCCCTCGGGCTCGGTGACCTGCACGTTCTTGGGGAAGTGCTTGGCGATGGCGGCCTGCATGGCCCGGCACTGCTTGCCGTAGAGTTCGCGGATGCGCGCCACATGTTCCTCGAAGTCGTTGTCGGCCAGGAACTGGTGCACGACCATCTGGTCCAGCGATCCGGTGTGCAGGTCGGCCGCCTGCTTGGCGATGACCAGGCGCTCCATGATGCCGCCCTTGGCCACGATCCAGCCCAGGCGGAAGCCGGGCGCGGCGACCTTGGAGAAGGTGCCGAGCAGCATGGAGTTCTCGGGCCGCTGCTTGTACACCGGGGGCAGGGCCTGGCCGTGGAAGCGCAACTCGCCGTAAGGGTCGTCCTCCAGAAAGAATATTTTGTGCCGCGAGAGTATCTCGGCCACTTTGGCGCGTTTCTCCTCGGAGTAGGACAGGCCGGAGGGGTTCTGGAAGCTGGTGACGGCGTAGAACAGCTTGGCTCCGGCCACGGCCTTTTCCAGGGCGTCCAGGTCCGGGCCGTCGTTTTCCAGCGGTACGGAGCGCCACTTGGGCCGGAAGATGGTGAAGGCCTGGATGGCGCCCAGGTAGCCGGGCTTTTCCATGACGACGGTATCGCCCGCGTTGATGGCCACCTTGGCCACAAGGTCCAGCGCCTGCTGGGAGCCGGTGGTGATGAGGATGTCGTTCGGGCTCACGTCCATGCCCATGCGCGTGCGGTAGCGGTCGGCGATCCACTGGCGCAGGGGCAGGTAGCCTTCTGTGGTGGAATATTGCAGGGCGCTGGGGCCGGCTTCGTGGAGCACCTTGGCGGCGGCGGCGGCGATTTCGGCCACCGGGAAGGCGGCCGGGTTGGGCAGGCCGCCCGCGAAGGAGATGACCGAGGGGTCGGCCGTGACCTTCAAAATTTCGCGGATGAAGGAACGCTGGGCCTTGGCCACGCGGTCGGCAAACTGGGGCATGAGGGGGGTCTCCTTGTCTGGTTGTTGGGAACGAGTGTAGGCGTGTGGCCCGGCAATTTCAACCCTGCCCGGCTTGACAACCATCAGGCAAGCAGAGAAGCATCCAGGCAGGCGAAAGCGCCCAAAGGAGAACGCCATGACCGACGCCGACAAGGTTTTTCGCGACATTGAGGCCATCCGCGCCAAGAATCCGGTGGTGCTGTCCATCACCAACTACGTGGTGACCAACACCACGGCCAACGCCCTGCTGGCCCTGGGCGCCTCGCCCATCATGAGCCACGCCGTGGAGGAGATGGCCGAACTGGTCGCCATCTCCGGGGCCGTGGTCATCAACCTGGGCACCGTGGCGCCGGAGTACCTGGCCGCCATGGAGCCCGCCTGGGCGGCGGCGGACGCGGCCCGCGTGCCTGTGGTGCTCGATCCCGTGGGCGCTGGCGCCAGCATGCTGCGCACCGTGACCCCCCTGGCCCTCTTGGGCGCGCACCAGCCGTTCATCGTCCGGGGCAACGCCTCGGAGATCATGACCCTGGCGGGCGATGCCGCCTCGGCCGCGCGCGGGGTGGACTCCACAGTCAAGAGCGATTCCGCTTCCAGCGCGGCGCGCGCCCTGGCCATGAAGCACCACTGCGCGGTGGTGGTCAGCGGCGAGTCCGACCTCGTCACCGACGGCGGGGCCAAGCTGCGCGTTTTGGGCGGCAGCCCGCTGATGCCGCGCGTCACCGGCCTGGGCTGCACGGCCACGGCCTTGTGCGCCGCCTTTGCCGCCGTGAACCAGAACCCGCTGGAGGCCGCGCTGCACGCCTCAATCACCATGAAGATAGCGGGGGAGATGGCCGAGGCCAAGGCCAGCGGGCCGGGCACCCTGCAACTGCACCTGTACGACGCCCTGTACAACATGAGCGCCCAGGACGTGGCCGACCACATCAAGGTGGTGCGCTAGTCATGACCCGGCCCGGCATCGACCTCTCGGTGTATCTGGTGACGGACCGCGCCCTGTGCCTGGGGCGGCCCCTGGCCGAGGTGGTGGCCCAGGCTGTTTCCGGCGGCGCGACCATGGTGCAGCTGCGCGAGAAGCTCGCGCCGACCCGCGAGTTCGTGGAGCTGGGCCGGGCGCTTGCGGCTTTGCTGGCCCCGCTGGGGGTGCCGCTGATCATCAACGACCGCCTGGACGTGGCCCTGGCCGTGGGCGCCCAGGGCGCGCACCTGGGCCAGAACGACATGCCCGTGGCCGAGGCCCGCCGCCTGCTGGGGCCGCGCGCCATCCTGGGGCTTTCGCTGGAGACCCCGGAGCAACTGCGCGAGGCGGAAAGACTGCCGCCGGGGCTGGTGGATTACTATGGCCTGTCCCCCATCTTCCAAACGCCCACCAAGGCCGACGCCGGGCCGGGCTGGGGTTTGGCCGGGCTGGGCCAGGCCCGGGCCGAGGTGGACGCGGGCAGCAAGCGCCAGCTGGTGGCCATCGGCGGCATCGGGCTGGACAACGCGGCCAGCGTGTTGCGCTGCGGGGCCCACGGCCTGGCGGTTGTTTCGGCCATCTGCTCCGCTTCGGACCCGCGGGCCGCCAGCCGCGAGCTGCGCGAGGCCGTGCGCCGAGAGCGCGGCTAGCCCGCTCATCCGTCACGCAAACGCAAGGGAGGCTCCCATGAACACTTCCGGCATCGAGGGATACGTCATCCGCCGCATGGAGCGGCCGGAGCTGGACGAGGCCTTGAAGCGGGCCGCCGCCGAGGGCTGGAACCCGGGGCTGAACGACGCCGAGGCCTTCTGGCGCGCGGATGAGGCCGGCTACTTCGCGGGCACGCTGGGGGGCCGGATTGCGGCGACCATTTCCGCCGTGCGCTACGGCGCGGACGAACACGGCCCGGCCTTCGGCTTCGTCGGCCTGTACATCGTGCGGCGGGAGCTGCGCGGGCGCGGGCTGGGCCTGCGGCTTTGGAGCGCCGCCCTGGAGAGCCTGGACGTGCCCACCATTGGTCTGGATTCCGTGGTGGCCCAGCAGGACACCTACAGCAAGGACGGCTTTGTCATGGCCCGGCGCAGCTGCCGCTATGAAGGCCGCGCCGGCGGCGGGATGCCTGCGGGCCTGCATCCATTGGCGGAGAGCCCTTTCGAGGAGGTGCTGGCCTATGACAGGCGCTGTTTTCCGGCCCGGCGCGAGGCCTTCCTGAAGGCTTGGCTGACCCTGCCCGGACACGTGGCCCTGGGCCAGGCGCGCGGCGGGCGGCTGGCCGGGTTCGGCGTGGTGCGGCCCTGCGGCGTGGGCAGCAAGATCGGTCCGCTCTTTGCCGATGACGAGACCGTGGCCCGCAGCCTGTTCCACGGCCTGTGCGCGGCTGCGCCGCACGGCCCGGTGTTCCTCGACGTGCCCATGAGCCACGGCGCGGCAGTGCGCTTGGCCGAGGCCCACGGCATGCGCCCGGTGTTCGAGACAGGGCGCATGTACCGCGGCCCGGCCCCGGAGTACGACCTGGGCCGCGAGTTCGGCGTCACCACCTTCGAACTGGGCTAGGAGCCGCGGCGTCTACAGGCTCAAAACGCCGACAATCACCACGATGAGCCGCGCCACGGCGTCCACCGCCGTCGCCATGGCCGCGATGGCCTCGCCGGGCTTGGCCAAGGCCTTGCCGGCCTCCTCCAGGGCCTTGCTGGATTTCTCCATCTCGGCGGCGATGGCGGCGTAGCCCTCCGTGCCTTTGCGCAGGGCCCGCAGCGCCGCCTTGCTGGCGTAGTAGCGGCAGTCCTGCGCCCGCTCGAAGGCCCGTTCGCTCTCCTCACCCGTGGTCGCGCAGGCCAGCTTCGTCAGCTCCGTGGCCCGGTCCAACAGTTGGTCGGCCAAGGTTTTCGGCATGGCTCATTCCTCCTGGGGCGCTAAATGTTTTCCAGCTGCTGCGCGAGGGCCAGGGCCTGCTCGGCGGCGGCCACAAAGGCCTCCAGGCGTTGCAGCGGCGTGCCGGGCTTGTCCAGGCTTTCCAGCAGCTCGGCGTGGGCCTCGGGCAGGGCCTGCACCGCCTTGTCCATGGAGGTTATGGCGCCGGCCAGTGCCAGGCCGTTCTTGTATTGCTGCAACACCTTGGCGTCGTAGGCCACGCGCTTTTCGTAGTCCGCGGGGCGCGTCTTGTCCGCCTGCCCCACCGAGAATTCCATGTAGCTCCTGGCCAGCGTGGCCACGTAGCCGTTGTCCAGAAGCAGCTTCTCCGCCAGGGTCTGGATGCCGCCCTGCGAGCCCGCGAGGAGTGTGCGCAGGGCCTTTTTGCGTTCGCCCTCCACATACAGCCCGCCGGCGGCCCTCGCCGCCGAGCCCAGCAGCGTTGTGGCGTTCTGTAGGTTCGCCGCCTCCGCCACCAGCGGGGTGAGGGCGTTTTGCAGGCTCTCCAGGCTGGCGCAGAGCGTGGCCGTGGAGGTGTTCGTGCCCGCGGCGTAGTCCGTGGTGGCCAGGGTGTTCAGCAGCGACCCATAGCGCGCCAAGGCTTCCAGGGCCTCCAGCCGCGCTTGGAGCAGGGGCCTGGGGTCCTCGAACCGGCGTACCTTGCCTTTCTCGTCCTTGCCGCAGGGAATGCCCGTCCCGGAAAGCAGATGCCGGTAGGAGGCCTCGTTGCCCGGCAGGGCCAGGCACTGGGCGGTCAGCCCGTCCCACAGACTCTCCACTCCGCCGTAGTTGGTCTGCGCGTTCTGAACCAGGGCGGCGGTGGCGGTTTTGAAGGCCGTGTACTTTGTGCCGCGGGCGGCGGTGCTTGCGCAGCCTGCCAGCGCCACGACAACAACGATCAACAACAAGGGCGTAAAGCGTTTTCTTCTCCGCATGGTCCCCTCCTTGATTGCCGGCTTGCGCAGGACGGTCCTGTTCGCGCCCGACCTCCCCTCTCGCATATTGCAAGACCGAAGCGGAGAGTCAACGTACTGTCAGGATTGGTGGGCAAAAAAAACCGCCTCCCCCGAGGGAGAGGCGGCGAAAAGACCATGTGGCGCGGCTCCTTAGCCTGACCGCTCCCGATCAGGCCGCTTCTTCAGTCAGAACCCGTGGCGCAGGTACTGGCGCTCCGGCCGGTTGATGAGCTGGCTGTAGCGGTAGCCGTCCCTGGCCTGGGCTTCCCCGTACAAGGCCAAGCCCTTGGCGCGGCAGCCGGGGCAGGCGTCCAGCGGTATCTCCACCCCCAGGCAGGCCGGGTTCTTGGTCGTGCGGCTGACGATTTTCAAGAGCCCCCGGCAGGAGCCGCAGAGCAGCAGCTCCTCGGTCTGGGCCTCGGTGATGTCGTCGGTGTCGTAGTAGATGTTCTTATGGCGCACGAACCAGTCGTCGCCGTCCACGGTGGTGACGGTGCCGTCCGTGGAGGCCTCGCCCATGGCGGGCGGGTTGAAGTACAGCTCCGGCAGGGTGTCGCACAGCTTGGCCAGGTACTCGGCTATCTGCGGCCGCTGGGCGTGGCGCACGGCGTCGAAGCCCGGCTCACGCACGCCGGAGTAGTCCAGCCCGGCCATGGACAGGCAGATGCCCAGGTTCACATAGGGCAGCGCGCCCTGGATGGAGTAGCCTCCCTCCAGCACGGCGAGGTCGGCGTCCAGGAGTCCGGTCAGCCGGGCATAGCCCTGGGCCGTCAGGTTCATGTTGGTAATGGGGTCGGTGAAGTGGTTGTCCTGCCCGGCGGAGTTGATGACCACCTCGGGCTTGAAGTCGCGCAGGATCGGCATGACCACGCGCTCCATGGCCATCATGTAGCCTTCGTCCGAGGTGCCCGGCGGCAGGGGGATGTTGATGGTGCGGCCCAGCGCCTTCGGCCCGCCGCAGTCCTTGGGGAAGCCGGTGCCGGGATAGAGCGTGCGGCCGTCCTGGTGCAGCGAGATGAACAAAACGTCCGGGTCGTGCCAGTAGATGTCCTGGGTGCCATCGCCGTGGTGGCAGTCGGTGTCGACCACCGCGATGCGCCGCTTGCCGTAATTCTCGCGCAGGTGCTCGATCATCACGGCCTCGATGTTGATGTTGCAGAATCCGCGCGAGCCGTGGACGACCTTCATGGCGTGGTGGCCGGGGGGGCGCACCAGGGCGAAGGCCTTCTTGCTCTTGCCCTGCATCACTAGGTCCGCGGCGGTGATGCAGCCGCCGGCGGCCACCAGGTGCGAGCGCGTGGCCACGGCCTCCACCTCCGGAAAGCAGAAGTGCGCGCGCTCCACGTCCTCGCGCGTGGCCACGGCTGGCTTGTGCTCGTCCACGCCCTCGATGTCGAAGAGGCCCTCCTCTTTCAACTGGTCCTGGGTGTAGAGCAGGCGCTCCTCGCGCTCCGGGTGGGTGGGCGAAATGCTCCAGTCGAAGGCCGGGAAAAGGATGACCCCCAGGCTGTTTTTGGCCTCGTGCATGGCCTACCTCCCGTTTCCGGCAAAGGCGAAGGCCACGCCGGGCTTGATCTGGCATTTCACGCGGATGTTGCGGCCCGTGGTGGCGCCGTCGCTGACCATGTTGAAGCTGGAGGCGTCGTTGACCTGGGCGTTGTCGCGGTCGGCGAACACGCCCATTTCCGAAAGGTGCGCCAGCAGGTGGTTCAAGGCGTCGCGCTCGGCCTCCTTGAGGCTGTAGTTGCGCGGCACGTTTTCGCGGTGGCCCAGCGCGGGAATGAACATGATGCCCTTTTCCGTGTCGGCGAAGAGCTCCAGGCTGGCCGTGTTGCGCGTCAGCGCCGCGCCGATTGCGTTGGCCACGCCGAAATGCTCCGGCACCACGGTGAACAGCTCGAAGCGTTGGCGTACGGGCTCCTTCATGGCGCTGGCCGGGCCGCCCATGACGTACACGCGCTTGGGCACCACGCGGCGGCCTTCCAGCAGTTCGTGGATGGTGTACACGGGTTTGTCGTTGATCTCGTCGAGGAGTTCGCGAGTGGCTTTGTGGATGGCCTCGGCAGCGGCCTCCACGGCGCTTTTCGCCAGCACCTCCGGCGTCATGGAGTGGCAACGGGCAAAGGCCGCCACGGCCTGGCGCGAGGCCTCCACGTTGCCATGGCTGGCGTTGCCGGTGCAGTTCAGGGCGTCCAGCAGCGTGGGCCGGGCGTTCTCGGCGCAGGCGCAGCCAGGCTCCACGCAGTCGGCCTGGGAAGGCCCCAGCCGGTTCGGCCCCACGCGCACGGCCTCGCCCAGCACGCTCAAGGCCGAGTCGCCGCCGATGCCGATGGAGTGCACCTTGAGCGCGCGCACCAGCGTGGGGTGGGAGCCGATGTGGATGCCGTCGTGCTCCACCAGCGGCTGGCCGTCCACGAACACGGCAATGTCCGTGGTGGTGCCGCCGATGTCCAGGATCACCGAGTCGTGCGTGATGTCGCACAGGGCGATGATGCCCATGACGCTGGCGGCCGGGCCGGAAAAAATGCTCTGCACGGGCATCTTGCGTGCCTGGGCCAGGGGAAAGGTGCCGCCGTCGGCCTTGAGGGTGTTCACGCGGACGTGCCCCAGCCCCAGCCGCCCCAGGCTCTGCTCCACGGCGTCGGCAAAGGCGCCAAACACCCGCCACACCGCGCAGTTGTAGTAGGCCGTGGCCAGCCGCCGGGGAAAATTGAGCCTCCCGCCCAGCTCGTGGCCCAGGGTCACGGCGTCGGGGCCGTCTCCTCCCAGGGGGCCGATGAGCTGGCGCAAGGTGTTCTCGTGCAAGGGGTTGCGGGTGCTGAACTTGCCCACGCAGCCGAACACCCGCACCCCGGCCTTGCGGCACGAGGCGATGGCCGCCGCGACTTCGGCAGCGTCCAGGCGCTCAATCTCGCTACCGCGGTGGTCAATGGACCCCTTGAGCGCGTGGTAATCCTTGCAGAGCATGAAATCGCCCGCGTGGATGCCCGGACCCGCCACCACCAGCATGCCCACGTCCTCGGTGGTGCCCTGGACGATGGCGTTGGTGGACAGCGTGGTCGAAAGGTTCAGCTGGCGCACGTCCTGGGGCGCAATGGTCGCAAGAATGCCCGCCAGGGCGGCGTTCACAGAGGCCAGCAGATCCTGATGGTCGGTCTTGACCTTCACCTGGGCGGCAATGCCCGATTCGTCGAGCGCCACGGCGTCCGTGTGCGTGCCGCCTACATCGATGCCGAGATACATGGGCAGGCCCCCTTGGCTGTTTGAAGGCTTCGGCAATGCTTTCCGGGGCATAGCACCGCGTGTCCGGCCGCGTAAAGAGGCGCGGGGGCGAGCCATCGGCGGGCGGTCGGCAGGGGTCGGTGGATGGTCGGAAGAAGCGGGAAGGAAGAAAGGGGCGGCGGGTCGCGTCCGGGGGCACCCCGTGGCCGCGAGGTTGCGGCGGCTGCGCTAGAAGAGCGCCAGCAGCGCCTGGATCTTGGTCTTGGCCTGCTGTTGCGTGGCTTTGTCGGCGGCAACGGAGAGCCTGTCGGAAATGGAGAGATCGCGGTCTTGCGCAATTTGTGTGGCCAGGGTGAGCAATTCCGCGCGCGCCAGGGGGTTGGGCTCGTGCTTGGCCAGCCCGGTGAGGCGCTGCTGCATGCTGGCGCGGGCCTTGTTCCAGGTGGGCGCGGGGGCGATGCTGGCGGCGCGGATGGTCCGCGGCGCGGGTGTTGACGTTTTGGTGAGGAAAATAGGCGTGTTGGGCAGGGGGTGGGGATCGTCCTGAAGGGTGATGCCGCGCGGGGTGGGCGTGGCCACGCTGGATTCCAGGAGGTAGAGCTTGTTGGTCTGGGTGTGGCCGGTGGCGTATTCGTCGCGGATGGCCAGCAGCGAGCGGGCGCGCGCGCCGGTGACGGATTCGACGTACTGGATGAGGTCCAGGGCCTCGGCGTGGGTGCCCACGACGCCCATCAGGCACAGTTCGCCCTGGACGGCCTTGACCTCGATGCCGGAGTTCTTGTGCAGCATGTACCGCGAGAGGCTCATGCGCGCGCTGTTCTCCAGGCTGCCGTCGGCCAGTTGCCGCGCGGGGGAAACAGCGTCGCGCAGGCGGATGTAGCCCTTGACGGAGCCGACGCCCTTGACGCTCTGCATGGCGAGGATGATGGCGTCGCGGTCGGCCTGGGTTTCCACCACGCCCACGACGAAGACTTCGCCATTGAATGCCTGAGCTTGCACATCGCCGGAGCCATGTGCCGCAAGCAGCGCACTTTTCGCCTTGAGGCTCAGCATGTTGTCGCGAACGATGGTGTTCATGTCGCGTTCGTCGCTGGCCAGATAGGCGGTGGTGTAGGCGCCCTTGACGCCGGTCATGGCCAGGGAGGCTGTGGCGGGCATGGCCATGGAGGCGGTGGTGGTGATGGCGAAGGGCAGCATGGCGCAGCCGCCGGCGCAGAAGAGCCACAGCCCGAGCGCGGCCAGCATGAGCTGGCGCAGGGTGCGGGTCCGTTTGGGCGCGGCGGGTGTGCAGGGGCTTTCCATGGTCTCGTTCTATGCAAAAAAAAGGCCAGAGCGGATTGTTCCGCTCTGGCCAAAGGCTTTGGGGGCTCGTTGCGTGGGGGAGGCAGCAGGGGCGTCAGGGTGTTGACGCCCCCGCGGGCGGTTTCATGCCGGGTTACAGCACCTTGGTGAGGCTGAGGTCCAGGCCGGACTTCTCCAGCCCTTCGCGGCCGCCGGCGATGACCACCGGGCCGTCCTGCATCACCGCGTTGACCGCCTCGCCAAAGGCGGCGAAGTCTTTCTGGCTGGCGCCGAGCACTGCCTCGCGGCTGGCCTGGCGGTACTCCTCGTCCTCGCCCGTGAGCTCGCGCGCCAGGGCGGTGAAGCCCTTGGCGTCGGGCAGCATGTAGTGGTCGATGTCGCCGATGCTGCCGATGATGCTCTTTTCCAGCTCCGCAGGGTCCAGGTTCAAGGCCGTGAGGTATGGGCCTACGCCGGCGTAGGCGTTCAGGGTGCGGCTGACATTGGGGTCGCGGTAGGAGGCGAAGACCAGGTTGCCGGACAGGCGGCTGTAGGCGCAGGAGGCCCCGTAGGCGCCGCCCTGCACGCGCACGCGTTCCCACAGGTAGCCCGCGCGCAGGAACTTGGAGGCCACGGCCGCTGCTGCGCCGGGCTCCAGGCCAAAGGCGCGCACGTTGCCTCCGGCGGCCACGTAATTCACCTGGGCGGGCAGGCACAGGCCCTCGCGTTTGGGCAGGTTCGGAATGGCGCGCCGGGCCGGGGTCTGGACCGTGTCGGGCAGGGCGCTCACCGTGGCGCCGATGCGCGGCAAGGCGCTGGCGATGGTCTGTCCGTCGGCGGTGAGGTTCACCAACAGCCCCCGGCGCGAGAGCACCAAGGCCAGCAGTCTGTGCAGGTCGCGGCTCACGCCCTCCGGCGCGGTCTCCATGCGTCCGGCCAGTTCGCGCACAAAGGTCAGGCCGGTGAGGCCGCCCATGGCCTCGCTCATGGCCTGGGCCGCGCCGGTGCGGGCCTTGAGCCGCGTGGCGGCCAGGGTGTGCCCGGCGGGGATGAGGCGCTGCTCGCGCCGGGCCTTGGCCTCCAGGATGATCTTGCCCAGGCGCTCGGAATCGCTGAAGTCGGCCTCCAGCAGCACCTCGGAAATGAGGTCCAGCAGGGAGGGCAGGTTTTCCGCCGTGGCCTTGCCGCGCAGGAACAGCCGCTGGGACGCGGCCTCGGGGCCCTGTCCGCGCACGGAGGACACGAAGGTTTGCGCCCACAGCCCGCCGGTGGTCATGGCGATGGCCCGGGACAGGTCCACGAAGCTGCTGCGCCGGGTGCCCATTTCCAGCAGCGCGCGGCCCAGCAAAGGCACCAGGGGCACCAGTTCGTCGGGCACGCCCGCCATGTCGAAGGCCAGGTCGAGGTACACCACGCCGCTGGTGGGCAGGTCGTGCACAAAGGCCGCGGCCCCGCCGTCGCAAAGGCTCGGCACGCCGGGCAGGTCCACGCGTTCGTGCGGGATGCGGGCGTTCTCGCGCGGGAGGTCGGCCAAAGTCAGGCGCGGAATCTTCGCCAGATCCTCCGGAGAGTCCGGGGCCTCCTGCAAGGCGCGCAGCTCATGGGTTTCCTGGGCCAGGCGCTCCAGCTCCGGGGCGGAGAGGCTCTCCTTCACGGCTTGCAGCCGGGCCTGCTCCACGGCCTCGCGCCGCGCGCCGAGGGTGGTGTCGGGCACCAGGACCACCTGGGTCCGGTGAGGATTGTTCAGGAAGTGCGCGCGGATGAGATCCTCGAAGACCTTCTCGCCCTTGGCCAGCCGGGCCTTGAGGCGCGCCAGGGGGCCCTCGAAGGGCAGGTGCGCCAGGGGGTCGCCGTCGTAGAGCCAGGTGGACAGCGCCTCGAAGAAGACCACCAGCCCGCGTGGATAGCTGCCGGTGTTGTTCTCGCGCAGGTCGAACTCCACGCTGTTGATGCCCGCCCGGATGTCGTCCGGGTGCAGGCCGGTTTCGGCCAGTTCGCGCAGGGTGGCCAGCACCAGGGCCTCCACCTTGTCCGCCGTGGCCTCGGCCACGGCGTTGCCGCCCGTTGCCGCAATGCCCTTGAGGCCCACGGAAAACGACATCTGGCGCAGGTCGGTTTCCAGCCCGCCGCCGGTCAGGTCCTCGCCCAGGGCGGAGTCCACCAGGGCCTTGCGCAGGGGCGAGGAAGGCAGGCCGATGAGCACGTGCTCCAGCACCTCAAGCGCCAGGCTCAAATCCGGGCTTTGGGTGTCGGGCAGGCCGAAGTTCACGGTGCACATGGCCCGGGCGGCGCCGGCTTCTCCGCTGGCGTCGCCGTTTTCATCCGCGTCGTCTCCGCTGTCGTCCCTGTCCTCGGCCGCGCCATCCGCCGCGCCATCCGCAGCGTAGGGATGCACAAAGCGCCGGGGCGCGGCAAAGGGCGGCTGCACGGCCACCTCCGACGCCGGTTCGCCCGGAGCCGGGGCGTCGAACTGGGAAAAATACTCGTCGAGCATGGCCAGGCGCTTCTCCGGGTCGTCGTCGCCGGAGAAGAAGGCATAGGCGTTGGACGGATGGTACAGGCGCTTGTGGAAGTCCATGAACTGCTCGAACGTCAGGTCCGGAATGCGCTCCGGGTCGCCGCCGGAGTCCAGGCCGTAGCAGGTGTCGGGGTACAGCGAGCGCTGGGAGTATTCGGCCAGCAGGCTGTCGGGCGAGGAATAGACGCCCTTCATCTCGTTGAACACCACGCCCTTGAAGGACAGCGGGTCGGCCGCGTTCTCCACGTCGTAGTGCCAGCCCTCCTGCTTCAGCGTGTTCTCGGTCAGGCGCGGAAAAAACACGGCGTCGAGGTAGACATCAACAAGGTTGTAGAAGTCCTGCAAGTTGGCGCTGGCAACGGGGTAGCAGGTCTTGTCCGGAAAGGTCAGGGCGTTCAGAAAGGTGTTCAGCGAGCCCTTGATGAGCTCCACGAAGGGCTCCTTCACCGGATACTTGCGCGAGCCGCAGAGCACGCTGTGCTCCAGAATGTGCGGCAGGCCCGTGGAGTCCGCCGGGGGCGTGCGGAAGGCCACGCCGAAGACCTTGTTTTCATCGGGGCTGATGAGCGAAAGCAGGCGGCCGCCGGTTTTTTGGTGGCGGTAGATGCGCGCCGTGGCGGCGAGTTCGGGCACCTGCTGCTCGCGCTCAAGGGCAAAGCCGTGGATAAGCTGGGTCATGGGGCCTCTTTTTGGCTGTATTGTCTGGCGCGGCGGAAGTCTCGGCAGCGCGCGTGAGCGTATAGATATAGCACGAAGGGCCGAGAGGGAAGGGGGCGGGAACCTTGACTCCCCCGCCGCGAACACCTATCGTTCTTCAGTACAGAAAGAGTTGCGCCCTGTGGGGGCCTTTCTGCCCCGCCACCCATAAAATATATGGAGATCCCGCCATGGAATGTTGCGATCACGACGAATACGAATACCTGGAATGCGCCAAGGTCGGCCAGAAGATCAAGCACTTCGCCATGGAGGCCTTTGATCCGGGCGACTGCGGCTTCACCGTGGTGGATTCCGAGAAGATTCTGAAGAAAAAGAAGTGGCTGGTCCTGGTGTTCTACCCGGCGGACTTCACCTTCGTGTGCCCCACAGAGCTGGCCGATCTGGCGGCCAAGCACGCCAAGCTCAAGAAGCTCGGCGCCGAGGTGGTCAGCGTTTCCACCGACACCAAGTACGCGCACCTGGCCTGGCAGACCAGCGAGCGTTTGCTGAAGGACGTGAAGTTCCTCATGGCCGCCGACCCCAATGGCGGCGTTTCGCGCTTTTTCGACGTTTGGGACCAGGAGTCCGGCCTGGCCCTGCGCGGCACGTTCATCATCAACCCCGATGGCGTGCTGGTTTCAAGCGAAGTGAACTTCTACAACGTGGGCCGCAACGCCGACGAGCTGGTGCGCAAGCTGGAGGCCAACGTCTACTTGATCAAGAACCCCAACGAGGCCTGCCCGGCCAAGTGGACCCCCGGCGCCAAGACGCTGACGCCCTCGGAGGCCATGGTGGGCAAGGTGTACGAGGCCCTGAACGACTAAGAGGGCTTTGGACGGCGTTTTTTGAAACAGCCCCTCCGGGCCTTGCGGCGCAGCTCTTCGCAAGGCCCGGAGGGGGCCGCTCCGCCGTCTGCCGGGGCGCACAGGCAGGGCACGTATGAAATGGGACGCTTTGCGCTACGAGCAGTGGTTCGCAACACCCGAGGGGCGCTTTGCCCTGGGGGCGGAGCGGCGCCTGCTGGACAGCGTGGTGGCCGAGTGGCCCCGGCGCAACCAACGCGTGCTCGAGATAGGCTGCGGCACCGGCATGTTTTTGCAAATCCTCTTCGACGACGGTTTCTCCGTGGCCGGGCTGGACAAGTCTCCGGACATGGTGGCCGCCGCGCGCCGCCGCCTGGGGGCCAACGCCGAGCTCTACGTGGGCGACGGCTCGGCCCTGCCCTTTGCGGACAACGAGTATGACTTCTGCGTGCTCTGGACCGTGCTGGAGTTCTGCCAGGACCCGGGGCGCGTGCTGGCCGAGGCCGCGCGCGTGGCCGCCAAGGGTCTGCTCATCGGCTTTCTGAACCGTCATTCGATCTACTGGCTGGCGCGGGGCTGCCCCTGGCCCTGGAACCGCAGCGGCCCCCTGGCCGAGGCCCGCTGGTTCACCTGGCCGGAAATGCGCGCGGCCGCCCTCATCAACACGGGCAAGACCCCGGCCCGCACCCGCTCCGTGCTGCCCGGCCCGCCCTGCACCTGGAAAAACACCCAGCCGTGGAAGGCGCTGAACAACCAGGTGCTGCCGCCGCTTTTCGGGGCCATCTGCGCCATGCGCATCGACCTGGTGGACTACCAGCCCCTGACGCCCATCTATTCCTGGACCACTGAGCCGGGAATCGGCTGAGTTCAGACAGACAAACCCCCGGCAATTTTAAGTGCAACCCTTGACAGAGCCGGTCCGTCCGGGCGATTATCAATCAACCTTATACAAAGCATTTCCATCCATCTGACCGGAAGGAGGCCCATATGTTCAAGGAAGGCGCTCACAGCGAGGAAATGGCCCAGGAGCTGCGCGAGGTCATCAACCACGCCCAGAAGCTCATTGAAGCCACCGCCGGAGAGATTGACGACCGCACCCGCGCCGCCCGCTCGGTGCTTGAGGAACGTCTGGCCGTGGCCAAGGTCAAGGTCGGCGAGCTGGAAGGACACCTGCGCAACCGCCTGCAGGACACGGACAAGATCATCCGCGAGAAGCCCTACTACGCCATCGGCGGGTCCTTCGTCATCGGGCTCATGCTCGGTTGGCTCATGGGCCGGAAGTAGCCGTGAGCCTTCTCCCGGAAGAACTGGACCTCGGCGGCACCACAGGGCGTGTCGCCGCGGCCCTGGCGCAAACCTTCAAGGACCGCATTGAGCTGTTGGGTCTGGAGTTGCGCGAGGACAAAATCCGCCTGGTCCAGGTGCTCATTCTGGCCTGCTGCGGGGTGGTTTTCGCCCTTCTGGGACTTATCTTGGGCATTTTGGCCCTGCTGGCGCTGCTGCCGCTGGAATGGCGGGCGGCGGGTCTTGGGGGGCTGGCCATGGCCTGCGCCGTGGCGGCCGTTTGGGCCTTCACGGGCCTGAAGCGCCGACTGGCCGGGCGCGGCAACATGTTCGCCCAGACCCTGGCGGAGCTGGAAAAGGACAAGGCATGTTTCTAGACGCCGAACTGCGGGACGTGGCCCAGGCCAAGGCCAGGCTGGCCGTGCAGGCCGACCTGCGCCGCCAGGTCATTCAGCTGGAGGTGCTGGCCTTGCGCTCGCGCGTGCGCCGCACCTTCTCCGGCCTGAAGCTGGGGCTAGGCCTGGCGGGCAGGGTGCTCGACTATCTCCTTGCGCGCAGAGGGTGCTAGCCGCCACCTGAATTTGAGAGAGAGACCGGACGACCGGCCGGCCGGGCGAGCACCCCGGCTGCCGGGCGCGCAAGAGGCGCCGGACCGCGCTTGACCCCTCGCTTTTGATGTTCTATGTCCCCATTGTCTTGGCAGGCGGCCTGCGGGAGGTCCCGCAGGCTTCCTGTCGTTTTGCCCAGACCCAAGAAGCGGCGACCCCTTGCCGCGCCATGCAAGAGAGGCAGCAAAAATGTCGAGTCTTCCCATTTCCCAAGAAGGATACAAGCTCATGAAAAAGGAGCTTGAGAACCTGAAGAAGCAACGCCCCGAGGTGTCCGAGACCATCCGCCTGGCCCGCGAGGAAGGCGACCTGCGCGAAAATGGCGGCTACCACGCCGCAAGGGAACGCCAGGGCATGATGGAGGCGCGCATCAACTTCATCGAGTCACGCATGGCCAAATATAATGTCATCGACATGAGCACCCTTGGCGGCGACAAGATCAGCTTTGGCGCCACCGTGGAGCTGGAGGACGTGGAGAGCGGCGAAAAGAAGCGCTACACGCTGCTTGGACCCGATGAGACCGGTTTTTGCAAGGGCGGAGTGTCCATTCTTTCCCCTGTCGGGCAGGCGCTTCTGGGCAAGCAGCAGGGTGACGAGGTGGTCATCATCGTCCCCCGCGGGCGCGTGGAATATGAGGTTTTGAGCATCGAGTTCAACGGCCCGGCCATGGTCGTCATCGAATAATCCGCCGGGCGCAAGGGCAGGAGCAGAGCTGAATGCACAACGTGAGCAAGATCGTCCCCTTTGAGGAACTGGCAAAAATTGCCGCCGCGGCCAAGGGCAAACAGAAGATCGTGCTGGCTCACGGCTGCTTCGACCTGCTGCACATCGGCCACATCCGCTACCTGCGCCAGGCCAAGGCCATGGGCGATCTGCTCTTTGTCACCATCAGCCCGGACCGCTACGTGGACAAGGGTCCGCACCGCCCGGCCTTCAACGAGAGCCTGCGCGCGGAGGCCATAGCCAGCCTGGACTGCGTGGACCATGTGGCCATCAACCTCTGGCCCACGGCCGAGGAAACCCTGCGCTCCATACGGCCCGACGTGTACTGCAAGGGCTCCGACTTCAAGGACGCCAAGAGCGACGCCACGGGCAAGCTCCAGCAAGAGGAGCAGGTGGCCCGCGAGGTCGGGGCCGAGATGGCCTTCTCCCAGGACGTGGTCTTCAGCTCCAGCAATCTCATCAACCGCTTCCTGTCCACCTTTCCGGAAGAGGTGCAGCAGTACCTGAACGTGTTCCGCCTGCGCTACACCGAGGCCGACATCGTGAAGGTGTTGGACGACATGAAGCGCCTCAAGGTTTTGGTGTTGGGCGACACCATTCTGGACGACTACCACTACTGCAACGTCATCGGCTCCTCCAGCAAGGAGCCCGTGCTGGCGCTCAAGCACGCCAACAGCGACCTCTTTGCCGGGGGCGTGCTGGCCGTGGCCAACCACCTGGCCTCCTATGTGGCCGATGTGCGGCTGTTCACCGTGGTGGGCGAGCTGGGCGACCGCGAAGGCTTCATCCGCGAGAGCCTGGCCAAGGAGGTGCGGCCGCATCTGACCCTGCACAAGGGCGCGCCCACCATCGAGAAGCGGCGCTACGTGGAAGGCTACACGCTGAACAAGCTCATCGAAATTTATCACATGGACGACTCCGGCCTGCCGGCGGACGACGACGCGGCCTTTGTGGCCGCCGTGGCCGCCGAGGTGGCCGACTACGACCTGGTCATCGCGGCGGACTTCGGCCACGGCACCATCTCCCCGGCCATGCGCCGCATGCTGGAGGAGAAGGCGCGGTTTTTGGCCGTGAACACCCAGGCCAATGCGGGCAATCGCGGTTTCCACACCATCGGCCGCTACAGGCGCGCCGACTACGTGAGCCTGGCCGAGCCGGAGATGCGCTTGGAGAACCGCGACCTGAGCGGGCCGCTGGTGCCCATCATGCAGCAGGCCGCGGCCCGCCTGGGAACCAGCGCCCTTGCCGTGACGCGCGGCAAGAAGGGCTGCACCATCATCACTCCCGGCGAGGGGCTTGTGGAAGTGCCCGCCTTCGCCCAGAAGGTGGTGGACCGCATCGGCTCCGGCGACGCGTTCTTCGCCATCAGCTCCCTGGCCACCGCACTGGGCGTGCCGAGCGAGGTCGTGGCGCTTTTGGGCAACGTGGTGGGCGGGCTGGCCGTGGGGGTCATCGGCAACAAGAAGGCCATCGACCGCCAGAGCACCCAGAAATATTTGACCGCGCTTTTGAAGTAGGCCCCATGCCCACGCGCCACCGTCTGTTCGACCCAACCCGGTTGCGGCTTAAGCCGCTGGCGGAGCGCGCCCACGACCTCGACTTCGCCCCGGCCGCGTGCCCGGCCCAAAGCGCCCCCGTTGCCGCCGCCAGCGTGCGCCCGGCCCTGGCAGCCGTGGGCAAGCGCCTGGCCGCCGCGCGCGCGTCCGGCTCCGCCCGCGTGCTGATGATGGGCGCGCACGTGCTGAGAAGCGGCATGCAGCCGTACCTTGCCGATATGCTGCGCCGGGGCTTCATCAGCCAGATCGCCGTGAACGGGGCCTGCCTCATCCATGATTTCGAGCTGGCGCTCATCGGCGCCACCACCGAGAGCGTGGCCCGCTATATCAAGGACGGCCAGTTCGGCCTGTGGACCGAGACCGGGCGCATCAACGACATTGTGGCCAAGGGCAACGCCGAGGGGCTGGGTCTGGGCGAGAGCCTGGGGCGCGAGATTTCCGGCGGCGGCTACCCGCACAAGGAGCTGTCGCTTGTGGCGGCGGCCTATGAGCTGGGCGTGCCCGTGACGGCGCACATCGCCATCGGCCAGGACATCATCCACCAGCACCCGAATTTTGACGGCGCGGCCTTCGGCCAGGCCAGCCACCGCGACTTCCTCATCTACGCCGCCGGGCTGGAACGCCTGGAGGGCGGGGTGGTCATGAATTTCGGCAGCGCGGTCATGGCCCCGGAGGTGTACCTGAAGGCCCTGGCCATGGTGCGCAATGTGGCGGCGCAAGAGGGCCGCGAGATCCGGCGCTTCACCTCCCTGGTGTGCGACCTGCACGACCTGCCGGAGGACATCCGCGCCGAGGCCCCCCGCGGCAGTGCGGCCTATTATTTCCGCCCGTGGAAGACCATGCTTGTGCGCACCGTGGCCGATGGCGGCGAGGGCTTCTACTGCCGCGCCCGGCACGACGAAAGCATCCCCGAGCTGTGGACGGCCCTGGCCGGGCTGTAAAAGTTGGAACGCGCGGTCCCGGTTGCCTTGGGCCGTTGTCTGGGCTAGGTTGAGCCCATGCGTGGAGCCCTGCCGGGCAAATTTTGAACCGCAACGATCCGCAACCGGCCGCCATGTGCCCACCACGGAATCGGGCGGATCGGCAACACCATCGTCAACACGGGCCGGAACGCCTCCGGCCCAAAACTCTAGACAGGACTGACACCATGAGCGACATCAAGACCGTTTTCGTCACTGGCGGCGCTGGCTACGTGGGCGCGCTGCTCGTCCCCAAGCTTCTTGACGCGGGCTACAACGTCAAGGTGCTGGACCTCTACCTGTATGGCGACGACGTGATCCTGGGCGGCAAGGGCCACCCGAACCTCACCGAGATCAAGGGCGACCTGCGCGACGTGAGCCTGCTGGAGAAGAACCTCCCCGGCTGCGACGCCGTGATCCACCTGGCTTGCATCTCCAACGACCCCAGCTACGAGCTGGACCCCAACCTGGGCCGTTCCATCAACTACGACGCCTTCCTGCCCCTGGTGGACATTTCCAAGAAAAATGGCGTGAAGCGCTTCATCTACGCCTCCAGCTCCAGCGTCTACGGCCTGAAGGACGACGCCGAGGTCACCGAGGACCTGCCGCTGGATCCGCTGACCGACTACTCGAAGTTCAAGGCCATGTGCGAGGAATACCTGAACGCCGCCGCCACCGACGACTTCGTGGTCACCACCATCCGTCCCAGCACCGTGTGCGGCTACTCTCCGCGCATGCGCCTGGACCTCACCGTGAACATTCTGACCAACCACGCCATCAACAAGGGCAAGATCACGGTATTCGGCGGCGAGCAGAAGCGCCCCAACCTGCACATCGAAGACATGTGCGAGGTCTACCTGTTCATGCTCAAGCAGGATCCCAAAAAGATCCAGAAAAAGATCTACAACGTGGGCTACGAGAACTACAAGGTCAAGGAGATCGCGCAGATGGTGCGCGAGACGCTGGGCGGAGACATCCCGGTGGACACCACCCCCACCAACGACAATCGCTCCTACCACGTGTCCAGCCGCAAGATTAAGGAAGAGCTTGGCTTTGAGCCCAAGCACACCATCCAGGAGGCCATTCTGGACCTGAAGAAGGCCTTTGAGGCGGGCAAGCTGCCCAACAGCTTCGACGACATCACCTATTACAACGTGAAGCTCATGCAGGCCGTGAAGCTGAAATAGACGGGGACGCAGCGAAACCCATGCGCCGCGTCGACGGTTCCGCACCAAGCCCTGTCATCGGGCTTGATCTAGACAATACCCTCGTCGGTTACGACGAGCTGCTCTGCGACCTGGCGGTCTCGGAAGGCTTTCTCCCTGCGGAGAGCCTTTCGGGGCCGCCCGGCTCGTCTTGCCTTGGCAAACGCGCCCTGCGCGACGCCCTGCGCGCCCAAAGCGGCGGCGAGGCCCGCTGGCAGCGGTTGCAGGCCCTGGCCTACGGCACACACATGCCGCGCGCCCGGCTCATGGACGGCGTGGCCGGTTTTCTGGTCGCCTGCGCCCGGCTGCGCGCCGCCGGGGCCGATTTCCAGCTCTATATAGTGAGCCACAAGACGCGCACCGCCAACAATTTTTCGGACGGCGCGGACTTCCACCTGGCGGCCATGGACTTCCTTGCGGCGCACGGTTTTTTCGCGCATGGCACGGGGCTGACGCCGGAGCGTGTTTTTTTTGAGCCCACGCGCCAGGCCAAGGTGGCGCGCCTTGCGGCTCTTGGCTGCACCCATTTTGTGGATGACCTGGAAGAGACCTTTGCCGAGCCGACCTTTCCCGAAGGCGTGACGCGCATTCTTTACGACCCCGCGGGCGATGCCCAGGCCCAGCCCGGAGTGACGCGCCTGCGCACCTGGGCCGAGATTTCCGCCGCGCTGTTGTCCGGCCTGCACCCCTGCCCGGACTTCGCCCCCCTGGCGGGCGAGACCGTGATCTCCTGCCAGCGCATCTACGGGGGCCGCAACTCCCGCGTGTACCGCCTGGAAACGGTCTCTGGCCGCGTGCTGGCGGGCAAGCATTACCACCTGCACCAGGACGACCCGCGCGACCGCCTGGGCGCGGAGTGGCGGGCCCTTTCCCTGCTGGCCGGTCAGCCCCGGCTGGCGCCTTTCGTGGCCCGGCCCGTGGCCAGGGACGAGACGCGGGGCTTGGCGCTGTATTCGTTTCTTTCCGGCGTGCAGGCCAGCGCAGCGCCCGCGACCCAGGCCGACATGGACGCCTGCCTGGAGTTTCTGGACGCCCTGCGCGGCCTTGCGGAAAGCCTGCCCGCCGAGGTGGCGGCCCAGATTCCGCCCGCTTCGGAAGCCTGCTTTTCCCTGGCCGCCTTGGCGGCCAACCTGCGCGGACGCCTGGGCGCGCTGCTGGCCGTGCCTGCGGACGCCTGCCTGGGTGAGGAGCTGGCCGCCTTCCTGTCCGGCGAGCTGGTTCCGTTCCTCGCCACCAGCATAACGCGGGCCAGGGAGCTTGCGGGCGACCCGGAGCGCGACCTGCCGCAGGGCGCACGCACCTTGAGCCCCTCGGACTTCGGCCTGCACAACGCCCTGCGTTCGGAGGCGGGCTTAAATTTTGTGGACTTCGAGTACTTCGGCTGGGACGACCCGGCCAAGACCCTGTGCGACTTTGTGCTGCACCCGGCCATGAACCTGCCCGGCCCCTTGCGCCAGCGGTTTGCGCAAGGCTTTCTGTCCCGCTTCGCCGGGACGGATTCCGGCTTGCCCAAGCGCGTGGCCGCGGTGTATCCACTCTACGGCATCAAGTGGTGCCTGATCCTTCTGAACGAATTTTTGCGCGGGGCCGACGCCCGGCGGCGGTTCGCCGCGGACGCGTCCTGCGTGGACGACCACTGCGAACGCCGCGCCTGCCAGTTGGCCAAGGCCCGCGCCATGCTTGACCAAGCGAGGACGACCCATGCAGCAGACGGTCTGTGTTGAGACCCAGCCCGGCGGCAAGACGCCGCTGGACGCCAAGGGAAAGAAGCTCCGCCTGGACGTGGTGGAGATATTTGAGCACTCCCGGCGCGGGCACGTGGGCTCCACGTTCTCGCTTATGGAGATTGTGCGCGTGCTGTACGACGACGTGCTGCGCATCGACCCCAAGAACCCCAAAGACCCCAAGCGCGACCGCTTCATCCTGAGCAAGGGCCACGGCTGCCTGGCGCTCTACGTGGTGCTGGCGGAAAAGGGCTTTTTCCCGGCGGACGAGCTGTGCCGCTTCTGCGCGTACGACGGCATTCTGGGCGGCCACCCGGAGGCGGGCAAGGTGCCCGGCGTGGAGGCCAGCACCGGAGCGCTGGGCCACGGGCTGTCCATCGGCGTGGGCATGGCGGTTTCGGCCCGCATGGACCGGCGCGACAGCCGCGTGTTCGTGGCCATGGGCGACGGCGAGATCAACGAGGGCAGCGTCTGGGAAGCCGCGCTTTCCGCCGGCAACCGCAGGTTGGACAACCTTTGCGCCATTGTGGACTACAACAAGCAGCAGTCCTACGACACCACCTTTGAGGTGCAGAACCTGGAGCCCCTGGCCGACAAGTGGCGCGCTTTCGGGTTTGCGGTGCGCGAGGTGGACGGCCACGACCTGCCCGCCCTGCGCGCCGCCTTCAAGAGCGCGCCCTTCGAGGCGGGCAAGCCGTCCTGCGTCATTTGCCACACAGTGAAGGGCAAGGGCTACGTCCCGGCGGAGAACAACCTCGCCTGGCACCACAAGAGCAAGTTCACCGACGAGGACATGGCGGGCCTGCGCGCCGCGCTTGCCTGCCCCTGCGGCGTGAAGGAGGGTGCGTAATGCGCGGCAGATGCCTGGACATGGTCCACAAACTGGCGCGGCAGGACGAGCGCATCGTGTTCCTGGGGTCTGACCTGGGTTTCGGCACGCTCAAGAAATTTCGCGAGGAACTGCCCGAGCGCTTCCTCATGGAAGGCATCAACGAGGCCCACGCCATCGGCATGGCCGCGGGCCTGGCCTTTGACGGGCGCATCGTCTACGTCAACACCATCGCCACATTCCTTACGCGGCGCTGCTACGAGCAGGTGGCGCTGGACCTGTGCATGCACAAGGCCAGGGTCCGGCTCATCGGCAACGGGGGCGGCATGGTCTATGCGCCGCTGGGCTCCACCCACCTCGCCATTGAGGACATTGCCATCATGCGCGCCCTGCCCAACATGGCCGTGGTGGCCGTGGCCGATGCCGAGGAGATGGAGCGCCTGATGCCGCAGACGGTCGACTGGCCGGGGCCGCTCTACATCCGCCTGGCCAAGGGCTACGATCCCATCGTGTCCGACCCGGCCCTCCCCTTCGTGCTTGGCAAGGGCATGGAGATACAGCGCGGCGGCGACGTGCTGCTGGTGTGCACCGGCGTGACCCTGGGCCCGGCTAAGGAGGCCGCCAAGCAGTTGGCCGAGGCCGGCGTTTCCTGCGGCATTTTGCACATGCACACGGTGAAGCCCTTTGACTCCGAGCTCTTTCTCGACATGGCCCAGTCCCTCAAAGGGGGCGTGAAGGCTGTCATCAGCGTGGAGGAGCACACCATACTGGGCGGCCTGGGCAGCGCCGTGGCCGAGGTTTTGGCCGAGACGCCCTTTGCCCGCCAGCCGCGCTTCAAGCGTCTGGGCATTCCGGACGTGTTTCCGGACAAGTACGGCACCCAGAACCAGCTCATGGGCCGCTACGGCATCGACACGGCAACCATTGTGAGCACGGCCCAGGCCCTGCTTGCGTAACGCACACCACTTCCCAGCAAACACCCCGGAGGACACCATGGGTCATCTGCGCAATTTCGTCACCCCGCTGCACAAGGCCACCGCCCGCGACTACATCGGCCGCATGGTGGATGAGAAAGTGAAGTGCATGCTCAAAGCCAAGGAATATGAGTTTGACTACTGGGACGGCGACCGCCGCTTCGGCTACGGCGGGTACAAGTACATGCCGGGCCGCTGGGCGCCCGTGGCCAAGGCCCTCATCGAGACCTACGGCCTCAAGGCCGGCTCCCGCGTGCTCGACGTGGGCTGCGGCAAGGGCTTTCTGCTGCACGAGATGCTGATTCTGGAGCCGGGCCTGGAGATCGTCGGGTTCGACATTTCCGAGCACGGCCTGGCCAGCAACACCGACGAGGTGAAGGCCAAGGCCAACCTGTTCCGCTACCGCGCCCAGGACGCCTATCCCTTCGGCGACAAATCCTTCGACCTGGTCATCAGCCTGGCCACCCTGCACAACCTGCGCATTTTCGAACTCAAGACCGCGCTGGCCGAAATCGAGCGCGTGGGCAAGCAGGCCTATGTGATGCTGGAGAGCTACCGCACCGAACAGGAGCTGTTCAACGTGCAGTGCTGGGCGCTGACCTGCGAAAGCTTTTTCGACACGGCGGAGTGGATCTGGCTGTACCGCCACTTCGGCTACACCGGCGACTACGAGTTCATCTACTTCGAATAAGGGCCGGGAGAATACCATCATGCAGATCAAGAAAACCACCGCCGCCATCCTGGTGGAGCAGAAAAAGCCGCTGGCCGTGGCCGAAATCACGTTGCCTGACGAGCTTTCCTTCGGCCAGGTGCTGGTGAAGATTCTGTACAGCGGCATTTGCGGCGCGCAGCTGAACGAGATTGCGGGCGCCAAAGGCCCGGACAAGTTTTTGCCGCACCTGCTGGGGCACGAGGCCGTGGCCGAGGTGCTGGAGACAGGCCCCGGCGTGAAGACCGTGAAGCCGGGCCAGCGCGTGTGCCTGCACTGGCGTCCGGGCACGGGCCTGCAGTGCGAGCCGCCCAAGTACGGCTGGAATGGCCAGGTGGTGAACGCCGGCTGGGTGACCACCTTCTGCCGCCACGCCATCATCAGCGAAAACCGCATGACCCCGGTGGCCGAGGACTTCGATCCGCGGCAGGTGCCGCTTCTGGGCTGCGCCGTGACCACGGCCATGGGCGTCATCAACAACGACGCCCAGGTCAAGATCGGCCAGAGCGTGGTGGTCTTCGGCGTGGGCGGCGTGGGCCTCAACATCGTGCAGTTCGCCGCGCTTGTGGCCGCCAACCCGGTCATCGGCGTAGACATCAACGACGAGAAGAAGGAAATGGCGCTCAAGTTCGGCGCCACCCATGCCTTCAATTCCAAGAACGTGGCCGACATCGGCGCGGAGATCAAAAAGATCGTGGGCGAAGGCGGGGCCGATGTGGTCATCGACACCACGGGCAACGCCCGCATGATCGAGCTGGCCTACGAGCTGACCCACGCCGACGGCCGCACCATCCTGGTGGGCGTGCCCAGCAAGGGCGACAAGGTCAGCATCTACACCCTGCCCCTGCACTTCAAGAAGGTGCTCAAGGGCTCGGAGGGCGGTTCCTGCCTGCCCGCGCTGGACATTCCGCGCATCATCAGCCTGGTGCAGAAGGGCCGCGTGAGCCTGGACGGCCTCGTGACCCACGAGTTCGACCTTGAGGACATCAACGACGCCCTGGACTTGGTGCGCACGGGCCAGGCCGGCCGCGTGCTCATCAAGATGTAGGGGATTGCCGACATGGGCAAGAAGACACGCGAGCCGCAGTATCAGGAGACCCTGACCATCGCCGCCAGCAAGGGGTTGGCGCGTTTCGGGCTCATGAGCAATCAGGTTTGGCACGACGACCCCAAGCGCCTGGTGTTCCTGCTCTCTCGCTACAAGTTCGTGGCCAAGATGCTCTCGGGCAAGAAGCGCGTGCTGGAGCTCGGCTGCGCCGACGCCTTCGGTTCGCGCGTGGTGCGCCAGGAGGTGGAGAGCCTTCTGTGCACCGACTTCGACCCGGTGTTCATCGAGGACGCCAAGAGCCGCCCCCACGACCCCTGGCCCATGGACTTCCGCGTGCACGACATCCTGGACGGCCCGGTGCGCCCGGGCGGCCCGAATGGTCCGAATGACTCGAATGACCCGGAGGCCCGCTTCGACGCGGCCTACACCCTGGACGTCATCGAGCACATCGAGGCCGCGCACGAGCGCACCTTCGTGGGCAACCTGGCCAAAAGCCTCACGCCCCAGGGGGTGCTCATCGTGGGCATGCCCAGCCTGGAAAGCCAGACCTGGGCCTCCCCCGCGAGCAAGGAGGGGCATGTGAACTGCATGTCTGGCGGGCCGTTCCGCACGTTGCTGGAAGACTTTTTCCACAACGTCTTTTTGTTCTCCATGAACGACGAGATGGTGCACACGGGCTTTTCGCCCATGGCGCATTATCTCATCGGCCTGTGCGTGGGGCCGAAGTAGGGCACTCGGCCCGCCCCGGCTTGACGTGGCCGTGGCCGTTGGCTATCCCCTCGCCCAAGCAGTATAGCATACCGCGTCCGCACCGGCGGACCGCGCCCCAAGGAGCACGCATGACCTCCCAGGCCAAGACCCTGGTGGACTATTATCGGCAGAACCGGTTCAACCCGGTGCCCATTGATTTGGGCAGCCCCCAGGCCATTGCCGACCACACCGCCAAGCGCCGCAACCTTTATGAAGGCCACCTTGGCGTTCCGCTCGGGTTGCTGCGCGGCCAGGAGATTCTTGAATTCGGCTGCAACTCCGGGGAAAACGCTTTGGTTCTGGCCCGGTATGGAGCCAACCTGACCCTGGTGGAGCCCAACGAACAGGCCCACGACCGGCTGGTCGCCTTGTTCCAGGCCCACGGCCTGGCCGAGAGGCTGCGCGACGTGGTCTGCTGCGGCGTGCAGGACTACCCCGAAGCGGCGCAGTACGACATGGTGTTGGCCGAGGGCTTTTTGTACTCCCTGCCGGACAAGGCGGAAATGCTGGCCAAGCTTTGCCGCCTGGTGAAGCCTGGCGGGCTGGGCATTGTTTCGTTCAACTGCCGCTTCGGCGGGCTCATCGAGCTGCACAAGCGTTTGGCCCTGTACCGCGCCTGCGAAATTTCCGGAGCTGGTTTTCACAGCGAGCAATCCCTGGCCTTGGCGGAAGCCATGTTCGGCAAAGCGTTCGCAAACATCAAGGCCTCGCGCACCCTGGCCGCCTGGTGGAAAGATCTGCTCATCGTGCCATTCTACTCCGACCGCCATCTGTGGAGCTACGATGAGGTGCTGCCCATTGTGGCCCAGGGCGGCGGGGAGCTCTTGTCCACCTCGCCCCGCTGGTTCATGGGCGAGAGCTTCCGCTGGTACAAGGACGTGCCCGCCCACGGCGAGCGCTTGAAGGCCGCCATCGGCGAATGGGAGCGCTTGTTCGGGAGCATGCTCACGGGCAAGGCCGCACCAAGCTTTGACGTTTCCGCCAGCCGCGAGGTCATTGGCGCCACCGCCGCGCTGGTGTTGGGCATCTCCGATTACACCGAAGGCGTGGGCCCGCTTTCCGGCGTGGTGGTGCAACCCGTTTTGAGCCACTGGTTCGCGGGGGCGAAAGATCCCAATATGCAGGCCCTGGCCAAGAGCCTCACGGCTCTGCACGCCGCCTTGCCCCTGACTGATCCCTCGGCCTTTTTGCAGGCCGTGGAGGCTTCCGGCCTGGCCACCCTGTGGGGCAGCCCCTACCACTACGTGAGCTGGCTCAACAATCCTTCCCAGCCTTCCCGGAGCGCTGCCTCGTGAGTGTCGGGGCCGGGCCTCGCCCCTGGCTGCGGCCTCTTGGAGTACGGTGATGGTGCGCGATCCGCTCACGCATGAATTCGACCTTTCCGTCCTGGTGACCTGCTACAACGAGGAGCGGTTCATCGCGGACACCTTGGACACGGTCTCTTCCGCACTTCAGGTCTCCGGTTTGTCCTGGGAGATCATCGTCATCGACGATTGCTCCCGCGATCGCTCACGCCAGGTGCTGGAGCGCTACGCGGCCGAACATCCGGACTTGAACATCCGCCTGTGCCCCAATGAAAAGAACCGGGGCTTGGCCAGCAACTTCCTGGACGGCGCGTATTTGGCCCGGGGGCGTTACTACCGGCTGTGCTGCGGCGACAACTGCGAGACGCAGGAGGCCTTGGCGCACATCTTCCGGCACACGGGCGAGGCGGATCTCATCATTCCCCACCAAGTGCAGGAACAGGTGCAGGGCAAATCGCCCCTGCGCAAGAGCATCTCCTGCCTGTTCACCACCATCATCAACGCGCTTTCCGGAAATAAAATAGGCTATTACAACGGCTTGCCCACGTATTTGCGCTTCCTGGTCATGCGCTACCCCCCGCAGTCGTACGGTTTCGGTTTTCAGGCCGACATTGTGACACGGCTTCTGGAGGAGGACATCTCCTTCGCCCAGATCCGCCACCTGGGCGCGGTGGAACGCAAGGGCCGCGAGGCCACGGCCTTGAGCATGCGCAACCTGCTTTCCGTGATCCACACCATGTTCGAGATAGTCTTCCGCCGCCTGCGCCGCATCCTTTACGGCAAGGGCATGCCGCGCGCGCGTGAGATCCGCCTCGAGGATTAGCCGCCTGCGCCGCATCCGCCCCTCGGGGCCTGCCCGTCGGTTGCCTCGCCGCGCGTTTTCAGGTACTTCTGCTGCGCCGCCACTGGCCGCGCAGGGTTCCTGTGTGTGACTGTTTGAGCGGCTATTCGCGCAGGAAACGGGGAAAGACGTGGACCTCAAACGCAACGGCCTGATCTTCGGCGGTTCCGGCAAGCTCGGCACCGCGCTTTCCCGCGTGTTTTCCGCTGGCTGGAACCTGCGCCTGGTGGACAGCCACGAGGTGGACGTGACCGACAAGGCCGCCTTGCGCGTGCTTTTGGCCCGCCTGCGCCCAGACGTGGTGTTCAACGCCAAGGTCATCGGCGGTGTCGACGCCTGTGAGCAGGCCCCTGGCCTGGCCTTCCGCATCAACACCCGTTTCCCCGCCCAACTGGCCGAGCTGTCCCGGGAGCTGGGCTTCACCCTGGTGCACTTCAGCACCGACGCCGTATTTCCCGATTGTGCGCCCGGTTCGTATCACACCGAGAGCAGCACCCCGGCCCCCCTCAACGCCTATGCCTTAAGCAAGTACGGCGCGGACTGCCTCATCCCGGCCATTACGCCCCAGGCCTACGTGCTGCGTCTGTCTGTGCAGTTTGGCGAGCGGCCCTCGGCCACGCAGTTCGTGGAGCGCATGCTGGAGCAGGCCCTGGAGGGTGCGCCGCAGCTGCGCGTGGCCGACGACGTGATCTGCTCCCCCAGCTACAGCCTGGACGTGGCCGCGCGCATCCGCGAGATGCTGGAGACGGGCACGCCGCCGGGACTGTACCATGTGGCCAATCAGGGCCAGGCCTCGCTGTTCGAGCTGGTGCAGACCGCGGTGCGGCTCCTGGGCTTGTCCACTGCGGTGCTGCCGGTGCCCTCGTCCACCTTTCCCTCCGCAGGCCTCCGCAGCCGCCATACGCAGCTGGCCTCGGAAAAAATCGCGCCCCTGCGCTCCTGGCAGGAGGCCCTTGCCGATTTTTGCCGCGAGTTCAAGGCCGCGCGCGGGGGCGTTTCGTGACCGTGCTCCTCTGGGGCCTCTTGCTGCTTGGGGCCACTCTTGCCATCCACGTGCTCTGGTGGCGCACCCGCCTGCCCGGCAACCAGCTGGCGGCGCTTTTGAAGCTCTTCATCGGCGCGCTGCTGCTGTGGCTGGCTGGCAACGCCCTGCTGGCCCTGGCCGGCGTGGGTCTGGGGGGGCTGCTGCCTTTGCCCCTGGCTCCTTGCCTGCACGCGGGGCTGCTCTATTTTTCCGCCGCGCTGGCCTACGTGGTGTTGTTTTCCACCATCGACGCCGATAGCCCGTCCATCACGATCTTGCGGGCCCTGGACGCAGCCGGACCTGAGGGCCTCACGGGGCCGGAGCTGTTGCGCAAAACCGGCATGGAGCGCTTCCTGGCCTCGCGCCTGGAGCGCATGGAGGCCGATGGCATGATCCGCCGCACGCCGCAGGGGCTGATGCCCGGAGCCAAGGGCAGCGCTTTGCTGGGTTTGGTGCAGCTTTGGCGCGTCATCATGGGCGCGCCTGCGGAACTGGGGTAGGGCGCATGACACGCGAGTTGTTGTTTTTTCTGACACCCCTTGCCGCCTTGCTGGCGGCCACGGTGTTCCAGGTTGTCGACTACCGGCTGCGGCGGTCCTTGTCCGGATCCTATCTTGCGGCCCTGGCGGGCGGACTGATGGGCTTGGGCGTGCTGAGCTGGATTCTGCGCGGACCTGATGCCGCCGAGGATCTGGCCTTGGGCTTGGCCAACCTGGGCACGTTCCTGGGTTTGTGGCTCTGCTTCGTGGCCGTGGTGGGCCTGGGGGTGTCTTTGCGGGTGCGCATTATGAGTTTTCTCAAGCACTCCGGCCACCCCCAGAGCGAGGCCGACATCGAGGCCACGTTTGAGGGTGGACAACTGGTTGCCCGGCGCATCGAGCGGCTCGTGGCTGGCGGGCATGTGCGCCGTGAGGGCGACCGGTATGTGTCGGGCGGCACCTGGCTCACCGGCGTGGCCCGGTTCAACGCCAGCGTGAAACGTTTCCTCACCGGCCAGGTGAGCGAATTCCGCGAGAACTGAAGCTCCTGGGCCGCCCTGCCCGTGATTGACGCGGAGCACCCGGAGGCTTATGCGTTGCGGGCATTTTGGTCCCCTGCGCCGCACCGTTTGCGGCATCGTAGCGGAGAGCCCTGTGCTGGACTTTCCCCAACCCTGGCACCTCAGGATAGCGCACCCGTGAGCAACGAGACGGCACCCGCCACTTCCGATTCCAAGCCGCAAAGCGCCGCCAAGGCCCGCGTGCGCCGCGCGGTTTTGTTCGCCGCGCAGGCGGCGCTCTCCGTGGTGCTGGTGTACATGGTGGCGCGCGGCCTGAACTGGCGCTCCCTGGCGGATATGGCCGGAAGGCTGAGCGCGGCCTTCTTCGTCGGCTCGAGCCTGCTCTCGGTGCTCGTCACCGTCATCTACACCGTGCGCTGGCAGCAGGTCCTCATCTCCATGGGCCACCGGGCACCCCTGGCGGGGCTGGCGCGCCAGAACTTCGTCGGGGTGTTCTTCAACAATTTCGCGCCATCCATGCTTGGGCAGGACGCGGCCAAGACCTATTACCTGGGCCGCGACATGGGCTATGTGGCCGCGGGCGTCTCGGTGCTGGTGGACAAGATTCTCGGCCTGGCCGGCCTGACCGTGGTGGGCGCGGCGCTTATTCCGCTGCTTGGGCTCTCCGGACCCATGTTCGCCGGGGCGCTCAGCGCCGCACTGCTGTTCTCCCTTGCCGCCGCCGTCGCACTGGTGGCCATGCGGCTGCCCCTGGAACGCCTCATGCCATCGTTTCTGCTGCGCTGGACCCTTGGGCGGCGCATCGCGGAGCTGGCGGCAAGAAGCCGCGCCCACGCGGGCACGGCCGTCACCGCGCGTTCGCTGGTGGCAGGCCTTCTGGCCGTGATGGCGAGCATGACCCTTACCGCGTTCGTTTACTCCTGGTTCCTTATGGCCGCCACGGGGAATTCCCCCGGCATCCCGCAGCTGGTCTGCGCCTTGTGCCTGGTGTCCACGGTGTCCAACATGCCGGTGAGCGTCAACGGCATCGGCGTGCGCGAGCAGGCCCATGCGCTGATTCTGGCGGGGCTGGGTGTGCCGCTGGAGGCCGCCGTGGGTCTGTCGCTGCTGCAGTACGTGTTTATGACACTGCAAAGCCTGCTGGGCTGGGGGCTTTGGCTCACCCGCCCCCGCCGGACAGGCGCGGAGGCCGCGCCTTCATGAACCGGGAAGGGCTGCGCCACAGCACGGCCTTCCTGGTCTTTGCGGGGCTGGGGCTGGCCGTCTGCGCCGAGATGCTGCTTGGCCCCTATGGGCAGGTGCGGTTCCACGACACCTTTGACAACAACTACTTCCACGAATTCTTCCAGGCCCGCCAACTGCTGGCCCACGGGCTCTCGTTCTGGACCGACAAGCTGGGCGGCCTGCCCTCCTTTGCCGGCCTGTACCCGCCCTATGGTCCGCAGGTCGTCTTCTCGCTGATTTTTCCGCCCTGGCTGCTGGGCCGCGCCTTCGATCTCACGGCCATCATCGTCTCCGGCTACGGGCTGTTCCGGCTCTTGGCGGACTACCTCGGCGCAGACCGCCGTGCGGCGCTCCTGGTCAGCGTGCCCTTCGCCCTCACGGGCTACGCCTACCACTCGCTAGCTTTCTTCAATTATTTCCCGTTGTTCTTCATGCTCGTGGCCGATGTGACGCGGCCGGGCGGCTGGCGCTTCCGGCTGCCGCGCGTGCTGGGCATCGTGCTCATGGCCTACTGCTCCATGCCGGTGCTCACGCTGCCGGTCTATTCCGTGCTGCACCTGCTGCTGGTGCTGCTTTTCGACACCACGCCCTGGCGCAAAAGGCGCATCGCCGCCGCCTTCGTGGTCTGGACGGGCTATGCGCTGTTCTTTGCGCCCACGCTGGCAAGCCTGCTGGCCTATGCGCCGCTGTCCAACCGCATCCTGCCTCCCGTGCGCAGCCTCAGCCCATGGCAAGCCATCCTGGGCCTCAAAGACTCCTACGGCTATGTGCTGAGCATCTGCATCCCCCTGACGGCAGGGCTCTACTTCGCGCTGGAGGCCAAGGGCTCCCTGCTGGTGCGCAGGGCGCTTTTTCTGTGCCTGGGCCTTGCTGCCGCCATCCAGCTTTCATCAGAGTCGGTGAAGCCGCTGTTTGGCGCAACACCCCTAAAATACGTCGATTTTTATCATTTCAGCGGCGCGCTCATGGTGGCCGTGCCGCTGCTGGCGGGGTTGGGGCTCAGCCACATGTTGCGCAGCGGCGGGCGCGTGTCCTGGCTGCGGGCCGCCTTGTGCCTGGGCGCTACGGGGCTCGTCGTTTCGGCGGACAACCTGCTGGTCAAGGCCTGCGTGCTGCTCTTCGTGCTGGGCGGCGCCATGGCCGCGCAGCTTGCCGCCGCGCCCGCGGGCCAAACCGACGCTCGGCGCAAGCTTGGCCTTGCCGCAGCTCTGTGCGGCCTGGGCCTGGCGGCTGGGGTGGCGCAGATGCACACCCAGTTGATGATGGACCACAGCTTCGTGCCCTATGCCAAGGGCTTTGGGCACCATCAGAGTTTGCTGGCCCTTGCGCGCGACGCAGCCAAGGATCCCTTTCGCGTGGCGGGCGTCAACCTGTCGCCGGTGGTGGCCAAGAGCCATGGGCTGGACACGGCGGACCTGCTGACCCAGATCTACTCCCGGCAGTACCGCGATTATTTCGAGGCCATTGTGGCCCCGCAGCTGGACACGCCGGAAAAGCGCGAGAACTATCCCAACGTGGCCTACCGCGAGGCCTTCCTGGTGCCCTGCGCCGACACATACACCACGCGGCGTTTTCTGATTTACAACAAGAACGCGCCCACCCGTGCGGACATGTGGAATCTGCCGCTCCTGTCGGCCATGAACGTGCGCTATCTCCTCTCGCCCCGTCCGGTGGAAGGGCTTGGGGAGTTCGCGGACCTGGAAGTGCTGGACAACGGCGCGGGCATGCCCGTGGCGGCCCTGGCGGGCACCAAGGTGGAGGCGATGTACCGCCTGCCGCTCTATGTATACCGCCTGCACGACTTCTTTCCGCGAGGCTGGCTGGTGTCCGGGGCGCTTGTGCTGCCAGGCGAGAGCGCCGTGCGCGCCGCTCTGGAGACCCAGACCGTGGCGGATTTTGCGCGCCGCGCGCTCATGAGCGCCGAGGACGCCGTCGGCCTGCCCGCCGCGTTCCGTGAGGCCGTGGCCACCACGCCGGCAACGCCGGCAACGTTGGGCATGGTGGGTTCGGGCGGGCCGGAGGTTCTGAAGCTGGTGCGCCACACACGGGACAGCTTCGAGTGGACCGGTGAAATCGCCGCGCCGCGCCTTTTGGTTGTATCGAACAACTATCACTCCGGCTGGCGGGCGCTGGTCAACGGGACGGAGGTTCCGGTGCTGCGGGCCAACCAGGCCTTCCAGGCCGTGCCGCTGGTCCGGGCCGGGCCGGTGCGCGTGGAGCTTTCCTTCCACGACCCCCTGGTGGCCAAGGCCCATGGGCTGACGCTCCTCGGCCTGCTGCTCATGTGCTCGTGCGTGTTCTTGGCACCGCGCGCAGGGGGGCGGGAGACCCCGGCGCCCTGCGAAGCCGCGCGGGCGGAACAGGGCGTGGCCGGCGCAGAGGCGGAGGCCATGATTGCGCGCGGGTTCCGTCTCGCCTGTGCCTGGGGCGCGGGCGGAGTGCTGCTCGCCAGCGCGCTCTTTCTGCTCTTGCGCGCCCTGCGCGAGCCTGCGGACAGCGGGCGGCTGGTCTGGTTCATCTTGTGCACCAGCACGGCCAGCGGCCTGCTTGCCGCGCCTTTGGCCGGTGCGCTGCTGCGCGCGCTGCTGCGCTCGGGGCCGAAAAAATGACCGCGCGTTCAGCGGCGGCGACGCTGTTGTTGTTGATTGTTGTTGTCCTCGCCTCGGGAGCCTCTGCCGCCCCGTCTGACACGGCTGCGGAGCAGGGGCCGCTGGCTCTGTGGACTCCCGCCCAGCTCCGCAACCCCGAAAGCGCCGCCCAGAACAGGGCCGAGCGGACCATCCGCCCGTTGCCGGAGCCGGACACCAGCGCCCCGGCGCGCACCGTGCCCCTGGAGGTTCCGCCGCCGCTGCCGGAGGCCCGCTGCGGCATCATCCGCCGGGTGCGGCTGTCCGAGGGCGACCGGCGCATCGCGCTGACCTTCGACCTCTGCGAACGCGCGGTGCACGTCACGGGCTACGACGCCCTGCTGGTGGACGTGCTGCGCGCGGCCAACGCCAAGGCCACATTCTTCGCGGGCGGCAAGTGGCTGCGCTCCCATCCGGGGCGGGCCCAACAGCTTATGGCGGATGCGCGCTTCGAGCTGGGCAACCACACCTGGACCCACGCCAACATGGCCGAGGCCCCGGAGGCCTTCCGCCAGCGGCAGATCGATTGGACCAGCGCCCAGTATGAGCTGCTGCGCGAGGACCTGGACCGCCGTTTGGCGTGGCGCGGGCTGGCCCCTTCGAAGCTGGGGCCGCTGCGGCTGTTCCGGCTGCCCTATGGGCGCGGCGGGCTCGAGGTGACGCGGCAGCTGAACCGCCAGGGCCTGGCGGTGGTCCAATGGGATGTCGTGGGCGAAGGTGGGCATGGCTGCATCCAGGCGCGCGCCCAGGCCATTGCCGAGGCCGTGCGGCCCGGCAGCATCGTGCTGCTGCACGCCAACGCCGTGCCCAGGGACACGGCCGAGCTGGTGCGCCGCCTGCTGCCGCTGCTGGCGCACAAGGGGTATCAGACGGCCACGGTGAGCGAACTGCTGGAGGCCGGCCACCCGGAAAGCGTGGAGGACGGCTGGTTCTGTCACCCGGGTGACAACCGCGTTTATGATGGGATGTTCACTGGATACGGCACGGGCAAACGGGTGGGTCCGGCCAGGAAGAGACGCTAGCCCCGGCGGGGTGCGCTCATGGATACCGGGGCCGCAGGCGCAACAGCTCCAGATACGCAGCCGGGCCCTTGACGCGCAGAATTTCCCCGTTTTTGCGCCAGCGTTCCAACAGCCCGTGCGGCAGGCCAGGATTCTCACAGGGGAAGTCCGGGCACTGGCCGCAGAAATCCATGGCCTTCTTCTGGGCGCAGGCCCGCACGCCGCAATCGCCCATGAGGCAGCCGCCTTGGCGGCAGCCCTGGCACGTGCCCTGGGACAAGAACTCCAGCAGGTCCGCGAACTCCGGATACTGCCCGAGCACGGGGTTCATGGCTTCCATGCGCTTGGCGTAGCCCTGGAAATTTGGACCCAAAAGGTCGCGCAGGGCGCGCGCGTGGTTGCGTATGGCGCCGCCCGCAAAGGCAAGGCAGCCACCGCAATACAGCCCGCACGGGGCGATAAGGCGCAGCAGTTCTGAACGGGAAGGCGGCGTCAGATTGAAGGGCATAGGGCGGCTCCAACAAAGATTCTGCTGGAACGCTATGCGAAAATGCGGCGCAGGCCAAGGGTGGAGAATACGAAATTTGCGGACTTCCGGCCAGGCTGGCCGCTGCGGGTTTTCGCCGTGTTCAGGGGGGGGTCAGCAGGGCAGGGTGACGAGCACCTTGGTGCCCTGGCCGGGCTGGCTGGTGATGTCGATATCGCCGCCGAGGGCCTTTACCGTGCCATAGCTGACCGACAAGCCCAGGCCCGTTCCCTGGCCCACCTCCTTGGTGGAGAAGAAGGGCTCGAACACGCGGGGCAGGTGCGCGGGCAGAATGCCGCAGCCGGTGTCCTCCACCTCGATGCGCACCTCGTGGTTGCCGGCGTTGGCGATGAGCCAGAGCTGGCCCCCGCCGGGCATGGCGTCCAGCGCGTTGTCCAGAATGTTGCCCAGGGCCAGCGTCAGGTCCGCGCCCGGCAAGCCTGTCGGGGGCAGGGTCAGCTTTGGCAGATCGGGCGAAATGGCCGGGGCCGCGGTGACGCCCGCCGCCGCCATGCGGTCCTTGCGGTCGTCCAGCAGGCCGAGGAGCAGGCCGCGCAGGTCCAGCGTGCTCTCGGCGCCCTTGGCCTCGTTCAGCTGCCGGGGCGTGGTGTCGTCCTTGTGGCACAGGCAAAGCAGCTTGGCCGTTATCTCTTTGCAGCGCTGGCCGTGTTCACGCATCTTGCGGGCGGAATCCTGCATCTCGCTCAATGTTCCGGCAAGGCCCTCGGCCTTGGCGGCGCGCATCTCGGTCCGCAGGTCCTCCACCAAGTCCTCCAGCCATCCGGCCAGGCTGACCATGGTGTTCACGGGGTTGTTGATCTCGTGGGCGACGCCCTCGGCCATTTGCCCCAGGGCGGCCATCTTGGCCGTTTCGGCCATGCGCTGGCCTTCCATGCGCTCCTGGCGGCGGTCCTGGGCGCGCAAAATGGCCTCGGTGAGCCGTTCGATGGGCACGGGCTTCACCAGATAATCCGTGGCGCCGAGCTTCATGCCCATGACCGCCGTGGTCAGGTCGTTTTGGCCGGTGAGCATGAGCGCCTCGGCCTGCGGCCTGATCTTCTTGAGCTCGCGCAGAAGCGTCAGCCCGTCGATGCCCGGCAGGTTCACATCAAGCACGGCCACGTCGAGTTCACACCCGGCGGCCAGGCGCAGGGCTTCCTCGCCATCATAGGCGGTTTGCACCTGGAAACCCCGCGCCTGGAGCCGTTCGGCAAGAAGATCGACGAAATCGCGCTCGTCATCGACAAGAAGGACGGCGTTCATGCGTCCTCCGGCTACTTCTTTTTATCCTCTTTCATGACCTTGTCGGCGTCATCGAAATCACCGGCCTGGGCAAAGGTGGCGGCGACCATCATGTCTTCCATCTTCTGGCGGTAGGCGCCCTTGATGCTCTTGACCAGACGGTCGATGTCCACAGGCTTCTTGTGGTACTCGTAGGCGCCCAGCTGCATGCAGATCTCCTGGTCCTGCTCCGAGCCGTGGCCGGTGAGCACGATGACCTGCACGTGGGGGTGGGCCTTTTTGACCTTGCGCAGCACCTCGACACCGTCGATGCCGGGCATGCGCAGGTCGAGGACCATAACGTCCGGGGCCTCGTCCTTGACCATCTCCAGGGCGGTTTCGCCGTCATGGGCCACATCGGAGCCCATGTCGCGCATTTTCATGCGTTCGGCCAGGGTGTTGACGAAATTTTCCTCGTCGTCGACCAGCAGCAGCTTGATCTTCTTGCTCATGTGCACTCCTTGTTTGGGCGCGGGGGTGCGCCCGGTTCCGGGGGCCAAGGACCATCGGCCCAAGGCTCCCGGTTTGGCGTTCCTGGCTAGGCTTCCGCCAGGCCGTATGCCACGTGCGCTCCGGAGAGCCCCACGGATTCCAGGAATCCGTAAACCTGGCGCGGAGGCGCCAGCCGCTTGGGCGCGTAGCCCAGCATGGCGCGGGCTTCATCAAAGCATCCGGCTTCGGCGAAGGCGGCGGCGGCGTAAACGTCCGACACGCTGGCTCCGCAGTCCTTCACACCGGCCATGTGCATGGCCGTTTCCGCTTCCCCAGCCTCTGCAAAGGCGTGGGCGGCGAAGGTGTCCTCAAGTCTCTTGAGCATTCCGAGCATAATGTCCTCCTTGTGGCCGGGGCGACGGCGTGCACTCCGTGCTCCAGGCGCTGTGAAGTCAAGCTGCTACGTTGGAATGCTACTCCTCTTTAACCAGAAATCAAGTGGCCTCAGGCCACGGGTTTCGGCAGGGTCAGCACCAGTCCCTGGCCGCCCGGACCGGAACCCAGGCCGACAGCCGCCGCCTTGGCGCAGGAGGCCAGCTCCGCGAAGGGTTCCTGCTTGCGCATGGCCTCGTAAACGCCCGCGTCCAGGCGCACCACGGCCAGTCCTCCCTGTTCCTCCACGCTGAGCGTCAGCTGGGCGTCGCGCTCCAGCAGGGGCAGGGCGCAGTCCAGCGCCAAGCCCGCCAGGGCCATGATTTCCACGGCGCGCAGCGAGGTGCGCAGGCCCGTGCGGCCCGGGGCCAGCACCAGGGAGACGCGGCAGCGCGCGGCGTCGCGGCGCAGCAGCCCCACCAGAGAACGCAGGGCCTCGTTGACCTCTGAGCCCACCGGGGTCGTCTCCGGCGCGTGCGCGCAGTAGTTCAACTGCTCGGAAAGCGCCATGCCGCGCTCCACCTGTTCGGCCAGCACGGAAAGCCCCTTTTTGAAGCGCTCGGCATGGGCGAAGCCCTCGCCCCCCAGGGCCAGCAAATCCTCCATGAGCCCGGCGGACTCGCGGATGGTGGCCAGGATGTTCTGCATCTCGTGGGTGGCCGAGGCCGTCAGCCTGCCCATGAACAACGCGTCGCGCATGGTTCCGCCTCTCTTAGCCGAGGTTCGCGGCCTTGGCCGCGTAGTCGATGGCCGACTCCATCTTTTCGATCAAGGTGTCGATGTTCAGCGGTTTCATCATGTAGTCGAAGGCGCCCAGGCGCATGCCCTCGATGCCATCGCGGGTGCTGCCGTGCCCGGTGAGGAGCAGCACCTGCACGCGCGGGTTGCTGCGCTTCACGCGCTCCAGCACCTCCAGGCCCTTGATGCCGGGCATGAGCACGTCCAGGATCATGACGTGGGGCTCTTCCTCGGCCACGGCCAGCAGGGCGCTTTCGCCGTCAAAGGCCACGCGCGTGGTGATGCCGCGCAACTCCAGGCGTTCGGCCAGGGTGGTGATGAATTCGTGCTCGTCGTCCACGAGCATGATCTTCCAGTCTTGCTTGTTCATGCCAATGCCTCGCGTTGCCCCTTGGGCAGGGTGATGGTGAGCGTGGTACCGACGCCCTGTGTGCTCTCAACGGCGATCTCGCCTCCCAGGCGTTTGATGATGCCGTAAGTGATGGACAGGCCGAGGCCCGTGCCCGTGCCCTTTTTGGTGGTAAAGAACGGTTCGAAAATGTGTTTCAGGGTCTCGTCGCTCATGCCGCAGCCGTTGTCGCGCACGCTGACCTGCACGCTGTCGCCCTCTGCCCGGGCCAAGGCCACGATGAGCCCGCCATCGGCCACGGCGGCCAGCGCGTTGTTGAACAGGTTTAGAAAGACCTGCTGCAGCTGGCTGCGGTCGGAAATGATGCGCGGCAGGTGCGGGTCGATGTCCAGCTGCACGTCCACCTTGCGGTGCATGGCCTCGTTGGACAGAAAGCCCGCGGTCTCGGTGATGAGTTCGCCAAGATCCAGCTCCTCGATGCTCACGTCCATACGGCGGGCAAAGCCCAGCATGCGGTGGGTGATGCCCCGGCAGCGCTCCACGGCGCGCAGAACGCTCTCCACCTGGAGCAGTATCTTGCCCTTGGACGGGAAGTCGCCCTCCCTGTCCAGAACGTCCTTCATGAGCCCGGTTTTCTCGTTGATGATGGCCAACGGGTTGTTGATCTCGTGGGCGACGCCCGCGGCCAGCCGCCCGATGCTGGAGAGCTTTTGGGAGTGCTCCACCTCGCGCAGGGCCATCTCGCGGCGTTCCTCGGCCTCCTTCATGCGCCGGATGAGCGCATCGGTGACGCGCATGGCGGCGAAAAGCACGGCGCACACGCCGGCCACAAAGATGAACAGCAGGTCGCCGCGCACGGTGTACCACGTTTTGAGCGCGCTTGTGCGCGGCTTTACGGCCATGAGCACGAAGTCCGCTTCCGGGAAGAAGGCATAGGAAAGAAACACCTCGCGCCCCAGCGGATCCGTCATGGTCAGCACCGCGGGCTCATAGGTCTGCGGCGGCATGGGGAAGGAGAGTTTTTCCAGCACCTTGCCGTAGTTGTTGGAGCTGGTCTGCAAGGTGCCCTGCGTGTCCACCAGGAAGGCGTCGGCGTCGGGCTCCAGGCTCATGGAGGCGATGATGCGCTCGAACTGGCGGGTGTCGAGGGTGGCGCGCAGAATCCAGGTGCGGCCGTCCTCGGTCATGTGCTGCACGGCGATGATGACGTGCGGGAACTTGCGAAAGCCCATGAACACGTCGCTGACGTACTTGCCCTTGAGGCGCACTTCCTGGAACCAGCGCTGGTCGGCGTAATTCTTGCCACGCAGGGCGTAGGGGCCCACGTAGTTCACCTGGGTGCCGTGCTCGTCAATGAGCCCCAGATCCACGAAGCCTTCGAACTCCTTGCGCATTACGGCGAAGATGCGCGCCAGCTTGTTCTCGTCGGCCAGTTCGGCATAGGTGTAGGCCGAGGCGATAAGACTCACCGTAGAGGAACGCTCGGCCAGGAAAAGTTCAAAGGAATTTTTGGTTTTATTCACCAAAACGCGCAGGGGGTTCTGGATTTCGCGCACCATGGCGTTCTGGTGCTCGTAATAGTTGAGCACAGCCATGACCGAGAGCGGGATGAGCGTGGCCGCCATCATCAGCGCGATGATCTTGCGGCGCAGCATTGTGTAGCGCGCCGGGGACACGGCCTCGTCCACGTCGCTTTGCAGCTCGCGCAGGGGGTGCTTCAGGAGTTCCACGAGCCTAAGCATCGGTGCCTCCCGCCTGCTGGTGGCCTCTGGGGAACAGAATGTCGCCGGGTTCCAGCTCGCCGCGCAGGTGGCGCGCCAGCGCGTCCTCGGCCAGGCCGGCTATGCCGTCCAGCACGGTGAGGCGCTTCCAGCGCAGGTAGTGGTAGTGCTCCTCCTCCATGCCGCCGGTGATGACCTCGGACACCTCGCGGTCTAGAATGAGGTCGCAGAGGTCGTCGGCGCTGGAGTGGGCCAGCACCAGCTCTTGGCGCTTGGCCTCTTTGCCCGCCGCGTCCACGGTGACGAGGAGCACCTCGCTGGCCAGGTCGAAGCGCGGAGACACCTCGTTGCGGTAGAGGGTCACAAGGATTTTTTTGCTCATGGCGCGTCCCCCTAGGCCTTTTTCCGGGCGGGCTGCCTGCGCGCCGCCTCGGTTTTGGAAGCCGGGGAATCTGTGGATCCGGGGGCCAGAGGGAAGCGCACGTGGGGCGGCAGGTGCTCGGGGAGCACTTGGTCGCCGGCGCAAACCATCACCGCGTACTCCACCATGTTGCGCAGTTCGCGCACGTTGCCGGGATAGTCGTAGGCCGAGAGCAGGGCCAGGGCGTCTTCGGAGAAGCCCAGCACCTGCTTGCGGAACTTGGCGGCGTAGATGCCCAGGAAGTGGGTCAGCAGGAACTGCACGTCCTCGCCGCGCTCGCGCACGGGGGGGAGGACCAGGCGCACGGCGTTGAGCCTATGGAACAAGTCCTTGCGCAAAAGGCCCGCCTGCACCAGCGCCTCGGGATCGTGGCCCGTGGCGGCCACCACGCGCACGTTGAGGCGCATGGGCCGTTCGCCCCCGGCGGGCACCACGGCCTTCTCGTCCAGCAGGCGCAGCAGGCGGCCTTGCTGGGCCAGGGGCATGTCTGCAATTTCGGAAAGATAAATGGTGCCGTTCTGGGCTAGCTGGAACTTGCCCGGACGCGGCGCCCCGCCTCCGCCTTGTTCGTCCGGGGCGCTCCCGGCCTGGCCGAAGAGCTCCACGTCCAGCAGAGCCTCGGGCATGGGCGTGGCGTTGACGCGCACAAAGCTTTCACGGGCGCGCGGGCTGGCCCGGTGCAGGGCCTCGGCCAGCAAATCCTTGCCCGTGCCGGACTCGCCGGTGAGCAGTACGGTGGCGTCGCTTTGGGCCACGGCGGGCAGAATGCGCAGCAGGTGCTCCATGGCGGCGCAGCGGCCCACGATGGCTCCCGGCCCGGCGGTGCGCGTCAGCCGGCCCTCAAGCTCCTTCAGGGCCGAGAGGTCCTCGATGACGTCCAGGGTGCAGATGAGTTCGCCCGCCTTGTCCAGCACCGGCACGCTGGTAAGGCGCACCGGAACCTTGCGGCGGTGGCGGTTGATCAGCGTGCCCTCGCGGCTTTGCGTCGCGCAGGAGGCGCTCTCGTCCTTGGTGCAGGCCAGGCGCGGGCAGGTGTGCAGGCAGAAGCTGCCGCGCAGCACGTGGCGGCAGGGCACGCCCGCCACCTCGGCGCTCGAATAGCCCGTAAGGCGCTCCAGCGCGCTGTTCAGGAACAGGGTGCGGCGCTCGCCGTCCAGCACGGCCACCCCGAAAGGCAGCTCGCGCAGGATGCGCGACAAATCGGCCCGGTCCAGGCCGGAGGCGTCGAGCCCAGCGAAGGGGGCCATCATTGCGCGTGCTGCCAGGGTGTTTTCCACGTTCATCTCCTCCAGGGGGAAGTGCGGCCTTTTACGGACACGCACTCCCCTTCCCGGAAGAAGTCGGGCTAGTGCGCTCCGCCGCCGACGATGCCGGAAGCGGCGACCAGGAGCACGAGGATCTCGGCCAGGGCCATCAGGGCGAAGCCCTTCTCGCCGCGCTTCAAGAAAGCCGGAATGAGCGGAATGTAGCAGAGAATGGTCATGCCCGCCAGAAGCACGATGCCCAGGAAGTTGAGGAAGTCGCCCTTGCCGAGGAGCACGGTCCAGCCCCAGCCGACGGGAACCTTGCCAAGCTCAAGGTAGGTGCCCACGGGCTCGGACCACAGAAGGGGCACCTTCTCCAGGGGCACGTGAGGGGTGATGAGCCCGCTGACGTAGAGGATGTAAGTGACGGCCATAAGGGCCAGGCCGCCCCAGCAGCCGTAGAACAGCATGTTGGCGTAGGTCACCTGCTCCGGCGAAGCCTTGCCGTTGTGCATTTTCGTTTCGCTCATTTCTCTCTCCTTTATGGATGCTCTGCCGGGCCAGGCGCGCACGCGGCCCGGAATGTCGTCTTGTCCGCGCTTTCGCCGCGGGCTAGATGCCCAGGCCCTTCAGCAAGGCCTTGCCGCCCGCGAAGAGCAGCACGCCGATGACCATGTAGCGGATGAACGTGGGCTTGGCCTTGGCAAGCAGGCGAACGCCCACGAACGAGCCCAGCATGAGGCCGATGATGGAGGGAATGGCCATGAGCGGGATGACGCAGCCCTTGTTCAGGTAAACCCAGGCGGCGGAGGTGTCGGTGATGGAGAGAAGGAACTTGCTGGTGCCCACGGCCACCTTGAGGGGCGCGCCCATGAGCAGGTTCAGCACCGGAACGTTGGCCCAGCCGGCGCCCAGGCCGAACATGCCGGCCATGATGCCGATGATGATGAAGAGCAGCAGGCCCGGCAGGGTGCGGTGGGTTTTCCACTGCACCAGCTCGCCGGTGGAGGGGTCGTTGTACGCGCCGTCCATGCCCAGCGCCATGCTGAGGGCGTCCTGCTTGGCCACCACGGGGTGGGCGGTGTTCTTGCTCATCAGCAGCAGGATGGCGATGCCCATGATGGTGACGCCCAAGCAGAGCTGCACCACGTTGGTGGGCAGGGCCATGCCCAAAAACGCGCCCACTATGGCGCAGCTGGAGGCGATGAGCGCCACGGGCAGCGCCAGGCGCAGGCTCGCGAAATTGCGCTTCAGCAGACCGGGACCGGCCGCCAGGGCGCCCGCCAGGGCCACCATGAGGCCCGCGCCGCGCACGAAGTCCAGGTGGAAGGGAAAGAATCCGCTCACCAGAGGCACGTAGAGCACGCCGCCGCCCACACCGGCCAGCACGGCGATGATGCCCAGGATGAAGCAGAAGAACAGCAATACCGTTGGCCACACCCACCAGGCAACGCCGGTGTCTGCGCCAAGCTGTACGGCTGCGTGGGCCACTTCCGCTCCGGCGTTGGCCACCGCGCCGGTCACGGCCTCGTTGCCGGAGGCAAAGGCGGCCACTGCGAACAGCAGCACGCCGGACACAACAAACAGGGCGATTTTCGCCGTGAGACTCAGTCGATCCATCTTCATTCCCGCTCCTCTGACTCATCTCAGGATTGCCCAGCCTGCCTCGCCAGCCCCTCGGCCCGCGCAGTGGACGCACTCTCTTTATCAAGAACCGGGCCATGTGATAACACGCTGAAATTGTTGGCTTGACGCTTTTGGGCGGAAGGTGTAAACGGCAAGAACTTGCCGCTTATGCGGCAAAGACCCGCCGGGCGGCAACGTTTCGCCCCTCCTGGGCGGTTCCGCGGGCCTTGCCGGCGCACCCGGCGCAGGCAGAAGCCGTGCCCCACAGGCAGGGGCCAGTGCCGTAAACATGTTCTCCTTCCTTTGTATAAGGGGAAGTTCAAGGAAAATCCATATGATGGATCCTCGCGCATACGGCGGCAAATTCTTGCCGCAAGAGCTGGACGCCGACCCTGAGGCGCGCGCGGCCATGCACGAGGCCGGGCTGCTCTTCCGGTCCAATGCCATGCGCGCCCTCTACCGCGTGGCCATCCAGGTGGCCGGCAGCGATGCCCCCGTGCTGCTCACCGGCGAGTCCGGCACGGGCAAGGAGATCTTCGCCCGGCTGCTGCACACCTTGAGCAACCGCAGCGGCCGCCCCTTCGTGCCCGTGAACTGCGGCGTGCTTTCCGGCGAGCTCTTCGCCGACAAATTCTTCGGGCACGAGCCCGGCGCCTTCACCGGCGCCACGCGGCTGCAAAAGGGCAGCTTCGAGCTCGCGGCCGATGGCACCCTCTTTCTTGACGAAGTGGGCGAGATTCCCCTGCCCAACCAGGTGGACTTCCTGCGCGTGCTCGAGGAACGCAGCTTCAAGCGCCTGGGCGGCGAAAAGGACCTCGGCTTCCGCGCGCGCATCGTGGCCGCCACCAACCGCGCCCTGCCCGACATGGTCCGCGCCGGACGCTTCCGCCCGGACCTGTTCTACCGCCTGAACGTCATCCCCATCGCCTTGCCCTCCCTGCGCGAGCGCAGCGACGACATCGCGCCCCTGGCCGAATACTTTCTCTGGCTCTTCGGCCACCATTACCACCGGCCGGACCTGCGCCTCTCGGCCAGCGCCCTGGCCCTGCTGACCCGCCACCACTGGCCCGGCAACGTGCGCGAACTCAAGAATCTCATGGAGCGCGTGGCCCTGCTGCACAAGACCGACGACCCCGTGCTGCCCGATGATCTGCCGCTGGAACTGCGCCTGGAGTTCGGCCAGGAATTGCCGCCGGATTTTGCCCTGGCCCACGCGCACCATGCCCCGCACCCGGAGGAGTTCAACCTCGACACCGTGGTGCGCCGGGCGGAAACAGCAGCCATGCTGCGCGCCTACAAGGCGGCCCACGGCAGCAAGCAGCGCACGGCGGAGCTGCTCGGCATCAGCCCCCGGACGCTGCGGCACAAGCTGGCGCACTATGGACTGAAGCTGGAAGGGGAGTAGGGAAGGGGGGCTTTTCGGTGGGGGTCGGCGGGGCCGCTAGAGCGCAAAGGTCTGGTGGTCGTAGAGTATCTTCACGCCGATGCCGATGAGCGTTGCTCCGCCCAGAAGTTCGGCGAAGCGGCTTGTGGCCGAAAAACGTCCGGCCAGGCCGCCGATTTTGACCCCAAGCGCCGTGATGACGAAGCAGACCACGCCGATGATCAGCGCGGCCAGCCAGACGTCCTGGCCCAGCATGGCGAAGGAAAGGCCCACGGCCAGGGCGTCGATGCTGGTGGCCACGGCCAGCAGCAGCAACTGCGCGCCCCTGGTGGGGTCCTGGCCTTGGCAGGCGTGGCCGTCCTCGTCGCCGCGCAGCCCCTCCCAAATCATCTTGCCGCTGACCAGGGCCAGCAGGCCGAAGGCCAACCAGTGGTCGAAGACCTCGATATGCCTGCGCATGGTGAGCCCCAGCAGCCAGCCCGCAACGGGCATGAGCGCCTGGAACAGCCCGAAGGCCCCGGCCATGCGCAGGGTCTGCCCCGCGTCGGCGCGGCGGAGGCAGACGCCCGTGGCAAGGGCCACGGCAAAGGCGTCCATGGCCAGCGCCACGGCGATGGCGAAAAGGGTGAGGATAGGCATGGTTTCCGAGGGAACGCCGTCTACAGCACGTCCCAGGCCTGGCCCTGCGGGGTGTCCTTTACTTCCACCTGCATGGCGGCCAGCTCGTCGCGGATGGCGTCGGAGCGGGCGAAGTCCTTGTTCTTGCGCGCCTCCAGGCGGTCGGCCAAGAGCGCTTCGACCCTGGCGGCTTCGATGCCGGCGCGGGCGGCCCGGCAGCTTTTGAGGCTGGCCAGGAAGACCTCTGGCTCCTGCCCGAACACGCCGAGCACGGCGGACCATTTGGCCACGCCCGCGCGGATGCGCGCCAGCAGGTCGCGTCCGGCCTCGGCCTTGCGCAGGGCCTTGTCGTCGAGGATGCGCCCGGCCAGGCGCACCATGCCGAAGAGGTGGCCCAAGGCCGCGGCGGAGTTCAGGTCGTCCTCAAAGGCGTCGGCGAAGCCCTGCTCGTATCCGGCAAGCTCGTCCAGAATGTCCTGAGGCATGGGTGTTTTGGACCATTTGGACCCGGCCAGGGCCGCATCCACCTGGGCCAGGGCGGTGTAGATGCGGCGCACACCCTTTTCGCCTTCCTCCAGCGCGTCAAAGGAGAAATCGAGCGGGCTGCGGTAGTGCATGGACAACAAGAAATAGCGCAGGGTCTCCGGCAGGAACTTGGCCAGAATGTCGCGGATGGTGAAGAAGTTGCCCAGGGACTTGGACATCTTCTCGGAGTTGATCTGCACAAAGCCGTTGTGCACCCAGAATTTGGCGAATTCTTTGCCCGTGGCGGCCTCGCTCTGGGCAATCTCGTTCTCGTGGTGCGGGAACGACAAATCCTGGCCGCCGCCGTGGATGTCCAGCGGCAGGGGCATGTACTTTTCGCTCATGGCGCTGCATTCCAGGTGCCAGCCCGGACGCCCCAGGCCCCAGGGGCTTTCCCAGGAGGGCTCGCCGGGCTTGGCGGCCTTCCACAGGGCGAAGTCCAGCGGGTCCTGCTTTTCCTCGCCCAGCTCCACGCGCGCGCCGGACATCAGGTCCTCGATGTTGCGGCCGGAGAGCTTGCCGTACTCCGGGAACGAGCGCACCTTGAAGTACACGTCGCCGGAGAGGGTGGCATAGGCGTGGCCTTTCTGAATGAGGCCCTGGGTCAGCGCGATCATCTCGCCGATGTGCTCGGTGCACTTGGGCTCGACATCGGCGCGCAGAACGCCCAGCGAGTCCATGTCCACGTAAAATTCGCCGATGAACTTCTCCGCGATCTCCTGGGAGGACACGCCGACTTCGTTGGCGCGCTTGATGATCTTGTCATCCACGTCCGTGAAGTTGCGCACGAAAGTGACGTCGTAGCCCTTGAAGCGCAGGTAGCGCACAAGAACATCAAAAACCACCGCGCTGCGCGCGTGGCCGATATGGCAATAGTCGTAGGCCGTGATGCCGCAGACATACATCGACACGGCGTTGCCGTGCTGCGGCACGAATTCCTGCTTGGCCCGGCCCATGGTGTTGTACAGACGCATTCAAACTCCAAACGGTGCGATTTAGTGGTTGTGCTGGGGGCGAGGGCGATGCCCAAGAAAAGAGTTTACACTTCCAGCCCTTGCTCGCGGTACTCGTTCAACTTGTTGCGCAAGGTGCGCACGGAGATGCCGAGGAGCTGGGCGGCCAGAGTGCGGTTGCCGCTGGTTTCGTTCAGGCTTTTGAGGATGAGCTGTTTCTCCATTTCGTGCAGGGGCATGACGGAGATGGCGTCCTTCAGGTTGGTGGGCGGTGGCGGCGATCCGGTGGAGTCCGCGCTGGAGGTCGAACTGCCAGGCGCGCCGGCGGATGAATCAGCGAACGAGCCGCCAGGTGAGCAGGCGGACGAGCAGGATGGGGGATTCTGTACTTCCCCCTCGGGCAGGTCTATGCCCCAGGTGTCGCCATCGAGCAGGAAGTGCCGCTGCTGGATGGGTCCGCCCTGGGCGAGCAGCACGGCGCGCTCCATGAGGTTCTGCAGCTCGCGCACATTGCCGGGCCAGCCATAGGAGGCCAGCCAGGAGCGGGCTTCCTCGGCAAAGGCCTGCGGGCCCATGCCGTAGGCGCTGGCGTATTTTCCGGCAAAGTACTCGGCCAGAATCAGCACGTCGTCGCCGCGCTCGGAAAGGGCGGGCAGCCGCAGGGGAATGACGTTCAGGCGGTAGAACAGGTCCTGGCGGAATTTGCCCTCGCGTACGGTCTGCTCAATGTCGCGGTTGGTGGTGGCCAGCACGCGCACGTCGACGCTGATGGTCTCCACGCCGCCCACGCGGTCTATCTCGCCCTCCTGCAGCACGCGCAAAAGCTTGGCCTGCAGGGCCAGGTCCATTTCGGTAATTTCGTCGAGCAGGATGGTGCCGCCCTGGGCCAGCTCGAACTTGCCCAGCTTGCGGTTGATGGCGCCGGTGAAGGCGCCCTTCTCGTGGCCGAAGAGCTCGCTCTCCAGCAGGTGTTCGGGCAGGGCCGCGCAGTTGATGGCCACGAAGGGCTCGCGGGAGCGGTCGGAATTGTGGTGGATGAACCGGGCGAACATTTCTTTGCCCGTGCCGGAGGGGCCGGAGATGAGCACCGTGGCCTTGGAACGCGCCACCTGCCGGGCCAGGGCCAAAACGCGCTGCACGGCGGGGTGGCGGCCGATGATCTGGAAGCGCCCGGCAGGCGGGTCTTGCGGGGCGCTGGCGGTTTTGGAAACGGTGCTGGCGGCCGCGTTGGACATGAGCCGCACCCCCTGTCCGGAGGCGTTGGAGGCCGCGCGCGAGGCGTTGGAGGCTAGGCGCGGAGACCCGGAACGCTGGGAGTCGGACGGGAAGGCCGGGGTTTCCTCGGGCGGGGGCAGCACCAGGTGGATCTTTTCCCAGGCCAGAGGTTCAAGCCAGTAGTCGCGTGCGCCAAGCTCCATATATTTTTGGGCTTCCTCGGCATTTCCGGTGCGCGAGAAGATGATCACCGGGGGACTGGGCTCGCCTTTTTCGGCCAGCTCGGCCAGGCGCGAGAGCAGGGCCAGGGCGTCGTAGCCGGGCAGGCTTGGGCGCGAGAAAATGAACGCCGGTTGCGAACGCTTGAGGAAGGCCAGGGCGGAGCCCAGCCCATCGGCCACGCCTGCCTGCACCCCGGCATCGCGCAGGGCGGGAAAGATGCCGCTGACTGACTGCGGCTCGGCGATGAAGAGAATCGTCCGCTCGGACATAGCCCGTGCTTGTAGCCCCATCCTCAGAGATTATCAATAGACGTATGGTGCGTCGGGCCGGGGCCGAATGCGCTCCGGGCGCATGTTTGCGTGTCGGCGCGCCATCTGGTAGCAGGCATGGGCAGGAGACACACGTGCCAACAAGCATCCCGGTCCTTTGTTACCACAATGTCAGCGAGATTGACGGCCACTCGCCCCGCCGCTTCGAGGAGCACCTCGCGGCCATACGGGACGCGGGCTACCGCACCATTTCCGCCCGCGAGCTCGTGGCCGGGCTGAGCGGCCAGGGTGTCCTGCCCGCCAAGGCCTGCGTGCTCACCTTCGACGATTGCCACCTGAGCAACTGGACCATGGCCGCGCCGCTTTTGGCCAAATATGGCATGACCGGCGTGTTCTTCTGCGTCACCGATTTTATCGGCCAGGGTGAAAAAAGGCCGCAGCGCGCGCCGGAGGACGGAGGCCCGGAGCTTCTTTCCGCGCCGGAGTCCTTCCGCCGGGTGCTGGCCGCGGACGACCGCTCCCAGTTCCTGAACGAGGCCGAGCTGCGCGCGCTGGTGCAGGACTATGGCTTTGAGGTGCACGGCCACAGCGCCCGGCACCAGGGCTGCTTCCGCAGCCTCGTCAAAACCGCGGATTTCGGCGATGCCCACGCCCACTGGAGCGCCACGGGCATCTACCCGGCGGACTTGCGCCACGGGCCGGGCGCGGCGGAGCTGCCCCTGTTCGAGGCGGGCAGCGGCTACGTGTACAACGGCTACTGGCCCGCCCAAGGCGCTTTGGCGGCTGGCGGGGGCCTTTATTTCCGCCGCCGCACCGATGCCGAGCGCAGGGCCTTCTGCCTGCGGGACTTCCGCCGCTGCCATGAGCGCATCCGCGACATCAACGGCTGCGGCGACGCGCAATACTTCTGCTGGCCCTGGGGGCAGTTCGACGAACTCGCCGAGTCCTGCCTGCGCGAGACGGGCTTCCAGGCGGCCTTCACCCTGGAGCGCAGCGCCAACGCCGTGGGGGCCAATCCCCTGCGCATCCATCGGATCGGCGTGGGCAAGACCAAGGACGGGGCCTGGGTGCAAAGCCGCCTGCGCATGTACTGCGGTTCGCTGCGGGCCAAGGTGTTCTTCAAGTATCTGCGCAAGCGGCCGGAAATCGCCAGCGTGCTGTACATGACCGACTCGGACAAGCTCTCCGGCGGCAGCAGGCAGATGGTGAACAATGTCCTTGGGATGCGTGAAAGCGGCCTGCGCGTCACGGCGGTCATTCCGCCCGGCTCGGAAATCCGCACGGCCTTGGCCCCGCTGACAACGGGCGAGAATCCCATTGAGCTGGTGGAATACGGCGGCTTCCGGCAATACGTGCGCGCCGCGGCCTTTGTGGCCGCGCTGGCCAAGCGGGTGCAGGCCGACGTGGTGCACACCTTCCACGCCCGCGCCTACAAGAGCGCGGCCCTGGCCAAGCTGCCCCTGTTCGGCGGCGCGCGTTTCCGGCTGTTCATCAACCGGGGCGTCATCTTTCCGCCCAATACCATCTTCGCGCTCTACTGCCTCATGGCCCAGGGCGTCACCGTGAACTCCCAGGTCTGCGCCGAGGTGCTGCGCAGATACCAGGTGCCGCAAAACCGCCTGCGGCTGGTGTACAACTCCTTTCTGCCCGAGCCGGACATGCACGGCGGCCAGTTGCCGCCGGAGCGCCAGCCCCTCAAGAAGCGCGGCTGCCGCGTGCTCTACGTGGGCAATGAAGGCCCGGCCAAGGGCTTCGACGTGTTCCTGCGCATGGCCGCGGAGCTGACGGCCCGGGGCGTGCGCGACCTGGAGTTCGTGGCCGCGGGCGTGCGCGACATGCGCTCCTTTGAGCCCTTGGTGACCCCGCAGCTCAAAACGCGTCTGTGCCTGCGCGGCCACTTGCCCCACGGGGCCGTGCTGGATGAACTGGAGCACGCCGACATCCTGGTGCTGCCCTCCCGCCAGGAGAGTCTGCCCAACGTGCTGCTGGAGGCCTTCGCCTGCGGCCTGCCCGTGGTGTGCACCAGCGTGGGCGGCATGCCGGAGCTGGTGCACGACGGAGTGAACGGCTCCTTGCGCCCCTCTGAGGATTTTTCCGGTTTGGCCGACGCCGTGGCCGAACTGGCGGAGGACCCGGCCGCGCGCCTGCGCATGGGCCGCATCAACCGGCGGCTGGTGGCGCGCCACCTGGGCAACGCGGCCAAGACCCTCACGCTCTTGCGCGTGTATTTCGGCGAGGCCCTTTACGAACCCCTGCCCATCGAGTCCCTGGCCCGGCAGGTGGCGGCGGAGGAATCGTTGAAAGCCCTGGAGGCCCCGCCATGCCGACATCCCTAAGCCTGGCCTGGCGCGAGCTGCCGGAGCCCCTGCGCCGGCGCCTGGGGCTGGCCTCCACGGGCTGGCGGCACCTGCTGCACACCGGCGCGCTGTGCCTGCGCCTGGCGCGGGCGGCGGGCACGGACGTTGAACGGGCGCGGCTTCTGGCCCTGGCGGCGGACATGCTGCTCTGGTCCTTTGGCGAGAATCCCCTCTCCGGGCCGCTGGCCGTGGAGATTTTGTCCGCGGGCGACCTGCCCCTGCCTGAATCTTCCCGCGCGGCCCTGACCGCAGTGGCGGCCCGCTGGCGCGCCCCGGCAGGCACGGAAAGCGGACTGGCGTATTTTGAACGTCTGGCCGCCCGGCGCGACACGCCGAAGCTGGCCGATTTTTTGGCCGCGCAGGTGCGCAAAGACCCGGCGGGGCTGTTCTGGCGCGAGAAGGCTTTGGCCCTCTGCCTGGTCTGCGGCGCGGGCGAGACCGCCCAGACCCTGGAAGCGGCGGCCCTGGACGGGCTGGCGGAGCTTCCGGGCCTTGCCCCGGCAGCACGCGTGCTGCAAGCCCAGACGGCCTTTCTCCAGGGCGACACGGAAGCCTGTCTGGCCGGGCTCACCGGCGAGGTTTCTGCGTTGCAGGACGCCTACGGCCCGGCCTTTGCAGCCGCGCGCGCAGGGCTGGCCCTGCTGCGGGCGGGGGAGGACGCCGCCGCCCTGCCGCTTTTGCGCACCTGCCTCGACGCCGCACCCTGGCAGGCCTCCCTGGCGCTGGCGGCTGCGGACGCGGCCAGCGGGGCGCGCCGCGCCCTGGCCCCGCCGCCCGGCCCGGCGCTTATCATGCTCTATACCTGGAACAAGGCGGCCGACCTGGACGCCACACTGGCGAGCCTGCTGGCATCGGACCTGTGCGGCGCGCGCGTGGCGGTGCTGAACAACGGCAGCACCGACGAGACCCCGCAGGTGCTGGACGCCTGGACCCAGCGCGCCCGCGAAACCTTGCTGCGCGTGGATCTTCCGGTGAACATCGGCGCACCCGCCGCCCGCAACTGGCTGGCCGCGTTGCCGGAAGCGCGCCTTGCCGAGTCCCTGGTGTACCTGGACGACGACGTGAGCCTGCCGCCCGACTGGCTTTTGCGCCTGGGCGCGGCCCTTGCGGCGCATCCGCGGGCCGGGGTGGCGGGCTGCAAGGTGGTGGACCACCAGGCCCCGCACCTGGTCCAGAACGCCGCAGGGCACTTGGTGATTCCGTCCGAGGCCGATGAGGCCCGGCCCGGCCTCGACTTCCAGAGCCTGACGCCCAACCCCTTCCGCCTCTGCGACGCGCACTTGCAAGGGCCGGACTGGGGCCTGTTCGACTTCCTCGGCCCCTGCGCTTCGGTGACGGGCTGCTGCCACCTGTTCCGCCGCGCCGCGCTCGACGCGCCCTTTGCCCAGGGCGGCGGCTTCTCCCTGGCCCTTGGCCCTTCGCAGTACGACGACTTCGAGCGCGACCTGCGCATGCTGGCCTCCGGGCGCCACGCGGCGTATCAGGGACACCTGCGCGTGCGGCACCGCAAACGCTCCGGGATTGCCGGCCAGGGCGGCGAGATGGCGGACGCCGCCTCGAGCAACGCCAACGGCAACCGCTACAAGATGCAGACCATGCACCCCCGCGAGGAAATCGCGGGGTTCATTCAGGCCCAGGCCTTGCGGCTTGGCGAGGCCGCGGCCCAGGCCTTCGACGCCTTGGGCGTGACCGGAGAACAGTCATGACCGCCACTCCCGCGGACAAAAGCCAGCAGTTTCTGGACGAGCACGAGGAACTGAAGCCCGGCCAGGCCTTCCGTTTCGCCTGCCATCCGGGCGTGTCCTGTTTCGGGGCTTGCTGCTCCGCCCTGGACCTCATGCTCATGCCCTACGACGCCTTGCGCCTGCGCCGCAGTACGGGCCAGTCCTCGCGCGCGTTCGTGCAGGAATACGCGGACATGGTCACCATGCCCGGCATGGGCCTGCCCCTGCTCAGCATGCACATGCAGGACACGGAGTCCAAACGCTGCCCCTTTTCCCACAACGGGGCCTGCACCGTGTACGAGAACCGGCCCTCGGCCTGCCGCACCTATCCTTTGGGCCGCGCCACCCGCGCCGGTGCGGGCGGTGTCGAGGAGCAGGTCTTCATCGTCCGCGAGCCCCACTGCAAGGGTTTCGAGCAGGAGGCCCAGTGGAACACCGCCTCCTGGATGGCCGACCAGGGCCTGGCCGCCTACAACACGGCCAACGACCGCTTCATGAGCCTGACCTCCGACCTGCGCCGGTTCGAGCAGGAGACCGGGCGGCGCCTTTCCGGGCAGCAGACCGGCATGAGCGGCATGGCCCTGTATCAGCCCGACGACTTCCAGCACTTTCTCGTCAGCTCGCACCTTATGGACCGCCTGGACATGACGACCGCCCGGCGCGAAGACGTGCTGCACGACGAGGAGGCCTGCCTCGACTTCGGCTACGACTGGCTGGAGCTGTCCCTCATGGGGCACACGGACCACCTGCAACCCAAGAGGCCCGGCGCATGAGCAGTCCCAACACCGCCCTCGCCAATCCGAAAATCTTGACCCTGCCGCAGTTTCTGGCCAAGCAGGCGGCCTTTCCGCCGGGCTACCGCCTGGTGTTCACCAACGGCTGCTACGACATTCTGCACCCCGGCCACGTGGACTTGCTGGCCCGGGCGCGCGCCCTGGGCGACGGCCTCATCCTGGGGCTCAACTCCGACGCCTCGGTGCGGCGCATCAAAGGCGGGCTTTGCGGCCCGCCGCGCCCCGTGAACCCGCAGGCCGACCGGGCCTTCGTGCTGGCCGGGCTGGCCAGCGTGGACTTTGTGGTGCTCTTCGACGAGGACACGCCGCTTCAGCTCATCAGCGCGGTCAAGCCGCAGGTGCTGGTCAAGGGCGGCGACTGGGACGTGTCGCGCATCGTCGGGCGCGAGGTCGTGGAGGCGAACGGCGGAACGGTGGCGAGCCTGCCGCTTTTGCCCGGCTACTCCACCACCGGGCTCATAGAGCGGCTGACCGCAAAGGGCTGAGGCCGCGGAACCCCCGGAGCGGGGTGATTGCCTCCTTGACAACGAGCGCGGCCCGGGTTATGCAGTGCAGCTCGGACGGATTCGGGCCAATAGCTCAGTTGGTAGAGCCCCCGGCTCATAACCGGATGGTCCCAGGTTCGACCCCTGGTTGGCCCACCAGACGACACTGGCCGCCAGCCCCAGGCAGAACCGGCTGGAATGGCAACAAGTCCGCAGAAGCCCGACACCAAGGACGTACATTGACCAGACGCGCCGCAGCGAAGGCAGCAAAACTTACCGCCCGAACCCGTGCAGGCGATTGCAGATGCTCCCAGGGGGAATCCCTACGGGAGCATCTGCGCGTTTTGGGGGATGCATGAACACGGACAAAGCCCTCTCCCGCATACGTGCCCTGGCCCCGGAGGCCTTTGCCGCGGACTGGGACAATTCGAATGTGCAGATCAGGGGCACGCGCGAAGAAATAAAGAAGCTCGCCGTGGCCCTGGACCCCGCGCCGGACCAGATGGCCGAATGTCTGTCCTGGGGCGCGGACTTGGTGCTGACCCACCATCCCCTGTATTTCAAGCCTCAGGCCCCTACGGCCACGGGCCAGTATCTGGCCGTGCTGCGCCAGTTTCTGGGCGCCGGAGCCTGGCTGTATGCCGCGCACACCACCCTGGATTGCCGCCCGGAAGGCCCGGCCTTCTGGCTTGGGCGCGCCCTTGGCCTGAAGAACTGCGCCAGCCTGGAGCCCAGCCGGACCTTCCCCGCGCGGGAGGTCTTCTTCCAGGCCCCGACGCGCTTCACCGAATGCCAGGCCAGACCCCTGGTGGACACCCCCGGCGTGCATGCCCTGTCCCAAAGCGCCGCGGGCGAAATCCGCGTGGTGGTGGACGAGCATGCCTGGCCGGAGGTGAGCGAGCAGCTCAAGGGCGTGTTCGCCAACAAGCCTTTGGATTTCTATGTGCGCCGCTTGGAAAGCCCGGCCTCGACCGTGGGCTTCGGCCAGGTGGGCGACCTGCCCAAGCCGATGGATTTTGAAGCCTTTGCCACGGTGCTTGAGCGTGCGCTGTTCAAGGAGCAGCAGCCTTGCCCGGGCGGCAAGGCGGGCGTGGCCTGGGCCGAGTGCGGGCCAAGGCCGCAACAGGTGCGCCGCGTGGCCTACACCACGGGCTCCGGGGCTTCGCTTATTCCGGCGGCCTTTGCCGCCGGCGCGGACGTGTTCGTTTGCGGCGACATAAAGCATCACGCGGCCATGGAGACCCCCGGCCTGGTGCTGGATGTCGGGCATTTCATCCTGGAGGAGGAGATGATGCGTCTCTTCGCCAAGGAGTTGCAGGCAAGCCTGGGCCGCGAGGCCGAGGTGCGCTTTTTCGCGGGAAGAAGTCCCTTCCGTTACCGGGTGCTTGCGTAAACGCGCCCAGAACAGCGGGGACGAAGCAATATCTTTCCGGTTCGGGCTCTTAAGTCCGGGCCGAACAAAGTGAGGTGCCGATGTATCAGAAGCAGATCGAGCAGTTGGTGGTCCTGCAGACCGTGGATGATGAGATTCTGATCCTTGCGACCGAGGTGCGCGAAGCGCCCCTGGAGCTCACCGGCCTGGAGGCCAAGGTGAACCAGCTGCGCGAACGCCAGGCCCAGGTCCAGGAGCGGCTCGACATCCTGAAGGGCCAGCAGAAACGGCTCGAAGGCGAAATCGAGGACGACGGCCACAAGATCAAGAAGAGCAAGAACAAGCTCATGGCTGTGGGCAACTCCAAGGAATATCACGCCATGATGCGCGAGATGGACTCCATGGAGAAGCTGAACCGCCTGCGCGAGGAAGAACGCATTGCGGTGATGGAAGAGCTGGAGCGCCAGAACACCGCCATGCAGGAAATCGTCACCGAGATTGAAGGCCTCATGGAAGGCTACGACGCCAAGAAGGCCACCCTGGACGAACGCATCGCCAAGGCTCAGAGCCGTCTGGACGCTTTGGCCAAGCGCCGCGCCAAGGCCGGCAAGGTCGTGCCGCCCCCCATTCTGGGCCGCTACGAGTTCATCCGTTCGCGCATCGAGCACCCGGTCATCGTCTCCGTCACCGAAGGCATCTGCGGCGGCTGCCACATCAGAATTCCGCCCCAGGCCTTCAATGAGCTGCAGAAGGGCAAGCAGATTCTGGGCTGCCCCAATTGCCAGCGCATCGTGTACTGGGTGGAGCACACCCCGAAGATCGACGACGAGAAATAGCAAGACGCCGGAGTTGGACGGACCGTCGCTGCGCCCCTCCAAGGGGCGGAGAGGAAAGTCCGGGCTCCAAAGGGCAGGACGCTGGGTAACTCCCAGGGGGAGCGATCCCCGGAAAGCGCAACAGAAAGCAGACCGCCACGGGGCCTTCGGGCCTCGGGGTAAGGGTGAAACGGTGGGGTAAGAGCCCACCAGCGGGCACGGCGACGCGCCCGGCTAGGCATACCCCGTCTGGAGCAAGACCAAATAGGGAGGCAGGCTGGCCCGGCTATTGCCTCCGGGTAGGTTGCTTGAGGTGGTCGGTAACGGCCATCCTAGAGGAATGACGGTCTCCCGCCCGGCAACGGGTGGTGACAAAACCCGGCTTACAGTCCGACTCCGGCAATTGAAGACACACCGGGGGAGGTTTTGACTCCCCCGGAACCCCCGCCGCCAGGACGCGTTTCTTGCGGGGAAGTCCGAGGGGGCCGCCCTCCTCGATTCTGCGCACCGCACGCCACGCCCGCACACAAAAAAGGCGCACCACATGACGTCCGCATCGCCGCAACCATCTTCCGCCTGGGCCGTGATTCTGGCCGCGGGCAGCGGCACGCGCCTGGCCGCCGCCTTGGCCGAAAAAGCCCCGCACGGCCCGCAACGCAAGCAATATCTTGACCTGGAAGGAACGCCGCTGTTTTGGCGCAGCGCGCTGGCCTTTTCACGCCTTCAGGCCGTGCAGGGCCTGGTGTTCGTGTTTCCGCCAGAGGAACGCGCCCAGATGACCCAGGCCGTGGCCGAGCTGTACCGGCGCGACCCCCTGGGTCTGCCCTGGCGCGTGTGCGCTGGCGGGGCGCGGCGGCAGGACTCCGTGCGCCTGGGCCTGGCCGAGCTGCCGGAGGCCTGCGCCAATGTTCTGGTGCACGACGCCGCCCGGCCTTTCGCCAGTGCCGCGCTGGCCCGGCGCGTGCTTGCCGCCCTGTCCGCTGGCGCGGTGGCGGCCATTCCCGGCCTGTCCGTCACGGATACCGTCAAACGCGTGGACCACAACAACATTGTCGTAGAGACGCCGGAGCGCGCCGTCCTGCGCGCCGTGCAGACCCCGCAGGGGTTTTGCCTCGCCCCGCTCCTGGCCGCCCACGCCAGGGCCGAGGCCGAAGGCTGGGAGGTCACGGACGACGCGGGCCTCATGGAGCGTGCCGGGCACCCGGTCGTCATTGTCGAGGGCGAGGAGGGCAATGTGAAGATCACCACTCCGGCGGACCTGGAGCTGCTGCGGCCCAAGGCCCAGGGCGCCCCGCGCACGGCCTGGGGCTACGACGTGCACCGCTACCTGGGCCCGGGCGAAGTCCACGCCAAGGCCCGGGCCATGATGCTCGGCGGGGTGCCCATTCCCGGCGCCCCCCAGGTCATCGCCCATTCCGACGGTGACGTGCTCTTGCACGCGTTGACGGACGCGCTGCTGGGCATCGCCTGCGCGGGCGACATCGGCCAGCTGTTTCCCGATACCGACGCGGCGTTTGAAAACATGCCCAGCGCCGTTTTCGTCACCGAGGCGCTGCGGCGTGTGCGTCTTGCGGGTTACCGACCGGTGCATGCGGACCTTACCGTGGTGGCGCAGACGCCGAAACTCGCCCACCACAAGCCGCGCATCGCCGCCCAGGTGGCGCAGTTGCTGGAGCTCCCCCCGGATGCCGTCAACGTCAAGGCCACCACCGAGGAGGGCCTTGGTTTTACGGGCGAAAAACGCGGCCTCAAGGCCGTTGCCGTGGTCACGGCCCTGCCTGGATAGAACCAGCGCATATTCCACGTTTTTTATCGCGCTGATGCTCACGGGGAGCCGGGCCGGAAACCACTTCCGCGTCCGGCTTTTTTGTTTCTGTTCTGGAAAGGACGAATTTTAACATTTATGAATATGAGATTTGCAGAATTTCCACTCTTGAAATATTTGTCCCTGGCGTCTGGGGGAGTAGTCTGTAAATATACTGATATAAATTGGTATGTTAAATAAACAATGCCGTTTTGGCCTGGGTTTTGCTTTCTTTCAGTCTGCCACCCACGAAAACGCAGCCTGAATAACAAATGTGTATTGTGCGGTGGTAGGCGGCCCGTCGGCCCGCCATGGCTACCCCCGGCCAAGGCGCGGCGGCAGGATGCGGACGAGAAAATGGCAGTTGTTCACGGCGCTGGACATTATTTTACGAGAATGTGAAGGCGTTGCCCCGGCCGCAGGAATGGGCCAGCTGGCGGGGCGGATTTTCGGCAAACGCATGGGAGGTTCCTTCAATGAACGCGGCAGATACTGCATTTGTACTCATTTGCTCGGCCCTGGTCATGTTCATGACTCCGGGTCTCGGCTTGTTCTACGGCGGCATGGTGCGCAGCAAAAATGTGCTGGCCACCATCATGCAGAGCTTCATCATCGTCGGCCTGGTGTCCATCGTTTGGGCCGTGGCCGGGTACACCTTGGCCTTTGGCAAAGACGTGGGCGGCATCATCGGCGGCCTGGATTTTCTGTTCCTGAACGGCGTTGGCATGGACGCCGCGGGCGGGCCGGTTGAAAACATCCCCCACCTGGCTTTCATGATCTTCCAGTGCATGTTCGCCGTCATCACCCCGGCGCTCATCACCGGCGCCTACGCCGAGCGCATGAAGTTCGGCGGATTCCTGGTCTTCACCACCCTGTGGCTGCTGGTGGTTTATTGCCCCATGGCCCACTGGGTGTGGGGCAAGGGCTGGATGGCCACCATGGGCGCGCTCGACTTCGCTGGCGGCGCGGTGGTGCACATGAGCTCCGCGGCGGCGGCCCTGGCGGCCACCGTGGTGTTGGGCAAGCGCAAGGGCTACGGCACCTCGCCCTTCATTCCCCACAACCTGCCCATGACCGTACTGGGCGCGGCCATCCTCTGGTTCGGCTGGTTCGGCTTCAACGCCGGCAGCGCGCTCGCCGCCGACGGCTTCGCGGTCAACGCCTTTGTCACCACGCATCTGGCCGCCGCCGCTGCGGCCCTGGCCTGGATCCTCATGGAGAAGCTGCACTCCGGCAAGGCCACCACTCTGGGCGCGGCCTCCGGCGCAGTGGCCGGGCTTGTGGCCATCACCCCGGCTGCGGGCTTCGTCACCGCCATGCCCGCCATCCTCATCGGCCTGGGCGGCGGCGTGTTCTGCTACCTCGGCATTCTTCTCAAGGGCAAGCTGGGCTACGACGACTCCCTGGACGTTGTGGGCGTGCACGGCGTGGGCGGCACCTGGGGCGCCATCGCCACCGGGCTCTTCGCCAGCATCAACAAGGCCAGCGGGCTTTTCTATGGCAATCCGTCCCAGCTTTGGGTACAGTTGGCCTCAGTGGCCGCCACCTGGGCCTTCTGCTTCACCGCGAGCCTGATCCTCTTCAAGCTGGTGGACGCCACCGTCGGCCTGCGCGCCAGCGCCGAGGAAGAGGAACGTGGTCTGGACCTTTCCCAGCACAATGAGACCGGCTACCAGGCGTAGCCGGATTGCCAAGGAGAATGCGTCATGAAAAAAGTGGAAATCATCACCCGTACGTTCAAGCTCGATGACATCAAGGCCGCCCTTTCCGAAATAGGCATCAAGGGCATGACCGTGAGCGAGGTCAAAGGCTTTGGCCGCCAGGGCGGACACAAGGAAGTCTATCGCGGCGCGGAGTACCAGGTGGATTTCGTTGTAAAGGTGAAGATCGAGGTCGTGGTGGAGGACGCCCGCGTGGCCGATGTCATCGCCGCCGCCACCAAGGCCGCCCGCACCGGACAGGTGGGCGATGGCAAGATCTTCGTCCTGCCCGTTGAGGAAGTGGTGCGCATCCGCACCGGCGAAACCGGCGACGCCGCCGTTTAGCCACAGCCCAGCGCGTCCCTTTCCCCGTGGACGACACGACATTGACTGCACCGGCCCTGCCGCCAGCCGCCCAGAGGCTGCGGCAGGGCCGTCTTGCCTTGGCCGAGCTGGCCAAGGCCGGCGACCTGCGCGGCTACCCCCTGGCCAGTTCCGCCCTTATGGACACCTATTTCCGCGACCGCCTGGCCGAGCTGGCCGCCCAGTCGCCGGAACTTCTGTCCACGCCCTTCGCCCTGCTCGCCGTGGGCGGCTATGGCCGCTCCGAGCTCTGCCCGGCCTCGGACGTGGACGTGCTTGTGCTCTACGACGCGGCGATTCCCGCCAACGCCGACGAGCTCTCGCGCGGGCTCTTCCACCCCCTGTGGGACCTGGGCCTGGACCTGGGCCACGGCGTGCGCGCCTGCGCCGACTGCCTGCGCCTTGCGCGTGAGGACATGCAGGTGCTCACCTCGCTTCTGGACACCAGGCGCATCGCCGGTGACGAAAAGCTGGTGGCGCGTCTGGGGCGCGAATTTTCCGAGCGCGTGCTGGGAGGCTTCGCCGGGTCCTTCGGCCAATGGGTGCTGACCCACAACGCCGCGCGCCGCGCCGAGTACGGCGACTCCAGCGGCCTCTTGGAGCCGGAGCTGAAAAACGGCCTGGGCGGCCTGCGCGACGTGCACCAGATCCATTGGCTCCTGCGCGTGGACCCGGAGCTCAAAAACGGGCCGGGCGCGCCCTTCACCCCGGACGACATAGCCCTGCTCAAGGACGACTACGCCTTTGTGCTGGCCGCGCGCACGGCCTTGCATTTGAGCGCCGGGCGCAAGACCGACCGCCTGAATTTCGACCTCCAGCCCCAGGTGGCGCGGGCCATGGGCTTCGCCGGGGCCGAGCCCGGCGAGGGCGAGCACTCCGGCCTGGAGCAGGCCATGAGCACCGGCCTGGCCGTGGAGGGCTTCCTTTCGCGCCTGCACCAGTCCATGACACGCATCCGGGCCATGCGCCAAGCCTGCTGGATGGAGGCCTTTCCGCCGCGCGTAGAAGGCTGCCCTCTGCCCAAGGGCACGTCCCCGGCCCTCTTCTGCGGGCCCACGGGCCTGGCCCTGCGCGACCCCGCCACGGCGGCGGGCGACCCCGCGCTGCTTCTGGAGCTGTACGTGGCCGCCGCCCGTTTGGCCCGGCCCGTGTGCTGGTCGGCCCTGCGCGCCACCCGCGCCGCCTTGGCCGATGCCGCCCGGCGCGCGGCCTTTGCGCAGCTGCCGGGCATTTTGCCCGCGCTTATCGAGATTTTCCGGGCCTCGGGCCAGCCCACGGAGAGCACGCCGTTGCAGGCCGCGCCGTCCAAGCCGGAGCCCGGAGGCTTGTCCAGGGTCATCAAGAGGCTCTTTGCGCCCGCGCCCGTGCCTGGCGAGGCCGTGGCCCCGCAGCCGGACACCGCGCCCGCCGTGGCCACGGCCCTGCAGTCCATGCTCGACACCGGGTTCATGAGCGCGCTGGTGCCGGAATTTGGCCCGGTGGAGCACCTGGTCCAGTTCGACGACTTCCACATCCACCCCGTGGGCAAGCACACCCTGGAGGTGGTCCGCGCCCTGGCGGCCATGCTGCCAGAATCCCAGGGGGGCGCGCCCTCCGGCGACATCTCGCCGGAACTGCGCCAGCGCGCCGGGGCCTTGCCGCATTTCGAGCGTTTGCTGCTGGCCGGGTTCTGCCACGACCTGGCCAAGCCCGACCGGGACCATTGCGGCGCCGGGGGTTCCCTGGCCACGGCCCTTTTGCGCCGCCTGGGCGCGGATGCGGCCACCCAGGCCGACGTGGCGTTCCTGGTCGCCCAGCACCTGCTCATCCCCAAGATAGCCACCCGGCGCGACCTTTCGGACGAGAGCGTGGCCGCGGGCGTGGCCGAAATTTGCGGCAGCGTGGAGCGGCTGGACATGCTGCACCTGTTGGCCGTGGCCGACAGCAAATCAACGGGCCCGCGCGCCTGGAATCCCTGGACGGCCTCGCTGTTCGAGGAATTGACGCGCAAGGCCCGCAAGTTGCTCACCGACGGCCCCCTGGCCGAGCCCCATGCCGTGGACACGAGCAGGCATGTGCGCGAGGCGGCCCTGGCTCTTGCGGGCAAGCCCTTTGCCGGGCCGGAGGGCCAGGAGCCCCCGCTGGACCAGGCCTTTGCCGAACGCTGCCTGGAGCGCATGCCCGCCCGTGCCTTCTTGGTGCTCGACGCGCCCACCATCGTGCGGCACATGCGCCTGGCCAAACGGTTTCAAGAGAGCCTGGACGAGGACATGGTGCGCAAGCCCGCCGGAAAGGCCGGCATCGGCGTCACGGAGATCGACGCCGTGGGAGTGAAGGGCAGGGCCTTCCAGGTCAGCATGGCCGCCCTGGATCAGCCGGGGCTGTTTGCGGTCATGGCCGGGGTGCTGGCCCTACACGATCTGAACATCCTCTCGGCCGAGGTGCTCACCTGGTCCGGCGGGTCTGGCGGACCCGGCGGGGGCAATCTGGCCGTGGACGTGTTCCTGGTGCAGGAGCCCGCCGATGGGCTCTACCTCGACGATTTGTGGCAGCGCGTGCGCCGGGCGGTGGGCTATGCCCTCACCGGCAAGCTCTCGCTGGAGTACCGCCTGGAGCAGAAGCGCACTTCGCCGCTCGCGCAGCCTTCCCGCGCGCCCAAGAGCCGCCGCAAGGTGCGGGTGGACAATGATTTTAGCGATTTCTACACCCTCATCGAAGTCGCCGCGCCAGACCGCCTGGGCCTTCTGCACGATTTGGCGCGCGCCATTTGCGCCCACAGCGTGCGCATCCATCTGGCGCGCATCGCCACCAGCGCCGGGCGCATCCACGACGTGTTCTACGTGCGCACCGACGAAGGCCTGAAGCTCAGCGACCCCGCCCGGGCCGAGGAGCTCAAGAAGGCGCTGCTCGCGGCCGCGCGCTGAGCTTTCTTCCGCCGTGCAGAGGCGTTGCCTTGCCCCACGCTTTGCGCTAGCCTTGGCACAGTTCGCACCCTTGCACCAGGAGGCTTTCATGAGCACCCGTCTCGGCACTTCACTTTTCACCGCCGCGCTTGTGGCCGGGCTGCTCTTGCCCGCAAGCGCGCAGGCCCTGAGCCTGGGCGGCCTGTTCGGGTCGCCCGTGGACGCGGAGCTGGTGGCCCAGGTGCCCCAGGACAAGCGCGGGGCCATCAACAAGGCCGATTATGACCTGGCCTGCGCCAACCAGGACCTCGCCCTGGCAAAGCTCAAGGAAGAACTGGCCGACAAGCAGGACGACCTGGCCAACCTGAACACCAAGCTGGCCAAGACCGTGAGCAGCGGTGCGGAGATCAAGCTGAACATCGCCAAGATGGAGGCGATCATGGCCGCCGGGCTGGGCAAGGCCGAGGACAACCGCAAGGTTTTGGACGAGTTGACCACCGACCGCTCCAAGAACGAGTCCGAGCGCCTCGAATACACGTCGAAGATCAACCAGGCCACCCTGTATGTGCGCGACTGGACTCAGCGCGTGGCCGCCAAGGAGAAGTCCGTGGCGGAGTTCAAGTCCCGGCGCGGCGGCGCGAACGCGCAGGCCGCCCCGCAGCCCGCCGCAGTGGCCAAGCCCGCACCGGGCCCCGTGGAGGAGCCGCTGGAGATCATCAACAAGGAGCCGGGCTACCAGCCGGCCCCGGCCGCCACCCCGGAGTCCGACCTCAAGAACTAGCGCGCCCCGGCCCACAACGCAAAAAAAGCCCCCCGCTTCTCAGTCAGAGGCGGAGGGCTTTTTTGCTGCGCAGGGCGCTGTGGCGGCTAGTTTCCGTCTTCCGATTCCGTCGGGCCCGTCAGGCTGGAGGACGTCTCGCCGCTTGCGGCGGAAACGGCGCAACGGCCGTTGGAGGTGGGCAGGGTGGGCACTTCCGCGTCTTGCCCGGCAACGGTGATTTCCTTGCGGGGGTGGTGGTTGGGCATTTCGATGGTGCCGTTGAGCACCGCGCCCTGGTCCATGCCCAAGGCCGGGGTGACGAGGTGGCCGTCGAACACCGCGTGCTCGTGCAGATGGGCGTGCCGGGTGGCCCGCACGGTGCCGATGAGCGTGCCGTTGGCGTTCAGGCTGGCCACGTCGACCTCGCCCTTGACCAAGGCTTCGCGTCCCAGGATGAGCGTGCCGGTGGCGGCGATGGTGCCCTGGAAATGCCCGTCAATGCGCACCGAGCCCTCGAAGGACAAGTGTCCGGTGAACTGCGTGCCGGTGCCGAGAAAGGCATTCAGCTCGCCAGACGTATTGTCCGTGTCCGCCGACTCGGAGAATATTTTCGAAAACCATTTCATGGCGCACCTCGCCGAGGTATAGATATCACGAAGAGAGAGTATCCGCAGGTATCAGAAAAATCCAGCACTTTTCGCCCTGTTCCGTGGCGGCTATTTCCTGGTCATGTCGCTCCAGGCCCAAACCACCCGTCCCCCGATGGCGTGGGACAGCTCGCCGCTATAGTCGCGGTTCAGCCGGTACACGCGCGGTGGATAATCCCTTGAATTGTCGGAGTAAAAGACAAGTTCCGTGTCGCCGTCCACGGCGCGGCTGGCCACGCGCTTCACGGCGCAGCCGCCGTCCGGTTCGGTCACCAGCATGATTTTGCCCGCCGGATCCGGCGCTTTTTCGGCCCGGTCCACTAAAACAATATCGCCGGGATGCAGGGTCGGGGTCATGGAAAATTCGCCCTTGCCGATGGTCACCGCCACCAGATCGGTGCGGAAACGTACGGATTCGTGGTGTCGCCACACCAGCACCCAGCCGCGGATGTCGTCCTGGGGGATGCGGCCCGGCCCGGCTGCCACGGGCTCCGCCGCCAGCGGCACGGCGAAGTAGTCCTCCGCCACGGGGGGCAGGGCGTCGTGGGCGGCCCCGGTGGTGCGCGGCGAGACGAAGCAGACCTCGCGCGCCGCTTCCGGTTCCGTCTCCCCGGGCAGCACAACGCGCGCGCCCAATCCGTCGAGGACGCGCCCGAGGGATTCCACGGAAAGGCCCCGTTCGCCCTCCATGAACCGGTTGAGCTGGGAGGGGTCGATGCCCAGTGCGTCGGCCATGCGTTTGCGGTTGGCGAAGGCTTTATTTTCTCCCACCCTGGCCCAGAGCATTTCGCGCAGATTGCTGGTGAAGTCCACAGTTCTCTCCCCGTCGTTTGCGCGCTGCAGGGGGCAGCACGATGTTGGCTGTCTGGCACACAAGTACCACACTTTTTGTCCAAGTCCACACAATTTGAGGTTTGACTGATTGACAAATAATTATATTTTTGACAAAATATTTTCATGCCATTTCGCACTCTGTTTCTGCGGCATTCCGTGCTGGGTTCTCCTGTTTGGCAGAGCCCGCACCTTTGGAGATTGTGGTGCTGGTGCTTGCTCCGGGCCGCACGGAAGGCCCGCACGGCGATGCTTGGCCAGGTGCCGATGCGTCTTGCCGCCGGGCAGGTGGCCGCCACGGTCCAGGATATCTGCCAGGGCACAGGGCTCAGCGCCGAGGCTGTGCGCAAAAGTCTGACAGTTGGCAAAGAGCTGGGACTTCTCGAGGTCCGGCCAACCCCGTGGGGCATGCAGATTGGCATTGTCAATTGGCAAGATATTCTCCGTAAAAACTCTAACGCTTGAGCCCGGCGGGCGCGGCCAGCGCCACAGCCACGGAGACACCATGGAGGCAATCATGGACATGCATGCAGGCATTTGCATCAAGGGAGCGCGCGCCATTTGCGAGGCTGTCGGGGAAAATCCGAAGCAGATCGTGCGGCTGGTGGCCGAGCTTGGGCTCCCCGCCTGGCGCCGCGCCGGGTCCGGGTCCTGGCGGGCCTTGCCCGAGGATCTCAAGCGCTGGGTGCTGGTGCAGCGCAACCAGCACTTGCACGACACCCTGCGCCCCAAGGAAACGCTCGCGCCGTAGCTTCGGCCCGCGCGCTTCCCGCGCCGCGCCCGCTGGCTTCCACCGGTTCGCTCCTTCGGCTTAACGTACTGTAAAGAAAGCTGACACCTGTTGCTGTTTTTCGTTGTCCCCTCCTCTTTACCCCTCCTTTAATATGGTTTGAATTCAGCATGTTGCCGTGCCAGGTCACCTGGCACGGGAATTGCGTTTTAGGGGATGAAGCCAAGGAGCGCTCATGTCCGCCATCGCCCGGTTCGACATTGCCATCACCGACAAAAATCCGCATGTGCGCGAGTTTTTGTGCCGGGAGCTGGCGGAACTGGGGTTCGGGGCCCACGCCATGGCCGATGCCGGGGAGCTGCTCCGGCTGCTGAGCGGGCCGACGCCTCCGAGGATGCTGGTGCTGGACCCGGAGGCGGCGGGAGCCCGGCTGGACGAGGTGGCGCGCTGGTTCAAGCGCTGTGCCGGAAAGATGGTCGTGGTGCTCCACATGTTCGAGGGCGCGGAGCCCCCGCCGGGGTTCGAGGGCGCACTGGTGGTGGAGAAAGAGCCGCACATCGGGTCGCTTAAGGCTGCGGTGAACGCCCTGGCCACGCAGGCCGGGCAGGTTCAGGCCCCAGACAAGGCGGGCGCGTGCGGCACGCAGGAGAAGGCATGAAGGTTCTACTGGTGGACGACGAGCAGGACTTCCGCGAGACCCTGGCCAAGCGCCTGGGCCGGCGCGGCATCGAGGCCGCCACCGTGGGCAGCGCCACCGAGGCCCTGGCCTGGCTCAAGCAGACCGCCACGGTGGACGCCGTGGTGCTGGACGTGAAGATGCCCGGCATGGACGGTATCGAGGCGCTCAAGCACATCGCGGCCAGCCACCCCGGAGTTGCCGTGCTCATGCTCTCGGGCCACGCCCATGTGGAAACCGCCATGAAGGGCCTGGAGCTTGGCGCGTTCGATTATTTGATGAAGCCCGTGGACATAGAGGAGCTGGTGTTCAAGCTCCAGGATGCCTGCGAGCACAAGGCGCTCAAAGGGGGCAAGCCGGCCTGAGGCCAGCCCTTTTGTTCTTTGGATACGAGCCGGGCCGGGCTTTTGCCGGTTTCCGGGAGCAAGGCAAACACTTTTACACGGAGGAGAAATTGATGGGCTTCGGCAGAGACGTCTTCGAATTCCTCAAGCAGGCGAGCGTGGCGCACGCCAAGTGGGACATGGAAATGTCCCTGTCCATCGTTAGAAGCAGGAAAAAGCTGGTGATTCTGGGCCTCATGGTCCTGCCCATCCTGCTCATCAACTTCGCCTTCGCGGCCGACATCATCGGCAGCAAGACAGCGTATGCGCCAGCCTTCTACACCACGCAGATCTTCGTGGTTTCCATCTTTGTCGGCCTGGCCGCCGGTCTCATCACCGGTTGCATCGGCGCTGGCGGCGGCTTCATCATCACCCCGGCGCTCATGGCCGCGGGCGTTAAGGGCATCCTGGCCGTCGGCACCGACCTGTTCCACATCTTCGCCAAGGCCATCATGGGCACCGCCGTGCACAAGAAGCTCGGCAACGTCAGCACCAAGCTGGCCGTCGCCTTCCTGGTGGGCTCCGGCGCGGGCACGGTCATTGGCGGCGCCATCAACACCGGCCTGTACAACAAGGACCCGTTGCTCTCCGAGATGTTCATCAGCTCCATCTACGCGGTGCTGTTGGGCTTCCTCGGCTTCTACTCCCTGTTCGACTTCATCTCCAGCGTGCGCAAGTCCAGCGGCGACGCTGGCGGCCACGACGCCCACGGCGGCCCCAGCGGCACCACGGGCCTGGCCACCACCCTGCAGAATCTCAAAATCGCCCCCATGATCACCTTTGACGAGGACTTCGTGCCCGGCGGCAAGCAGATCTCCGGCTGGATCGTCGCGGCTGGCGGCGTCATCGTGGGCATTCTGGCGGCCATCATGGGCGTGGGCGGCGGCTTCGTCACCTTCCCCATGTTCGTGTACATCTTCGGCGTGTCCTCCATGACCACCGTGGGCACCGACATCCTCCAGATCATCTTCACCGCGGGCTTTGCGGCCATCGGCCAGTACGCCATTTACGGCTACGTGTTCTACACCCTGGCCATGGGCATGCTCATCGGCTCGCTCTTGGGCATCCAGGTCGGCGCCTTGACCACCAAGGTGGTCAAGGGCATCCACATCCGCGGCTTTTACGCGGTGTCCATCATCGCCGGCTTCATCAACCGCGTCTCCGTGCTGCCCAAGAAGCTGGTGGAGCTGGAGATGATCAATCTGAACATGAGCCTGTGCAACCAGATCGAGTTCGTGGGCAACATCGTGTTCTGGATCGTCGTGGCCATCTTCGGTTTGTGGATCTTCAGCAAGTTCTTCGGCAACGTCGGCAAGCTGCGTCAGGAGGCCTAATCATGATCGTCAACAAGAAACTCTTCGGCAAGGGCCTGCTCCTGCTGGTCTCGTTTTTGTGCGTCTTCATCTCGCTGTTCCTGCCCATTTGGAGCGGCGGCAAAAACGGCCTGGACGCTGCGGACGACATGTTCAACCGCCTGTCCAAGGGCTCCAGCTATTTCATTCCCGCCGTGCAGAAGCAGGCATTGAGCCTTGAGGGCAAGAGCGTGACCATCACCGCCAAGGTGAAGGACGCCACGCTGGCTCCGCGCGCGGTGGAGAACCTGACCAAGGTGGGCGCCCGCGCCGAGTTCAAGGACGGCGCCATCACCTACACCGGCGACCTGGGCAAAATCCTCTCCGCCGCCCTGGTGGACGCCGACGATCTGTTCAATGATCGCGGCGACGCAGTGCTTGGCCGTTACGCCGTGTCTGGAAAGGACGCCGAGAAGAAGATCGTCAAGGCCTGGTGGTCCGTGCTCGACCCCTCCATCAAGGAGCTGCAGAAGCAGAAGATGATCGAGGAGGCCAAGATTGTGGGCCAGGTGAACAAGCGCGGTCTTGAGCCCGGTTACAACTTCTACGGCATCAAGAGCGAGAAGGTTCTGGACAACATGCTGCCCCTGGCCGGGCTGCTGATCTTCTACGTCATCTACACCATGTGGTATGGCTACGCCATTTTCGACATGTTCGGCGGCATCGGCCTGTCCATGAGCAAGCCCAAGGTGAAGAAGGAGGCCTAGGGCCCCCGTCTCGCCGTATTCAAACGCAACGCGCCCCCGGTGGATCTATCCGTCGGGGGCGTTTGCATTTTTTCTGCGCCGCCGCTATGACGATGCTTGGGAGGCTGCCTGTGGCCGGGATGATCGACACTCTCCGCTCACTTTTTGGACGGGGCCAGGCGCGCCCCGCCGCAGACACCGGCGAAGTGGAGCGCCTCGGGGCGGAGTTCCGCCGCCGCCACACCAACTTCCGTCTGCTGCTCACCGCAGGCAAACGCCTCTTGTCCACCCTGGCCGACATGGAACGCGCCACCACCGATGGACGCGTGTTCGGCATGACCTTTCTGCACGCAAGCTCCACAGCGGTGATGGTCAACGCCTTCCGCATGATCAAGCACCTGGAGGCCCTGGCCCCGGAGTCCGCCGCGCGTCTGCGCCCCTGCTTCCGCGACCTGGGCGTGCGGGTGGAGGAGGTGCTGGGCCGCCGCAAGCCGCCGGTGTGCGGCGTGCTGGCCGACCTCAACAGCTTGGACGCCAGCCAGGCCGACCTCATGGGCGCCAAGCTCGCGGAGCTGGGCGAGGTCAAGAACCGCCTGGGGCTGCCCGTGCCGGAAGGTTTTGTGGTGGGTGCCTGCGCGTACGAGCTCTTTGCCTCCCAGCCCGGCCTGCGCGAGGAAATGGCCCGGCGCATCCAGGGCTTGTACGACGCCGGGGCGCAGCACGACGACGCGGACGGCGAAGGCCTTACGGACCGCGTTCCGGCCATCTACGGCGCCGATGACGCCGTGCTCCAGGCCATGAGCCGCGAAATTCAGGCCCTTATTCTGGCCGCGCCCTTGCCCCAGGCCCTGGAGCAGGCCCTCACCAGCGCCTGCGACGGCCTTATGCGGTGCTGCGGCGAAACCCACCTCTGCGTGCTGCCCGTGAGCCTGGGCGAGGCGCAGGGGTTCACCGGCGACTATCCGGCGCAATATTCCGTGCCCTGCGGCGACGTTCTTGCCGCCTACCGCCGGGCCCTGGCCGGAAAGTATTCGGCCCAGGCCATGGCGCGCAGGCTCTCGCGCGGCATTCCAGACATCGACGTGGCGTTGTGCGTGGGCATGCTGGCCGTGCCCGAGTCCTCCATCCGGGGCACCTGCCACAGCAGCAATCCAGAGGCCTCGGCCCTGGCGGCCGGGCTGGAGCCGGAGGACTTTCCGCGTCTTGCCGCGCTGGCCCGGCAGCTGGAGCAGGGCCTGGGCGCGCCCGCCCAGTTCGAGTGGCTGCAAGGTCCAAGCGGGGCCTTCAGCCTGTTGCGCTGCGGCCCGGAGCCCGCGCCGGACGAGGCTGGAGCCTCGGGCCTGCCCGAACAAGCGGACGGCTGCGAGGACGCCGTGGCGGATCTCGTCCAGGGCCACTCGCACATGGAGGGTTCGCCCGTGCACACGCGCCTGTGCGAGCTCCTGGAGTTGCTTTCACCCCTGACGCTGCCCTCGCCCGAGGACCCGGCCTTTCGCGCGGCCAACTGCCGCACCCTGCGCGATGTGGCGCGCATTGCCCACCAGCGCGCGGTGGACGCCATGTTCGACTTCGGCCGCAGCCAGCAGGACTTTTCCGAGCGCCAGGCCAAGCAGCTTTGGGCCGGGGGCGCGGCCATGCAGTGGTGGATCATCAACCTGGAGGACGCCTTCTCCGGTCCGCCGGAGGGCAAGTTCATCCGGCTGGAGCACATCGAATCCGCGCCGTTCCACGCCGTGTGGGAGGGCATCAGCGCCTTTCCCTGGGCCGGGCCGCCGCCGGTGGACGCGCGCGGCTTTCTGTCCATCATGTACGAATCCACCACCAACCCGGAAATCTCCATCACCGGCGACTTCGACTTCGGCGTGCAGAACCATATCCTGCTCTCCAAGGCCTACGTGTCGCTGTCCTCGCGCTTCGGCTACCACTTCGTGACCATCGAGGCCCTGGTGGGCGAGCGTGCGCGGGAAAATTTCGTCAGCTTCCAGTTCCGGGGCGGCGCGGCGGAGATGACCCGGCGCGCCCGGCGTATCGCCTTTGTGTCCGGCATCCTTTCCGAATTCGGCTTCTCCATGGACGTGAAGCAGGATGCGCTCATCGCCCGGGTGGAGGGCCTGCCCACCAGCGAACTGATGGACCGCCTGCGCGTGCTGGGCTATCTGATCATCCACACGAGGCAACTGGACATGATCATGCGCATACCGGAGCAGGTGCGCTTGCACCGCGAAAAAATTCTGCGCGAGATCGGCGAAATGCTCGCGCATCCCCGGCAACAATGAGGTTTCATGCGTTCTGAAATGCTTTATTTGCGCCTGCCGCGCCCCAGCGTGGCCCTGTTCCGCTTTCTGCTGGAGGCCCACGAGGGGCTGGCCATGTTCACCAGCCTGGGGGCGGACGCCACGGGCAACGAGGTGCTCTGCCTGCGCTTTGCGCCGGGCGGCGGACAGCGGGTGCGGCGTTTTCTCGACCGGGCGCGCACGGAATTTTTCCTGGAGCTTCTGGCGGGCTGAGGTTCCTTGGGGCCGGTTTGCACAAGCCGGCTGCACTTCTGTGCATCAAGGTGCACAAAAAATCCTCCCGCAGTGTTCCAAAACCCGTGTCTTGCGCAAGTAATGCCATGAAATAGAATGAAAAGTCTTTGTTGGCACGGCGAATGCTCATACAGGTTCAGATAATGCGCAACGCGGGCCTGGGAGACGAACACCAAACCCACCCCACCCGAACACCCACCCCCTTTCGGGCTCACGGGCGCATCATTGGGACTCCTTCCCCCTCCTCCCGAAAAAGGGCCGCTGCAACCGGCCCTTTTTCCTTTTTCAGCGTCTGGGCGCACACCCTGTCAAGCCGCTAAATTTGTCCTTTTACCGGCCAAAGATCAGCCTTTTTCATCCGCCCCTGCTTTGCCGGGCTATACTGCCGCCAAAAGATCGGGCAGCCCGCCCGGTTGAGCAAACCAGGAGGTTCCCATGGGCGGAGGCGGAGGTTTTTCTCCCATTTCCATCATCAGCGACATCGTTTTCGGCGGCATCGCCAGCTCGCTCCTTGGCGGCACGCCCACCACAGGCGCCAGCACCACGGTGGCGGACACCTCCGCGCAGGAGGCCGCTCTGGCCGAGGCCGAGGCCCGCCGCAAGGCCGATCGCAAAAAGACCGAGACCTCGCTGCTGGCCAAGGCCCGGCAGGCCGACCGAGCCAGCCAGGACACCGTCGCCGCGTCCCTGGGCGCGCCCAGCGTCGCCACCTCGGGCCTGAAAGAGAGGCTCGGCCAATGAGCACGCGCAGCAGGCTCCCCCTGTTTCAAAGCACTCCGCGCAGCCCGCAGGACAAGGCTCGGGCCGTGCTGGCGCGGCTTGCGGCCCTGCGTTGCGCGCGCGACCACTGGGCGCCCGTCTGGCGCGAGCTGGCCACCCAAATCATGCCGCGCAGGGAAAGCGGGTCCATGGCTGGCGGCCAGCATCTGGGCGACGAGGCCGTGTTCGACTCCACCCCGGCGCACTCTTTGGAGCTGCTGGCCTCGGCCTTGGGCGGGCTTCTGACCAACCCGGCCCTGCCCTGGTTCGACCTCAAGCTGCACCGGGGCGCGCCGGACAGCGAGAACGTGCGCGCCTTTCTGGGCAAATGCCGCGAGCGGCTGCTGGCCATCTTCAATACCGAAGCCACAGGCTTCCAAGCCTGCGTGCACGAACTCTACCTGGACATCTGCCTCTTCGGCACCGCCGTGCTGTACGTGGAGCCAGACCCGGACTCCCTGGTGCGCTTCAGCGCCAGGCCGCTGACCGAGGCCCACCTGGCCGAGGACGCGCGCGGCATCGTGGATACCGTCATCCGCACCTATTCCCTTACCGCCCGCCAAGCCGTGCAGCAGTGGGGCCGGGCCTGCTCGCTGGATGTGCAAAAATATGCCGTGGAGTCGCCCGAGACCCGCGTCAACCTCGTGCACGCCGTGTTCCCCCGGCCCGACCGCGACCCCGCCAGCCCGGCCAATACGGAATTCCCTTTCGCCTGCCTTTTTCTGGAGCAGGACAGCGGCGCAGTTCTAGAGGAATCCGGCTACTTCGAGATGCCCTACATGTGCCCGCGCTGGGCCAAGGTCTCCGGCGAGGCCTACGGGCGCGGCCCAGGCCTCACCGCGCTCTCCGACGTGCGCGTGCTGAACGCCATGAGCCGCACCGCGCTGATGGCCGCCGAGAAGATGTCCGACCCGCCGCTCATGGTGCCCGACGACGGCTTCCTCGGCCCGGTGCACTCCGGCCCCGGCGGGCTCTCGTACTATCGCGCCGGCTCCCAGGACCGCATCGAGGCCCTGCCCATCCGCATCAATCTGGGCGCGGTGGAGACCATGACCGAACGCCGCAGGCAGAGCATCCGGCGCATCTTCCTGGCCGACCAGCTGGCTCCGGAGGCCGCGAACGGCACCGCCACCGAGGCCCTCATCCGCCAGGCGGAGAAGATGCGCATCCTCGGGCCCGTGCTCGGCCGTTTGCAGACCGAGTTCCTGGCTCCGCTCATCGAGCGCGTGTTCAACATCCTGCAGCGCGAGGGCGAACTGCCGCCTTGGCCCAAGGGGTTGCCCCAGGGTTCGCTGCGGGTGGATTACGCCACGCCCGTGGCCCAGGCCCAGCGCCAGGCCGAGTCCGAGAACCTGAACCAGGCCGTGCGCTACCTGCAACCGTTGCTGGCGCAAAACGACCCCTTTCACGTGCTGGACAACTTCGAGCCCGACGCCATCGCCCGGCACGCGGCCACGCTCTTCGGCCTGCCGCAGGAGTACCTGCGGCCCAGGGAGACGGTGGAGGCGTTGCGGCGGGCAAGAGGAGAGTAGGCGAAGAGATGCGTTTTGCCGGGGGGAACAATTCCCCCAGCCCCCCCCTCGAACGGTTGGGAAAAGTGGAGGAATAGCCAATGGCCACGAGCGTCATCGAGATTTGCAACAATGCCCTGACAGACTTGGGCGAGGAGGCCATCGCCTCCCTTGCCGACAACACCAAGGCCGCGCGTTTGTGCAACCAGCGCTGGCCCGCCGTGCGCGATGCCGTGCTGCGCGCGCATCCGTGGAATTGCGCCACTGTGCAGGCCGAGCTGGCCGCCAGCGCCATGGCCACGGGCTGGAAGTATGCGGCCAGCTTCCCCTTGCCCACCGGCTGCCTGCGCGTGCTCTGCGTGCACAGTGGCGGGGCCGAGGTGCGGGCCTGGGAGGTGCAGGCGAACGCCATCCTCTGCGACGAGACCGGCCCGCTGGAAATCTGCTGCATCACGCGGGTGGACGACCCGCGCCTGTACGACCCGCTGCTGTGCGAGGCGCTCACGGCCAGACTTTCCGCCACCCTGGCCTATCCCATCACCGCCTCCACCTCCCTGGCGCAGTCCTTTTGGTCCATGTACGCGGAAAAACTGCGCGAGGCCCGCGGCGTTGATGCCCGCGAAGCCTCGCCCGTGGCCGCGCCCGCGCCCACCTCCTGGCTTGCGGCCAAGCTGGGGCGGTAAGGGGTGTGGGAAATCGCAGAGGAAGCCGCGGCCCCCCCGGCCGGGAAGAAACTGGAAGGAGGGCGGCTAGGCGCCGGTCGAATTGCCGGGAGCGTTGGCGGTCAGCACACGCACCTCGCGCTGCGGGAAGGGAATCTCCACGCCACGCGCCTTGAAGGCGTCCCAAATGGCCAGCAGCACCTCGCCGCGCACGTTGCCCAGGCCGTTTTCCGGATCCTCGATCCAGAAGCCCACGGCCAGGTCGATGCTGGAATCGCCGAACTTGGTGAGCAGGGCGCGCGGAGCCGGGTCGGCCAGCACGCGCGCAACGGTGAGGGCCGCCTGCTCCATGAGCGCCATGGCCGCGCGCGGATCGGCGGCGTAGCTTACGCCCACCTCGGCCCGCAGCAGCAGGCGCGAGCTGTTGTAGCTCAGGTTGATGACCTCGTTGCCGATGAGGCTCTCGTTGGGGATGAGGTAGGCCTTGCCGTCCAGGGTCTCGATGGCGGCGTAGCGGGCGTTGATCTGGGCGATGCGGCCCTGCACGCCGCCCATCTCAATGACGTCGCCGGGCTTGAGGGACTTGTCCATGAGCAGGATGACGCCGGACACGAGGTTGCTGAAGACCTTTTGCAGGCCGAAGCCCACGCCCACGCCCACCGCGCCGCTGAACACCGTCAGGCTGGTCAGGTCTACGCCCACGCTGGACAGGGTGACGGTGACGGCCAGGGCATAGAGCGCGAACCGCGCGCCCTTGGCGAAAAGCACCTGGGCCGAGGGCGATATGCCCTCCGCCGCGTGCAGGCGGTCGTCCAGAATGCCGGAGACCATGCGCGCCGCCTGCACCAGCACCACGAACAGCGCCAGGCCTTTCATGACGAGCAGCAGCGAGACGCGCGTTTTGCCCACGGCCAGCCCCAGGTCGTCCAGGAACTCCAGCGCGGTGTCGAACAACCCCAGGGCGTGCAGCACGGCCAGCACCCAAATGACCCAGGCCACCAGGCGGCCCAGGAAGCGGCTCTTGATGAGCGCCCCGGCCACATGGGCCACCACCCAGGCCAGGGCGGCGGCGGTGGTGATGGACAGCACCTGGTGCGGCAGGTGGAAGTGCCTGGCCGCGGCATCGGCAAACAGCAGCAGCGCGCCGGACACGCCGGCCCAGGCGCAGTGGCGCAGCTCGGCCAGCAGCGGCGCGATGAGCGCGTCGGCCCGCCAGCCCGTTTCCGGTCCGCTCGGCCTGCGGCCCAGTCCCAGCGCCCGGCAGAAGCCCCAGGCAGCCAGGCATAGCGCCAGGGCCAGCAGGGCCTGCATGAGCGCCGCCTTGCTGGTCAGGTGGTGCTGCACCCACTCCAGGCCACGCTCGCCCCATTCCGCCGGGTCGCCGGAAAACACGATCTCCGCCATGGGCGACACTCCTTGCGGCGCTGGCTGCCGCAAAAAATCAGATTATCGGGAGAACATCCAGGGCGAGCCCGCTGCCAGGTCGCCCCAGGCGCCAAGAAACACGAAGACCGCGATGATTCCGTTCAGGGTGAAGAAAGCCACGTTGATGCGCGCGAGGTCGTCGGCCTTGATGAGCCGGTGCTCCCACACCAGCACGCCGCCCACCAGCCCGGAAACAACCAGGCCGATGAGCCCCAGGTTGGCCGCCAGCCCGGCCATGGGAAACAGCGCCGCCGCCGAGGCGTGGGTCACCGCGGCGGTGAACAGGGCCCGCGGCACGCCCTGGTACGCGGGCAGCGAAAAGAGCCCCTGGCTCTTGTCGAAGTCCGCGTCCTGGCAGGCGTAGAGGATGTCGAACCCGGCCACCCACAGGGTGACGGCGAAAAACAGCAGCACCGCCGGGTAGCCCAGGTGCTGGGGCGAGACCGCGAGCCACCCGGCCACAGGGGCCAGCCCCAGCACGCTGCCCAGCGCGAAGTGGCAGAGCGGGGTGAAGCGCTTGGTGTGGCTGTAGAACGCGCTCCAGACAAGGGCCAGCGGCGAGAGCAGCAGGCACGTGCCGTTGAGGGCCGCGCAGGCCGTGGTGAACACCAGGGCGCAGACGAAGAGGAAACGCTTGGTGAAGGTCACGGAGAGCTCGCCCGTCACCAGGGGGCGGCCTTGCGTGCGCGGGTTCAGGCGGTCGATGTCCAGGTCGGCCAGGCGGTTGTAAGCCATGGCGAAGGAGCGCACGGCCACCATGGCGATGGTCAGCGGCAGCAGCACCCGCCAGGAGGGCATGGCCCAGGCAGGCCCCGCGCCCACGGCCAAAAAGGCCCCGGTGAAGGCGAAGGGCAGGGCGAAGACCGAGTGCTCGATCTTGATCATGCGGCACACGGCCAGGGTGTCGCGGAGAAGGCTCATGGGTTTTCCTTTAGTATTCGTTGACCAGCACGGCCCCGCCAAGCAGCAGCAGCACGCCCACCAGCCGCTGCCAGG